>Ga0079224_100010543_pt1 | contig 12684 bp, 12 predicted proteins | sample Stecom2015_FD_80414 | JGI IMG/M metagenome (GOLD analysis project Ga0079224, IMG submission 80414) | Agricultural soil microbial communities from Utah to study Nitrogen management - Steer compost 2015 | ecosystem: Environmental > Terrestrial > Soil > Agricultural land | place: USA: Utah...
ATCGGAATACCTTCTCAGGAAGTAATGTTCTGAACCGACGTTCGCGCAGTGCCGCGCGAACGCCGGAAGCCGTCCCCGCTCGGCCCCCGCGGCCGCGAAGGAGTCCCATGTCCGAGAGCACCGACGTCCTGCAGATCGGCAAGGAAGCCCAGGACCTGCTGTTCCGCGCCGCCCGAACGGCCAACACGTTCAGCGGCGAGCCGGTCTCCGAGGAGCAGGTCCGGGCCATCCACGACCTGGTCAAGTTCGGCCCCACCGCGATGAACACCCAGCCGCTGCGGGTCGCGCTGCTGCGCTCGGAGGAGAGCCGGCGCCGGCTGGCCCCGCTGATGGCCGAGGGCAACCGCGCCAAGACCGTCTCCGCCCCGCTGGTCGCGGTGCTCGGCTTCGACAGCGAATTCCACCTCAAGGGGGAGCGGTTCTTCCCGGAGCGCGCCGAGATGGTCGCCCAGGCCTTCGCCGACGAGACCGGGCGGATCCCGGCCGCCCGGCTGAACGCCGCACTGCAGGCCGCCTACTTCATCATCGGCGTGCGCGCCGCCGGCCTGGCCGCCGGCCCGATGGTCGGCTTCGACGCCGCCGGGATCGACGCCGAGTTCTTCCCCGGCGGCACGTTCCGCACCTTCATGATGGTCAACATCGGCAAGCCCGGCGCCGACCACCCGCAGTTCCCGCGGCTGCCGCGGTACGACTACGAGGACGTCTACACCGAGTTCTGACCGGCGCGGTGCGGCGGAGGCCCCCCGCACCGCCCGGCCGCTGCGCCACTCGGCCGCCGGGGCGCTCCACGGGGGCGCGCCCCGGAGGGGCCGCGCCGGCCGGGGCCCGCAAGAGGGGGCGGGTTCCGGTCCCGGCCTCGGTCGCCACCGGAGGACGCCCCCGGGAGACCGCGGGGTCCGCCGGCGGTCCCCCGCTCCGGCCGGCGAGGCCGCCGCCCCGCCCGGAACCGGGCTCCGCAGGACCGCACCGCGGCGCGCCCGTCCCCGCGGTCGAACACTCTGAGGGACCGTCGGGTATGCGGGCGGCCGTCCGCGTACGCAGCGGTCTCTGAGGGTGGGCCGCATACCCGGCGGCCTTCGGGGCGATGTTCGGGGACGGCCGCCGGCACCGGCCGGGCGTTCGTTCGGACGTCCGCGGCTCGGCCGCCTCCGCCGGGCGATCCCGCCCCGGGCCGCGCAGGCCCTCGGGCACACCCCGCCCCGGCCGCGTGCCCGGACTCCCCTCGCCGTGCCGGAGGGCCGCCGGGCGCGCCCGGCAGCACCCGGGTCCGGTCCGCCGCCGGCTCGCGGTCCGGCACGCGCCCGGAGGGTCCGCTGCGGCCTCCGCCGCTCGGATCCGCGCCGCTCAGATGATGGGCGGGCGGCCCAGGCGGGTCATCCGCCAGGCGGTGGACCAGGAGATCGGGGTGCGCGGGCCGGCGTCGGTGCGCCAGCCCTCCTTGAAGCCGGTGAACCAGGCGCGCAGCGCCGGGCCGGAGCGCTCGCGCAGCAGCGTGATCGCCACCCAGTCGGCCAGGTAGACCGCGGCCAGCGGCCAGGGCAGGTTGCGCCGGGCCAGCCAGACCCGGTTGCGCGCGTTGAGCCGGTAGAAGTCGGCGTGCCGGGTGGGCGCGACCGCCGGGTGGTACATGACCGCCTCGGCGTCGTAGTCGATGTGGTAGCCGGCGTCCAGGATCCGCCAGGCGAGGTCGGTCTCCTCGTGCGCGTAGAAGAACTCGCCGGGCAGGCCGCCGCCGGCCTCGAAGGCGGTGCGGCGGACCGCGCACGCCCCGCCGAGGAAGGTGGTCACCCGGCTGGAGCGCTGCGGGTCGCCGACGCGCAGCCGCGGCACGTGCCGGCGCTGGTCGGGGCCGCCGTCCGGGTCGGCGATGCGGAACGAGAGCGCGCCCAGCGTCGGGTCGGCGGCGAACCGGTCCGCGACGTGCTTGGCCAGGTCGGGCGAGCGGTACCAGCCGTCGTCGTCCAGGAAGAGGATGATGTCGCCGTCGGTGGCGGCCACCCCCTGGTTGCGCCCCTCCGGGATGCCCACGTTCTCCGGCAGCCGCAGGGTGGCCACCCCGTCGGGCAGCTCGGGCAGGTCGGCGCCGTTGCCCACCACGATCACGTCGACGTCGGCGTCGCGCTGCTCGAAGACGCTGTCGATGGCGCGGCGCAGCTCGGCCGGGCGGTTGCCCATGGTCAGCACGACACAGGAGATCCTCAGCCGCTCGTCCCCCTCGGCGGCGGCGCGCTGCGGCGCGGGGCCGGTCTCCGGCGCGGCGGCCGGCGCGGACGCTTCCTCTGACGCAGGACTGGGCATGGCAACCGATCGTTGGAGTGGACGGGGAGTTGACCCAAGATTACCGTCGCAGGAACCCGGTAACGAATGCATAAGGCCGTGTTTCGCCGGGTGGCGGCGGGGGACGGGCGGGGGCGCCGGCCCGGGTGCGGACCGGCGCCCCGCGCTCAGTGCAGCCGGCGCGAGGCCAGCACGCTGACCAGGTGCAGCACCGTCTGCAGCGCGGCGACCGCCACGCAGACCGCGGTCAGCACCTGGGTCGCCGCCAGGTCGCCGCGGACCGCGTCGACCACCGCGGCGATCAGCACCAGGATGGACAGCTCCACCGCCTGGATCACCCGGTGGAAGCGGAGCGCCGAGGCGGCCTTGCGGGCCAGGCTCAGCCCGGCCGAGCGCGGCGCCATGGCCTCCTCGGCGATCTTCTCCGGCAGCCCGGCCTTGGCCCGGGCCACGACCACGTTGTCGGTCTCCGCCTTGATCAGCGCGGCGCCGAGCGCGGCCGCCATGCCGGCGACCACCCAGCCGCCCGCGGCGAACTCGCCCTGGGCGCGCACGCCCAGGCCGATCAGGAGCGCCACCTCGGAGAGGTAGTGCCCGATGCGGTCCAGGTAGATCCCGGCGACGCTGGTCCGCTTGGTGTAGCGGGCGACCTCGCCGTCGCTGCAGTCCAGCAGCAGGTAGATCTGGACCATCAGGAAGGCGGCGACCGCCGACCACAGGCCGCCGAAGGCGACCACGACCCCGGCGAGCACGCCGAAGGCCATCATCAGGTAGGTGATGGGGTTGGGGGGAACGCCCAGCCTGATGAACAGGGCGCTCAGGTAGGGGGAGATGTCGCGCATGTAGAGCCGGCCGGCCCAGTGCTCCTCGTTGACGCGCTCCTTGACGCCCTCCGGCTGCCCTCCGGCGCGGACCTCAGCGACCGAGGGTTTCGACATATTCACCGACGCTCCGACGGATCTCGTCCTCGGACAGGTCGAGGTGTTCGAGGATGGTGTAGCGCCCCGGCCTGGTGGCGGGGGCGTGCGCGACCGCCCGGACGAACTGCTCGGTGTCCAGCCCGACGTCGGAGGGGACCACCGGGAGTTCGTGCCGGAGCAGGCAGGCGCGGATGTCCTGCACCCTGCGCTCGCTCTCGTCCAGGTGCTTGACGCGCAGGAACGAGGCGTACAGCGCGCCGATGCCGGCGAGCTCCCCGTGGTTGCTCACCCCGGGGTACAGGTGCGTGATGGCGTGCAGGATCTCGTGGCAGGCGCCGCTGGCCGGCCGGGAGGAGCCAGCCACCGACATGGCCATCCCGGACAGCACCAGCGCCTCGGCCAGCACGGTCAGGAACTCCTGGGACTCCACCGAGTCGCGGCGGTGCAGCACCGCCTCGGCGGCGACCCGGGCGAAGGTGACGGCCATGCCGTCCACCGGCTCGCCCTGCTCCCGCCCGGCCAGCTCCCAGTCGGCGATCGCGGACAGGTTGCTGACCACGTCGCCCACGCCGGAGCGGACCAGCCGGGGCGGCGCGGCGCGCACGTAGTCCACGTCGATGACGACCGCGATCGGCATGGACACCCCGTAGGTGCCCTTGCCGCTCTCGTGCTCCAGGGAGGCGGTCGGCGACGCGATCCCGTCGTGCGCCAGGTTGGTGGCCACCGCCACCATCGGCACGCCGGCCATCGAGGCGGCGTACTTGGTGACGTCGATGGTCTTCCCGCCGCCGATGCCCGCGACGGCCTCGTACGCGCCGGAGCGGATCTTCTTGCCCAGCTCGGTGGCGACGTCGATGCTGCCGCCCTCGACCTGGAACACCTCGCAGTTGGGCAGGTCGAGGTCGGCGGCGATCTGCGCGCCCTGGCCCGGGCCCACGGCCACGGCGATGCGCCCCTCCGTCGCGATCCGCCGGTCGGACAGGACCGACCCCAGCGAGGCGATGGCCCCCCGGCGGACGTCGATGGTGAGGGGTGAGGGCAGCATCCGGGCTAGTAGCGGCATGCGATCTCCCGAGCGCGGTTCAGGTCGTCGTGGTCGTCCACCTCGACCCAGTCCACCTTGCCGATCGGCGCCACGGCGACCTTGCCGCCGCGGTCGACCAGCTCCTGGTAGCCGTCCTCGTAGTAGAGCTGCGGGTCGCGCTCCCAGGTGGCCTTGAGGGCGTCGGCCAGCCGGCCGGCCAGCGAGCCCTCGATGAGGGTGGCGCCGATGTACTCGCCGGCGGCGGAGGCCGGGTCCATCAGCTTGGTGATCCGCGCCAGGTGGCCGGTGGAGTCCAGGGTCACCTTCATCTCTTCGTCGGCGAGCGTTTTGACGTTGTCCACCGCGAGGAGGAGCTCCGGGCCGCGGGCGGCGAGTAGCGTCTCCTCGACGCTCACCGGATGCACGGTGTCGCCGTTGACGAGGAGGACGCCTTCGGAGAAGTACTCACGCGCGGTCCACAGGGAGTAGGCGTTGTTCCACTCCTCGGCCTTGTCGTTGTAGACCAGCGTCAGCTTGACGCCGTGCCGCTCCTCCAGGGCCTCCTTGCGCTCCTCGACCGCCTTCGCGCAGTAGCCCACCACGATGACGACGTCGGTGAGGCCCGCGGCGGCCAGGTTGCGCAGCGAGATGTCCATGATGGTGGTCTCGCCGTCGACCGGGACCAGCGCCTTGGGAAGGGTGTCGGTGTAGGGGCGCAGCCTCCGGCCGGCTCCGGCCGCTAGAACCATACCGAGCATGTACGCGCGTTCCTCCTTAGGTCGTGGAGGCCTGTGCGCCTCCCCGTTCGTTTCGCGGCACGTCCGCAGGGCGGGCCACGGGGGTGTTCGCCCATTCCCTCACGGAATCCGCGACGAGCAGCACCGCGAGGCAGACCGCGAGCGCGCCGTAGGTGAACGGGAGCCAGCCCAGCGCACCTCCGGCGGCGACCAGCAGCATGCGGCCGTCCCACCCGAGCAGCGCCCGCGCGGTCCGGCCGGAGCGGCCGGTCCCGCGGTGCGTCCGGCAGACGGTATCGCAGTGGTGCAGTACCACCACGGTCAAGAGTACGAACACCAGCGGCCCGGGGACACCGGCGCCGATGCCGAGCGCGAGCAGGTAAAGATACTCGGTCCCGCGCAGCAGCGGCGGCACCGCCCGGTCGAAGCGGCCGCCGTGCGGATGCCCGGAGGCAGCCGCGGCCGGCAGCAGCAGGGCCACCGGTGCGAACAGGGTAATGCCTGAGACCTCCCCGAGACCGACCGCCAGGAGCACCGCGGTGGCCAGGGCGGCGGTGAGCGCGGGCGGCAGCGGCGGCAGCGCCCCGCCCGCGAGCCGGCCCAGCGCCCGGCCCAGGTGACCATCATCACGCAGAAACCGCACGTGGGAGCGGGCGGTTCCGTCCGGCTCCGGATACTCCTCCACGGGCTACCGCCTCCCCTCGTCCGGACGCGGGTCGACCAGGGCCGCGGTCACCGCGATCGCGCATCCGACGATCAGTGCGATGAAGGTCACCCGCACATCGGCGAGCACCGCCGTCACCGCGATGACCAGGAACCTCATCGGTTCCGGGAAGCACGCGGCGGCGCGCAGCCCGGACAGCGGGCCGGGGCGCGCGGCGAGCGCGTAGGAGCCGCTCCGGCGCCGGCGCGGCCGGCCCGGGTCGGGCACCGGATCGCCCAGCAGCTCGCGGGTGAAGTCGGGGTCGGCCGGCGGCCGCTCCGGGTCCAGGCCGCCGAGCACGGCGGAGGACCACTCGCGGCGGCGCGGCGCGGCCGGCCCCGGCGCGGCGGCGCCGGCCGTCCCGGAGGCGATGGCGGTGTCCCGCAGGGCGTGCGCGATGAGCGCCCCGGCGGCCCAGGCCCAGGCGTCCTCGGCTCCGGCGAGCACCCCGCCGATGGCCAGCCCGGCGTAGACCGCGTACTCGCGGAGCCGCCCCAGCACCACGTCCAGCCAGTCGGCGAGGGCGTCCTGGCGCGGCCCGGCACGGACGTCGCGGACCTCGTCGCAGAAGAGCACCGCGCCGAGCAGGACCGAGCCGGCGACGGCGCCGCGCAGGTCCCCGCTGGAGAACCAGAGCGCGGCGAGCACGCCGAGGACGGCGCCGATCCTGGTGACCGCGGCGGGGGTCAGCTCGGCGCGGGCCGCGGCGCCGGCGGCCGCACGCACCGGGGTCCACCTCCCCGCCGCGGAGAATGCACCGGCACCGGTCATCGCCGCCCTCCCTTCCCCCGCGTCGAGCCTCACCCAGGACCGGGTCCCGGGCAAGCTCCAACACACGGGGGTGCAGGTCAGGCGGCCTTGCCGCCGTCCTCCTCGCCCTTGTCGCCGGCGCCGTCCTTCCCGGCGCCGCCGTCGGCGGGCTTCTCCTGCTCGGCCTTCTGCCGCTCGGCCGCCTTCTTCTCCTCCGCGGCCTTCTTCTTGGCGGCGGCCTTCTTCTTCGCCGCCTCGGCCTCGGCCTTGGTGTCGTCGTTGTAGGCCTGCAGCGAGGTCTCGATGTCGGCGTCCAGGGCCAGCGAGCCGTCCTTGATGTAGAGGCCGCGGTCGCAGAAGCGCTTGAGGTCGCCCTCGTTGTGCGAGACCAGCACCATGGTGCGGTTGCTCTCCAGCATCCGGCCGATGGCCTCGTAGCACTTCTTCCGGAAGGCCTTGTCGCCGACCGCCAGCACCTCGTCCACCAGCATCACCGGGTGCTGCAGCTGGGAGATGAGGGCGAAGCCGAGCCGCACCTTCATCCCGCTGGAGTAGTGCCGCACCGGCATGTCGATGTAGCCGTCGCGGAGGTTGGCGAAGTCGATGATCTCCTCGAACTTCTCCTCGATCATCTCCGGGGTCATGCCGTGCAGCGAGCCGACCAGGTGCACGTTCTCCCGGCCGGTGAGCTGGTCGTTGAACCCGGCGCGCAGCTCCAGCAGCGGGGCCACCTTGCCGCGCACGGTGACCGTGCCCTCGTCCGGGATGAGCACCCCGGCGATCATCTTGAGCAGGGTGGACTTGCCGGTGCCGTTCTTGCCGACGATCCCGACGCACTCGCCCTGGGAGACGGAGAAGGAGACGTTGCGCAGCGGCCAGAAGTCCTTGCCGGTGGGGTTGGGGTCGCGCTTGGTCCCGTGGATGAACATCTCGCGCAGGCTCCGCTTGCGCCTGCGGTTCACCGCGAACCGAATGCCGAGGTTCTCGGCCTCGATGACCGGTTCCGCCATCACAGCTCCTTCAGGACGGACGTCTCCAACCGCCGGAACGTCCAGTATCCGACGGCGAGGGCGATGATCGCCCCTCCGATCGAGGTGCCCAGGACGAACGCGCCGGGGGCGTCGGCCGGGTACCAGACCGCGTGGTGCATCTTGAAGATGCCGAGCAGGGGGTTGAGCTCGTAGAGCACCTTGAACCACCCGGGGAACGAATCGGAGTCCAGCACCATTCCGGACGGGATGATGATGGCCGAGGCGTAGAACAGCACCCGGTTCAGGATACGGACCACCCGCTCGACGTCGCGGACCAGCACGTTCACCGAGGCGAGCAGGAAGGTCACGCCGAGGGTGAAGGCGTACTGCACCAGCAGCGCCAGCGGCAGCCAGACCAGCAGCCCCATCAGGTGGGTCCGCCCGCTCAGCGCGAACACGAAGAGCAGCAGCACCGGCCAGGCGAACAGGTAGTCGACGAAGCCCCGGGTGACCACCGCGATGGGGAAGATCTCCCGCGGGACCTTCATCGTGGTGATCAGCTTGGCCTGGGAGATCAGCGCCTTGGGCGCCTCGTTCAGCGCGGTGCTGAACCACAGCCAGGGCAGCAGCCCGGAGATGAGGAAGAGCAGGTACCCGCCGGGGGCGTCGTCCCCGCCCGGGACGCCGCGGTTGGTGTTGAAGATCAGGCCGAACACGAAGAAGTAGACGCCGGCCATGGCCAGCGGCTCCAGCATCGACCACGCGTAGCCGAGAATCGACTTCTGGTATTTGACCTTCAGGTCTCGCTTGACCAGGAGGCCCACGACCTGCCGGTTCTGCCAGACGGACAGCGCCCTTGACGCCACCGCCACCTCCTCGTGTGTGCACGTTCGACGCTTGCGGGGCCGGGCGCGACGTGGGTCGGGGGACGCGGGGCCGGCCGGGGTGAACCGTGGGTGCCGCGCGGGGCAGCGGAGGCCCGGCCCGGGACTGGCCCGGGAGAGGCCGTGCGGTTCAGGGGTCGGATCTCCGGGGCGGCGGCGCGGCGGCGCGTGAAGCGGGCGCCCGCCCCGGGTTCGGTGGCCGATCCTGTCACATCGACGGAGCGGTCACCCGTTCAGGCGTCACAAGCGTACCCGCGCGGCGGACGGCTCCTCCCCGCGCGGTCCGCCCTTCTTCGCGTCGGCCCCGCCCACCCGCGATCGACGGGCGGTCCGGGACCCAATATTTTTTCCGTGACGACGGAAGCGAGGTGCGCGATGCCGCACGTGACCGCCGCGATCCTCGCGGGCGGCGTGGGCGCCCGGATGGGCGGGCCCCTCCCCAAGCAGCTGCTGCCCCTGGCGGGGCGGCCGATCATCGAGCACTCGATCGCGGCGTTCCAGGCCGCCCCCGAAGTGGACGAGATCGCGGTCTTCATGGTCCCCGAGCACCTGCCCGAGGTGGAGCGGATCGTGAAGGACTCCGGGGCGGGCAAGGTCTCGGCGGTGCTGCCCGGCGGCGCCACCCGGACCGAGAGCTCCACCGCGGCGCTGCGCGCGGTGGCCGGCCGCGGCGACGGCGACCTGCTGCTCATCCACGACGCGGTGCGCCCGCTGGTGGCCGGGGCGACCATCGGAGCGGTGGTGGAGGCGCTGCTGGCCGGGGCCGGCGCGGTCGGCGTCGCGGTGCCCTCCTCCGACACCGTGGTGCGGGTGGCCGCCGGCCCGGGCGGCACCGAGACGGTCGCCGAGGTCCCGCCCCGCTCCGAGCTGCGCCGGATGCAGACCCCGCAGGGCTTCCGGCTGGGGGTGCTGCGGCGCGCCTACGGCCTGGCCCTGGCCGACCCGGCGCTGGTCGCCACCGACGACTGCGGGGTGGTGCTGCGCTACCTGCCGGGCGAACCGGTGCGGATCGTCGCCGGCACCGAGTCCAACATCAAGGTCACCCACCCGGGGGACGTGGAGGTCGCCGAGGCCCTGCTCCGCCGGGACGCGGACGCCGGGAGGGACGGCTGATGGCGGTCTTCACCCCCACCGAGGTCATCGGGCACCGCGGCGCCGGCCGGGGATCGGCCGGCGGGCTGCGGGAGAACACGGTCGCCTCCTACCTGGCCGCGGCCGAGGCGGGCGCCTCCTGGGTCGAGATCGACGTGCGGCGCACCGCCGACGACGCGCTGGTGCTCTACCACGACGCGGCGCCGGCCGGCGGCCGGCCCGTGGTGGACCTCACCGCCGCGCAGTGCCGCGAGGCCGGGCTGGTCCCGCTGGAGGAGGCGCTGGCCGCGCTGCCCCCGGAGGTCGGGCTGGACGTCGACGTCAAGACGGTGATGGAGGACGCGGTCGACCCGCCGGAGCGCCGGACCGGGGCGCTGCTCGCCCCGGTGCTGCGCCGGGAGGCCGAGCGGCGCAGGCTGTTCGTCTGCTCCTTCGACCCGGCGGTCCTGCTCCAGGTGCACCGGGAGGTTCCGGGGGTGCCGACCGCGTGGATGCCGTTCGTGCGCAACCCGCTCGACCAGGCGGTGGCCGGGGCGGCCGGGCTGGGCTGCGCGATCGTGGCGATCGACGCGCGCTCCTTCGGGCTGTCCGGGGACGCCCCGCGGCCGGGCCGGCGCAGCGTCGGGTACACCGTGGACGTGGCGCACCGGGCCGGCCTGGAGGTGGTCTCCTGGTGCCCGGACCCGGTGGACGCCGCCCGGTTCGCCGAGGCGGGGGTGGACGCGGTCGTGGTCGACGACGTCCCGGGGGTGGTCGCCGCGCTCAAGGAGGGCTCCGGGCGGGAAGGCTCCGGCGAGGAGGGGCCCGGGGAGGACGCGGCGCCCGGCGGGGACCGCTGACCGGTCGCGCGCCGGGGTCGGCTGGAGAGGCGCGACGGGGCTGAGGCCCGGCGCGGGCAGGTGCGGAGCCGAGGCCCGACTCAGGTGGGCGGGCGGGTCGGCGAGGGCCCTCCGGCGCTCAGGATCCCTGGCCGGCGCCTCAGGCGTTCTCGCGCTGGCCGCGGGCGGTGCGCGAGTCGGCGCCCAGGCTCGGCGGGCTGGTGATGAAGCCCACCCCCCAGGCCATGTGCATGGTGGCCAGGGCCACCGGGACCGACAGCCGGCCCTTGGCCGGCAGGCCGGAGCCGAGCGGCACCGAGGCGGCCAGGATCGCCGCGGCGTAGCCGCCCGGGATCAGCCAGGCCGGCCAGAAGAAGAACCCGCCGGCCAGGCCGGCCGCGATCGCCGCGACGGCGACCGGCGGCGCCAGGTAGCGCAGGTTGATGGTGCCCTTGTGCTGGCGGGCCACCACGCGCCGCCAGCGCCCGTAGTGGAAGTACTGCTTGGCGAGCTTGGCCGGGTTCGGCCGGGGCCGGTAGGAGACCCGCATCCGCGGCTGGAACCAGACCGTCCCGCCGGTCTCCCGGATCCGGTGGTTCATCTCCCAGTCCTGGGCGCGCAGGAACGCCTCGTCGTAGCCGCCGACCCGGTCCAGCGCCGAGCGGCGGAACACCCCCAGGTAGACGGTGTCGGCCGGGCCGCCCTCGCCGCCGGTGTGGAAGCGGGCGTTGCCCACCCCGATCTTGGAGGTCATCGCGGCGGCGACCGCCTTCTCCCAGGGCGTCTCGCCCTCGGCGGCCATGATGCCGCCCACGTTGTCCGCGCCGGTCTCCTCCAGCGTCTCCACCGCCACCCGGAGGTAGTCGGAGGGCATCATCGCGTGGCCGTCGATGCGGGCCACGATCGAGTTCGAGGAGGCCGCGATCGCGGCGTTGAGCCCGGCGGGGGTGCGGCCGGTGGGGTTGTCCACCACGACCACCCGCGGGTCGGCCGCGGCCAGCGCGTCGGCGACCTCCCGGGTGCGGTCCTCGGAGGGGCCGACGCCGAGCACGACCTCCATGTCGCCCGGGTAGTCCTGGGCGAGCACGTGCCGCACGGCGGCCTCGAGGTGGCGCTCCTCGTTCAGTACGGGCATGACAACGGATACGGCGGGCCAGCTCACAGGGCTCCCCATGGTTCTCCGGGGGTCGTTCCATACGGGTGGACGGTGTAACGGTACTGCAACCGCGTGAAGGGTCCCGCCATTCGCGGGCAGAACCCCGGGAGGCCCCGCCGCGTCCCATCCGGGACAACACGCCGGGGCCGACATGGCCGACCCATCGGTGGATTCGATGACAACCTGGGAACGGCAGCCGGGGGGCGGTCATCGGGGGCTGGAGGACACCCAGTGGGCGAGCGCAGGGGAGACGACGGGTACGGGCAGGACGGGGGAGACGGAGCGGAGTTCCGCAGGGTGCGGTCCTCGCCCACGCCCCCGGACCGGGGCGGCCCGGCCCGGGGCGGTCCGCGGCGTCCGCTCACCCCCGCCCCCGCGGTGCGCCGCCGCCGGGTGACCCTGCTGCTGGCCGGCACCCTGTCGGTGCTGGTGCTGCTCGCCTCGGGCACCGCCTGGGCGCTGACCGGGTGGATGTCGGGCAGCCTCAACCGGTTCGACGTGTTCGGCGCGCTGGGCGACCGGCCCGACAACGGTCCCGAGGGCGCCCTGGACTTCCTGGTGATCGGCTCCGACTCCCGGGACGGCATGGACGGGGCGGCAAAGGGCGACCTGGGCGTGGGCAGCGCGGACGGGCAGCGCGCCGACACCATGATGCTGGTCCACCTGAACGCCTCCCGGGACGCGATCACCGTGGTCGGCATCCCGCGGGACTCCTGGGTGGACATCCCCGGCGAGGGCGAGAACAAGATCAACGCCGCCTATGCCTACGGCGGGCCGCAGCTGGCGGTGCAGACCGTGGAGTCGGCCACCAACGTGCGGATCGACCACTACGTGGAGATCGACTTCTCCGGGTTCGTCGACGTGGTGGACGCACTGGGCGGCATCGAGGTGTGCCTGCCCGAGCCGATCACCGACGAGAAGGCCAAGCTGGACATGGCGGCCGGCACCCACCAGGTGGACGGGCACGAGGCGCTCGCCTTCGCCCGCACCCGCAAGACCAGCGGGGGCGACCTGGACCGGATCGACCGCCAGCAGCAGGTGATGGCCGCCCTGCTGGACAAGGCGCTGAGCAGCGACACGCTGGGCGACCCGGCCCGCTTCTCGGCGTTCCTGGACACCGCGCTGAGCAGCGTCACCGTGGACCGGGAGCTGGACACCTCGGCCATCAACCAGCTGGGCGGGCAGCTCCGCTCCATCGGCCTGGAGGACGTCTCGTTCACCCAGGTCCCGGTGGACGACCCGGCGTTCTGGACGCCGCACGGCGACGTCGCGGTCACCTGGGACCGCCCGGCGGCCGCGGAGATGTTCGGCCGGATCTCCGCGGACAAGCCGCTGGAGGGCGGGAGCGGCGG
>Ga0079224_100010544_pt1 | contig 12683 bp, 18 predicted proteins | sample Stecom2015_FD_80414 | JGI IMG/M metagenome (GOLD analysis project Ga0079224, IMG submission 80414) | Agricultural soil microbial communities from Utah to study Nitrogen management - Steer compost 2015 | ecosystem: Environmental > Terrestrial > Soil > Agricultural land | place: USA: Utah...
GCGTCGTCGGCGAGCAGCCGTATCCACTCGCCGCGCACCGACCACTCACCCCGTTCCTCAAGCCGGACATCCGAACCGCCTTCGCCCAGGGCTAAGAACAGATGGACGATCAGGTCGAACCGCCCGCCTGACCGAAGGTGGAGGGAGTCCAGCTCGAAGCTGGATTGCTCGTATTCGACCGGTGCCGTCCAGAGGCCGCGATACTCAGCTGAAGGGCCAGCCGCGTCATCCCCGCACGCGACCAGGGAAACGAGCGCGAGACCGACGAGAACGCCGCGTATCGGGCATCGCTGCATACGGCATCTCCAGATTCGAGGTGGGGATTGCGGCATACGGGCGCAAGACCCCGTGTTCTGCTCGACCCTGAGCATCTCGCCCTGCGAAAAAATCTGTGGCGCTCATGGCAGCATCACCCGCGCGTGAAGAGGTTCAGTGTACGAAGCCCACTGTGCGGGCGGGGTCGCAGTTGTCCGCGGGATCAGGTCCCGCATTCGCGAAAGAGACGCAGGCGGAGAGCGGCCCGATCGTCGATGCGTGCTTCCGGCCAGTCCGCTCCCCACTGCTCCCGGATCATCTGCGCCAGGTCCTGCCTGATTTCATTCCACCGCAGCGGGATGCTGCGGAGCGATCGCAGGTAGCTTGTCGGCACCAGGTCGGCCAGGGCAAACAGGTCGGCGAGGCGCTCCGCGTACGTGAGATAGCCGCGGTGCACCAGCGCCACCGGCTCATCGGCGTCCCCGGCCAGGACGTGAGCGAGTTCGTGCCGCAGCGCGAACGCACGCTCGTCTTGGGAGAGGTCCCGCTTCACACCGATGTGGTACCTGCCGGCGATAGGCGGAATGGTTATCGCTCGCACGCCCGGCCGCGGCTCGAGGAAGTACACCTCGCAGGTCGCCCGCCGCAGCAGAGCAGCGAACTCCGACGTCGACATCGGAATCACGCCCGCCGCGTACCGCGGATGATAGCGCTGGACCGTTCGGATGAGCCGGGCTGTAGCGTGGATCAGTTGTGTGTCGTCACACTTCTCCGTTGAGCAGGTCAGCATGCGCCTCGTTCACGAGATCGAGAGGGATCTGCCTGCCCTCTCTTCGCAACCGCGCGGCTACCTTGTAGAGCAGCTCGATCAGCGCTTCCTTGTCATGCACGCTCTCGCCCGGCGCTCCGTAGTTGCTCAGGGCCTGGTAGAGCGACTGCCGGTCAAAGAGCAGACTACGTAGCCCCTCTGACAGCTCCGGCGGCATGTCCGTCCTGCCCGCAGCCGCCCGCTCGATATAACGACGGAGTTTCGCGCGCGTGGTCGGGCGGAGCGGTCTACGGTCACCATCCCTCCACGCCCGTACCCGAGCCTCACTGATTCCAGTCCGCCTCGCCGCTTCCACGTTGCTGATCTCGTCGCCGAGCACCGCGAGATAGCGCTCGATCAGCTCGACATCGTCACGGTTCGCCACGAACCCCTTGCGTCGCTCGTTATAACTCGTTATACTCGTCACGGTGATACCCGTAACGACCCCGGTGGGGCCTGCGTGAGAGGCATCACATAATGCCGGAGCACGAAAAGATCAAGGTTATCGAAGCCGCCCTGGCTATCGGGTTCAGCCTGTCTGAGGCGATCCAGCGCGCACTGGGCCGCAGTCTCACGGCGTTTGCTTCGGCGCACGGCTTCCGCCAGAACGAGGTGAGCATGTGCCTCGCCGCCTACGAGGGCCGAGTCTACCCGCAGATCCGTGACGCGATCTGCTCGGATCTGGAGATCCCGCGGGAGTACCTCGATCGGCTGATTGCCGACGAGGCCAGGCGTCGGGTCGCCTGATGACCGCCCCCGAGCTCCGCTGGAGCCTCGAGGACTGGGCGGCCGAGCTGGATGCCCTGATCCGTTCCGTCCACGATCACGCGGCCGAGCTCGAGGCCCGATTCCGCGTGGAACGTGACGCGCGCGCGCAGCGCCTCGCCTCGTTCTTCCGCGGCCACGAGGGGGCGCTCCGGGCCCTCCGCACGCAGACGGCCCAGGCAAGGGCCCTGACGCTGTCGAGGTGACCATGCCGACCACGATGCGACCGATCCCGTCGAGAGTGGAGCACAGCGCGGGTGACCTGGTGCGCCTGCTCGACGCGCTCCGGCAGGAAGCCGCGCAGCTGGTGGCCGACCTGCTCCCGCACTCCCGGAAGAAGCTCCGGCGGATCCCGGGCCTCAACCCGACCGGGCTCAGCCGTGCGAAGAACGGGGACGTCTCCAACGCCCTGTACCGAGCCGCGGTCTACGTGCTCGCCTGCCGCGCGCTGGGCGTGCCGGAGCTCGAGGCGCGCCGCATCCCGGGCTTCCTCGAGGCCGTGATCAACCAGGTCTACGGCGCCGCGCCCGCGTGCGTGACCAGTGCGCTGATCGCCGAGGCCGCGACCGACGCGGCGGAGGACGCCGTGCAGGCGCCGGCGCTGGCCAATCCGACGCCGGAGGCGCTACGGACCTGGCTCGAGTACGCGATGCGGCAGCGCGCAGCACTCGACACCGCGATCGCCGCCGCCCAGCGAGAGCTGGCGACGCAGGCGAGGGCTGCATGACGCGGGCCGGCCTACCGGTGACCGATCCGCGCAGCACGTCGGTCGAGGTCGTGCTGGCGTGCTGGTGCAGAGAGCGGACGGGGCGCCCGCTGCCGCACTGCAGGGACTGTGGGGGAACCGGGATGATGCCGACACGGCTGCCGGCGCCCCCCGTGACCCCGCAGGTCCACACGTACCTGCGCCGGGATGGGCCAGCCGAGCGCGGCCCGCGGCTGGAGCGTGTCGTGGCCAGGCTGCGCGTGCCGCCCGAGGAACGCTGACGGAGGCCTCCATGCCACGCGTCCGTGACCGCTCTGTGAGCCCCGAATCAATGGCTGCCGCGCTCGAGCTGTGCCGTGAGGTGTTCGGCGGCGACATGATCCGCTCCCCGACGCGTCGCCAGCGCGTGCGGGTCTCGCGCCTGTCCGGCCTCGCAGTCGTGGCGGCGCTCGTGCTGGGGCCGTGGTTCGTGCTGATCGCGTTCACGCTCATCCTGCTGGTGACGCCGTGACTCCGATACGTGCACTGGTCTGGTCGGCCGCGTGCTGGTTCGGCCTCGTGGTCGCGTGGATCGTGGCAAGCGCCAGGGCGCTCGTCGAGATGCGCCGCTTGCGGCGCATGCAGCGCGAGCAACTCAAGGGAATCGACGCCGCGCTGCCCCCACGCTGGGACGTGGTGCCTCGCGAACGTGCGAGGCTGCTGCGCGAGTCCGGCACCAGACCCGGACGCTGAACGAGAACTGACAGGGCGCGCCGCGGCTGGCGAGCGGAGCGGTAGCGGAGCAGGTGCAAGGGACAGGGTTGGGGAAGTAGGCCAGCCCGGCGCGCCCCCTGACAATGAGACAGCTGCCGGCGCTAGAGACCGTGGCAGGCCAGCGACCGGCAGCTCGCGCGGGGACGGATCCCCGACCCTTCCAGATTACGGGAGGACCTCATGGAACGCAAGAACGACGATCGGCGCCCACGGCGCCAGCTGCGCTGGCTCGGCCTGCCCGAGTCGCTGCGCGATCGCCTGCTCGCGCGAATGCTCGCCGAGGCCCGCGAAGATGAGCGGCGTGGCCGCGTCCCGCCCAGCGATCTGACGAGCGCGCGGCTCGCGCGTCAGCCGCGCGTGCGCCTCATCACCGGTCCGGGAGGTGTGGCGTGAACCAGATCTCCCACACGCCGCCGTCTGCGGCGACGACAGATGATCGGCCGGCCGAACCCAGCATGCACAGCGTCGCGAGCATCCTGGTCGCGCGCATCGCGGCATTTGGTCGGGGCGGACTCGCGCGCGACGTGGCAGCCGAACTCGAGCTGGCGGCAGAACAGCCGGGGCCTCTAGCCGCCGAGTATCGCCATGCTGCCGCGCTGCTCCGGCGGGAAGTGGAACAGCGCGAGCGGTTCTACGCAGAGGTCGACGAGGCCGTTCGGCAGCTTCCGGGGAGGCCGGCATGACGCGGGACGACACGCGCGTGCGGATCAACCTGGTGAGCCAGGCCGCCCAGACGATGTTCGGCTCGACTCCGGGCCTCACGCGCGTCGAGGGCAGCCGGATCGCGCACGAGGGTACGCGCGAGGTCGTGGCCGGGATCGCGCGACGCGCAGAAGTCATCGCCCAGGATCCGCGGAGCACTGATCGGGCGCGCGGCGCGGCGCGGGCCGTCGCCAGGCACTGCCGGCATGTGCTGCGGCGGGAGGCAGTCCGATGAACGCGCCGAATTTCGTCCGCATCAGCCCGACGCTGCTCAGGCCGCGGCTGCCGGAGCTGGGCAAGATCAAGATCGGCGGGAAGGGCGAGACGAGAAGGGGCAAGGGCGGCCGCGAATGGCAGCTGCCGGTCAAGTACACGCACTTCGTGGTCACGACCCGGCAGCGCGGCCAGGACGGCAACTTCGTCCGCGACGAGGCGATCCACCGCGTGATCGGGCCCAAGCCCACGGAGCTCGACATCCGGCTCATGTGGGACCTGCCGGAGCAGAACTTCCGCGCGAGCCTGACCGCCTACGACGGGAAGAAGCGCGTGTGCGAGGGCGACGGCACGCGCGCCTACGATCGCGCGCTCGGGCGGGAGATCCCGTGCACGTGCCCGCTGCTCAAGCAACACGAGGGCGGCTACGACGGCCCATCGCGGCCCGTCGGCAAGGTCGTCTGCAAGCCGTACGGCGTGCTGTCGGTCATCCTCGAGGCCGCGGAAGTCTACGGCGGCTACTACGTGTTCCGCACGACGTCGTGGGAGACGATCAGCGCGATCACCGCGGCGCTCCACACGTTCCGCGAGCAGTTCGGGTTCCTCGCCGGGCTCCCGCTCCGCATGGTCATGTACCCGACGACGGACACGTACGAGGAGGGCGGCCAGACCAAGACGTCACAGAGCTACAAGGTCGGCCTGGTCGTGCGCGGCAGCTTCGAGGCCGCACGCCAGGTCGCCGCCGCGGCACACGAGCGACTGCACCAGCTGCGGCTCCCGTCGCCCGAAGCGGCCGAGATGCACGCGCAGGACCTGGCCGCGGCCGAAGAGCGCGAGGCCGAGGACATCGCCCAGGAGTTCTACCCGGAGACGCAGACCGGCGTCCTGCTGGAGGCCGAAATCGTCGACGAGGGCGACGATGCCGACGACGGCACCGAGGACCTGATCCGGCTCGCGCTCGAGTACGCGGATTGGGATCCGGTCAAGATCAACGCCCAGGTCGCGCGGTACGCCGGCCGGCTCGACGAGCTGCTCGCCAAGATGCGTGAGCAGATGCCGCGCGCAGTGGAGAAGGCCGAGCTCGACATTGCCGAGCGCGAGGCGCGCGAGGCGGCCGAGGCGAGTGGCCGGGGCGAGACGGGCGAGCCGACGGCGACGGCGTCCGGCGGCAACAACCTGGAGCTCCTGTGATGGACGCGTACCGCGGCTCCCAGCTCCGGCTGCTGCGCTCGTGCGCCTTCGCCTACGAGCGCGAATACGTCGACCGCACTGCCGGCAGCCCATCGCCGGCACTCCAGTCCGGCCGCAACGTGCACGCGGCGATCCCCGAAGCCCTGCGTGCGATCCTGGCGGACGGGCTCGTCAACGTGCACGAGATCGCGTACCGCTGCACGCAGGGCGGCGACGTCGAGTACGCGGACGCGATCCGCGTGCTCACGACCTTCCAGGAGGCGCTCGGCGTCGACTTCGACATCGATCCAAAGGGCGTGATCCTGGTCGAGCAGAAGCTCACCATGCCGCTCACGCTCACCGACGGCACGCAGGTCCAGTTCTACGGCACGCCGGACCTGGTCGAGCGCGTCGGCCGGAAGACGCTGCGGATCACCGACTGGAAGACCCATTGGAAGCCCATGAGCGACGAGGAGTGCGAGGCCGACCCGCAGCTCCGGCGCTATGCGCTGCTCGTCGATCGGGAGTTCCCGGGCTACGAGCGGTTCGTCCTGATCCGCCGCTTCATCCGCTACCGCAACAACTTCCACGAGCAGGTCGTCACCGCCGCCGACCTGCCCGCGATCGAGGCCGAGCTGGTCGCCGAGATCGAGGAAGAGCGCCGGCGCCGCGCGGCCGGCGACTTCCCGGCGACGGGCGGCGACTGGTGCGCGCTCTGTTCGCACCACGCGGCCTGCCCGCTGATCAACGATCTGCGCGCGATCGAGGCCGACGAGCTCTCGATCCCCGATGACGACCGCGCGCGCGAGCTCGCAGGCCGCGCGATCGCGCTCGACGCCGCGGCCGACCGGCTCAAGGCGCAGCTCAAGGCCTACCTGGGCGGCGAGCACGGCACCGGCTACGTCGACGTCGCCGGCGGCACGTACGGCTACGGCCCGGTCGCGCAGCGCGACGTCCCGCCGGCCGAGCTTCAGCGCGTCTGCGAGCAGCACGGCGTCGAGCTGCCGCCGGAGCTGTTCCGCGTCGACCTGAAGGTCCTGGACCGGCTCGCGAAGCGGCTGCCGGACGCCATCGTGCGCGAGATCGAGGGGATCACCGTCCACAGTCAGACGTCGCGCTGCCAGTTCCGGCGCGGCAAAGCACCGAAGAAGGCTGCGCCGGCGCCGGCCGTCGCGGCCGTCACCGAGGAGATCCTGTGATGCGGCTCACCGAGATCAGCGCCGTCCGGCTGAAGTCACTGCGTGACCTGCGCCTCGAGGTGGGGCCGCTCGTCGCGCTGACGGGGCCCAACGGCGTCGGCAAGACTGCGATCCTCCAGGCCGTGCGGCTCGCGATCCTGGGCTACGAGCCCAGTGTCGGGAAGACGCTCGGCGCCACGAAGACCCTGTACGGCGGAGATATGGCCAGCGTCGGGCTCGTCTTCGATGACGGGTTCACGATCGCGCGCAGCTTCGGCGACTCGGTCGCGACCAACGTCATGCCGCTCAGGGGCGAATCGACGGAGCGGCAGCGGCAGGCGCGAATCGAGGCCGCGACCGGCGCGTTCCTGCCGTCGTTCGACTTCGACGCGTTCCTGAAGCTCTCGGCCGAGAAGCGGCGGGAGATGCTCTTCGGCCTGCTGCCGCGCGAGACGGTCGGGCTCACGGTCGAGACGTGGCGCGAGTGGCTGGGCTGGCGATTCGCCGACGCGCCGATCCAGGCCGCGATCGACAAGCTCTGGCGGGAGCACATCGAGCGCGCGCCGTCGCCGCTCGACGGGCTCGCCTCGGCGATCAGCTACGTGCACGAACGGAAGCTCGCGGCCGAGCGCGATCGGAAGGACCGCGAGGCCCGCGCGGCCGACGCGAGCGCCGCGGCGGAGGCCACCACCGAGGCGGCCGCGCAGTTCGACGACGCGGCTCTCACGGAGCTCCGCAGGCAGCTCGAGCTCGTGACGCAGGAGCTCGGCGCCTGTCGGCGGCAGGCCGAGCACATCGAGCAGGTCCTCCGGCAGCAGCGGCAGCGCGAGCACAACCGCCGCGCAATCGCGATGCAGATGGACCAGGCCGCCACGAAACTGGAGACGGCGCGCGCAAAGCTCGAATCGCTCCGAAACAACCCGGTTCCGGAAGTGGACGCGCTGGTCGCGGCTCTCATGGAGGCCGAGCGGGAGTGCGACGGGCTGTGGCGGCCGTCTGCCGCGGAGGTCGAGAGCGCTCGCTCCGCGGTCGCCGAGGCGAAGGGGGCGCTCGAGACCCGGCGCCGGGAGGTCCGCCAGGGCCGCGATCGCCTGTCCGAGGCCATGCTCCGCGCGGCGCCCGCGCGTCGCACCCTCGAGCAGCTCACCGCTGCGACGTCGTGTCCGGTCTGCGGGTCCGTTGCCGAGCTAGAGACGGCGCGCGAGCGCCTGCGCCAGGAGGTCGAGTCTGCGAACGAGCAGCTCGCCATCCTCGAGCAGCAGCAGCAGGAGGCGCTCGAGGCCCAGCGGGTTGCCGAGGAGGCCCTCCGTGCCGCGGGCGAGCGGGTGCAGCAGCTCGAGGCGCAGGCGAAGGCGTACGCTGAGGCCAAGTCCCGGGTGCAGGAGATCCGGGCCAAGGCGGACGCCGCGCTCAAGGAGCATGACCGCCGCCAGGCTGACGCCGAGCGCGAGGTCCAGGGACTCGAGGCGGAGATCCAGCGGCTCGGCGAGGAGCTCGAGCGCCTCAACGCGATCGAGATCCCGACCGAGATCCCGGACGTCAACTCCCAGATCGAGAAGCTCGAGACGCGGGCCGGCGAGCTGCGCGAGCAGATCCGGAGCCAGGAGCTCCTGCAGAAGGCCGCGGCGAAGGCCGAGGCCGCCCGCGAGCGCGCGGACGCCGAGGCTCGCGAGCTGAAGATGGTCACCGCGCGCGCCGAAGCGCTGGACCGGATCCACGGCGCGCTGCAGCGGCTGCGGGCGGACGCGATCGAGAAGCTCGTCGGCCCCGTCGAGCAGACCGCGAACGAAATCCTCCAGGAGATCGACCCGGCCAAGACGTTCCGGTTTGTCTTCGAGGCTGCGGGCAGCCGACCGACGTTCGACTTCGGCTTCGAGCAGGACGGTGTCTTCCGGTCGTTCGACGCGGCGAGCACGGGCGAGGATGCGTTCCTGGCCGTCGTGCTGATCGCGGCGCTCGTGGCCGCCGTGCGGCCGCCATGGCGCGTGCTGATGGTCGACACTCTCGAGTCGATCGACGAGACGCGGCGCGCGGCGCTGCTCGGCGCGCTCGCGCGCGTGGCGGACCGGTTCTTCGACAACGTGATCGTCGCCGGCTGCTGTGACGTGCCGGAGATCGACGGCTGGCAGGTCGTCGACGTCGCGCAGCTGACCGGCGCGGCGGAGACGGCCGCGGCGTGACTTGCTCCGTTCCATGGCTGAGACGCACCCGGACTTCGATCGCGCACCGCCGAGCCGGCGGTGGGTTGCCCGGCTCGACGAGCTGCGGCGCTGGCTCGAGCACGACGCCGCGCGCAGCGAGAAGCGCATGACCTGGCGGATCCTGCCGCAGGGCGCGCTCGTGAGCCTCAGGATCCTGGGCGACGCGCGTCTCGAGATCCGGATCTCGCGCAGCGTGGCGCCGGCGACGGAGAAGGCGCGGGCCGCATGGGAGAACGAGCTGGCGACCTTTGTCCGCTACCTGCGGATGGAAGGCTGGACGCGCGTCGACGAGCCGGCCGGCCAGGGCCTGAAGGGCATCGCGGCGATCTACACGGAACCGGCGCAACCCGGGCCGCCGAGGGTCGTAGACCTGTTCGGCGAGGTGGCGGCGCCGCGCCCGCCGAGCGCGATCGAGCAGGGGCGGTAGCAACGGGATTCGTTCCGGGGTCATTCCGCGCGGAACACAGACGTGGGCGAGGCGGCGGTCGATCTGAAGCGAGAACGGAGTCAATCGCGGGAACGCGAGCTGGCGAAGCTACGCCCGTCGCGCGCCAGGATGGTCCGTGCAGCGGCTGCAGAGTACGGCGGGGTCGAGGCCGCGGCCGCGGCGTTGTTCGAGCGGCTCGGCGGCGACGAGGCCGCACGGATCGCAGCGCTCGCGGCGAGTGATGATCCGCTCGACGACGGGACGCGCAGGTACACACCCGAGGAGATCGAGGCGCTAATGGCGACACGACAGAAACGGCTGCCACCCGAGGACGTGAAGCGGCTGCACGAATACGTGGCCGCGGCGCGCCAGGCGGACCCCTCCGCAAAGGCGCGCGGCGTCTACGAGCGGGCGAAGGCGGATCTGGGGATCGAGGTGTCGTTCACCAATTTCCAGATCACCTACTGGTACGCGTACCGGCGTGCGAAGAAGCTCCCGAAGAAGGCGCCCGTCCCACCGCGGCCCGCACCAGCGGCAGCGCCGCCGCGCCCCCCTGCGCGTGAGAAGCCGGCGGCGCAGCCTGCGGCGCCGCCCCCCACACGTCGGAAGCAGGCTGCGTCGCGCACGCGCCGCCGCAGTTACACGGCCGCGATCGAGATGCTGCGCAAGGAGCTCAATGCGGTGACGGAGCGGGCGGACAGGCTCCGCGAGGCGATTGAGGCGCTTGAACTGATCGAGGCACGGAACGGAGGTGCAAGGTGAGCGCGGTGATCGAGCATCCAACGGTGGCGACGGAGCAGCTCCTGGTGCTACGACCGGACCAGGTCGAACCCTGGCCCGGCTTGAACCCGCGGCGCCGACCGCGCGACCCGCAGAAGTTCGCCGACCTGGTCGCGAGCGTGCGAGATGGCGGCGTGCACATGCCCGTCGTCGTGCACGATCGTGCGGCCGCCGGCGAGTGGTCGGGCCCGGAGGACGGCGTGCCCTACTGGCTCGTCGCCGGCGAGGGACGGTGGCTCGCGACGCAGGAAGTGCCGGGCGCGCTGCTGCCGGCGCGGCCGCGCGTGTTCACGTTCGAGCGCGCCCTCCGGGTCGCGCTGATCGAGAACCTGCAGCGCGAGGACCTCTCCCCGCTCGACGAGGCCTACGCCTACCGCCGCCTGCTCGACGAAGGCGGCATGACGCAGGCGCAGCTCGCGGAGACGGTCGGCGTCAAGCAGCCGACGATCGCCAACAGGCTGCGCCTCCTCGAGCTGCCGCAGGTGATCCTGGATCTGATCGACGAGGGGATCGTGCAGCAGAGCCACGCGCGGGACTACCTGCTGCCGTTCATGGGCATCCCGGAGGCGAAGCGGAAGAAGCTGTTCGAGGGCGTGGCGAAGAAGGTAGCGAAGCTCGGGAAAGACGCGGGCGGTGATGCGCTCGCGGGCGAAGTCGTGCGCGACGTCATTGGGGAGATCGCCTCGGGCCTCAGCCGACCGATCTCCGGCGGCTGGGGTCCGGACGCTCCGTTGTTCAAGCCATCCGAACATAAGACCTGCGGCTGCAATGGCCCGCGGTTCCGTTACGACCGATGGAGAGGTCCCACGGTCCGCTGCTTCGATGACGGCTGGTGGAAGCGGGCGCAGGAGAAGGCCCGGAAGGAGCAGGAGGAGGCGGATCGCCGGGCCCAGCAGCGGATTGCGAACGCGGAAGCGGCGGACGGGGTCGTGCCGGTTGTCTCGAGGGAGACCTTCCGGAAGCTCTACGACTACAGGCAATACAAGCACCTCAGCAGCTACGCCGCGCCGCTGATGGATCCGGCCGAACTCGCCGGTGCCAAGTTCGTCGCGGTGCGTTCCGAGATCGGCAATGACCCGGAGATCTACTGCGTCGATATGGCCGCGGTGCGGCGCGCGAAGAGCGCGGCGACGAAGGAGCGCAACCGGCTGATCCAGGACCGCAAGGCCGAGCGCGGAACCCGCTACCTCGAGGAGGCAGCGAGGACCGAGCTCGCGCCCTGGATGCTGGCGGCCATCCTCACGCATCGGCCGGCGCGCGAGCAGATCATGAACGTCGGCCGCGAGATCGGCCTCGATATGGGCAAGCACGGCGAGGTCGATCAGGCGGTCGAGAGGCTGGCCGCCGATCACGTGGAGACGCTGTTCAAGGTGCTCGCGCTCCGGATCCGCGACGGCGAGCTCGGCTGGCAGGACAAGATCGAAGAAGAGGCCGACAAGCTGCTCCGGAAGCGGTTCGCTCCGCGCCAGGCCGCCCTGCGGAAGAAACTGCTCGCCCAGATCGGCGAGAACGTGAGCGACGCCGAGCCGGCCGAGATGGAGGACCCAGACGCAGTGAAGGCCCCGGGCGAGGCGGAATGCGTCGTCTGCGGCTGCACGGACAGCTGGGGCTGCGATGGCGGCTGCGAGTGGCTGGTCGTCGATCGCGCCCAGGGCGTTGGTGTGTGCAGTGAGTGCGCGGACGATCAGGACGGCGCGCGCAAGCTGCTGACGCAGTGGGCCGAGGAGCAAGGCGTCGAGCTGGAGGCCCTCAGTGCCGCGTGAGGCGCCCTCGATCGAGCAGGGCGTGCGCGGCCGGGACGACGGCCGCATCGGCCTCCTGGTCCGCACGCCCTACACGCCGCGGCACGAGCAGCTGCACGACGAGTTGCGCGCGCTGCCGAAGATGGACCGCTACTTCTGGCCGGAGCGTGACGCGTGGTGGGTATCCGCCGCGCACCTCGAGGCGCTCAAGACGATTCTGCTGCGCTACTGGCCGTCGGTCCAGATCCTCGGTCGCGACGGCGAGCCGGACATCCTGGCCGATCGCGCGGGATCGGCGATCCAGTCGAGGCTCGCGCTATGATCGCGCTTCCCGACCCGACGATCCGCGAGGGCACGATGAAGATCATCGCTCTCGACCTGTCGCTGAGCTCCACCGGGTTCGCTCGCAACTATGGCGAGGTCCGGGTGGGCGTGCTCACGCCCCCGAAGGGCCACGATCGCGGTGTCCAGCGGCTCGACTGGATCCGTGGCCGTGTGCGAGAGCTCGCCCAGGGTGCGAACCTGGCCGTCATCGAGGGCTACAGCTACGGGCAGCAGCGCGGCAGCAGCCTGATGCACGCGATGGGGGAACTCGGCGGCGTCGTTCGGCTCGCGCTCTACTGGCTCGAGGTCCCGTTCGTCGAGATCGCGCCGTCGACACTGAAGATCATCGCGACGGGCAGCGGCCGCGGCGACAAGAACGCGATGCTGGCCGCGGCCATCCGGCGGCTGGACTACGCCGGCTCCAACGACAACGAGGCGGACGCGCTCTGGCTGCTCGAGGCGGCAAGCCAGCACTACGGCTGCTCGACGATCGAGCTGCCGCAATCCCACCTGCGCGGACTGGCGTCCATCAGCTGGCCGCGCATCAACGGCATCGGGGGGAGCCATGCGCTTCAAGAAGATCAGGTACCATGACGGGAACGTCGACCTGGAGTGGACGACGCCCGCCAACGAGGACGGCTCCGGCGAGATCACGCACC
>Ga0079224_100010545_pt1 | contig 12683 bp, 13 predicted proteins | sample Stecom2015_FD_80414 | JGI IMG/M metagenome (GOLD analysis project Ga0079224, IMG submission 80414) | Agricultural soil microbial communities from Utah to study Nitrogen management - Steer compost 2015 | ecosystem: Environmental > Terrestrial > Soil > Agricultural land | place: USA: Utah...
AGGCTGGCGACCCCGACCAGGGTGCCGATGATGGCGGTCGCCAGCATCGTCAGGTGGTAAGCCGCCCCGTTCACCCAGTAACCATCCCGGTCGGCGTGTGGAGGTGGCGCGGGCAGAGCGCGGCTGCGGGAGTGGCAAATGATCGATAATGCCGATGGCCGCTTCGGGCTAGGCGAGCCGCGGCGGGGACCACGTCCCACCGAGAACATGCCAGTCCAGGAAGGCGAACACCGTCTCGTACCAGATCCGGGCGTTGTGCGGGGAGAGGATCCAGTGGTTCTCCCCTGTGAACTCCAGGAACCGGTGCGGCAGCTCCGCCGGATCGCCGGCGTGCCGGCTCACCAAGTCCCAGAACGCCCGCAGCCCCTCCCCGTGCGGCACCCGGTAGTCACGCTTGCCGTGAATGATCAGCATCGGGGTGGTGATCCGGTCGACGAACCGGTGCGGAGAGTTCTCGGCGTACCAGTCCGGATGCTCCTCCAGGGTGCCGAACAGGCGGGTCTTCCACTCCGCTGCGTCGGTGGTGGCGTGCTGCTGGTCAGCCGCCCACAGCGCGGCGTGGCTGACGATTGCCTTGAACCGGTCGGTGTGCCCCGCCACCCAGTTGGTCATGTAGCCACCGAACGACGCCCCCAGGCAGGCGGTTCGGTCCGCGTCGATGTCGTCCCGAGCAACCACCACGTCCAGCAGGGCCTCGACGTCCCGCCACACCAGCGCCGCCCGGTGCGGCCAGGCCCGGCGGATCCACTCCTGGCCATAGCCGGTGGACAGCGCGGGGTCAGGTAGCAGCACCGCCCAGCCCCGCGCGGCGGCGACCCACGGGCACCACCGTCACGACCAGGCGTTGAACGAGGTGAAGGGGCCACCGTGGATCCACTGCATCAGCGGCGCCGGCCGCGACGTGTCCTGCGGCAACACCAGCCAGCCGCGGACGGTGGCACCGTCCGAGACCGTCGCCGTCACCTCCACCAACCGACCCGGCAACTCCGGCCGCGGCGCCGGCGACGGCAGGTAGGCGGGGGTGCCGTCGGTGGCGTGAGTGTCCAACCGCACCGGCTGCGGCGGGCAGTCGATCGCCGACCGCAGCGCGTAGATGCTGTCGCCGTCGGGGCTCACCGACAGGTGGGAGTAGACGGCGTCCGAGACGATCCGACGGTACGTCCCGGTGGCGAGGTCGACCGCGATGATGGCGCCCCGCCCCTGCCGGTCACCGGCCACGTACAAGGTGGCGGAGTCTGGGGCCCACACGTACTCCGTGGGCGTCAGTTCCTCGGTCAGGTCGAACGACCGGTACTCACCGCCGGCCAGATCGTGTACGCACACCGCCCACGTCCCCGGGGTGTGGTAGTCGCCGGCGTCCCTCCGGTGGGCCGCCACGAACCGGCCGTCGGGCGAGATGACCGGACGGGTGTGGTCGATCCCGGGTTCGTCGACGAGGGTGCGCCGCTCCCCGGTCGCGACGTCGATCGCCACCAGGGCGGTGTGGGTGCGGCCGTGCGGTTCCCGGACCGTCCACGTGGACACCACCGTCGCCCCGCCCGGCGACAGGTCGTAGCTCGCCTCCACCAAGGCCGGCCCTGCGTCCGGGGTCAGATCCCGCAGGGGGCCGGGGTCGTCGACCCAGCCCACCAGCAGCCGCGGAAAGTCCGGGCCGAGCTCGTGATCCCAGTACCGGACCGGGAACCCGTCATGCAGGATCGCACTAACCTTTGACTCCTTGCGATCCTTCCGCCACTGCCGGTCACCCTCCTCGTCCGTGCCGGGCAGCCGGGAGGTGGTCACCACGTACCCCGAGGATGCGTAGGCCCCTACCGGTTGCGACAGGCCACCGGGGCTGGTCGCGATCCGGGCGGCCTCCCCCTGCCGCGGCAGCCGCCACAGCGCCGGCTCCTCCGGCTTCTCCCCGTCCGGCCCGGGGCGCTTGGAGGTGAACAGCAGCGAGCCGTCTCCGGCGAACGCCGGCTCCGACTCCCCCGGCTCCGAGTGGGTGAGCCGACGCGGCTCGGCGACCCCGGCCGGGTCGATCTCCCACAGTGAGGTCTGGTAGCGGGCCCCGTCGGGCGCCACCTGCTGGAGGGAAGCGACGAGTCGGCCACCGTCCGGCGCGAGCACCAGCCCGGTCAGGCGAGGGATCGAGACGAAGTCGCGAAGGTCGTGGAACGGAGTCGAAGGGGTGGACACGAGAAGAAGCCTACCGAGTCGTGCCACATCATGATCGTCACGCCCGAGACGCTGGCTACTCCGACGCCGGGGCTATCCGTCGCAGCGCTTCCGCCAGCGCCTCCGGGGTCCGGACGACCGCCGCGGAGCCGTCGTCGAACAGCAGGATCGGGCGCTGGATGAGCTCCGGTGACTCCACCATCGCCTCGATCCACCGGCGCTCCGCCCCCGACTCCCGGGGCCAGCTGTCCATGCCCCGCTGAACCGCGGCCGGCTCGCCGGTGCGGCACAGCTCCCAGGGAGCCATCCCGAGCCGGCGCAGCACCTCGGTGAGTTCCTCCACGGTGGGAGGATCCTCCAGGTAAGCCCGTAGCCTCACCGGTACACGCGCCTCAGCCAGGCTTGCCCGGGCTGCCGCACACTTTGAGCAGGACGGGTTGTTCCACATCTCCATACGCCCATCCTCTCAACCGTTCCGCCCCCGGCGGTCCGGGCGGCGACCCAGACAGGAGGTTCACCATGGGTTACCCCGCTACCCCACCCCACGACCGGCCCGACCAGCTGCAGCAGATCCAAAGTGGTCTGATGGAAGGCGAACGGATCCTCGCGGTCTATGACGCGATCGGGGTCGGCACCGGTTTCATCGGACTCACCGATCGGCGGGTCATCCTCCAGGACACGTCCTTCGTCGGCAAAAAGGTCGCGATCACCAGCATCCCGTACTCGAGGATCACCAGCGTCAGCGTGGTGAGCAACAAGTCCTGGGCGGGCTCATTCTTCTCCACCGGCTCGATCGCCATCCATGTCGGTCCCCGCACCTACGAGGTGGACTTCCGAGGGACGGAGAAGAGCCAGTACGTCCACAACCTGATCCTGCACTACATCACCTGACCGGTGCCGGTTTACTTCCACCGGAAGTGGACGAACAGCCGCCCGAAGTTCTTCGAGTCCTTCTCCACGCGGTGGTAGAGGGCCTTGATTTCCTTCTGCGCCAGAAACCGCAGTACCCGCTTCTTCAGTTGCCCGGAGCCCTTACCCGGGATGATCTCGACCATCGGTGCCCGGATCCGCACCGCCTCATGGATGATTTCCCGCAACGCCCGGTCGATCTCGGCACCCCGGTTGTACACGTCGTGCAGATCCAGCTTCAGTTTCACGCCCCCACTATGCCTGCCCGTCGACAGGGGGAGCCGCGACAAGCAAGGCTGAACCCGCCTCGACCGCCGCCCCTCGCGGTCAGCGGGCAGCGTGGCGGAGGCGGCGAGGTGCGGCCCGGCCACGGTGCTGACTACCCGACCTGCACCCTATCGCTCTGATGTAGATGAATCATCCCGTTTGGGGTCCACACTCTCCTGCGCCCACCCTGATGACCGCTTCACCGCTGAAAGACCTGGGGCGGAGTGTCGCATGTGCAGGAACATCCACACGACGTGGCAGCGGGTAGCCCACGAGCCGGGCCGGAATCATTCCGGTTGGCGCTCAGATACGAACTAAGGCCATCTCTGTGTGGCGAGATGGCCTTTGGCATGCGTGGGCGGTACTGGGATCGAACCAGTGACCTCTTCCGTGTCAAGGAAGCGCGCTCCCGCTGCGCCAACCGCCCGGCAACTCCACCGCGTGCGCCCACGCCATGGAATGGATTGAGGTGGGGACGGGATTTGAACCCGCGTACACGGCTTTGCAGGCCGTTGCCTCGCCTCTCGGCCACCCCACCGAGGTCGAGGCCTCGGTCGCCTCGGCAGCCTCTCCGAGCGGGCGACGGGGATCGAACCCGCGACCTTCACCTTGGCAAGGTGACGCGCTACCAACTGCGCTACGCCCGCGTGGTGTTCCGGTTTCCCGGTTACCGAATGAGAACTTTAGCCGAGCCTCCTCGAGAACGCCAACCGGGGGGTGGGTTCTGGCGCGTCACCGCGCCACCGGCACCGGATCCGGGCCCTCCGTCAGCCCCGTGCACCCGCGCAGCTCCTCGTACTTTTGCAGGATCCTGTCCGCTTCCTCCCCGTCTACCGGGATCGGCTGACCGGTCTCGCGGGAGATCACCGCCGGACGGAACTCCACCGACTCGATCTGCGCCCCCTGCAGGGTCACCCACAGCACCCCGGTGTCGTTGCTGAACCGGTCGTCCCGCCACCACAAGAAGTTGCCCAGCCCGTACTGCACGTACGTGCTCCCCAACCAGCCCCCGCCCAGCAACAGGTGAGCGTGCGTGCCGACCACCAGATCCGCCCCGGCCTCGGCCAGGGCCTCTGCGTAGTCCCGCATCTCCGGCACCGGGCACTCGTTGCCCTCCTGCCCCCAGTGCAGGTAGACCACCACCACGTCGGCCGCCTCCCGCGCGGCACGCACCGCCGCCAGCGACCGCTCCGTGTCCATGGCGTACGCGATCCCGGACCGGTCGTCCCCGGCCGCCCAGGACTCCCACAACTCGTACACCTGACTGAACCCGAGGAACGCGATCCGCACCCCGTGCACCTCGGCGACCCAGGGGGCGTACGCGGCGGCGGCGTCCTCCCCCGCCCCCACCACCGCCACCCCCGCGGCCTCGGCGTGCGCCAGGGTGTCGGCCAACCCCTCCCGGCCGTAGTCCAGGGCGTGGTTATTGGCCAGCGACACCAGGTCGATCCCGGCCGCCCGGATCGCCTGGTACGTCTCCGGCGGCGCGCGGAAGGTGAACGCCTTCGGCTCCGGGACACCCCCGGTGGTCACCGCCGTCTCGAGGTTCACCATCGCCACATCCGCGGCGGTGAACAGCTCCGCCACCGGCCCGAACGCGGTGTCCGGGTCCGCCAGCAGCGCCCCGGTCCGGTTCGGTACCCCGCCGTCGAAATCCACGAAGTGGACGTCGCCGGCGAACGCCAGCTCGATCACCGGCGGCGCGGTCGGGCTGGGCGACCCGGTCGGGGACTCCTCCGGCGGGTGCCAGCGCGGCGGATCGGCGGACGTACAACCGGCCAGCAGCAGCACCAGCAGGGCGGACACCAGACGGGGGGTTCTCATACCGCCGCACCCTACCGAGGGCCGAACCCGGTTAGCCTGACCGGATGACCGACCGACGCATCGCGGTGACCGGCGTCACCGGCGAGATCGGCCGGCGGGTCGCCCACCGACTGGCCGGCCAGGAGCGCCCGCTGCGGCTGCTGGCCCGCGACCCGGCCCGGGCGCCGCAGCTACCGGGGAGCGAGCTCCGGGTCGCCGACTACGCCGACGGGGAGGCGATGCGCGCCGCCCTGCTCGGTGTGGACACCCTGCTGCTGGTCAGCGCCGCCGAACACCCGGACCGGGTGGGGCTGCACCAGACCGCGGTGGACGCGGCGGTCGCCGCCGGGGTGTCGCGGATCGTCTACACCTCGTTCCTGAACGCCTCGGCCGAGGCGACGTTCACGTTCGCCCGCGACCACTGGCACACCGAGCAGTACCTCCGCGCCTGCGGGGTGGACTACACCTTCCTGCGCAACAGCCTCTACCAGGATCTGTTGCCGACGTTCGTGGGCCCGGACGGGGTGCTCCGCGGCCCGGCCGGCGACGGACGGGTCTCGGCGGTGACCCGCGACGACGTGGCCGAGGTGGCGGTGGCGGTGCTGACCAACCCGGAACACCGCGGAGAGACGTACGACGTGACCGGCCCGGAGGCGTTGAGCCTCACGGAGGTGGCCGAGCTGCTGACCAACCTCACCGGCCAGCCGGTCAGTTACCACGCTGAGACCGTGGCGGAGGCGTACGAGTCCCGGGCGGGCTACGAGGCGCCGGCGTGGCTGGTGGCCGGCTGGGTCAGCACCTACACCGCGATCGCCGCCGGGGAACTAGCCACCGTCTCCGACACGGTGCATCGGCTGACCGGCCGCCCGCCGACCCGGTTCGCTGACTTCCTCACCCAGCGTTGACAATCCCCCGGCCCACCGGGTGGGGAGGTCTCGGCAGCCGGTAGCGTACGGACGTGCTGTTTCGCACCTGGGAAGAGCCACCGGAGCGGCACTGGCCTCCGGCGACCGTGGTGGAGGACCACACCGGGACCCCGCACCTGCTGGTGACCAGCCACGCCCTGGTCCGACAGGTGCTCGCCGATCCGGAGACGTTTCGACCGGACAACGCCCTGGACGCCATCACCCCGATCCCGGTGGCGGCGCTGCGGATTCTGGCCGGGCACGGCTTTCGGTTGCCGCCGACGCTGGCCAACAACGGCTCCCCCAGCCACCCGGGGATTCGCGCGATCGTGGCGGATGCGCTGCATCCCCATCGGGTGGAGGCGCAACGGCCGTGGTTGACCGGAATGGTGCGGCGGCGGGTGGCGGGGCTGGCGGCCCGGCTACGCGCCGGGGAGCCGGTCGATCTGTACGCCGGGCTCGCCGCCGACCTGCCGTTGCGGGTGCTGGCCCGGCTGGTGGAGCTGCCCGACTCGGACGTCACCGTGGTCAAAGAGTTCTCCCGGGCGGCCCTGGAACTGTTCTGGGCGCCCCTGTCCGAGGAGCGGCAGCGGCGGTTGGCCGACATCGTCGGCCGTTACCACCGGGTGCTGCGGCAGTGCGCCGCCACCGCCGGCGGCATGGTGGGCCGGTTGCGGGAGTACACCGCCGCCCACCGGTTGCCCGCCGACACCCCGGTCGGGGCGCTGTTCTTCATGCTGGTGGCGGGGCAGGAGACCACTTCCCAGTTCCTCACCCTGCTGCTGCACCGGCTGATTCGGGAACCGGAGATCACCGCAGGGCTGGTCACCGGCGGGATCCGGGTGGAAGACGTGGTGGAGGAAGGGCTGCGCCTGGAACCACCGATCGTCACCTGGCGCCGGGTCACCGCGCGGGAGACGTCCCTGGCGGGGGTGACGGTGCCGGCCGGCACCAGTGTGGTGCTGTGGCTGGCCCAGGCCGGGCGGGATCCGCAGCTCACCGGGCATCCGCACGACCTGACTCCGGGGCAGCGTGGTTCCCGCCGGCACCTGGCGTTCGGGGCCGGGGCCCACCGGTGTGTGGGCGCCCAGTTGGCCCGGATGGAGGCGGCGGTGGTGGTGGCCGAAATCGCACCGCTGCTGACCGGACTCCGGGTGGTACGCGCCCCTTACTACCCGGACAACCTGTCGTTCCGGATGCCGGACGCGCTGGTGGTCGTCCGGGAACGGCCCCGCTCGCCCGGCACCGTGGTCAGTAGGCTTCCTCGGCCCAAATCCGCCAGTCGTCCAGCACCCCGTACAGCTGCGGCGTGAGCCAGGCCGGGGCGGAGCGCTGGAAGATCGGCCCATCCAGCTGGCCGGCGCCCTCCGGCACCGCCCCCGCCAGGTGGGGCCGCAACTCCGCCAGGTTGCTCCAGTGCACCCCGCCCGGGTGGGTGGGCCAGGCACCGATCACCACACAGGCCGGCAGGGAGCGGCGTTCCAACGCCTCCAAGGTGAGCGCGGTGTGGTTGAGAGTGCCGAGACCGGCCCGGGTCACCACCACCACGTGGGCGTCGAGCAGCAGCGCCAGGTCGGCCACGTGCCACGGTTCGCCGGAAGGGCGGACCCCCATCGGCACCAGCAGCCCACCCGCCCCCTCGATCAGCACCAGGTCGTGCTGCTTGGCCTGCGCGCGGACCGCGTCCACCACGTCGTACAGCTCCAGCGGCGGGGTGTGGCTGAGCCGGGCGGCCACCAGCGGCGCCAGGGGGGCGGGGTACTCGGCGAGGCAGATCGCGGTGGCGGGAGCGGCGAGCCGCACCACTTCGGAGATGTCGTCCGGCTCGTCGTACGCGGTGCCGGTCTGGGCCGGTTTCACCACCGCCACCCGCAGCCCCGACGAGGTGGCGGCGGTAGCGATCGCGGCGGCGGTGACGGTCTTGCCCACTCCGGTGTCGGTACCGGTGACCACCACCGGGCCTTTGAGGTCCTCCCAGCTCATGGCGCCGCCTCCACCACCACGTCGAGCGCGGCGTCGAAGTCGCCGCGCGGCACCCCTACGTTGATCGTCAGCCGTAACCGAGAAGTATTGTCTGGTGTGGACGGTGGACGGAAGCAGCCGACCGCCACCCTCCGGGCGGCGCACCGATTGGCCCACGCCACCGCCGCCTCAGCGTCAGGCGCAGGTACCGACAGTATCCCGGCCGCCGGGGTGGATGGGGTCAGCCCCGCCGTAGCCAGCCGAGTCACTGCCGCCGCGGCCCGCTCCCGCAGCTCCGCCCGCAACGAGTCGCCCGCCCGGGCCAGCCGGACCGCCGCCCGGACTCCCGCCACGACCGCCGGCGGTGGGGCGGTGTCGTAGATGAAGGTGCGGCCGGTGTCGACCAGGTGGCGGATGAGCGCGGCCGGGCCGGCCACCACTCCCCCCGCTCCCCCCAGGGCCTTGGACAGGGTGGCGGTCACGACTACGTCCGGTTCGCCGGCCAGTCCGGCGGCGACCACCCCGCCGGCCCCGGCGGGGCCGAGCAGGCCGAGCCCGTGGGCGTCGTCGACCACCAGCACCGCCCCGTGCGCCCGGGTGATCTGATGCAGTTCCGCCAGCGGCGCGAGGTCCCCGTCCACGGAGAACACCGACTCGGTCACCACCAGCGCCGGGCGGCCCTTCGCGTCCGCCAACGCCGCCGCTACCGCGGCCGGGTCGGCGTGCGGCACCACCACGGTCTCGGCCCCGGACAGTCGGCAGCCGTCCACCAACGAGGCGTGGTTGTGGGCGTCGGTCACGATCCGGGTGCGGGGACGCACCAACCCGGTCAGCACCCCCAGGTTGGCCAGGTATCCGGAGGAGTAGACCAGCGCCTGCTCGGCGCCGAGCCAGTCGGCCAACTCCTGTTCCAACGCGGTATGGGCGTCGGTGGTGCCCCGCACCAGCCGGGAGCCGGTGGCCCCCAACCCGTATCCGGTCAGCGCCTCGGCCGCGGCCGCCACCACTTCCGGATGCCGGGTCAGCCCCAGGTAGTCGTTGCCGGCGAGGTCGGTCACCGGCTCACCCGGCGCACGGGGCCGCAGTCGCCTGGTCAGCCCCGCCCGGGCCCGCAACTGCGCCCGCCGCTCCAGGGTCGCCAACCATCCGGTCACGGCCGGTACGTTACTCGCCCGTATGGATGTGCCAGGGTATGGCCACCAGGTCAGCGGTAGGGTACCGGGCATGGCAGACGTCCTTGATCGCGCACGTACCCAGGTCTTGGAGAACGGCATCGGGCTGGACGAGGCCGGGGTGCTGGAAGTGCTCCAGTTGCCGGACGATCGCCTACCGGAAGCGCTGCAGCTGGCACACGAGGTGCGGATGCGCTGGTGCGGGCCGGAGGTCGAAGTCGAGGGAATCGTCTCACTGAAGACCGGTGGCTGCCCGGAGGACTGCCACTTCTGCTCCCAGTCCGGCCTGTTCACCTCCCCGGTACGGGCGGTCTGGCTGGACATTCCGGCGCTGGTGGAGGCGGCGAAGCAGACCGCGGCCACCGGGGCGACCGAGTTCTGCATCGTGGCGGCCGTACGCGGACCGGACGAGCGGCTGATGGCCCAGCTGCGGGAAGGGGTCAAGGCGATCCGGGCGGAGGTAGACATCCAGATCGCCGCCTCGGTCGGGATGCTCACCCAGGAGCAGGTGGACGAGCTGGTGGAGATGGGGATCCACCGCTACAACCACAACCTGGAGACGGCCCGGTCGTACTTCCCGAAGGTGGTCACCACCCACACCTGGGAGGAGCGGTGGGAGACCCTGCGGATGGTGCGCGAGTCGGGGATGGAGGTGTGCTGCGGCGGCATCCTCGGGATGGGTGAGAGTCTGGAGCAGCGGGCCGAGTTCGCCGCCCAGCTGGCCGAGCTGGATCCGCACGAGGTGCCGCTGAACTTCCTCAACCCTCGCCCGGGTACGCCGCTGTCCGAGCAACCGGTGCTGGAGCCGAAGGACGCGCTGCGGGCGATCGCGGCGTTCCGGCTGGCGCTGCCCCGCGCGCTGCTGCGGTACGCCGGTGGGCGCGAGATCACTCTCGGGGACTTGGGCACCCGGGACGGTCTGCTGGGCGGCATCAACGCCGTGATCGTCGGCAACTACCTGACCACCTTGGGCCGGTCGCCTACCGAGGACCTGGAGCTGCTGCGCGAGCTGAAGATGCCGGTGAAGGCGCTGTCGAAGACCCTGTGACGACCGGCCTTGGCCGCGCCGGCGCCCACGATCGGCGGCGATAAGGTTCCTGCCGTGGACCAGGCGACCCGCGCCCACCAGGGGCGCAGCTTCAACGTGGTGGCGGCCGAGTACGAACGGGGCCGCCCCGGCTGGCCGACGACGATGGTGGATCGGCTGGCCACCGTTTTGGATCTGCCGGCCTCAGCCACCGTGCTGGATCTCGGCGCCGGTACCGGCAAACTGACCCGCGTGCTGGTCGGCCGGTTCGCGCGCGTGGTGGCGGTGGAGCCGCTGCCGGCGATGCGGTCCCAGCTGGTGGCGCAGGTGCCGCAGGCCGAGGTGTATGAGGGCAGCGCCGAGCGGATTCCGTTGCCGGACGGCAGCGTGGACGCGGTGTTCGTGGCGGACGCGTTCCACTGGTTCGATTGGCCGGCGGCGCTCGCCGAGATTGCGCGGGTGACCGGGCCGGCCGGTCGGTTGGTGCTGCTGTGGCATGGCGCGGACGGGCCCTGGGAGCCGGCGCTGCCGGAGGCGGTGCGGGAACGGATTCGGCACGCCGCCGCCCAGTACCCTCCCGGCGGGGTGGTGGTGGAGGGGGGCGAGTGGCGGCAGGCGTTCACCGGATCGGCGTTCGGGCCGCTGGTGGAGGAGAGCGTCCCCTACGAGTTCGTCACCGACCGGGAAGGCGTGATCGCCAATCTGCTGTCGCTGAGTACGGTGGCCCGGCTGCCGGAGGCGGAGCGGGAGGCGCTGCAGGCCGAGCTGGCCACCCTGCCGGAGACCACCTACCGCCGGAAGCTACCGATTCGGCTGTACTGGACCCGTAAACGGGGGGTGCCGACCCAACCGGGGCACCGCCCGGACGAGCCGGCCTCACCCCAGTGGTGTGACCGGTGCGGGGGCGGGCTGGCCGAGGCGGACCACACCGCCTGCCAGGCGGCCCGGGCGTGGGAGCCGCCCCGGTTCTGTCCGTACTGCCGGCGCCGGATGAAGGTGCAGGTGTTACCGGCGGGCTGGCGAGCCAGTTGTGTCGCCCATGGCGAGACCCGCGCCGGCTGATCGACGCGCGACCTCGGAGCGTGCCCACTGACGGCACCGCGGCCGGGTACGGGGGTACCCGGCCGCGGTCGAGTCGGTGATCAGCCGCGTTTCTCCAGCGGGACGTAGGGGCGGCGGTCGGGACCGATGTAGATCTGACGCGGCCGACCGATCCGGGTGGCTGGATCGTTGATCATCTCACGCCACTGGGCGATCCAGCCGGGCAGCCGGCCGATCGCGAACAGGACCGTGAACATCTTGGCCGGGAAGCCCATCGCCTTGTAGATCAACCCGGTGTAGAAGTCCACGTTCGGGTACAGCTTGCGGGAGATGAAGAACTCGTCCGACAACGCGATCTGCTCCAGCTCCATGGCCAGATCCAGCAGCGGGTCGGACTTCTCCAGCCGCGCCAGCACCTCCTGCGCGGTCTGCTTGACGATCTTCGCCCGCGGGTCGTAGTTCTTGTAGACCCGGTGGCCGAAGCCCATCAAGCGGACGTTGCTCTGCCGGTCCTTGACCTTGCGGACGAACCCGGCCACGTCCCCACCGTCGGCGTAGATGCGCTCCAGCATCTCCAGCACCGCCTGGTTGGCTCCGCCGTGCAGCGGGCCGGACAGCGCGCCGATCCCGGCCGAGATCGAGTTGAACAGGTTCGCCTGGCCGGAACCGACCAGCCGCACCGTGGAGGTCGAGCAGTTCTGCTCGTGGTCGGCGTGCAGCAGGAACAGCACGTCCAGTGCCCGCGTCAGCACCGGGTCAGGCTGGTACGGCTCCGCGGGCACCCCGAAGGTCATGCGCAGGAAGTTGGTGACGTAGTCCAGCGAGTTGTCCGGGTAGAGGAACGGCTGCCCGATGGACTTCTTGTACGCGTACGACGCGATGGTCGGCACCTTGGCCAGCAGCCGGATCGTGGACGCCTGCACATGCTCGGGGTCGAACGGGTCGAGCATGTCCTGATAGAACGTCGACAGCGCGCTGACGGCCGAGGACAGCACCGCCATTGGATGGGCGTCCCGCGGGAACCCGTCGAAGAACCGGCGCAGGTCCTCGTGCAGCATGGTGTGCCGGCGGATCTCGTCCGTGAACTTGTCCAGCTGCTCCTTGGTGGGCAGGTGGCCGTAGATCAGCAGGTACGAGACCTCAAGGAAGCTGGACCGCTCGGCCAGCTCCTCAATCGGGTAGCCGCGGTACAGCAGCACCCCCGCTTCCCCGTCGATGTAGGTGATCTCCGAGGTGCAGGAGGCGGTGTTGCCGTAACCCGGGTCGAGCGTGACGTACCCGGTCTGGGACAGCAGCTTGCTGACGTCGATTCCCGAAGGACCGACCGTCGCCTCCCGTACCGGTAGCGGGAGCTGCTGGTTCTGGTGGTCAAGAACAAACTCGGCCATTCGTTCACGTTATCCGGCCGCGGCCCGGCCCGTCAGCACCGGCCCGAGG
>Ga0079224_100010546_pt1 | contig 12683 bp, 14 predicted proteins | sample Stecom2015_FD_80414 | JGI IMG/M metagenome (GOLD analysis project Ga0079224, IMG submission 80414) | Agricultural soil microbial communities from Utah to study Nitrogen management - Steer compost 2015 | ecosystem: Environmental > Terrestrial > Soil > Agricultural land | place: USA: Utah...
ACCGCCAGCTCGCCATGGCGCCAGCCGATCATCTGGCTGGTGATCGCGCTGGTGGCCGCATCGGTGACCGGCGGGGTGATCATGGTGACCGTGGCCAGCCGCGACGGCCCGGTGGACGCGGTGGCCTACCAGGTGCAGCGCACCGGCCAGGTGCAGCAGTCCGACCTGGGGCCGGATGCGCGCGCCGGTGAGCTGGGATTGAGCGCGGTGGTGCGGGTGGACCAGGAGGCCGGCGCAGTGGAAGTGTTGCCGGTGACCGGCCGCTTCGAGCGCGCCGCACCGCTGCAGTTGCGCCTGCACCATCCGCTGCGTGCGGCCGAAGACCGGGTGCTGGACCTGCAGCCGGTGGCCACCGGCTGGCGCGCGGCGGCGACCCTGGACCCTGGCCACGACTGGCTGATGCAGTTGGGCCCGGCCGATGCCAACTGGCGCCTGCGCGGGCGCCTGCCCCGCGGCCAGCTGGCCGCGCGCGTGGACCCTGCCCTGGATGGCGGCGACCCGGCGCCCGACGCACCCGCGCCCTGAACACCATGGACGTGACGGCCGCCTGTCACCACTGCGGCGAGCCCCTGCCACGCACCCCTGCCCACGCCGAGCTGGACGGTGAGCGCCGCGCCTTCTGCTGCAGTGGCTGCGCCGCGGCGGCGCAGTGGATCGCCCAGAACCGGCTGCAGGATTACTACCGCCTGCGCAGCGAGCCGGCGATGCGGGTCGGCGAGGATCTGCCCGAGATGGCGCTGTGGGACCGCGAGGACCTGCTCGCCGGGCATACCCGCCAGGTCGAGGGCGGGCGCGAAATCACCGTGCTCACCGATGGCATGCGCTGCGCCGCCTGCGCCTGGCTGATCGACCGCGCGGTGGGGCGCGAACCGGGCGTGGGCGAGATCAGCGCCAACGCCATCACCGGCCGCATCCGGATCGTGTGGGATCCGGCGCAGGTGGCATTGTCGCGGCTGCTGCGGCGGCTGGCCTCGCTCGGCTACCGGCCCTACCTGGCCACTGGCGAAGCGCGCGAGCGTGCACGCCGCCGCGAGCGCAACCGCGCCCTGGTCCGCGTGGGCATTGCCGGCATCGGCTCGATGCAGGCGATGATGTTCGCCGAGGCGCTGTACCTGGATTTCAACAACACCATGCCGGTGCCCACCCGCGACTTCTTCCGCTGGATCACCTTCCTGGTGTCCACCCCGGTGGTGTTCTGGGCCGGCTGGCCGTTCATCGCCGGCGCGCTGCGCGAACTGCGCCACCTGCGCCTGGGCATGGACACCCTGATCGCCGGCTCCACCCTGCTGGCATGGCTGGCCAGCGTGTGGGGCACCGTGGTCGGTGCCGAGCACGTGTGGTACGACGCGGCGGTGATGTTCGTGTTCCTGTTGCTGGTGGCGCGCCAGCTGGAACAGCGCGCGCGCGGCATCGCCAGCGCCCAGGTCGATGCGCTGGCACGCGCACGGCCCGCGTTCGCCACCCGCGAGTGCGCCGATGGCAGCCGCGAGCCGGTGCCACTGGCGCTGCTGGCGCCCGGAGACGTGGCCTGGGTGGCGGTGGGCGAGCCGGTGCCGGGCGACGGCATCCTGCTCGATGCCGATGCCCGTTTCGAGGAAGCGCTGCTCACCGGCGAATCGACGGCGGTGGCCAAGCGCGCGGGCGATACCGTGTATGCAGGTACCGCCTGCCGCGAGCATCCGGCCCGCATCCGCGTGGTGCGGGTGGGCGATGACACCCGCCTGGCCGAACTGGCGCGCCTGGTCGAACTGGCGCAATCGCAGCGACCGCCATTGGCGCGCAGCGCCGAGAAGATCGCCAGCGGCTTCGTGGCCGGGCTGCTGCTGGCCGCACTGGCGGTGTACGCATGGTGGAGGGTGCACGATCCCTCGCGCGCATTCGAAGTGGTGCTCGCGCTGCTGGTGATCAGTTGCCCGTGTGCGCTGTCGCTGGCGGTACCGGCGGCGATGGCCGCCGCCCATGGCGCCCTGGCCCGGCTCGGCGTCCTGGCGGTACGGCCTGGCGCGCTGGATCGGTTGGCCGAGGCCACCGACATCGTGTTCGACAAGACCGGCACCCTGGGCGATGGCCAGCCGCGATTGCGGGCGGTGGACCGATGCCGCGGGCTGGATCAGGCGCAGGCACTGCGCATTGCCGCTGCGCTGGAGCGTGACAGCCGCCATCCGCTGGCGGCCGCGTTTGCCGACGTGGCCGACCCGCCGCTGGCGCGGAACGTGCGCGCGGTGGCCGGACGCGGCATCGAGGGCGAGGTCGAGGGCGTGCATTACCGGCTCGGCCAGGCCGGTTACGCCGACGGCACCGAGGACGACGGCGCCCTGTGGCTGGCCGGCGATGACGGCAGCGCGGCGCGCTTTGCGGTCGCCGAGGGCGAACGCGCCGATGCCGCCGGCGCCATCGCCCGCCTGCGCGAACAAGGCCTGCGCCTGCACCTGTCCAGCGGCGATGCGGCGCGCAACGTGGATGCCTTCGGCACGCGCCTGGGCATCACCGAGGTGCATGCGCGGCAGTCGCCGCAGGACAAGCTGGATTACGCACGCGCGCTGCAGCAGCAGGGACGGATCGTGGCGATGGTCGGCGATGGCCTCAACGATGCGCCGGTGCTGGCCGGTGCCGACGTCTCCATCGCCATGGGCGAGGGCGCCTCGCTGGCGCACCGCGCCGCCGACCTGGTCACCACCGGTGGCAGCCTGCTGCGGATTCCCGCCGCGGTCGCGCTGGCGCGCAACGCCCGCCGCATCGTCCGCCAGAACCTGGCCTGGGCGGTGGGCTACAACGTGCTGGCATTGCCGCTGGCCGCCGCCGGCCTGGTCACGCCGTGGCTGGCGGCCCTGGGCATGGCCCTGTCCTCGCTGGCGGTGACCCTCAACGCCTTGCGGCTGGCGCGGCCACGCCCGGAGCCGGCCATCATTGCCGCCACCCGGCCGCTGCCGATCGAGGCGACACGATGAACATCCTGCTGCTGCTCATCCCGATCAGCCTGTTGATGCTGGGCGCAGCGGTTGGCGCATTCGTGTGGGCGGTCCGGCGCGGCCAGTTCGACGACCTGGATACTCCCGCGCTGGACATCCTGGACGACCACGACCGCCCCGCCCCGCCGCGTGCACGCAGCGCGCACGACCCGGCAGCGCACGCTCCCGCGCCACATGCTCTCTCGCCGCACGATCCGGCAGCGCCCGACCGGGCACCGCAGCCACCGCACGAGGGCTGATGCACATGCCGGTCGACCTGCCGACCCTGCTCGCTGCACTGGTCGCCGGCCTGCTCGGCGGCCTGCATTGCGCAGTGATGTGCGGCGGCATCGCCACCGGCTTCCCGGCAATGGCGCCGGGGCGGCCGCTGGCGGTGGCCTGGCAGGCCAACCTCGGCCGGATCGGAGGCTACGTGCTTGCCGGCACCCTGGCCGGCGGCCTTGGCGGCGGCGTGCTGCGCCTGGCGCGCACCGATGCACTGGCCGTGGGCGTGCGCATGGCCGCAGGCGTCGCCCTGGTGCTGGTTGCATTGCGCCTGCTCGACCGCCGTGGCCGCCTCGGCTTCCTGGCCCGGCCCGGTGCCCGGGCGTGGCAATGGATGCGCCCCCTGCACCGGCATCTGCTGCCGGCCGACCGTGCCTGGCGGCGGATCGCCCTGGGCGCGCTGTGGGGCTGGATGCCGTGCGGCCTGAGCCTGAGCCTGCTCACCGTGGCCTGGCTGCAGGCCAGCGCCGGCGGTGGCGCCCTGGTGATGGCCGCGTTCGGCGCCGGCACCCTGCCGATGATGCTGCCGCTGACCTGGTCCGGCGCGCGCCTGGGCGGCTGGCTGCAGCGCCCGCGCCTGCGCATGGCCATGGCCTGCATCGTGCTGGGCGCCGGCCTGCTGACCATCGCCGCACCGTGGCTGATGCAGGTGCCGGCACTGCACGGCCCGCTTGCAGCACTGGGCTGCCGGCCTTACGCCGGCTGAGGGCGCACGCAGTTGCGGCCATCGGCCTTGGCCTGGTACAGCGCCTCGTCGGCGGCCCCGCTCCAGGCCTCGATGCTGTCCATGCCCGGCGCCAGCTCGGCCACGCCGATGCTCAGGGTCACCGGCACGCCGCCCACGACAACCCGCTCGGCCACCGCCTGGCGCAGCCGCTCGGCCACTTCCAGCGCCGCCTGGCGGTCGGTGCCGGGCAGCAGTGCGCCGAACTCGTCGCCGCCGTAGCGCCCGGCCGAATCCACTCCACGCAAACTGGCATGCAGCAGCGCCGAGACGTCACGGATCACCTGGTCGCCGGCGAGGTGTCCGTGGGTGTCGTTGATCCGCTTGAACTGGTCGATGTCGATCATCAGCAACGAAGACACCGCCCCGTAGCGCTGGAAGCGCTGCAACTGCGCGGCCACCAGCGCCAGCCACTGCGGGCGGGTGGCCAGGCCGGTCTCGGCATCGATCCGCGACACCTGCTCCAGGATCCGCTTCTGCGTGCGCACCTTCTCGGAGAACATCCGCGCCGCCACGCCCATGGCCATCAGGTACAGCACCAGGAACGGCAGGCACCACAGCATCGTGGCAAAGCGGGTGTGCGGCTGGAAGGCAAAACCGTTGAGCGCGGAGGTCACCAGGGCCACGCCCGCCATCACCACCATCGAGCGCAGCGCCAGCGGCAGGCCGCCAACGACGGTGCGATCCATGGCCATCACCGCGACCAGCAGTGCCGAGGGCAGCAGGTCGAACTGCGCCATCGCCATCCAGAACCCGGCCAGCCCGGTGTCGAAGCTCAGGTTGCGGAACTCGGCCCGCCGCGGATCGGAAGAGGTGGATGACAGCCGCCAGGCCAGCAGCGGCCAGGCCAGGCAACTGGAGACCAGCAGCAGCAGCCAGGTTGCCGAGGCACCCTGGCCATGCATCGCCGAAGCCACGCCCAGCACGCCGGTGTAGAAGCCCAGCGCGCGCATGGCACAGGTGTAGCGCACGAACAGCGCGATCCCGGAATGCGTGCTGGGCTGATCATGCATGTCGGCAGTCACGGGTCGGGGTGCGGTCCGGACGCGGGATCATGCCACCGCGCGGCGGACGGATACGAAGAAGCCCGGCATGACGGCCGGGCTTCTTGAAAAATGGCAGCCCCGGAAGGATTCGAACCTCCGAATGCCTGAGTCAGAGTCAGGTGCCTTACCGCTTGGCGACGGGGCTGTAGACGGCGGATTATAGGGCCGCCTGCCGGTGAATGCACGCCGACGGGGACAGCCACGACGGGCCGCCAGGGCCCGCCTTCCGCAGGCCGCCTCCGCGAAGGAGACGGCCACTCCGGCGCATCAGCGCTTGGAGAACTGGGTGGCGCGGCGGGCCTTGTGCAGGCCGACCTTCTTGCGCTCGACTTCGCGGGCATCGCGGGTCATGAAGCCGGCCTTGCGCAGGTCGCTCTTGAGCGACTCGTCGTACTCGACCAGCGCGCGGGCGATGCCCAGGCGGATCGCACCGGCCTGGCCGGTGGTGCCGCCGCCGATGGCGGTGACGACGATGTCGAACTTGTCGGTGCTCTGGGTCAGCTCCAGCGGCTGGCGCACGATCATGCGCGCGGTCTCGCGGCCGAAGAACTGGTCCAGCGGAAGACCGTTGACGGTGATGTTGCCGCTGCCCTTGCGCAGGAACACGCGGGCAGTGGAGGACTTGCGACGGCCGGTGCCGTAATTCTGAGTGGTAGCCATCGTTGTGCCTTAGATGTCCAGCGGCTTCGGCTGCTGCGCCGAATGCGGGTGTTCGGAACCGGAGTAGACCTTGAGCTTGCGGTACATGGCCCGGCCCAGCGGGCCCTTGGGCAGCATGCCCTTGACCGCGATCTCGATCACGCGCTCCGGGTGGCGCTCCAGCGCCTGGGCGAGGGTTTCGCTCTTCAGGTTGCCGATGTAGCCGGTGAAGCGGTAGTACATCTTGTCCTGCAGCTTGTTGCCGGTCACCGTGATCTTGTCGGCATTGACCACGACCATGTAGTCGCCGGTGTCGACGTGCGGGGTATAGACGGGCTTGTGCTTGCCGCGGAGGCGGTGGGCAAGTTCGGCGGCCAGGCGGCCGAGGGTCTTGCCGGTGGCGTCGACGAGGTACCAGTCGCGCTGGACGGTCTCGTTCTTGGCGATGAAGGTCTTCATTTGAACTCGGGCGGTTGGTCGGGCGGATTCCGGCACCGGATTGCCCGGTCGGAACTTTGCCTCGCGTTGTGAAGGGTGCAACACAGAAGCGGGATCATAGCCGGCCACCGCCAGCGACGCAACTGCCCAGCTGGTCGCCACCCGCCGTAGGGCGCGGCGCGGCGGGGGATGGCGTGCGCCTGGGGGGCTGTTTGGCAAACCGCCGCCAGCGGCCGACAATCCGGGCATCCCTCCATCGCGGCCCGCTTCCATGTCTGCCGTCTCCCGCCACCTGTCCCCGCTCGACCGCATCCTGGTCGAGGCCTAGCGCGCGCTGGAAACCACCCTGGGCGATCCACCTGCGCAACGGCCCTGCCCGGCGCAAGGGGACGACCCGGTGCTGCCGCGGGCGGACCGGCGCCATGCCGCCGGCCTGATGCGGATCAACCACGTCGGCGAGGTTTGCGCGCAGGGTCTGTATTTCGGCCAGGCCGCGGTGGCCCGCGACCCTGCCACCCGCGCCCACCTGCTCGATGCCGCGCAGGAGGAAACCGCCCACCTGGCCTGGTGCGCGCAGCGCCTGCGCGAGCTGGACAGCCGCCCCAGCCTGTTCAACCCGCTGTGGTACGCCGGCAGTTATGCCATCGGCACCCTGGCCGGCCTGCGCGGCGATGGCTGGAACCTGGGGTTCGTGGTGGAGACCGAACGCCAGGTCGAGGCCCACCTGGACGAGCACCTGCAGTCGTTGCCAGCCGATGACCTACGCAGCCGCGAGATCATCCGGGTGATGAAGGACGACGAAGCGCGCCACGCCGACCACGCCGAGCAGGCCGGTGCACGGGTCCTGCCGCCGCCGATCCCGCAGGCGATGGCGCTGGCCTCGAAATTGATGAAGCTGGTGGCCTACCGGACCTGAACGACGGGAGCGGTCGCCGGCAAGACCGGCGCCTACACGGTGCCGCATCCCACCGTGTCTGGGCGACCTGCGCGCGGAGTGGCGGCGTCGATGGGGCGGTACGCGTCATCCGCTCCAGCGGGAAGGCCGTACGGGCCGCTCAGGCCGGCGCGGCCAGCTTCAGCCCGACCACGCCGGCCACGATCAGGCCGATGCATGCGATGCGCATGGGCGAGGCGCTTTCCCCCAGCACCAGCATGCCCACCACCGCCACGCCGCACGCGCCGATCCCGGTCCACACCGCGTAGGCGGTGCCCACCGGGATGCTGCGCAGGGCCTGGGTCAGCAGGTACAGGCTGGCGGCGGCGGCCAGCGCGGTGGCAACGCTGGGCCACAACCGGGTGAAGCCCTGAGTGTGCTTCAGGCCCAGGGCGAAGCCGATCTCGAGGATGCCGGCCAGCAACAGATAGGTCCATGCCATGTGGTTGTTCTCCTGACGTGTCCGGAACGCGCGCAAAAGCAGACGGCGGGCCGGAACTGGGTTCCGGACCGCCGTCGGTCCTGATGCATGCGCGCGGCATGGGCGGGTCGTCCCGGCCTGCTGGATGTGGCGCCATTATCGCCATCGCAGGCCCAACGCGGTGTAACCGGCGACCCCACGCCTCACCGCGCCCGGTCGGCAACGCGGCCCGTATCCGGCACGCGGGAGATGGCCAGGCGAAAAAAACCCCCGCAGCCTTGCGGACGCGGGGGCATGTGCGGGCCACGGCGCACCGCGCCGCCGGCTCAGATCACCAGGTTGCGGCCGTGGAACAGTTCCTCGATCTCGCGCTTGAGCAGCGCCTCGATGCGCATGCGCTCCTTGAACGAGAGGTTGCGCGCCTTTTCCTCGAACAGGTAGGTGTCCAGGTCGAACTCCTTCACATGCATCTTGGTGTGGAAGATGTTCTCCTGGTACACGTTGACGTCGATCATCTCGTAGCGCGAACGGATGTTCTTGGCCATGTAGTCCTGGATCGAGTTGATCTTGTGGTCGATGTAGTGCTTCTTGCCCTTGATGTCGCGGGTGAAGCCACGCACGCGGTAGTCCATCACCACGATGTCCGACTCGAAGCTCTCGATCAGGTAGTTCAGCGCCTTCAGCGGCGAGATCACGCCGCAGGTGGCCACGTCGATGTCTGCACGGAAGGTGGCGATGCCGTTCTGCGGGTGCGTCTCCGGGTAGGTGTGCACCGTGATGTGGCTCTTGTCCAGGTGCGCGACCACCGCGTCGGAGATGACTTCCTTGCCGGCCGCCTTCTTGTCGATCACCGGCTCCTCGGAGATGAGGATGGTCACCGAGGCACCCTGCGGGTCGTAGTCCTGGCGGGCCACGTTGAGGATGTTGGCGCCGATGATCTGGGCCACGTCGGTCAGGATCTGGGTCAGGCGATCGGCGTTGTACGCCTCATCGATGTACTCGATGTAGCGTTGGCGCTCGTCCTCGGAGACCGCGTAGCAGACGTCGTAGATGTTGAAGCTCAGCGCCTTGGTGAGGTTGTTGAAGCCTTGCAGCCTCAGGCGCGGCAGTGGTTTGACCACGGCGGTCGTGTCCCTGGCGGGTGGGGAAACGCGGCATTATGGGGCAAACCCGCTGACGAAGGTATGCCCCGGGCGGGCGGATGTTTGCCCGGCGGCCCGCATGCGGCTACCCTTCGGCATCGCCACCCCCAACTCCATGAACGCCAGGAAACCCGCCCACGTGTCCCCCGTGCGTTTCGCCAGCAGCCCGTTGTCGCTGGACCAGGCCGCCACCGAGCGTTTCCTGGCCCACTGCCAGCGTCGCCGCTATCCCAACCGCACCGACGTCTTCCGCCCGGGCGACCCTGCTGGCACGCTCTATTACGTGGCCGCCGGCTCGGTCAGCATCATCGCCGAGGAAGAAGACGGCCGCGAGCTGGTGCTGGGCTACTACGGCGCCGGCGAATTCGTCGGCGAGATGGGCCTGTTCATTGAATCGGACAGCCGAGAAGTCATCCTGCGTACCCGCAGCGCCTGCGAACTGGCCGAAATCGGCTATGAGCGGCTGCAGCAGCTGATGCTGGGCCCGCTGGCCGCCGACGCGCCGCGCCTGCTCTATTCCATCGGCGTGCAGCTCTCGCGCCGGTTGCTGACCACCAGCCGCAAGGCCAGCCGCCTGGCCTTCCTGGACGTGACCGACCGGATCGTGCGCACCCTGCACGACCTGGCCCAGGAACCGGACGCCATGAGCCACCCGCAAGGCACCCAGTTGCGGGTCTCGCGCCAGGAGCTGGCGCGCCTGGTCGGTTGCTCGCGCGAAATGGCCGGCCGCGTGCTGAAGAAGCTGCAGGCCGAAGGCCAGCTGCATGCGCGTGGCAAGACCGTCGTCGTGTACGGCACGCGATGAACGCCGCGGGCTGATGCATCCCGCCCCTCGTCCCACGTCCGTCGTCCGCCGGGCGGCTTGACCCTGCCCCGGATATCCCGTCGATGGAGTTTGGTGAAACCTTTTTCTGGTTCGTCCTGATCGGGCTCTGTGCGCAGCTCGTGGACGGTGCGCTCGGCATGGCCTACGGGCTGGTGTCCTCGTCGGTGATGCTGGGCATGGGCCTGCCACCGGCCCAGGTCAGCGCCAGCATCCATGCCGCCGAGGTGTTCACCACCGGCGCATCCGGCGCCTCGCACCTGGCCATGGGCAACGTGGACAAGCGCCTGTTCCTGCGCCTGGCCATCCCCGGATCCATTGGCGGCATCATCGGCGCCTACGTGCTGACCCAGATCCCGGGCGACGTGATCCGCCCGTTCGTCTATGCCTACCTGCTGGTGCTGGCGGTGCTGATCCTGGTGCGCGCGTTCGGGCGCATGGTGCCGCGGCGCGAAGTGCGCCGGGTGCCGGTGCTGGGCTTCTTCGCCGGCATGCTCGACGCCAGCGGCGGCGGCGGCTGGGGTCCGCTGGCCACCTCCACCCTGCTGGCCGGCGGCGGCCAGGCACGCACCGTGATCGGCTCGGTCAACGCGGCCGAGTTCGTGGTCACCGTGGCGGTGTCGATCACCTTCCTGCTGTCGATCGGCCTGCAGCACCTGCAGATCGTGGCCGGCCTGCTGGTGGGCGGCATGATTGCCGCGCCGGTGGCCGCGGTGCTGGTCAAGCGCGTGCGCGAGAAGTGGGTGCTGATCGCGGTCGGCGTGCTGGTGCTGTGCATCAGCCTTTACCAGATCGGCTTCGCCCTGCACCGGGCGCTGGGGTAAGGGCCGGCGGCGCGCCACACCCCGCCGCGCCATTGCTACCCGGCGACAGCGTCGCCGCCGCGGTCGCGACAGCCCCAGTTGAGGATCGGCGTGCCCGCCGGCAGCACCCGCCGGAACAGCGCAACCCGCGCATGCTTGGGGTTGACCACCACCGGCCGGCGCGCGGCGTGCAGCAGGGGCAGGTCGGCGGTGCTGTCGGAATAGGCGATGTCGATATCGCCGTAGCCGCGCTCGCGCAGCATGCGCATCTTTTCCTCGTTGTGGCAGTGGCGGGTGGCCACCACCGCGCCCCAGCGCGGGCCCACCGCCGTCCCGATCACCGGCACGTCCTCATGGGCGACGAAACCCAGGATGGCCCGCGCCAGTTCCGGCGGTGCGCCGGTGGCGACCACCACCCGGTCGCCGGCGGCGCGGTGCCCGGCCAGCACCTCCAGCGCGGCCGGCAGCAGCCGGCGGCCGATCTCCTGGCGGTGGGCGGCGACGTAGCGGTCGATCACCCGGTCGAACTCGCGCACCCGGTGGACACCGAAGCTGCCGATCCACACGTAACCGGAAATGCCGCGGCGCCGGGTCGGCAGGAACGCCACCATCGGCCCCAGCAGCGGCGTGGCCAGCAAGGCCACCAGCACCCGCAGCGGGTTGCGCCGGATCAGCCAGGCGAACAGGTGGCTGCCCGAGTCGCCGTCGTAGAGGGTGTGGTCGAAATCGAACACCACCAGCGGCGCGTCGGCACGCGGCGGCGGGTACGCAGCTGCGCTCATGTCTCGAAGAACAGCTGCCGCAGCGCCTCGCCCGGCTCGGGCGCGCGCATGAAGGTTTCGCCCACCAGGAATGCATGCACGCCGGCGGCACGCATCCGTGCCACGTCCGCAGCCACCAGGATGCCGCTCTCGGTGACCAGCAGGCGGTCACGCGGCACCGCGTCCTTCATGCCCAGGGTGACATCCAGGGACACTTCGAAGCTGCGCAGGTTGCGGTTGTTGATGCCCACCAGCGGCACCGGCACCTGGATGGCACGCTCGAGCTCGTCGATGTCGTGCACTTCCACCAGCACGTCCATGCCCAGCTCCAGCGCCAGCCCGGACAGCTCGGCCAGCTGGTCGTCGCCCAGCGCGGCCACGATCAGCAGGATGCAGTCGGCACCGAGCATGCGCGCTTCGTGCACCTGGTAGGGGTCGATGGTGAAGTCCTTGCGCAGCACCGGCAGGGTGCAGGCCGCGCGCGCCTGGCGCAGGTACTCGTCGCTGCCCTGGAAGAAATCCACGTCGGTGAGCACCGACAGGCACGAGGCGCCGCCGAACTGGTAGCCCACCGCGATCTCGTCCGGGCGGAAGTCGGCGCGGATCACGCCCTTGGAGGGGCTGGCCTTCTTGACCTCGGCAATCACCGCCGGGTCGCCCTGGGCGATGGCGGCCTGCAGCGCCGCGGTGAACCCGCGCACCGGCCCGGCATCGCGCGCACGCGCGGCCACGTCGGCCAGCGGCAAGCGCGCGCTGCGCTCGGCAATCTCTTCGGCCTTGCGGGCCAGGATGGTCTGGAGGATGTCGCTCATGGGTCGGTCACGGACGGGCGCGCAGCGGACCGGGCATTCTCGCATGGGCCGACACTGCTGTAGGCGCCTACCGCGAAGGGGCCCCGGACCCGGACGCGCGCTCGACCCTGGCCACCCGCAATTCGTAGTGTTCGTACCAGTGGGCGCGCCCATGCCGGCGCACCTGCGCATGCTCGGCATGCTCGCGCCAGGCGCGGATCGCCGCTTCGCTCTCCCAGTAGGACACGGTGATGCCGAAGCCATCGCCGCCACGGGTGGATTCCACGCCCAGGAAGCCCGGTTGCAGGCGCGCCAGCTCGAGCATGCGCGTGGCCGCTTCGGCGTAGCCGGCATCGTCCCCGTCCTTGCGCGTGGAGCTGAAGATCACCGCGTAGTACGGCGGCGCCGGCAGGGGGGCGAAACCGTCGCCGCTCATGCCGTGGCGGTGCCGGCCAGGGCACGGGTCAGGGCCACGAAGGCCTGCAGGCGCGCGCGCGCGGCGCCGTCGTCGATGGCCATGCGTGCACGTTCGATGCCGCTGCCGATGTCCTCCACCACCCCGGCCACGTACAGCGCGGCGGCAGCATTGAGGGTGACGATGTCGCGGGCCGGACCGGGGGCGCCATCAAGCACGCCCAGCAGCATGGCGCGCGATTGCGCGGCATCGACCACCTTGAGGTTGCGGCTGGCCGACATGGCGATGCCGAAGTCCTCGGGATGGATCTCGTATTCGTGCACCGCGCCGTCGCGCAGTTCGCCCACCAGGGTGGCCGCGCCCAGCGATATCTCGTCCATGCCGTCGCGACCCCAGACCACCAGCGCGCGCTCGGCGCCAAGCTCGTGCAGCACGCGCGCCTGGATGCCCACCAGGTCGGGGTGGAACACGCCCATCAGGATGTTCGGCGCGCCGGCCGGGTTGGTCAGCGGC
>Ga0079224_100010548_pt1 | contig 12682 bp, 6 predicted proteins | sample Stecom2015_FD_80414 | JGI IMG/M metagenome (GOLD analysis project Ga0079224, IMG submission 80414) | Agricultural soil microbial communities from Utah to study Nitrogen management - Steer compost 2015 | ecosystem: Environmental > Terrestrial > Soil > Agricultural land | place: USA: Utah...
AAACAATTAAAACAAAAACAACAGAATTATGAGTAAAACTTTACTTGTAGCATTGCTATGGTGCGTTGGACTATCCATAGCAATGGCCCAGAACCGTTCCATTACCGGTACGGTGAGGGATGCGGAGGGCGGTACGCCGATTGGCAGCGCGACCATCAGAGCCCTGGTCAGTGAGCGGACCACGTCGAGCGCCGTCGATGGCACATTCTCTATTGAAGTAGCATCCAATGGAGATTCCTTGCTAGTGACTTACCTCGGTTATGAGGAACTTGTGGTAAGTGTCGGAGCCAACGAAAGCAATGTAACTATCGATCTGGTTTCTTCCTCCGAATCGTTGGAAGAAGTGGTGGTAACGGGCTTCGGTATGGCGCAGAAGAAAGAAACGTTGACTGGGGCAGTGGCCTCGATTGGAGCTGATGACATCAGCCGATCATTGGCGCCTACAACATCCGGTGCCTTGGTAGGCAAGATGCCCGGCCTGAACTTCCGCCAAACCGACGGACGGCCAGGATCCTCTACCCAACTTCGGATCCGTAACATGGGCGACCCCCTTTATGTAATTGATGGTGTGCAGAAAGATGCCGGCCAGTTCAATAACTTGGATTTCAATGACATCGAATCCATTTCCATACTGAAAGACGCATCGGCAGCCATCTACGGTGTACGGGCGGCAAACGGTGTGGTGGTGGTTACGACCAAGCGAGGTAAGCTAAACACCAAAAACACCATCAACCTCACGGCAAACTACGGTTTCCAAGATTTATCGCGGTTTCCGAAACCAGCAGATGCAGTGACATTTGTGGAGAGCTTCATCCAATCCGAAACCGTGCAGGGCGTAGGCGATTATCGGTACGACCAAGAAGACTTGGATAAGTGGCGGCAAGGGACGGAAAAAGGCTACGTGCCTTTTGATTGGTTGGATTACATTTGGCAACCTTCGCCCCAGGCTTATCTAAGTGCAAACGTATCTGGTGGTTCTGATAAAATCAATTATTATTTCAGTTTGGGCCACCTCAATCAACAAGACGTTATTGTAAACTACGGTGGTTTTCAGCGGACTAACGTGCAGATGAATATCAATGCAAAGATTTCCGATCGGTTTCGCGTTGGTGCCAGCTACAATGCGCGGCATGAGTTTCGACGTAATCCAGGTGTACCTGGTGGTGACGACCACTGGTTGCCGAGGTTTGGCGTGTACCGCAACTTACCTACCATCCGTCCATTTGCAAACGATAACCCCGATTATCCGACACTGACTTCTACCGACCCCGGTACGAACTTCGGTTGGCTGAACTATGATCTGTCGGGCGAAAGGACAGAAACCTGGCGGGTGAGCCAACTGAACTTCGATGCCGAGTATGACCTCATCGATGGGTTGAAGGCTAAAGCATTGGTGGGCTATTATTTTGCTAATCAGCGCATGGACAACCAAGAGTACACGTATAAACTGTACGGGTACGACGAAGCCACCGATACCTATCCCGTGATTTTCGAGAACACCAATCCATGGCGTGAGCGGAGGATGGGGCACGTGGAGGAATTAACTTCCAACGTGCAGTTGAATTATACGAAATCCTTTGACAACCACAACCTGTCGGTGATCGGTGGTGTGGAAACCATTCTACGGAAAGATCCGACGACTTGGTTGCACTCGATTCCCACGGCTAACGCGCTGCACCTGATTGATTATGAAACGATGGATCAGTACGATGATCGGGGAGACAATGCTCAGGCGCGGATTGGTTATATCGGGAAAATTAACTACGACTATGAAGGGAAGTATTTGATCGAATTGCTTGGGCGCTACGACGGTTCATGGAAATTCCCTCCCAACGATCGTTGGGGCTTTTTCCCTGCAGCATCTGCCGGGTGGCGGATTTCGGAGGAATCTTTCTGGAAAGACAACCAAATAGCGAATATTGTTAACGACCTTAAAATCAGGGGTTCATTCGGTTTAGTCGGAGACGATAATACGTCTGGATATGCGGCCTTTGATTACTTAAGTGGTTATAACTACAAGCAGGGCGGCTCGGTAATCGATGGCGTCTACGTACTGGGTACGCAACCCCGCGGACTGCCGGTTACTACGCTTTCTTGGCTACGCGCCGAGATGGCCAATGTCGGTTTTGACGCTGCGTTCCTCCGTCATCGGCTGACTGCCACGGTCGAGTTTTTCCAACGTAAGCGTACCGGCCTGCCGGCAGCACGGTATGACGTATTATTGCCGAACGAAGTAGGCTTCGGGTTACCGAACGAAAACCTGAACTCCGATAAACACCGTGGCTTTGAAGTGGCTTTGCGTTGGGCCGACCGCGCCGGTGATCTCAATTACTCATTGGGTGGAAATATCACTTACTCAAGGTTTTACGATTGGGATCGCTACAAGCCGCGCTTTAGCAACTCGTGGGACGTATACCGGAATTCAATCGTTAAGCGCTATGGCTACCTTAATTGGGGCTTGCAGTCGGATGGCCAATTCCAAAGCTGGGACGAAATCGCAGCGTGGCCAATCGACAACGACCGTCAGGGCAACCGTACCTTGCGGCCGGGCGACGTGAAGTATAAGGACCTCAACGGCGACGGCGTAATCAACGGACTGGATGAGCGCCCCATTGGTTACCGCCAGGATTCTACGCCGGCACTTAACCTCGGATTGAACTTTGCCTTTGCCTACAAAGGATTTGATTTGGCGCTGGATTTCTCCGGCGGTGCGATGTTTACCTTCTATCGGGAAAACGAGATGCGCACACCGTTCCAGAACGGCGGTAACATTCCGCAATTCTACGCGGAGGATGCTTGGCGGCTTTCGGATATCTGGGATGCCAACAGCGAATTGATCCCGGGTAAATACCCAATGCTGTTGATCGGTAACGGGGCACACAGCAACTACTGGAACAGCGATTTCTGGAAAGACAACATCCGGTATATTAAACTCCGCAACTTGGACTTTGGCTATTCATTACCCAAACACATTTTGGAGCCGCTCTCCATTACCGGGGTTCGTGTGTATTTTTCCGGGCAGAACTTGCTTACATTCACCAACTTGATCGAAATCGATCCCGAAATGCAAGACACCAACGGTTTGGGTTATCCCACGTACAAGGTGCTCAATTTCGGCATCAATGTGAGCTTTTAGTAAGTTGAATTTTAGTTAAAGAAAGAATTATGAAAAAGTCAAGTATATCAATATTCAAGGTGTTGGTGCTAGCGGGCGGAATCACGTGCTTCAGCGGCTGTTCCGACTTCCTTGAACGACAGCCAGATACGATCATGACCGATGACCAGATATTCGGCGATGCCGTGATGATCCGGTCGGTGCTGGCCAACTATTATGGCCGGGTAAGCTGGGGGCAACATATCGGCGACGATTACTCGTTTACGATATTAGATGAGGCAGGAAAATCGGATGGCGGCCCAGACAATATCCAAGGCTACGGCAACGACCTGTGGCGGGTATATGATTACACGTTGATACGCAATATCAATCAGTTCTTGCAGGGCCTGCGCGAGACCACTGCACTTAGCGACGAAGACAAGCAGGTGTATGAAGGTGAAGCCCGATTCCTCCGCGCATGGACGTATTTCAATATGGCCCGTGGGTTGGGAGGTATGCCCATCGTAGGTGATGAAGTGTTTGAATACGAAGGCGGGATGGATATTACCACACTGCAATATCCGCGCTCTACTGAAGCAGGAATATATGATTACATCATTGCCGAGTGCGATGCCATCGCTCCCATGTTGTCTGATGAGACCAATACCCACTCGGCCCGGGCCAATAGGTGGGTGGCCCTCATGCTGAAAGCGCGTGCCGCCATTTATGCGGGGTCTCTGGCGAATTACAATAACAAGATGACCAGCCCGATTACCACGCCAGGTGGCGAAGTGGGCATTCCGGCAGATCGCGCTGAAGGCTACTACGAACAAGCGTTATCGGCAGCACAGGAGGTGATTGATCTCAGTCCTTATGAGCTTCAGCTCAATAAACCCGATGACTTGCAACGGAACTTCTACGAAGCCCTTAGTGTTAAGGATAACAACACCGAGGTCATCTGGGCACAAGACAGGATTTACCCGGGTACCGGTCAGCAGACCGCGTTTACCACGCGAAACATCCCCGGCTCGCACGCCGAAGACATCGACCGTGCGTATGCCGGTCCGATTCTGAACCTGGTCGAAGATTACGAGTATATCAACGACCGGAACGGCGATATCCATATCCGCGACGCACAGGGCGACTATATCTTCTATGACGATCCGCTGGATGCCTTCGCTAATAAGGATGCGCGACTCGGTGGTACGGTGATTTTGCCGAATGCACTATTCAAGGGCACGCCGGTGCCGCTGCAAGCAGGGCAAAAGGTATGGAACAGCGGCTCATGGAGAACAGTAGTTGGCCAGCCGGGTGAGGAGGGGGATGATGGACTCCTGATCACGTCAGACAATGGGCCAACGCGTTCCAATGACAACTACATCAATAAAACCGGCTTTTTCTTCCGCAAATTTCTGGACGAGGCCGCCGGTGCTTCTACCCGCGGGCGCAATAGTGAGATGTGGTTTCCGCGCTTCCGGTTTGCAGAAGCGTTGTTGATTGCAGCGGAAGCAGCGATGGAGCTTGGCCAGCAACCGGTAGCAGTTGGTTACATCAACCAAGTGCGCGCACGTGGCGGCATCCAGCCATTGGAGAGCGTTACACTGGATGATATCATCCAGGAGCGTAGGGTGGAATTTGCGTTTGAAAACCATCGCTATTGGGATTTGAAACGTTTCCGCCGGGCGCACATCGTTTGGAACGGCGTGGTCAATAGCCCTACTGCGCAACAATTCGCGCTGTTCCCCTACTTGGTGGTGGCGCCTGGTACGCCCAACGACGGTAAATACGTGTTCGATCGGCTGGTGTTTAGTAATTCGTTGCACCCAAGGCTTTTCGAACTGAGGAATTACTATAACTTCATCGACTTGGGTTGGCAGAATGCTAATCCCAAAATTGTATTGAATCCATTTCAATAACCTTTATGCAAATAACAATGAAGAAATATATAAATATGTTGTTGCTTCCCGCAATAGTGGCGGTGAGCAGCTGCGGATTGGATAACTACGATGCGCCGGAATCCAAGTTGGTGGGCCGCGTCGTTTACAATGGAGAGCCGATCGGTGTTCGAGGTACAGGCGAAGCGGTACAGCTTCAGTTGTATCAAGATGGGTACGAGTTGCGAAATCCTATTCCCGTGTATGTTTCGCAAGATGGCTCGTTCGAAGCGAAGCTGTTTGATGGCCAGTACAAGCTGGTTACGCGTAATAACAACGGACCTTGGGTAAATGACCGCGACACGGTGGTGGTCAACCTAAAAGGTACAGCGAATGTAGACTTCGAGGTGACCCCGTTCTATACACTGTCAGACGTGCAGGTGTCGTTGAGCGGTAACAATGTCAACGCTTCCTTTCAAATCAACGAAGTAGCTGGTGGCCTTGATATCGACTACGTAATGATTCTGGTGGGTAAAACTTCCTTCGTGGACGATGTGTCGTACACAGTCCGGCTCGATATCGATGATGCCACGGCGGGAAGTACCGTAACCGGATCGATTGACCTCAGCACTAACGCTGACTTCCAATCCGGCCGGGCCTTGTATGCCCGCGTAGGATTGCGCCCCGCAGGTAAAGACCAAGCGATATATTCGCAGGTCGTTAAATTGCGGTAAGCGCTCAAAAAAGGTTTATCTTTAACCGTCTCGCCTTTGGCGGGGCGGTTTTTTTGTTTTATCAGTCTATACGCCTACTGTAACCCATCGCCAATGACATTCGTAACACCATCCGATTGTCTCCCTGCCGAGGCGGGGGCGGGATGAAGCGTTTGAGTATGTTGAACGAAGAAAAGGCCCGTGATTTATCATTGCGTTAATCCAAGTTAGCGATATAATGATATCATTTGACTATAAAGAGGTAATATATCGTGGTTTTACGATGGGGCATGGCTGTACCTTTGTGATATAGACGATTATAACCGAAAGGGAACGTGTAATTTTTATTGGGATGAGGATGAAGAAAAAAGCTGCCTATCGTATATCAAGTGTGTTGCTGATCATATTATTTTTCTATAGCAATACCGTATTGGCCCAGACGTCTGAAAAGCCAAACATCATTATCATCATGGCTGATGACCTGGATTCGCGACAATTGAGCTGTTATGGTGGGCAGAACCTCAAAACAACACACATCGACGAACTGGCGTCGGAAGGACTTAAGTTCAATGCGATGATCGCGTCCGAGGCGATGTGTGTACCTACACGGGCCTCGCTGTTCACTGGATTGTACCCGGTAAAGCACGGCGCCTATCGCAACCATAAGCCGGTTTATAGCTACCTAAGGAGTATTGTCCATTACCTCGGCGACAATGGCTACCGTGTTGGACTCACGGGCAAGGACCACGTGACCCGGCCGCAGGCCGTCTTCCCATTCGACAGGGTAGACGGCTTCGAACCGAATTGTGTGGCTTCTACCGATGACTATTTCTTGGATAGCGTAAGGAATTACATTACACAAGACGAGCCTTATTGCCTCTTTGTGATGAGCATCAACCCACATACGCCCTGGACCGTAGGCAACCCGGATGAATTCGAACCAGACGAACTCATCTTACCTGCCCATTGGGTAGATACCGAACGGACAAGAGCCGAATTCTGCAAATACCTCGCGGAAATACGCCGGCTAGATGACCAGGTGGGCGATATCATGGCCTTGCTCGAAGAGACCGGAACCGCGGATAACACGATGGTCATTTTCTTAGGTGAACAGGGGCCCCAATTCCCCGGTGGAAAATGGACGTTGTACGACAACGGCCAGAAAAGTTCCATGATCGTCAAATGGCCGGGAATGGTGCAGCCTGGCACCGAGACCGATGCCATTGTGCAATATGAAGATGTCGCACCGACGCTGATCGATGTCGCCGGGGGGAAACCCATCGCAGGGTTAGACGGAAAGAGTTTTAAAACCGTATTGGAGGGGAAAAGTACCGTTCATCGGGAGGTGGCATATGGAATACACAATAACATCCCCGAAGGGCCGGCCTATCCGATGCGTAGCGTGCGGGATCTTCAATACAAATTAATTTGGAACCTCACGCCGGATTCGGCCTATTACATTAAATATATGTTGAATACCGAAAAAAAGTCACTGCCGTGGACGAGTTGGGTGGCTAAAGCGGAACATGACAAACATGCAAAAGCAATGACGGAGCGTATTGTCAACAAACCGGCAATCGAGTTTTACGACATCAGTAAGGATCCGGATGAATTGGAAAACCTGGCCGAAAGGCCCGAGTACCAAACGTTAGTGCAGCGTTACCGAGCAAAGTTGCAAGCTTGGATGGAAGCACAGGGCGATAGGGGCAAGGCCTTGGATGTACCGATCAACAGCAAATAAAATCGATATGAAGCGTAAAGTTTATTTTTTGATAGGGGTTTTAGTGATGTGGTCAATGCTCTTGCAAGCGCAGGATAAACGACCAAACATTGTTTTAATTATGGCCGATGATATGGGCTATGCTGATATTGGATGTTACGGCGGCGAAATCGAAACGCCTAACTTAGATCGGCTGGCCGCCGATGGCTTGCGGTTTCGTCAGTTTTATAACAATGCGAGGTGCTGCCCCAGCCGGGCGTCCTTGATGACAGGGCTGTACCCCCATCAAACAGGCATCGGTCACATGACCAATGACCCCGAGGATGCCACAGCTTTTGATTACGGAGTGCCCTCATACACCGGCAATCTGAATTTCGAAAGCGTTACCATTGCCGAGGTTCTAAAATCGGCGGGTTACCAAACCCTGATGACGGGAAAATGGCACCTGGGCTACCACGATCGGAATCTTTGGCCACTGCAACGCGGTTTTGATAAATACTACGGTATATTGGCGGGAGCTGCCAATTATTTCACACCGACGGGCCCGCGAGGATTGACGTTGATGAATGATCGGGTTGAGCCTACCGGAGATGACTTTTACCTCACTGATGCGCTGACGGACTATGCGATTCAGTTTATCAATGAAAATCAGGAAGTGAGTGCGCAACCTTTTTTCCTTTACTTGGCATATACCAGCCCCCATTGGCCGCTCAACGCACTGGATGGCGAAGTGGAAAAGTACCGGGGGCGCTATAAGGAAGGCTGGGAAAAGTTACGCCGCGAGCGGTTAGACCGGATGAAACAACTGGGCGTAATCGATGAAGAAACGCAGCTGAGTGCCGACGACGGGGCCGACTGGGATGCACTGTCTGATGAGCAGCAAGATGAAATGGATTACCGGATGGCGCTATATGCGGCACAGATCGACCGGATGGACCAGAATATTGGCCGGGTTATCGAAACACTGGAAGCGAACGGCGAACTTGAGAATACGTTGATTTTCTTTCTGGCCGATAACGGTGCTTGCGCCGAAGGCGGTCTTTTAGGCGGCGGAAAAAAAGAACTGCTAGGCACAAAGGAGGGGTATTTCCTTACCTATGGCCAATCGTGGGCCAATGCTTCTACCACGCCGTTGCGGACCTATAAGCATTGGGTACACGAAGGCGGTATCAGTACGCCGCTGATCGTCCACTGGCCCAAGGCCATGGCCAAGCGGGCCAAGGGCGGGTTGACCGACCAATACGGCTTTTTACAGGATATCATGGCTACAGCCGCCGATGTTGCAGGGGCAACCTACCCCACCCAGTACAACGGCCATGCCATTAAACCGTTGGAAGGACGTAGCATGCGCCGCGTCATCACCGGAAAGAATAAACCGATACATACCGAACCTATTTTTTGGGAGCATGAAGGTAATGCGGCCGTTCGATACGGTAATTTCAAGTTGGTAAAAGCGTATAAGCCCGGCGGCCAGTCGAATTGGGAATTGTATGATATCAGCAAGGATCGATCGGAAATGAATGACCTCGCTGCCGCGATGCCCGAGGTCGTTGCTAAGCTTTCAGGGTATTATAGTCAGTGGGCCAAGGAAAAAGGGGTGTTGCCGTGGGATGAGGTGCTCAGGATAAGGAAAGATAAACACGACAAACGTTAAGTTGGGCGATAATGTGACATTTGCATATAATCGGGAGTCGACGTGACTGATTATGACGGAAATACGGACAGTGTACTGCTGGAGCTAATACGGGTTGGCGACCAACAGGCATTCAGAGCGTTGTATGAGCGCTATTGGACGCCGTTGTGGAGCTACGCCCGTCACGCCATGGCCAATTCGGACGATGCCGAAGATATTGTGCAGGAGTTGTTTACGAACCTGTGGGAGAAACGGGCATCGCTGCAGATTACCAGTTCGCTGAAAGCCTACTTATTTCGTGCTGCACTCAATAAGGTGATTGACCGTGCCGACCGGTCGAAATATCAATCGACTTATCTCGACGACTTGAAACGCACATACGACGAGGGCATCGACACGGTAGATAACCAGCTCTTCGAAAGGGAACTGATGTGCCGTTTTGAATCGTGCATGCAGAAAATGCCCCCGAAAATGCGTACCATCTTTTCGCTCAGTAGGATGGAGCAGATGACCCATCAACAAATTAGTGATTATCTGGAAATTTCGCGCGACAACGTAAACCGCCAAATAAAGAATGCCTTGATCATCCTTAAGCGGAGTTTATTGGGGATTCTCCTCATTGTACACTACTTTTTGGCCTAACCGCAACCCAACAACCATAACTTACCGATTGGACGAAATACCCAACCATCACACGATGCCTGCGGGGTATTGAGATAAATTCGATATTTTTTGAATAGAATCAGCCATTTTTTGTCGGTTCATTTGTAGCGTTAAGGAACCGAGAAATTAAAGTTAACTGATTATGATAAGACGTTCAGTAAGATTTTATTTAGTTATGATAGCAGGCTGTTGGGGTATTGCACGTGGCAATGCCGAGCCATCAGCTCATTTGTCATGGCATGTATTGCAACAGGATAGCTTAGTGACAGGCACCGTTTCCACGGTAGCCGGGTTGCCAATTGCCGGTGTAACCGTTTCTGTAGGAGGGCAGGGGCAAGGGGCGCACACCGACGACCAGGGTAAATACACCATTCGCGCAGGTGGAAGTGACGTGCTCCGCTTTTCATCCGTCGGTTATGAACCATTGGAGATTACCGTGGATAACCGTACCGTAGTAGATGCCCAGCTTAATGCGCAGTCCCATTCATTGGAAGAGGTGGTTGTTGTGGGATATGGTGCGCAGCGGCGGGCGAACCTCACGGGTGCGGTGTCTACCGTAGGCTCCGAAGAACTCACGCAAAGCCCGGTGCCCACCGTTTCGCAGGCGCTCGTGGGCAAAGTGGCGGGTGTGACCTCGCGCACACCAGACGGTAGGCCCGGCGCGGAGGCCCGGATGCAGATCCGGAACTTAGGCGAGCCGTTGTATGTCATCGATGGCGTTCCGTCCGGACCGCAGCAATTTAACAATCTCAATAGTGAAGACATCGAAAGCTTATCGATCCTTAAAGATGCTTCGGCTGCGGTGTACGGCTTGCGGGCGTCAAACGGCGTCGTGTTGGTTACGACCAAGAGAGGTGGCCTTAACCGGGAAAACCGGATTAACGTGAATGCGTATCACGGTTGGCAAAGCTTGTTCCGCTTTCCCACCCCGGCAAGTGCTGCCGATTACGTGCGCGCCAATGCAGAGGCTGATATGAATGAGTTTGGCGAGTCTACCTGGACGCGCGAAGAGGTGGAAAAATGGCAGCGCGGCGATCCGGGATATGAAGGGTTTGATTGGTCGTCGTACCTGAAAAGTAACGTGCCTCAGTCCTATGTGAATCTGAATACCTCCGGTGGCGGTGAGAAAACCAGCTACTACGTTTCGGTGAGCAGGTTTGATCAGGATGCGGTATTTGAAGGGTATAATTTCAACCGTATGAACCTCCAGTCCAATATCGATACCCGTATCGGCAAACGGTTGAAGGCGAGTGTGCGCATCAATGGTAAGGTGGAAGTGAGGGACCTTCTAGGCCTTCCGGGCGACGATGACTATTTCCAATCGCTGCTTGGACAGTTCCGGAACCGTCCCACTGAACAACCGTATGCTAACGGCAATCCCGAGTATCCGGCAACCAACAACAATTTTGCGAGCAACTATGCGACGTTTGAGTACTCGGGCTACACCAAAACCGAGCGCCGGACACTCCAAACCAGTTTTGATATCGAATATGATTTGCCAGTAGACGGGCTTAAGGCCTCCGGAACGTATGCTTTTTTCTACAATAACCTTTTCGAGAATATCTTTGAGAAGACGTTCGACACCTATTCGTATATCCCCGAAACTGACGAGTACGTCGTTACCGGAGGGCAACAGAACCCCTTCCGGTCGCGGAGCAACGGATACATTACCGACAACGTATACCGCCTACAATTGGATTACAACAAGCGGTTCGGTAAACACGACGTGACCGCTTTAGCGGCTATGGAAGCACAGGAGCGGTTGGATAACCTGTTTTTTATCCGCTCACAACCCGCTACCAACTACATCGATTTAATCAATAGCTTCAACGAACTGCAAGCCGTGGACGACCGCGTATTAGAAGAGGCACGTGCCGGCTTTATTTTCCGGGCTAACTATGGTTTTGATAATAAATACCTGCTGGAAGTCGGTGGGCGTTACGACGGTTCTTGGCGGTTCCCTAAGGGAGACCGGTGGGGCTTTTTCCCGTTCGTAAGTGGCGGATGGCGTATCTCGGAAGAACCGTTTATGCAGCGCAGCGGGATTGCCGAGGTGGTGTCGGATTTGAAAATCCGCGCATCTTATGGCGAAACTGGAAGCGAAGACAACGGGGTCGGGCCGTTTGCCTACTTGGATGGATATAACTGGAATGCGGGTAACGCTTTTCTCGACAATCAACTCATAACGGGTATTGTGTCGAGAGGACTCCCCGTAACAACCCTCACGTGGGTAAAGAGCTCGATCACCAATATCGGGGTTGACTTTTCCTTGTGGCAAAACAAGTGGAACGGTAGCTTTGAGGTGTTCCGGCGCGACCTGACCGGAATTCCAGCTTCCCGCTACGACCTCCTATTGCCCGCCGAAGTTGGATTCGGCTTGCCGCAGGAGAATTTAAATGCGAACAAAATGTTGGGGATGGAAGCGGCCCTGAACTATTCCAACAACAAGGGACCGGTTACCTACACCATCGGTGCCAACGCAACATTGGCTCGGCTCAAGAACTGGTATTCTTACAAACCGCGTTTCGGCAATTCCTGGGATGAATACCGTAACTCGTCCGAAAACAGATGGGCGAGGATAAACTGGAGCTATGAGTATATTGGCCAGTTCCAGTCGGAAGAACAAATCGCTCGTTACCCGGTTGATATAGATGGGCAGAATAACACGACGCTCAATCCGGGTGATTTCATCTACAAAGATCAAAACAACGACGGCGTTATCGACGAACTGGATGTACGGCCGAACGCTTATAGCGAAGGTAACCTGCCTTACCTCAACTTCGGACTGAATGCCAGCGTGGCCTACAAGCGCTTCGATCTGACCGTCAACTTTTCGGGGGCAGCCATGCAAAGCCGCGGACGGGCCGCCGAAATTAAGAACCCTTTCCAGAATGATGCGAACTCGCCGGATTACCTGTTCAACGACCGTTGGCACCGCGAAGACATCTTCGACCCGACGAGTCCGTGGGTGCCCGGAACCTACCC
>Ga0079224_100010549_pt1 | contig 12682 bp, 10 predicted proteins | sample Stecom2015_FD_80414 | JGI IMG/M metagenome (GOLD analysis project Ga0079224, IMG submission 80414) | Agricultural soil microbial communities from Utah to study Nitrogen management - Steer compost 2015 | ecosystem: Environmental > Terrestrial > Soil > Agricultural land | place: USA: Utah...
GCGACCGGACCGCTCGCCTACGGCGAGGGCGAAGGCCCGGGCCGCCTCGAGGAACCCGACGTCATCGTCGAGCACATCGGGCGCGCACTCACGGGCGTGACACCGTTCCTCGGCCGGAACGTCGTCGTCACCGCGGGCCCGACGCGCGAGCCCGTCGACCCGGTTCGGGTCCTGACGAACCGATCCTCGGGGAGGATGGGATTCGCACTCGCCGCGGCCGCGTGGCGTCGAGGCGCGGACGTGACGTTGATCCACGGGCCGACCGAACTCGCGCCGCCGCCCGGACCCGAGGTACGGCGGGTGCAGACCGCCGCCGAGATGGAGGCCGCGGTCCGCTCCGCGCTCCCGAAGGCGGACGCGCTCATCATGGCCGCCGCGATCGCGGATTTCCGCCCCGCGACCGCGGCCGCCGAAAAGATCAAGAAGGAGCACGCGCCGGCCTCGATCCCCCTCGAGCCCGCGCCCGACGTGCTCCGCGCCACGCGCGACGCCCGGCCCGCACACCTCGCCGTCGTCGGCTTCGCGCTCGAGACGACCGACGCACGCGAGAACGCGCGCCGGAAACTCCGGGACAAGGACCTCGACCTCATCGTCCTGAACGAGGCGACGAGTCCCGATGCGGGCTTCGAGGTCGAGACGAACCGCGTCGTCATCATCGGCCGCGGCGGGCAGGAGGACGAGCTCCCGCTCCTCCCCAAGACCGAGGTCGCGGAAGCGATCCTGGACCGGCTGGCACCGCTGCTGGCGGAACGGTGATGCCCAGCTACCGCGAACTGCTCCAACGATACCTGCGTCAGCTCGGCGAACTCGGAGTCGGCGAGGTCTTCTTCGAAGAGCTCTCCGCGGATGAGGCGCGGGCCCTGGTCCGCACGGCGGGGCGGACGACGACCAGCGCCGCCGGCGCGTTTCCGGATCGCGCGCGGGGCGACGCGCCCGGCCGGACCGGCCCGACCGTGAGCGTTCCCGGACGCAACGATCCGGTCGTCCAGGTCCCCGGACGCACCGACCCGGCCGTGCACGCTCCCGTTCGGAGCGCCCCCGTACGGCCCGCTCCCGCCCGCGACGCACTCCGCGTCCTCGCGCAGGAGGTCGCCGGGTGCACCGCGTGCCCGTTGCACGAAGGACGGCAGAACGTGGTCTTCGGGGAAGGGAACCCCGCGGCCGATCTCGTCATTGTGGGCGAGGCGCCCGGCGGCGAGGAGGACCGGACCGGGCGGCCTTTCGTCGGGCCGGCCGGAAAGCTCCTGGACCTGCTCCTCCTCACGATCGGGTTCCCGCGGAGCGAGGTCTTCATCTGCAACATCCTCAAGTGCCGGCCGCCGGGGAACCGGGACCCCAGGCCCGACGAGGTCGAGGCCTGTACCCGCTTCCTTCACCGTCAGCTCGAGCTCATCTCGCCCCGGGCGATCCTCGCGGTCGGCACCTTCGCGGCGAAGGAGCTGACCGCCTCCGAGGAGAGCATCGGACGGCTCCGGGGGAGGGTGCACGACTACAGGGACATCCCCCTCGTCGCGACGTACCACCCCGCTTTCCTCCTCCGGAGCCGCCACAGGATGCGGGACGCGTGGCAGGACTTCCAACTCCTCAGGCGGGTGGTGGACGGCCGGTAGATCCTTCGCACACGCGGAGGCGTTTAGACACGTACACGTTATGACTTGTTCGTAGCTCAGCGCCGGTTTAGCGCCGACGAAGAGCTTGACGCGCGAGTCCACGCACGTTAGCGTGGCCGCGTGCAGGCCGACCCGCCGTTTCCGGCTCGGCGGCACGCATCAGAAGTTGCCCCGTTCTTCAGTCCCGGCGAACGCTTCCCGCCACCGTCGAACGTTACGGTGGCCGTTCGCAGCTTTCCCACCTTCCGAAGCGGCACCCCGGCCGTGAGGCCGGCTCGCAAAGCCACGGGTCTCGGGTTCGAGATGGCCGGGCTTCCGAAGAAGGTCGCCGCCGGCGCGATCGCCGGCACTCCCACCGCTCTAGGAGGAGCCGCATGACGCTTCGTACCCGATCTCCCCTCGTCGTGGTCGTTGCAGCGGTCACCCTCGCTGCGTGTGCGGACGATCCGGTCCGTCCCGACGTGCAGGAGGCCGCGGGCCCCGCGTTCACGCTCGCGGGTGGCCGCACCCTCCCGGAAATGGAGCGGATCACGCGCCACGTCGTGGTCTTCAACGGTCGCGCGCCCGCGGATTTCGAGGACCAGGTCGCCGCACTGGGCGGCACCGTCCGGCTGAACCACGCCATCGGGATCGCCGTGGTCAGCGGATTGGATGAGACGAGCGCGGAGACGCTGAAGGGTCGCGTCCACGCTCAGTACGTCGAGGAGCAGCCGCTCTTCGACCTCATCGAGCCCGCATCCATGCAGTCGCCCCGCCCGATGCCGATGGCTTTGCCTTTCGCGGCCGGGCCGGCGAGCGCGGATGACCCTACGCAGGCGGCTCTCTACAGTGACCAGTGGAACCTGCGCCAGATCCAGGCGGAGGGCGCGTGGGCGGCCGGCCGCCTGGGCAGCTCCGGCGTGACGGTCGCGATCCTGGACACCGGGATCGACTACCTGCTCCCGGACCTCGCGGGGCGGGTCGACCTCGGGCGATCCGTGTCCTTCGAGCCGCTCGACGACCTGCTGACCGCGATCTTCTTCCCCGGCCGAAACCCGAGCACGGACCTGCACTACCACGGGACGAACGTGGCGACGCAGGTCGCGAGCAACGCCTGGGCCTACGCCGGGGTGACCTCGAAGACGACGCTGATGTCGGTCAAGGTCTGTAGCGCACTGGGCGGGTGCGGCGGCGTGATCGAGGGCCTCCTCTACGCGATCGACAACGGCGCCGACGTCATCAACATGAGCCTGGGCGGGTGGTTCGCGAAGTCGGCCTACCCGGGGACGGTCGCGGCCTACAACGCGATCATGAACTACGCGAGCAAGCAGGGCGTGACGATCGTCGTCGCCGCGGGGAACGATGCCAACGACCTCGACCGGCACCAGAACATCGCGATCAAGGATGCGGCGGGCAACATCATCGACCGCGTCCACGTCCCCTCGTTCTTCGCGCTCTTCTGCGATGCGCCGCACGTCCTCTGCGTCTCGGCGACGCGCATGGACGACGTGCCCGCCAGTTACACCAACTATGGGCGTTCGGCGATCTCCGTCGCGGCGCCGGGTGGAGACAGCGGGGAGTGGGTCTATTCCCTCTGCCCCCAGACCAGTCTCGTGTTTTTCTGTGAGGATGGTTATTACCTCCTCGGCGTCGCCGGCACGAGCCAGGCCACGCCGCACGTCTCGGGGCTCGCGGCGCTCGCCGTCGAGGACGTCGGGCGCTCCCCGGCTCGCGTGCGTGCGTACATCCGCAACTCCGCGGATGTGATCCCGGGGAACGGGGGCAATTCGCCGTACTACGGGAAGGGACGGATCAACGTGGCGAAGGCGGTCGGCGCCCGCTAGCGCCGCCCCTCGGAACCGTCGGAACGGCCAGTCGGCAGGTTGCCGGCTGGCCGTTCGAACATCCGGGGGCGCCCGCGCGCCGAGGCTTGACGAGGGCCGTGGCCCACGGTACCCTCTACCCACCACACGGGTGCCCACCTGCGTCCGCTTCGTCGCCGACTCGCGTCCCCCCGAGCCGCCCGGCGACGGGGAGCGTGACTCGCCGCGTGTGTCGACTCTGCGGTGCTCCGCGATGGTCAGCGGTTCGGAAGTATCGTGATTCGAGGAGGTTATGGAGAGGCGTGATCCCCGTGCCGCCGGCGGGGTGACGATGATGCCCGCCGCGGACCGGCAGCCGCCGTACGCGCCCGAGGCCGAGATCTCGGTCCTCGGCGGGATGCTCATCGATGGCGACGCCGTCTCGAAGGCCGTCGAGATCGTCGACGACTCGATGTTCTACCGTGAGGCGAACCGCCGCATCTTCCGTGCGATGGCTCGCCTCTTCCAGCAGGGCCAGGTCATCGATCCGGTCACGGTCGCCGAGGAGCTGAAGAAGACGGACGAGCTCGACTCGGCGGGCGGGATGTCGTACCTCGCCGAGCTGCTCGACGCGGTCCCGACGGCCGCGAACCTCGAGTACCACGCGAGGATCGTCCGCGAGCGCGCGCTGCTGCGCCGCCTGATCGAGGCCGCCTCCCACATCATCCGCGACGCGTACGACATCGGCGAACGCTCGGTCGACGAGATCCTCGACGAGGCGGAACAACGGATCTTCCAGGTCGCGCAGGCGCACGATCGTGAGGGGTTCGTCTGGATCAAGAAGATCCTCTACCCGACCTTCGAGCGGATCGAGAAGCTGCAGGCGGCGAAGGGGGGGATCACCGGCGTGCCGAGCGGGTTCCCGGACCTCGACGAGATGACGGGCGGCTTCCAGGCCGGCGACCTCATCATCCTCGCGGCGAGGCCGAGCATGGGGAAGACCTCGATCGTCGTCGGGATGGCGCTCCACGCCGCGATCGTGCACCAGATCCCCGTCGCGATCTTCTCGCTCGAGATGTCGAAGGAGCAGATCGTCCAGAGGATGCTCTGCCACGAAGGGATCGTCGACCTGGGCCGGCTCCTCCGCGGCCGGCTCTCCGATGATGACTACGTCCGCCTCGCCCAGGCCGCGGCCCACCTGAACACCGCGCCGATCTGGATCGACGACACCGGCTCGCTCACCGTGATGGAGATGCGCGCGAAGGCCAGGCGCCTGAAGGCGGACCATCCGAATCTGGGGCTGATCGTCCTGGACTACATCCAGCTCATGGGCGGCGGGAGCGGGAACGTGGAGAACCGCCAGCAGGAGGTCAGCCAGATCAGCCGTGGGATCAAGACGCTGGCCAAGGAGCTCGGCGTTCCGATCATCGCGCTCTCACAGCTCTCCCGCGCGCCGGAGCAGCGTTCGGACCACCGTCCGCAGCTCTCGGACCTCCGCGAGTCCGGCGCCCTCGAGCAGGATGCGGACCTCGTCATGTTCCTGTACCGGCCCGAACGGTACATGCTCCCGCACGAGGCGGAGGAGAAGGGCGTGGTCGGGAAGTCGGAGGTGATCATCGCGAAGCAGCGGAACGGGCCGACCGGGGTCGTGGAGCTCTTCTTCCGCAAGGAGTCGACGCGCTTCGAGTCGTTCACGCCCCGGGAGCCGATGTAGACCCAGGGCTCGCCTCGGCTGCGGGCGCGGCGTAACCGCGCCCGGGCACCGGGGTATTCCACGGTATGGCGAAGGTGAAGACGACGTTTTTCTGCACGGAGTGCGGCAACGAGACGCCTCGCTGGGCCGGTCGGTGTCCGGCGTGCCGCGCCTGGAACACGCTGGTCGAGGAGCCGGTCGTCAAGCGGCGGCGGGCCGGGGCCGGCCCTGCTGCGGCCCGCGCGGCGTCGCACCGCGCGACCGGCGGCGCTCCGCCCGCACGCCTCTCCGAGGTCGCGGGCGCGGAGACGATGAGATGGCGGACTGGGCTCGACGAATTCGACTTCGTGCTCGGCGGCGGCATCGTCCCGGGCTCGCTCGTCCTGATCGGCGGCGAGCCCGGGATCGGGAAGAGCACGCTCCTGCTCCAGGTCGCGGCCCGGCTCGAGGCGGCGGGGCACGGCACGCTCTACGTCTCGGGCGAGGAATCGGCCGCGCAGGTCCGGCTCCGGGCCGACCGCCTGGGCGGCGGGGCGGGCGATGTCGTGTTCCTCGGCGAGACGGAGCTGGACCGTGTCCTCGCGGCGGCGGACGAGCGCTCGCCGGCCGCGCTCATCGTCGACTCGATCCAGACGGTCTACGCGCCGGAGCTGGAAGGCGCGCCCGGGAACGTGAGCCAGGTCCGGGAGTGCGCGGCCCGGCTCCAGCGGTATGCGAAGGACTCCGGCGCCGCCGTCTTCCTGGTCGGTCACGTGACGAAGGGCGGCGCGGTCGCCGGCCCGAAGACGCTTGAGCACATCGTCGACACGGTCCTCTACTTCGAGGGTTCGGGAACGCTCGATCACCGGGTGCTCCGGGCGACGAAGAACCGGTTCGGTGGCGTCGACGAGATCGGCGTCTTCCGGATGACGGCGGAGGGCCTCGCACCGGTCGCGAACCCCTCCGCACTCTTCCTCCGCGAGCGGACCGTGGGCGTCAGCGGCGCGGCCGTCACGGCGACGATCGAGGGGACCCGCCCGCTCCTGGTCGAGGTCCAGGCGCTTTCGGCACGCGCGAGCTACGGCGCGCCGCAACGTGTCTCGACCGGCTTCGACCGTCAGCGCCTCGCGCTCCTCCTCGCCGTCCTCGAGAAGCGCGCCGGGATCGCGTTCGGCCAGCTCGACGTCTTCCTGAACGTCGTCGGCGGCGTGCGGCTCGCGGAGCCGGCCGCCGACCTCGCGGTCGCCGCCGCGCTCGCCTCGAGCGTCTTCGACCGCGAGGTCCCGGGCGATGCGATCTTCATCGGCGAGGTCGGGCTCGGCGGCGAGCTCCGTGCCGTCGGTCAGGTCGAGCGGCGCCTCGCCGAGGCCACGCGGATGGGATTCGCCCGCGCGTACCTCCCCCGGCGAGCGGTCGGGGCCGGCGCCGCTCGGGGCGGCGGGCCCGGGATCGAACGCGTCCCCGTCGACACCGTGGCGGACCTCTTCCGGGAGGTCTTTCCATGAGCCCCCGCGTCGCGGTCGTCATCCCCGCCGGCGGGGCGGGGAGGCGGATGGGCGGGATCCGCAAGCAGTACCTCGAGCTCCTCGGCGAGCCGGTCCTGCTCCACACGCTGCGTCCGTTCCTGGAGCACCCCGCGGTCACGTACATCGTCGTCGCGCTCCCGGCGGACGACGCGGCCGACCCGCCGCCCTGGCTCCGGGCGCTGGATCCGCGGCTCCGGCTCGTGGCCGGCGGCCAGGAGCGGGGCGACTCGGTGCATCGGGCGCTCGACGCGGTCCCCGATTCGGTCGACGTCGTCCTCGTCCACGATGCGGCGAGGCCACTCATCACGCGCGAGGTCATCGACCGAACGATCCGCATCGCGGCGACGGGGGTCGGCGCCGTCGCGGCGATCCCGGTCACGGACACGCTGAAGGCGGTCGACGACCAGGCGCAGGTCGTGGCGACGCCGGACCGGGCCCGGCTCCGTCGCGCCCAGACTCCGCAGGCGTTCCCCCGGCGGCTCATCGTCGACGCGTACCGCCGCGCGGCGCGCGACGGCGTCCGTGGCACCGATGATGCCTCCCTCGTCGAACGCTACGGCGGCAGGGTCCTCGTGGTCGAGGGCTCGCCCGAGAACCTGAAGGTCACGAACCCGGAGGACGTGATCGTGGCGGAGGCGCTCCTCCGGGCGAGGACGGGGGCGGCATGGTGATCGTGCCCTTCCGGACGGCGGCCGACCGGGTCCGAGAGGCGGACCGTGTCGCGCAGCACCTCAGGCTCGGCGGGCTGATCGCGTACCCGACCGAGACGGTCTACGGGATCGGGTGCCTGCCGAATCCCAAGGCGCTGGACCGACTCGCCGCGCTCAAGGGCAGGGAGCACGCCCGGCCGTTTCTCCTCCTGGTGACCGGGCCCGAGCAGGCGCCGGGGCTCGACTGGACGCCGGTCGCGCTCCGGCTCGCCGACGCGTTCTGGCCCGGGCCGCTGACCCTCGCGCTCCGGGCCGAGCCGGGCCGCTACCCCGCGCGGGTCGTCGGGCCGGACGGCGCCGTCGCGGTCCGGGCATCGCCTCACCCGGCCGTGAAGGCGATCCTGGCGGCGACGGGCGAGCCGATCACCTCGACGAGCGCGAACCTGCCGGGCGCGCTCCCGGCGACGAACGCCGCCGAAGTGCTGCGCGTGCTCGAGGCGATCCACGCGCCCGATGACCTCTGGCTCCTCGACGGCGGGCCGCTGCCGCCATCGCCGCCTTCGACGATCGTGGACTGCAGCGCCGGCCGGCCGCGCGTCCTCCGGTCCGGCGCGATCGAGGTCGAGAGACTCCGAACCGTGGTGGAAGAGATCCATGGCTGACCGGGAACGGCCGCCCGAGAACGGCGAGCCCACGACGTACAACCTCCTCTTCATCTGCACCGGCAACACCTGCCGGAGCCCGATGGCGGAGGTGATCGCCCAGCGCGAGATCCGCGAGCGGGGGTGGACGCACGTCGCGGCCCGGTCGGCCGGGACGATGGCGGCCGCCGGCTTGCCCGCCGCCCGGGCGGCGGTCCGCGTTGCCGCGGACCACGGACTCGACCTCTCGGCGCACCGGTCACAGCCGGTCACGCCCGAGCTGGTGGAGTGGGCCGACCTGATCCTGGCGATGGGCCCGGCGCACCTCCATGCGATCGCCGAACCCGGCGTGCCGGCCGCGAAGTACGCGCTCGTCACGGACTTCGGCACCGGCGAGCACGCCGGCCGCCCGATCGAGGACCCCTTCGGCGGCGACGACGAGACCTACCGCCGCGCGTTCTCCGAACTCGAACGCGCGATCGCGGAGGTCTTCGACCGTCTCGAGCCGATCCTCGCGCCCTGAGCCGATGCCGACGATCAGCGCCCGCACCCGCCTGATCGCGCTCCTCGGCGATCCGGTCGCACACTCCCTCTCGCCACGGCTCCAGAACACGGCCTTCGCGGCGGCCGGGGTCGACGGCATCTACCTCGCGCTCCGCTGTGACGCCGAGAGCTTTGCAGGTCTCATGACGGGGATCGCCCGGGCCGGCGGGGGCGGGAACGTGACGCTGCCCCACAAGGCGCTCGCGGCCTCGCTCCTCGATTCGGCGACGGCGGCCGTCGAACGGACCGGTGCGTGCAACACCTTCTGGGACGAAGGCGGACGACTCTGCGGCGACAACACGGATGTGGCCGGATTCACCGCCGCGGCCAGGCGCCTCGCCGGCCCGCTCGCCGGTGCACGCGTCCTCCTCCTCGGCGCCGGCGGCGCAGCCCGGGCCGCCGCCGTCGCGCTCCTCGACGAGCGTGTGGATGCCGTCGTCGTCTTCAACCGGACGACGGACCGGGCCAGGGAGCTCGCCAGCGCACTCGACGCGCCGGGCCAGCTCGGCGTCGCAGAAGACCTGGACACGGTCCGGGGCGAACGTTTCGACCTCGTCGTGAACTCGACGTCCCTCGGGCTGAATCCCGGCGATCCGCTCCCCCTCGACTTCGACCGGATCGGCGAGGCCGGACGGGTCCTCGACCTGGTCTACGCGCCCGGCGAGACCGCATGGGTCCGCGAGGCACGGCGGCGCGGGATCCCGGCCGCGGACGGACGCGAGATGCTCGTCGCACAGGGCGCAGCCGCCTTCGAGCGGTGGTGGGGGATCCCCGCGCCGGTCGACGTCATGCAGCGCGCCCTCGAGGAGGCGGGCTGATGACGCGGGGGATCGCGCTCACTCCTCGGCGGCCGGATCCTGCGGAGCCTCCCGCGCCGCCCCGGACCGCCGCCCATCCTCCGTCGCCGCACCGGCGCTGACCGGCTCCCGGTCCCCGGCCACGGGCCCGTCCTCGCCCGTGGCGCCTCCATCCACCGGGGCGCCGCCGTCCGTCGCACCCGGCGCCGGGCGCGGCCAGCGGTCCCGCTCCCGCGCCACGCTCGGCGCCGCGATGACCGGCGGCGGGACCGGCTCCAGCCCGAGGAAGACCCGGGCCCGGTTCAGGGCATCATCGATGTGCCCGAAGACGTTCTCCTCGCCCACCTCGGCCAGGAGCCCGGAGCGCTCGAGCGCGAACATCGGCTGCGCGTGCACGCCGGAGAGGAGGACCAGCGTCCCATCGCGAGTGCTGCTGCGGATGACCTCGCGCAGCGCGTGCAGCCCCGTCGAATCGATCGCCGGAACGTGGCGGAGACGGAGGATCAGCACCTTCGGCTTGCTCCCGATCCGCCCGACCGTGTCCTTGAATTTGTCGGCCGCGCCGAAGAAGAACGGGCCGTTCACCTCGTAGACCTGGACGCCAGCGGGCACCTCGCGCCAGACGAGCGAGTTCGGATCGTATTCCTCGCCCTGATCCACTTCCTTGAACTCGCGGGTGACGACGCTCACGTTCGTGACCTCGGCCATCCGCCGCATGAAGAGGAACGCGGCGAGGACCATCCCGACTTGGATCGCGATGGTCAGGTCGAAGAGGACCGTGAGGGTGAAAGTCGTCAGGAGCACCGCGACGTCGCTCTTCGGCGCGCGCAGCTCCGACCGGAACGTGCGCCAGTCGCTCATGTGGTAGGCGACGACGACGAGGATCGCAGCCAGTGCGGCGAGCGGGATCATCGCGGCCCACCGGCCGACGAAGAGCGTGATGACGAGCAGCGTGATCGCGTGCACGATCCCCGCGACCGGGGTCCGGCCCCCGTTCTCGACGTTCGTCGCGGTCCGCGCGATCGCACCCGTCGCGGGGATCCCGCCGAAGAGCGGCGCGACCATGTTCGCCACGCCCTGCGCCACCAGCTCCATGTTCGAACGGTGCTTGCCGCCGATCATCCCATCCGCGACGACCGCGGAGAGGAGCGACTCGATCGCTGCCAGCATCGCGATCGTGAAGGCAGGGCCGACGAGGGCGCCGATCTGGGCGAACGTGACCCGCGGGACCGACGGACGAGGCAGCTCCGCCGCGATCGTGCCGAACCGGTCGCCGATCGTCTCGACGGGGAGCCCGAAGAGCTGGACGACGGCCGTCGTCGCCACGAGCGCGACCAGCGGGCCCGGGACCTTCACCTTCAACCTGGGCCAGAAGATGATGATCGCGAACGCGAGGGCGGCGATCCCGATCGTGATCGGATCCGCAGTGCCCAGGTGCGACACATAGGCCTGCCACTTCTGCACGAACGGCGCGGGGACATCGCCCATCTTCAGCCCGAGCAGGTCCTTGATCTGGCCCGAGAAGATGATGACCGCGATCCCGCTCGTGAATCCCGTCGTCACCGGATACGGGATGAACTTGATCGCGCCACCCAGCTTGACCAGACCCAGGACGACCAGGATCGCGCCGGCCATGATCGTCGCGACGATCAGCCCGTCCAACCCGTGCGTCTGGACGATCCCGTAGACGATCACGACGAACGCACCGGTCGGGCCGCCGATCTGGACGCGCGAGCCGCCCAGGAACGAGATCAGGAACCCGGCGATGATCGCCGTGAAGAGCCCGCGCTCGGGACCGACGCCGCTCGCGATCGCGAACGCGATCGCGAGCGGGAGCGCCACGACCCCGACGATCGCGCCGGCCGTGAGATCCGAGACGAACTGCTGACGTGAATAGCTCTTCAGCGTGGTGAACAGCTTCGGGACGAGCAATTCAGGCCTCCGTGCCCCAGGACGGGACAGTGAACATCCAATCCATCCGCCACTCCATCCGCCACGCGCGCGCGTGTGTGAATCAACAGCGCTCGCAATGCGCTATCGTATCGAGGGTTGCCGCAGCGGACAATACTCCCCCCCCCACCGCGGACCCGCGGCCGGACCCGGGTTCCGGGGGCCGGGTCCCCCGCACGCCGAGGGTCCCGATCGGTCTCGGGGCCGGCGCGTCGTGGATGGCCGTGCCCGTGGCACGAGGAGCGACCGTTCCGCGGCGTCGTCGACCGCGGCTCGCCGCCATATCGGCCCGGGTAGCCCTCTCGCCGCGGGCGAGCGCGATGGGGTGGCGCAACGCACCATGGCGGCGCACGGAGCCGACGGTCATACAGTCAGTCGGTCGGGATCCGTCACGCCGAGGGGCGTGGAGGGAGCCGTCGAGCAGCGAGCGTAGGTACGTGCCCGATCATGCTCTCCTCGTACCTGGACCTCGTCTTCGCTCCGGTCTGTCTGGGGTGTGATGGGCCGATCACCGCCGGTGATCGGGTGCGGCTCATCTGTCGGCTTTGCCGGGTCCGCCTCCGCCCGCTCCCGGCGCCGCACTGTGGGCGATGCGGCGCGCCGCTCCCCCGTACGGGGCGGGCGCCGGGTCCAGTGTGCGGCGAGTGCGGGCGCTGGCCGCCTGTGATCCGGGCGGCACGCTCGGCATGCCTGTTGTACCCGCCGGCCGATCGGCTGGTCCACCAGCTCAAGTACCGCGGGTGGCGGGCCCTGGCCGAACCGATGGCCGAGCGGATGGCGGCGCTCTCCTTTCCGCGTGACGTCGAGGCCGAGGCGCGCCTGGTGGTGCCGGTCCCGACGACGGCCGAACGGGAGCGTCAACGCGGCTACAACCAGGCCGAGCTGCTGGCCCGGGCGTACGCTCGCCGCACGGGTCGCGCGCTGTTGCACGCCCTGTGCAGAGGCGGAGGGGCGACGACGCAAACGGTCTTGCAGCCCGCGGCCCGGGGGGCTAACGTGGCAGGCGCGTTCAGCGTCCGGGAGGGCGAGGCGGCGGCACTGGCCGGCGCTCACGTCCTCCTGGTCGATGACGTCCTCACGACGGGCGCGACGGCAGTCGAGTGTGCACGCACGCTCGTCGCCACCGGCGCGCGTTGTGTAAGTGTGATCACCTTTGCACGCGCACTCGACGCGCGGCGATTGACCGAAACCTGACCGGGAGTCGCTCATGGCAACTCGCGTTGCAATCAACGGCTTCGGCCGGATCGGCCGCAACATCCTGCGGGCAGCGAAGAAGTACGGCGCCGACCTCGATTTCGTGGCCGTCAACGACCTGACCGACAACGAGACGCTCGCCCACCTCCTGACCTACGACTCGGTTCACGGTCGTTACCCTGGCACCGTCGAAGTGACGCAGGACGGGCTGCGGGTGGACGGCGACGAGATCCGGGTCACGAGCGAACGGGATCCCGCCAACCTGCCGTGGAAGGACCTCGGCGTCGACATCGTCTTCGAGGCGACCGGCCGCTTCAC
>Ga0079224_100010551_pt1 | contig 12681 bp, 8 predicted proteins | sample Stecom2015_FD_80414 | JGI IMG/M metagenome (GOLD analysis project Ga0079224, IMG submission 80414) | Agricultural soil microbial communities from Utah to study Nitrogen management - Steer compost 2015 | ecosystem: Environmental > Terrestrial > Soil > Agricultural land | place: USA: Utah...
CGCAGCGCTTCGCCGTCAACGCGGCCTCCTCGAGCCAAACGGCACCCGACGAGACGAGCGTTGCGCCACTTTCGGAGATGGCGTAGATCGCCATGTGCACGACTGCAATCAGATCCTCCGAACCCGATGAGCTCGTGTTGTTGGCGAACCGGCGCATGTCAGCGAGGAGCTCGGAGGAGACTGCGTCGCGCACGGACTCGAGAGACGAACCGGGACCGACTGCAGCCGGCCGATGACGAGCCGTCTTCCGCCCGCCGGTCTCGACCGCCGCACGCGCCAGCCGCGACCGTATGGGCGGCGACCTTGAACTCTCTCGAGAGAGAATAGACCCCCCCGAGGCGGCGGCTGTAGGACTAAGGGCTTACACGCCCGGGAAACCGGGGCAGTCGGCTGAACCCGCATCAGGCGCGCGCGTTCAGCGCAGCCGCTCGAGTTGCCGGAACGCCCGCTCGATCAGCGCCGCGTTCTCCCGCGGCTGGTGCCGGAACGCCCGGAAGAAGTCCGCGCTCGCATATGCAGGCCGGACGGCGCGCAGCGCCTCGTAGAACGTTCGCGCAGCGTCGACGTTCTCGGCCAGCATGTTGCAGTACGCGGCAATCGAAAGCACCTGGTAATGCGCATTCGGCTGCCGCGCCGCACGCGTCGCGAACGCGGCGGCGTCCGTATATTTGCCTAGCACGGCAAGGTTCTGCGCGCGGACGGCATACATCGCGAAGGTCATCATGTCATAGGGGCTCAAGCGCCGCGCCTTGTCGACGACCTCGTTGCTGCGCTCTGAGTCGCCCGTTTGCATCAGCGCGAACGCCAGCGAGTACTGTCCAACGGCGGAGCTCGGGTTGAGCTGCACGGCCGTCTCGAGCTCGTTGACGGCCTCGCTAAGGTCCTGACTCAAGAGATATGCGCGGCCGAGCGCCCAGTGGCCGAGCGGATCGCGCGGATCGAGCATCAGCGCTTCCTCCGCGCAGCCGATCGCGCGGCGCTCCTCGGCGGCGCGGTTCGGCACGAGCTCGAGGAACGCGCGCTGCCAATGAATGAACGACAAGCCGGCGTACGCGCGCGGCGAGCGCGGATCGAGCTCGATCGAGCGGTGAAAGTACTGCTCGGCAAGCTCGTAGTCCGGCGCCGTGAACCGATACATGTGCCAGCAGCCGCGATAGTACGCGCTCCATGAGTCGAGGTTCGCCGGCGCAACGACGGCGGCTCGCTGCCGCTCGGCATGCTCGACCTCCGACTCCACCGAGCCGACGATCAGCTCGGCAATCTCTTCCTGGACCGAGAGAACGTCATGCAGCGGCCGGCGCACGTGCTCGGCCCAGCGTTCCTGCCCGGTCACGGTGTCGGCGAGCATCGCGTGAACGCTGAGTTCCCCCGCCACCGCGCGCACCTCGCCCTGCACGACGTAGCGCACGCCCAACGCGCGGCCGACGTCGCGTGCATCGTAAGGACCCGCGCGGAACTTGAACGCGGTGCCGCGCGATATCACGAACAGCCAGCGCGCGCGCCCGATCCGCGTGATGACCTCGTGCGTGAGCCCTTCCGCGAGCACGCCGTGCGCGTGCTCGTCGCCCGCAAGCCGAAACGGCAATACGGCAACGGACGGCTGGCTCGGCAATGTGAGCTCGAGCCCGTCCAGGCGGTCGCCTGCGGCGACGATCGGCTCCACGTTGCCGAGCGTCGCGGATGGGGCGCCGGAGCTCCCCTCCGTCACGTCGCCGACGAACCGATAGCCCTTGCGGTGCACGGTCCGGATCAGGATCTGGATCTTGCCGTCGTCGCCGATATGGGCGCGCGCGGCCTTGATGCAGCTGTTCACCGCGGCGTCGGTGACGACCCGGCCGCGCCACACGTGCTCGTTGAGCTCACGGCGCGTAACGATGCGCTCGCGGTTCTTGATGAGATACGCGAGCAGCTCGAGCACCTGCGGCTCGAGCGTCTCGCGCCTGCCGGCACGGCGAAGCTCGAAGCGCCCCATGTCGAGCTCGCAATCGCCGAACCGATACAGCATCGAACGCCTCGGGGTTTGCCGTCTCCATCATTTTCCACGAACCCCCCACCGTTTGGCCATGTCTTTCCGGCCGCCCTGCGGCTCAATCCCGGTACCCACCAAACATCGGGGAGAAAAGACAATGTGGCGCAAAACGATCTCGGGCGGGGCGGCCCTGCTGACCGTGTGGGCGATGGGCGCAAGCCCCGCCGCGGCGCAAGGCTGGGTCTTCAAGCTGCACGGCTGGCCGTTTGCCCCCAATTGGGGCAAGGCCAAGATCGTGGCAGAGGGGGAGAACGGGGTCAGCAAGCCGAACGTAAACGACGGGTGCCCGATCGAGACGGCCGACGGCTTGAGCCTGCTCATCGCGTCGAACCGGGAGGATCCGAACGACATCTGGGTGTCGGACCGAGCGCGTATCGGCGATCCGTGGCCGGAGCCGCGTAAGCTCGATGCTCCGATCAGCTCGCCGGCGGGCGACTTCTGTCCGACGCCGGTCATGGGACGCTCTTTGATGTTCGTCTCGACCCGACCCGGCGGCTGCCCGAACGAGCAGCCGGGCGGCGGCGATATCTATCTCTCGCGGCAAAGCCCGGCCGGCGGCTGGAGCGAGCCCGTGCATCTCGGCTGCGCGCCCGACGGCCCGAACACGGCCGGCGGCGAGCGTAGCCCGTCGCTCGTCGAAACGCCTTACGGAACCTTCCTGTTCTACTCGACGAACGGCAACACCGCGGACGGCACCGTAGGCGCGACCCAGGACATACACGTGAGCGTTATGCGCAGCGACGGCACCTTCAGGCCGGGCAAGCCGATCAGGGCGCTCAGCACACCGGACTTCGACGATCTGATGCCGAACGTACGGGAGCGCCCGGAAGGCGGCTACGAGATGGTCTTCAGCTCGAACCGCACGCGCTCGCCGTTGGGCCCGGCTCCGAAGGGCGGCCAGGACGTCTATATGTCGTTCGCATGGTTCCTGCCCGGACCGTGGACACCGCCGGTCAACCTCGGCGTCGTGAACACGGACGGCAACGAGCAGCGCGCTACGTTGTCGCACGACGGCAAGCGTCTCTACTTCGGCCGATCCGCGGTCGGCGGAACCAGCGACATTTACGTGAGTAAGCGCGAGCGCTAGTGAAGGCGCGGCCGGCTCGGACGGGCGCGTCCCGTCCGGGCGGCCGCCGCGGCAGCAGACGGACGGCGCCGCGCTCGGTCGTCGGCGTCACCCATAGCCGGCAGCCTACGGCACGGTCGATCGCGATTTGCTTCTATACTGGCCACCTCCTTTCGAAAACAGGAGGGCCGGATGGCCGATTTTCTGCACGCGAAGCTCGTCGTCACCGGCGCGAGCGGACACCTCGGGCGGCGGGTCGTCGATCTTCTCGCGGCGAAGGGCGCAAGCAATCTGATCGCCGCGACGCGCACGCCGGACAAGCTGACCGGCCTCTCCGGCGTCGAGGCGCGCAGAGCGGACTTCGGCGATCCGGCGTCGCTCGACGAGGCGTTCGCAGGCGCCGACCGGGTGCTCATGATCTCAACGGATCGCATCGACGTGCCGGGCCTGCGCATCGAGCAGCACAAGGCGGCCGTCGCGGCCGCGAAGCGCGCCGGCGTGAGGCGGATCCTTTACACATCGATGCTGAATCCGGACCGCTCGTTCATTCCGTTCGCACCGGATCACCTCGAGACGGAGCGTGCGATCGAGCAGAGCGGGCTCGAGTTCACGATCCTGCGCGTGAGTTGGTATGCGGAAGGGCTGCTCGGCACGCTGGCCGCGCCGCTCTCGACCGGCAAGTGGTATTCCGCGGCCGACAACGGCCGGATCTCGTACGTGCCGCGCGAGGACGTTGCGCGTGCGGCGGCGGCCGCGCTCGCGTCGTCGGGCGGAGCCAACGAGCGGCTCGATATCACAGGCGCCGAGCTGCAGACGGTGCCGGAGATCGCCAAGGTCGCATCGGAGGTCACCGGCAGGCCGATCGAGGTCGTACCCGTGTCGGACGAGGAGCTCGAGAAGGGACTCGCGCAGGCGGGTTTGCCGCCGTTCGTGATTCCGATCGTGGTCGGCACGGACCGCAACATTCGCGCCGGTAACTTCGACGTCGAGAGCGATGCGGTGCAGAGGCTGACGGGCAAGCCGCCGCAAACGGTACGCGAATTTCTCACCGCGAACCGTGCGGCGCTGCCGGCGTAACGGACCTGGACGAACTGCGCGCCCCGATGCGGGCGGCGCGCAGCAACCACGCTAGCGAAGCTTCACTTATCGGCGGGCGCCGTTACTCGAAGTCGAAAATATCCTCGTTCTCGTCCGGCCGCGACATACCCTGCTCGTGGTACTTCTCCCAGATGCGAGCCCACGGGCGGCCGAACATGTCCGGGACCTCGTACTCGAACACCGCGCCCGGCGCCAATGGCGTCGCAACGCCGTTCACGGGGTAGAGCGTCTGAACGCATTCGATGTAGGCGTACGGTGGGCCCGCGCCCAGCTCGTTCACCTTCTTGAAATTGCGGACGATTCGGATCGGCTCGACCAGCGCCTCGGGGTCGTAGAACACCGCCTCGTGGTTGAAGCCGGTGATTTCGCCCTGCTCGTCGCGCTGCGGCGTGTAGATTTCGACCGTCTGCATCTGGTTGGAGAACTCGAACGCGCCGTGGGACGTCCATGCCTGGATGTTCGATGTCCACGTGATGAGCGCATCGCCATCCCAGAAGCCGATCGTTTCACCGTACCAGCGCGGCACCTCCGTGCCGAGGTGCGGTACCGCGCCTTCCATGTTGAACGTGCGGCCCACGTGAACCTGCGTGATGAAATTACGGGCGACGCCGGTCATGATCTGCACGAGCTCCGGCGTCACCAGCACTTGATGCGGGTTGATTCCCGGATTGACGGCGGCGAAATACCAGCGCCGCATGAACCCTTCCGGCCAGCAGTACGTGGACGGCCACTGAGGCGCGTTCGTCACGGCCTGATGGTAAAGGTCCTGGACTAGCCGTGTCTGATACTCCGGCGTCAGCAGCGACAGGATCGTCGGCACCTGGTTCATCAACATCATCGCGTACCAGTGCTCGAGCAGATCTACCGGCTCGTAGTTGCCGCTCCAGTCCGTCGGCACGGACGAATAGTCATGCTGCGTCGGGCCGCCCCGCTTCGTCGTTTCCTCGAGCAGCGCCTCGTAATGTGCCTGCGCCGACGAGAACCCATACGGGCTGACGATCGCTTCGCGCGGATAGTCGCGGTCGCAGTACCCCCATGCGGCCGAGCGCGGCGGGTCGTCGCCGATGGTAGGAGGCGCGAGCGCGCCGCGCGCCGTCTCGATACCTTCCGGGCTGCTGCAACGGAAATAGCGCGGGTCGCTCCATAACTCCCGGTCGGCGTAAAAATCCTTCGATGTGAAGAAATCGACGGGCAGGGGCTCGATACCTTCAGGCACATCGCCGTTCCAGGCGGAACCGACGACGAGCTCCGGCACCGGCGGCGCGCCTTCGGCGCCGGGGGGCGCCAAGGCGAAGCGCAGCGGACCGACGAACGGGAAGCTCTGCACGTTCGCGACGATCTGCTGCAACTCTTCCGGATTCGGCTGCTCCTGCCCGAATGCAGTGGCCGGCATGAAGGGCGGCAGCGACTCGGCAAGCGGCGCGCCGCGGCCGATGCTTTCGAAGCCCGGATCTGCGACCTGCTGCCCGAAGGCCGGCAGGCCGGTGAGGAAAGCCGCCGTCAGCGCCAAGGTGATGTGGCCAGTCCGCTCGATCATCTCGACGCCCCATGCTTCACCGCCGGGCGGCGGCACGCCGTGATTGTAGCGGGAGGCTGTAACAAACGGCAGCGGTCAAACGAAGCCGTCAGCCCCGTGCACTGATAACGAGCACGGGCCGGGGAGAGGCAGGCCTTGGAACGATCGCCCGGCCTTAGAACGATCGGCCGATCGCGAACGAGAGCCCGAGATCGCTGTTCTCGAGCCCCGGAGGCGGATCGCTGTCGTAGCTTTCGTACAGGCTCACGCTCCAATGCACGTTACCGAAGATCGCGCGATGAAGGCTCGCGTCGAGCTCGACCCGTCTTCGGGAGCGGTCGAAGCTGAAATACGTCGTCGCGTTCGTCGTCACCTGCGTGTCGCCGCCGAGCTTGAACCAGTCCCATTCAACTGTCACGAAGGCTTCGGCACTGTCTTCCCTCCCCGGGATCCCGCGATAGCGCTCGCGATCTCCTGCGAGACCTCCATACAGGGCCACGACTGCACGGTTCGATTGAATCAAGGTTCTGCCGGCACCGAAGCCGAGCAGGGTCCTCGAGTCGAGGTCGAGCTCGAGATCCTCCTCGAGGTGCAAGCGGCCGATCGCGAACCAGCGGTTCTGAAGGAGACGGCGCGACGCGAGCTGGAAGTAGTTGCGCCGTTGCGAAGTCTCGTCGTCGACCTCGCTGACGATCGAATCGATCGAGAGCGTCGTCAAGTAGTTGCGCATCAGATTCTCGACTTTCGCATCGACCTTCAGATCGAGCTCGTCGTTCGCAGTGAGGAAGTCGAGTCCGAAGTCGACATAGCCCGACGTTCGCTCCGCGGGCGTGGCCGCGATCGGCGTGATGCGAATCACTTCCTGCGTCTCGACGGCTGCCGGGGTGGTGCCTGCGGTGACGGCGGTAACGGCGAGCTGCCCGGGCGACGGCGAGAAGATCGAGCCCGACAGCCGTCCTCCGGACTCGAGCTCGACGTCGAACTCGCGCGTGCTCGTCAAGGTCTCGACGTTGCTCCAATCGATCTCGACCGGGCCCGCCCCGTCGATCGCGAACATAAGCTCGCCGCGCGAGAGCTCGATGACCTCGCCCTCGAGCCGATTATCGGTGGTCAGAACGACGACGTCTCGCTCGTTCTCCTGCGCGCACACGCCGCCTGCCGCGGCAAGGAGCGCTCCGCAGGCCGCGCCTGATACGAACCTTTGCATGAAAGGCCCCTCCGACCGCCGTCATGGCTCGGCAGTCTGCGGCTCGATGCTAGCGGCGGCTCGAATCCTCGTAACGTGGACCTTCGTCCAATGGCCCGCTCGAATGCGACGCGGTGAAGTGCATCGGCAGGTATGAGCACGCGAACGGCAGAGCCACGGCCCCCAGATGAGGCCTACGTCTCGACCGGTGTGCTGCCTCCTTCCCCGGCCGTCCAGGAGGCCGTGCTCGACGCATACGAGCGGTACCGGACGAATGCGGACGGGCGGCTCTCTGACGTCTATCCGAGCCTCGCCGCAGCCCGGCCGGACCGGTTCGGCATCTGCGTTGCCGGGGTCAGCGGCAACCTCTATTCAGCCGGCGACGCGGAGATCGAGTTTGCGATCATGAGCGTCGCAAAGCCCTTCGTCTTCGCGCTCGTGTGCGCCGCCGTAGGGCCGGCGCAGACTCGGGATAGCATCGGCGTCAACGCGACCGGCTTTCCGTTCAACTCGGTCGCGGCGATCGAGATCAGCCCGGACGGGCGCACCAATCCGATGGTCAACGCCGGCGCGATCGCGACGACGAGCCTCGTGCCCGGCGAGACCGCGGATGCAAAGTGGCGCGCGATCCAGGAGGGCCTTTCCCGGTTCGCCGGGCGGGAGCTCGCGCTCGACGCGGATATCTACGCCTGCGCGTCGGCGACGAACCACCGCAATCGCGGCATCGCGCGGCTGCTTGCAAGCTGCGAGCGCCTCTACTTCGACCCGATCGAGACGACGGATCTCTACACGAAGCAGTCCTCGCTGAACGTCACCGCGCGGGATCTCGCCGTCATGGGCGCGACGCTTGCCGACGGCGGCGTCAATCCGATCACGCGCGAGCGAGTCGTCGATGACGCCGTCTGCCGCTACGTCCTCTCGGTAATGACGACCGCGGGGCTATACGAAACCTCGGGCGACTGGCTGTACGACGTCGGACTGCCGGGGAAGAGCGGGATCGGCGGCGGCATCGTCACCGTGTCACCCGGCAAGTGCGGGCTCGGCACGTTCGCGCCGCTGCTCGACACCGCGGGGAATAGCGTGAAGGGGTGCCTGACGACGGCGTTGCTGTCGAAAACGCTCGGCATGGATCTCTTCGCGTCGGAGCCGTGGGGCGCAGCGGGCGACGTGCCCGAGCAGACAGGCCGATAGCTGTCGTGTCGAGCGCTTTACGCGTGCTCGCACGGTCGTCGCCCGTCGGCTCATCCCTGGCGCTTTGGTTCTGGATGCAGTCGCTCACGCCGACGCTGATTCCCCGGCCGTGGGAGTCGCAAGCCGTGATCGGCGCGGTATGCCTTGCGGTCGGCTACGCGATCGGCGCGTTCGCCGGCCTATGCATGAGCCGCATCGCAGCGCGGCCTCGCGTTGTGCCGGCCGAATCGATTCGGCGCTTAAGCCGGCTCCTGCTAGGAACAGCATGGCCGGCCGGCGTCGTGCTCGGCTCGGCGCGCTGGCAGTCTTGGCAGAACGAGCAACGCGACTTCATGGGGATGGCCTCGATCGTCCCGTCCGACGCCGTGATGATGGGCGCGTTGTCGCCGCTCTTCGGCGTAATCTTGCTCGTCGTCGGCAGCGGGATGATGTGCGGCGCCCGCGCGAGCGTGCGTTTCATCCGGAGGCTCGTGCCGAGGAGCGGAGCAGCGTCGATCGCGCTGCTACTGCTCGTTGCCGTGACGGCCTTGGTGCTCGGCCGCGAAGTCGCCTTCCGGTCCGTCACGGCGTTTGCGAACTCCGTATACGCGCCGCTGAACGAGGAAACGAGCGAAGGGACGTTTCCGCCGGACTCGCCTTCGGTCTCCGGCACCGACGCCTCCTTCGTCGCATGGGACACGCTCGGCCGCCAGGGACGAGATCTCGTCGCATCGGCCGCAACTCACCATCAGCTCTCGATGTTCCACGGCACGGGCGCCGCGCTCGCAGAGCCCGTCCGCGTCTATATAGGCGTACGCTCCGCAGCGTCGACCGAGGAGCGGGCGGCGCTCGCGGTCCGCGAGCTCGAGCGGGCCGGCGGATTCGAACGGCAGGTGCTGGTCGTATGGGTGCCGACGGGGTCGGGCTGGATGATTCCGGAGGCCGCGGCCGCGCTCGAGCTGCTCCATCGCGGCGACACGGCGATCGTCGCGATGCAGTACTCGTTCCTGCCGAGCCTCGTCGGCGTCTTCCTCGATGCAGGCCTTGCGAACGAGGCGGGCCGCGCGTTGTTCGGTGCGGTCCATGCGCACTGGACGGCGATCCCGTCCGCGCGACGGCCGAAGCTCATCCTGTTCGGCAAGAGCCTCGGGACGGCCGGTGTAGAAGAGCCTTTCGTCGGAAAGGACGCGGCAGCGTCGGTCGCGACCCTGACAGCCGATACCGACGGCGCGCTCATCGTCGGCCCGAAGCACAGCAACCCGATCCACGCGCAGCTCACGCGCGAGCGCGAGCCGACGTCGCCGGCGTGGCAGCCGGTTTTCGCAGGCGGACGATCCGTACGCTTCTTGAACCGGGATCCGAGCCGACTCGCATTGGGCGGCGATTGGCCGCCGCCTCGGATCGTCTACCTGCAGCACCCGTCGGATCCCGTCACGTTCTGGAGTCTCGACGCCGTCTGGCGCGCTCCGGAATGGATGGACGAGCCGCGCGGCTTCGACGTGCCGGAGGCACTTCGCTGGTTCCCGATCGTCTCGGGCGTGCAGGCGGTCAGCGATCTGCTCGATCAGCTCGAGACGCCGCCGGGTTTCGGGCACGTCTACACGACGGAGTACGTGCGCGGATGGGCGAGCGTCGCGCCGCCGGATGGTTGGGGCGAGGCCGACACCGAACGACTGGAGCGGTTTATCGAGGACATGGCCGGAAGCGAGTCGGAACCCTGACGCAAAAAGCTGTGCGCCATTGACACGACGCACACCAGCCCCTAACGTAATTTACGCGCGCTGAAAGGCGCCCGCGGGTTCGCGCGAAGGGCCAAGCCCACTTTCCATCGCCATCCACCAACGGCTCATACACCGCCGTGCTGCCTGTTGCGAACCCAGGCTCGAGCATGGAGGTCGTATGAGGTCTCTTCCCGAGCGCCCTAGTCTCGAACAGCTCAAGAAGCAGGCGAAGCTTCTGCTGCGCGCGGCCCACGCGCGAGATCAGGCTGCGCTGCAGCGGATCAAAGTGTTGCCGGCGTTCGCGGGCATGCCGGCGTCCGAGCTCGCCGCGATAGAGCTCGCGCTTCACGACGCGCAATCGGTGATCGCACGGGAGCACGGTTTCCCGTCGTGGCGCGCGCTGCGCGAGGAGGTCGAGGCGCGGGCGCTGTCGTTCGATGCTGCGCTGGATGAGTTTGTGCGCTGCGCGACCGGGGGCAGGCACGATCGTGCGGAGCGATTGCTCGAGCTTCATCCATCGATTGCGACGGCAACGCTTCCGACCGCGCTAGTCCTCGGCGACGTCTCCGGCGTCGAGAGTCGGCTGCGGGAACGTCCGGAGCTCGCCACGCAGCCGGCGGGTGTGCAGCAGTGGGAACCGCTTCTCTATGTCTGCCACAGCTGCATGCATCGAAACGTACCCGCTCGAGCCGACGGCTTCGTCGCCATCGCTCGACGCTTATGCGAGCTCGGCGTGAATCCGAACGCCGAGTACCACTGGGCCTGGCACCCGGAGCTGCCTCGCACGGCGCTATGGGCGGCGGTCTGCGAAGTTCGGCATTTGCCGCTAGCGGAAGTCCTGCTCGAAGCCGGAGCGAAGCCGACCGACGGGGTGACCGCGCACATCGCCGGCAGTTTCGGCAAGCTCGAGGCGCTCGATCTGCTGCACCGCTTCGGCTTCGAAGTGAACGGCATTTCAGGCGGCGTGCCCCCGCTCGTCTACATCATGTTCTGGTCCGACGACCCGGCCGGACCGCGCTGGCTGCTCGAGTGCGGCGCGGACCCGAATCTCGCGTGGGGCGACGCCGGCGAAGCGCCGCTGCACGTCGCCGCGCGACGATGGGACGTGCCGATGGTCGAGATGCTCTTGAAGCACGGTGCCGATCCGATGCGGCGCAGAGCCGACGGCCGCACCGCCTATACGGTCGCGGAGTTGTACGGCAATGTGGAGGTTGCCGAGTTGCTCGCTGCTCATGGGGCAAGGAGTGAGCTCTCTCCGCTCGAGCGCTTCATTTCCGCCTGCGCACGCGGCGATCGGACGAGCGCAGAGACCCTGCTTGCCTCCCGGCCCGGTCTGCGGCAAGAGCTGCGCCTCGAGCATCACTTGATGCTTCATCGTCCGGCCGAAAGCGGTAACACGGCCGTGCTCGAGGCAATGCTAGCGTGCGGCTTCGACCCAAATGCCAGAGACAAGGATAGCGTCACGGCGCTGCATCGTGCCGCGATGGCGGGACATCCGGGCGCGACGCGAGTGCTGTTGGCTTTCGGTGCGGACGTCAATGCGCTCGATAGCACGTTCTCGGCATCGCCCCTGGTCTGGGCGGCTGAAGGACGTGAACATCCGCGCCCGGACGCGGATCACATGAGCGTCGCGCGCCTGCTGATCGAGGCGGGATCGCCGCTCGGCTGGACGGCGCCCGAAAGCGCGCCGAGCGCGGAGCGAACCCAGGACGCATTGCTCGAGCTGCTGCGAGCCGCAATGTAACGAGGACGCGCGACTCAGATGCTCGGCGGCTGAAAGCCGCCGAGCGCCGACTCCACGCGCCCGGCCATTTGCCCTGGCATCGATCGGCGTCGCGAGCAGCATTGGACCAAGGTCCAACTCGCCCTCTCTCCGGCCGGTACTAGCATCGAGTCGTCTACCCTCGAAGCAGCCGCGACGATAAGGATTGCCCGCGCCATGGATTCGCTAGCCAACGATCTCGCCGAAGGCATGTTCAACGACGTTTCGCCTCCGTGCCTGTCGCTGTACCAACCGACTCACCGGTCGCACCCCGAGAATCGGCAAGATCGGATCCGCTTCGAAAACCTCGTCCGCTCACTCGGCGCGTCGTTGGCGCAGCAGTATTCGCGACGGGACGTCGCGCCGCTCCTCGAGCCGTTTCACTCGCTCGCAAGCGACAGAGAGTTCTGGAATCAAGCCCTCGACGGGCTCGCCGTGCTTCGGTCGGCCGATATCTTTCGCGTTTATCGTTTACAGCGCCCGGTCCCCGAGGTCGCAGTCGTCGCCGACACCTTTCATATGAAGCCGCTGATCCGCATCCTGCAATCGGCCGACCGCTACCAGGTGCTCGGTCTCAGCCTGAAGGGCATCCGGCTCTTCGACGGCAACCGCGACGCGCTCGACGAGGTCGAGCTGGATACGACGCTGACGGAGACGATTGCCGCAGCGGCCGAAGCGGAAGAGCGCGAAGCGCACGTCAGAACGCTCGCGAACCGTTCCGCCCCGACCGCGGGCGTGCGCTGGGGCGTGGGCGCGAAAGGGGAAAAGGCCGACAAGGACAGGGAGCGATTCTTTCGCACCGTCGACAGGTTGGTATTCGAGCATCACTCGCGCCAGGCAGGGGTGCCGCTGCTTCTCGCCGCGCTGCCGGAGCATCACAACGCGTTTCGTAGGATCACGCGCAACGGCTTTCTGCTGGAGGACGGCCTCGACGTCCACCCTGACGCAATGTCGATCGCGGAGCTTCGCCAAAGGGCGTGGCGAGCGATCGAGCCGCACTATCTGACCCGCCTCGCAGGGCTCGTCGAGATGTTCGGACACGCGCGCTCGCGCGAGCTCGGCACATCAGATCCGGCCGAGGCCGCATACCATGCCGTCGCGGGCCGGGTCGCGACGCTCTTGGTCGATGCCGA
>Ga0079224_100010552_pt1 | contig 12680 bp, 10 predicted proteins | sample Stecom2015_FD_80414 | JGI IMG/M metagenome (GOLD analysis project Ga0079224, IMG submission 80414) | Agricultural soil microbial communities from Utah to study Nitrogen management - Steer compost 2015 | ecosystem: Environmental > Terrestrial > Soil > Agricultural land | place: USA: Utah...
ACGATCACCGCGACGGCCACGATCGCGAAGACGATGCGCAGTGCCGGCGAGGCGCTGTCGCCGACCGTCAGCTGCACGACCGCGGGCGCGATCAGCAACGACACCAGGTTCATCACCTTCAGCAGCGGGTTGATCGCCGGGCCCGCGGTGTCCTTGAACGGGTCACCGACCGTGTCGCCGATGACCGTCGCCGCGTGCGCCTCGGAGTTCTTGCCGCCGTGGTGTCCGTCCTCGACGAGCTTCTTCGCGTTGTCCCACGCACCACCGGAGTTGGCGAGGAACACGGCCATCAACGTGCCGCACGCGATCGCACCGGCCAGATATCCGGCCAACGCGCCCGTGCCGAGGCCGAAGCCCACCGCGATCGGGGCGAACACGGCCAGCAGACCCGGGGTCGCCAGTTCCCGCAGCGAATCGCGGGTCACGATGTCGACGACCTTGCCGTACTCGGGCCGCGTCGTGCCCTCCATGATCCCCGGGATGTCGCGGAACTGCCTGCGCACCTCGTAGACGACGGCGCCCGCCGCCCGTTCGACGGCGCTCACCGCGAGGCCGGAGAACAGGAACACCACGGCCGCACCCACGACCACGCCGACGAGCGTGTTCGGCGAGATGATGCTGTCGACGAACGAATCCGGTACCGCGTCGCCGACCGTCCTGCCCACGTCGGTCAGCGCCTCCCGGATCGCCGACGAGTACGACCCGAACAACGCCGTCGCCGCCAGCACCGCCGTCGAGATCGCGATGCCCTTGGTGATCGCCTTCGTCGTGTTGCCCACCGCGTCGAGCTCGGTGAGGATCTGCACGCCCTCACCCTCCTCGAGATCGCCCGACATCTCGGCGATGCCCTGTGCGTTGTCCGACACGGGGCCGAAGGTGTCCATCGCGACGATCACGCCGACCGTCGTCAGCAGGCCCGTTCCCGCGAGCGCCACGGCGAACAACGCGACCGCACCGCCGAGCAGGTACGCACCGAACACGGCCGCGCCGATCACCAGAGCCGTATACACGGCGGACTCGAAGCCCACCGAGATACCCGACAGGATGACGGTCGCCGCACCCGTCTCCGACGTCTTGCCCACGTCCTTGACCGGCTTGTGGTCCGTACCCGTGTAGTAGCCCGTCAACCAGAGGATCAGGCCGGCCAGTGCGATACCGATCAGCACCGAGATCGTGGCGATCACGGCCGGGTTGCCCGGCGCTCCCTCGAACGAGCTCGGCAGGAACACGAACGCCGCGATGGCCGACAGAACCGCCGAGATCGCCGCCGAGATGTAGAACGAGCGGTTGATCGTCGTCAGTGCACTCTCACCGGCCCTGGCCTTGGTGATGTAGATGCCGATCACCGCGGTGATCACACCGATGGCGGGGATGATGAGCGGGAACACCAGACCGTCGCCGGTCGCACCGAAGGCCGCGCTGCCGAGGATCAACGCCGCCACGAGCGTCACGGCGTACGACTCGAACAGGTCCGCGGCCATGCCCGCGCAGTCGCCGACGTTGTCCCCGACGTTGTCGGCGATCGTGGCCGCGTTGCGCGGGTCGTCCTCGGGAATGTTCTGTTCGACCTTGCCGACCAGGTCGGCACCCACGTCGGCGGCCTTGGTGAAGATGCCGCCACCGACACGCATGAACATGGCGATCAGCGCGGCACCGAATCCGAAGCCCTCGAGCACCTTGGGCGCCTGACCCGCGTAGACGAGCACCACGACGGCCGCACCGAACAGGCCGAGACCGACCGTGATCATGCCGACGACGCCGCCGGTGCGGAACGCGACCCGCATCGCCTTCTCGCGACCACCGGATTCCCTGGCGGCCGCCGCCACCCTGACGTTCGCTCTCGTCGCCAGCCACATGCCCAGGTAGCCGATCGAGAACGAGAACACCGCGCCGATGAGGAAGAACAGTGAGCGTCCTATGCGCTCGTTCCAATCCTCCGCGGGCAGCACCAACAACAGCAGGAACACGACCACGCCGAACACGGCCAGTGTCTTGCGTTGTCGGTTGAGATAGGCAGCGGCACCCTCCTGCACAGCGGTGGCGATCTCGCGCATCCGCTCGGTGCCCTGGTCTGCCGCCAGGACCTCCTTGAGCAGGACATAGCCGAGTACCAGTGCAGCAAGGGCGATCACAGCGACCACGGCGACTATGCCGTAGTCACCTCCGGCCAGCTCCGGAGAGCTGGCCGCGAGGAAGTGCCGGGACATGCGTCCTCCTGAAACGTCGCCTACGCCAGCAGCGACGGCAGTCGCGAACGCTGCCGCGAACTCCACTGTGTCGACGCTGACATGGGATGTGCACCACTTTTTACGTTGTTCGACGGAGTGTATTGGTATGGGAGTCGATCACGGGAGCCCTGTCGCGGGACGAATACCCGGCGTACAGGTGTGTCACCGATCACTATCGGGTGATGAAGGCTGCTGACGGCGGTGTGTCATCCTCGAACAGATGAACGACGCCTCGCACTCTCGCGCACGCGCACTCCTCGCGCGCGCGACCGCGGGCATCCCCGAACACCGCAACCCGGTGACGCACGTCGCCGACCTGCCCGCGCGGCCCGAACAGGTCACCGAATGGCCCGAGTGGGCTCCCGCGGAGGTCGTCGATGCCCTGCAACGCACCGGGATCACGCAGCCGTGGACGCACCAGACGTCCGGGGCGTCGGCGGCATGGGACGGATCGGACGTCATCGTGGCCACCGGCACCGCGTCCGGGAAGTCGCTCGTCTACCAGCTGCCCGTGCTGTCCGCGCTCGTCACCGACCCGGGCGCGACCGCGCTGTATCTCGCCCCGACGAAGGCCCTCGGCGCCGACCAGTTGCGCTCGATCACCGAGCTCGGCCTCGACGGCGTCCGCGCCGCCTCCTACGACGGCGACACCCCGCGCGAGGAACGCGACTGGGTGCGCCGACACGGGCGTTGGGTGTTCAGCAACCCGGACATGCTGCATCGCGGAATCCTCGGTTCCCACGCGCGCTGGGCCTCGTTCTTCCGCAAACTCCGCTACGTGGTCGTCGACGAGTGCCACAGCTACCGCGGCGTGTTCGGCTCCCACGTGGCGCTGTTGCTGCGGCGGCTGCAGCGCGTGGCCCGGCATTACGGGGCCGAGCCGGTGTTCGTCCTCGCCTCGGCGACCACGGCGGATCCGGCGGAGTTCGCGCAACGCCTCACCGGGCGGCCGGCTGCCGCCGTGACCGAGGACGCCTCGCCTCGCGGCCCACGCACGGTGGCGTTGTGGGAACCGCCGCTGCTCGACGAGCTGACGGGCGAGAACGGGGCGCCGGTTCGCCGGTCGGCGGGCGCGGAGGCGGCGCGGATCCTCGCCGAGCTGGTGATCGAGGGAGCGCGGACGCTCGCGTTCGTACGATCGCGCCACGGCGCGGAACTGACCTCGCTCGGCGCGAAACGCATTCTGTCCGAGGTGGACCCGGAGTTGGCGGACACGGTCGCTGCCTACCGGGCCGGGTTTCTTCCCGAGGAGCGACGGCGACTCGAGAAGGACCTGATGGAACGCCGCCTGCTGGGCGTGGCGACGACGAACGCGCTCGAACTCGGCGTGGACATCTCGGGGCTGGACTCGGTCGTGCTGGCCGGGTATCCGGGAACGCTCGCGTCGTTCTGGCAGCAGTCGGGACGCGCGGGGCGCGCGGGGGACGACGCGCTGGTGGTGTTCGTGGCGCGGGACGATCCGCTCGACACCTACCTGGTGCACCACCCGCACGCGCTGCTCGACCGTCCGGTGGAGACGGCGGTGCTCGACCCGGCCAACCCGTACGTGCTGGCACCTCAGTTGGCGTGCGCCGCGGCCGAGCTACCGCTGAAGGCGGGCGAGCTCGACGCGTTCGGCGGCGAGGAGGCGCGTTCCGTTCTCGACGCGCTCGTGGCGGACGGGGTGCTGCGGCGCAGGCCGAGCGGCTGGTACTGGACGGCGCGTGACCGTCCGCAGTTCGATGTGGACATTCGTGGGTCCGGCGGTGAGCAGGTCGCCGTGGTCGAGGCGGACACCTCGCGCATGCTGGGCACGGTGGATCCGGGTTCAGCCTGCGGAACGGTCCACCCCGGCGCGGTGTATCTGCACCAGGGTTCGTCCTATGTGGTCGACGACCTCGACCTGGAGACGGGAGTGGCGCTCGTGCACGCGGAGGATCCGGAGTGGAACACCTCGCCGCGTGAGGTGGTCGACATCGAGGTACTGGCCACGCACCGCAAGGAGCGGTTCGGTGGCGTCACCGTGTGCCTGGGCGATGTGGCCGTGACCTCGAGGGTGGTCGGTTATCTGCGCAGGCTGCCCTCGGGTGAGGTGCTGGACCAGGTGCCGCTCGACCTGCCTGAGGAGGAGCTGCGCACCAGGGCGGTCTGGTACACGATCAGCGAAGACCTGCTCGAGGGGATCACGTGGCCAGATGGCACGGACGAGAGTCGCAGCAGGGCGCCGGGTGGCGCCGGGGTCGAGTCGGCGCGCCTACCCGGCGCCCTGCATGCTGCCGAACACGCGGCGATCGGCCTGCTACCGCTCTTCGCTACGTGCGACCGGTGGGACATCGGCGGGGTGTCGACCGCTCTGCACGCTGACACCGGGGAGGCGACGGTGTTCGTGCACGATGGTCATCCCGGGGGTGCCGGTTTCGCCGACCGCGGCTTCGCCGCGCTCGTCCCCTGGTTGGCCGCTACGCGGGAGGCGATCGTCTCCTGCGAGTGTCCGGCGGGGTGCCCGTCCTGCGTTCAGTCGCCGAAGTGCGGGAACGGCAACGAACCGCTGGACAAGGCGGGGGCGGTGACCGTGCTCGACATCGTGCTCGGGGCGGTCGGCGATGGCGAACACGGCCACGGGGTCCTTCAGGCCACGGACGGGGCCGTGGCGGGCTGATCCTCGAGCGGCTGGCCCTCGGTGGCGACCGGGGCGTCGGCGTGCTCGCCGAGGAGTGCCCGCACGAGCACCTCGTGCACCGTGGCGGCCGCGGGCAGACGCCATCCCCAGATCGCGGGCTTGACGCGCCAGTGCACGACGCCCTGCTCGTACGGGGTGGGCGGCAACGGCACGTAGCTGCCTTCGCCGTGCCAGGTGACGTCCGTGTGGCCGGCGAGTGCCGAGTGCAGGGCGCCACCCGACGCGGTGAGGAACAGCCAACGGCCGTTCGGCATCGCGACGATCGGTGCCGGATGTCCCGTCACCCGCAGCAGCGACGCCGCGCGGCGGCCGAGTTCGTCACCGACCTCGAGTGCATCCACCATCGTGCCGGTCGCCACCAGCAAGCTGCACGGCCTGCCCGTGAACCACGCGGCGACCTGACGGGGATGCGCGCCGAGACGCTCCTGCCAGTCCGCGTGCAGTGGCTCGGGGTGCGCGCCCTCGTCCGTGGGGACGGTGCCCGGCAGAATCGGCCAGCCGCGCTCGGCCAGGCTGATCGCCTCGGCGCGCAGCTCGATCCGGAACGAGCCACGCCAGGCGTCGGGCCACTCCATGTCCAACATGTCTTGCTCAAGCCTCCTGGAAACCCGCACCGCTTCGTTCGCGGTGTCTGATCTCACTTAACGGCAAGTTGCAGCGCCGACACCAGGGGCGGTCGACAACTGGCCCCTCCCGGGCGACGAGTGAGCACCGACACAACGGTGCAGCCGAACGTCGCACGCCGGTCATCGGACGTGATCGCCGACCGACGTGCCGCTCGTCGCGCCACGCCACCCCGTCATCACCGCACGCACCCGGCGCTGACCTGCTGCTCCTCGCCCACCGGGCGCTCGTCGGTCGGCCGTCGGTGGCCGTCTTGCCCCCTTCCCATCTCGTTCGTCCGGCTCTGCGGCGTCGCCGCCGCCCGTTGCCACCACGCGGGTACGTACCGCTCACCGCGCCCGGCCGACCGCTGCCCGCCGTGCGCGCCACCGATCACCGGCCGGCCGAGCCGGTTGGGTCATCGGGTGGAGTTGGCTCGCCGGGTGGGATTGGCTCGGCGTCATCGGAGTCGTCGGTGCCACCGCCGCCCGGGTCGTCCGGGTGGTCATCGGCGGGACCGGCGCGGGCACGGGCGGTCACCGGTCCGAACGGGGCGAGCAGGGGCGCTCCGTCCGACTCGACGATCACGAGCGCGTCGGGACCGCGCACTCGACAGTCGGCGAGTCGTACCCGCATCCGGTCGGTGACGGTCTCGGCGGTCTCGCACGGCCGGTCGACTCCGTGATCGATCCGTCCGGCCGCGGCCAACGCCGCGAGGTCGGCGGCGTTGGCCACCTGGTGCCGCACCGTGGCGACATGTCCGAACAGCCACAGGCCTCCCGCCACCGCCAGAAGCGCCACGACGGCGACGGCACCCCACACGGTCGCGAATCCGTCATCGGTGCCCCTACGCGTCATCGCCGTTGCTCACCTCGCTCTCGGAGCCTGGTTCGCGGACTGCGTACGCATCGGCCGACACGTCGATGCCGGGGAGAAGCCCGCCGAGGGCCGCTGCCCGAACGGTGACCGAGATACCGGTGCCGTCCTCGTCGACGGTGAGGACGGCACCGTCCGGAGCGAGGCGCCCGACGCTCTCGTGGGCGCGCGCCTCGTCACCGCGCCCGAGCAGGCGGGCGGCCTCCCCGGCCGCATCAGCGCAGCGAAGCTGGTCCAACATCGCCGCGACCGTGCTGAGCAGTAGACCGACGACGACCACGAGCGAGCACACCGTGATCGCGCCTTCGACCGTGACCGCACCGCGATCGCCGGACAATCCACGGCTTGCGGCGCTGCCCGTCGGGAGCCGGTGATCGGAGGGACCGTCGCGTGCCGCCCGGTCTCCCGGCGGCGAGCCGGCCGCAAGACCGGGCGGGCGAACCGGAGCACGGGTCGTTATCCGGTGTGGACACATCACAGATCCACCGACAGTGCGTCCTCGATGATGGACGTCAGCATGGTCGTGACCGAGTCGCCGGTGACGACCATGTACAGCACGGCAGCGAGCGCGGCCGCGGCCAAGGTCCCGATGGCATACTCCGCCGTCGACATCCCCTCCTCACCGCGAAGAACACTCTCCTTTGTGGACCGACCGGGCCCGTGGAACACGGCTCCGGACACCAGCTGGAAAAACGACGTCATACTCGTTCCTTTCCTTGTCTCGCACGGTTCTCGAATCATCAGAAGGACAGTTGGCTCGCCATGCCGATCACCACCGGCGCGATGCCGAGGCAGAGAAAGGCAGGCAGGAAACACAGTCCGAGCGGGCCCGCGACGAGCACGCCCGCCCGCTGCGCCCGTTCCTCGGCCAGGTCGGCCACGGCCGCACGAGCCCGGCCTGCCATGTCCTCGGCAACGCCGGCCAGCGCGCTTCCCGACCGGGAGGTGCGGCACGCCGCGTTCGCGAGTTCGGTGGTGGCCGAACAGCGCCGTGCGGGTTCCCAGGCCTCACGAGGCTCGGCGCCGAGGGCCAGCAGGTCGGCCGTCGCACGTAGAGCGTCGGCCGCGTCGGGGTGAGCAGCGGGCGCGACGGCACGCACCGCTGTCGGCACCGGCATTCCGGAGCGCAGGCACGCTGCGAGTAGGTCACCGGCGACGGCCATCGCGAGCGGGTCCGCGTCCCGGCGCTCGCCGTGGGTGCGCAGTCTTCGGAATCCGAACCCTGCGCCGACGCCGGCCAGCGCTGCGAGGACACCCGCTCCGATGAGGAAGGTCAGCAGGGCGACGAGACCGCCCACGGCAACGGCCGCGAGGTCCCCGCCGAGTGCGTGTCGCCGGCGGCGTGGTGCTGCTCGCTCGGGACTCCGCGCCGACGGGAGAACGGTGCGCAATCGCTCGGCCGGTGCGTACGGCAGCGTCAGCAGCGCCGCACCGAGCACGGCACACGCGGCCGCGGTCATCGCGGTGCCGCCCTTCCCGTGATCGCGGAGGTCCAGTACACACCGCCGAGCACCAGGGCGGCCCCGACCGTGAACAGCACCTGCCCTACCGCCGTCGTCGCCAACACGGTCAGCGGTTCGGCTCCCATGGCCTGCCCGAGCAACAGTCCCAACACCGGCAGGCCCGCGAGCATCAGTGCACTCGCGCGCGGGCCCGCCATCCGAGCCTGGAGTTGGGCCGCGAGCCGGGCACGTGCGTCGACGTCTCGATGCACCGCGTCGACGACATCGGCGAGCGGCAGGCCGTGGCGGCGGGCCAACGACCACGCCGTTCGGAGCCTGTTCAACGCGGTCGCGCCGACCGTTTCGCCCTCCTGCGCCCGGCCGACCTCCGGTTCACCGCCGAGCCTGGCCGTCGTCGCCATTGCCTCGAGTGCGGCCGCAACGTCCGCGTCGGCGTCCTGTGCCGCCGCCTGGGCGGCGTGGGCGGGATGCGCGCCGGCACGCAGATCTCCCGCCATGGCGCGGAGCGCCTGGGCGGTACGGGCCATCGTCCGTACCGCCGTGTTCGTCCGCTGCTTCGACCTCACGTGCACGTGGACAGCGGTGCCCAGGAGCAGGACCGCGACGGCCGCGCCCGGTCCCACCCACGCCAGCGCCACGCCGGACACGGCACCTGCGGCCAGCACGGCTCCGCCACGTCCACGCAGCCGTCTCCGCCACACACGATGGCGTCCCGGCTCAGCACCGCGCAGTGATCCGAGCCGGTCGCGAACGCGCGGGCCCGGCCAGACGGTCATGGCTGCGGCGACCAGGACGAGGGACGTCGTCACCATGGCGGCTGCACTCCCCGCGCACGCAGCAACTCGCCGAGCCGCTCCCGCTCGTCGGTCCATCCGTCCGGACGCCACGCGGGCCGCACGACGACGCCGTCGGGCACACGGCGAACGACACCGATCTCCGTCAGCCGCCGGCGCCCGTCCTCCTCACGAGCCATGTGCAGCACGACGTGCACGGCGGCGGCGAGCTGACTGTGCAGTGCCGACCGGGAGAGACCACCGAGCGCTGCGAGTGCTTCCAATCGGGCAGGAACCTCGCTGGGCGAGTTCGCGTGGAGGGTGCCCGCACCGCCGTCGTGGCCCGTGTTGAGCGCGTTGAGCAGTTCGACCACCTCGGCGCCGCGCGCCTCACCCACGACGATCCGATCCGGCCGCATGCGCAGCGCCTCGCGGACCAGATCGCGCAGACTCACCTCACCTGCGCCCTCGACGTTGGGCGGCCGTGCGACAAGACTGACCAGCTGCGGGTGAGCAGGCCGGATCTCGGCGGCGTCCTCGACGCTGACGATGCGTTCCTTCGGGGAGACCCCGCCGAGCATCGCGGCCAGCAGGGTCGTCTTGCCCGACCCCGTCGCTCCGCTCACCACGAAGGCGAGCCGCGCGGCGATGATCGCCTCGAGAAGGGCCAGTCCGGAGTCGTCCACTGTGGAGGAGCGTCGCAACGAACGGAGGTCGTGCACGGCGGGCCGCAGGACGCGCAGGGACAAGCAGGTGCCGCCGGAGGCGACCGGGGGCAACACCGCGTGCATACGCACTCGCCCGTGCGGCACCGAGCCCGGCAGCCATCCGTCGACGAAAGGCTGCGCGTCGTCGAGTCTCCTTCCCGCGGCCAGCGCGAGACGTTGCGCCAGCCTGCGCACGGCCTCTTCGTCGGGGAAGGTGATGTCGCTGCGCCGCAGGCCGCCCGTTCCGTCGGTCCACACCTCGTCGGGTGCGGTCACCAGCACGTCGGTGACGGAAGCGTCGTCGAGGAGCGGTTCCAGCGGCCCCGCGCCCACGAACTCGTGGCGAAGCAGCCTGAGCGCGTCGAGCACGTCGAGGTGCCCCGCCACACCCGAGCTCTCGGCACGGACCGCCTCGGCGACCGAATGCGGATCCGTCGCGGAGCCCGAGTCGGCGATGCGCTGGCGCACCCGGTCGACGAGCTCGGGAGCGTGCAGGCGACCGGACGCCGGCCCGGAGCCGCGCCGCAGGTCCGCAGCATTGTGGCGGGTCATGCCGCCTCCAACGAGCGCAGAACACTGCGTGCGGCGGTGGCGAGTCTCCGGCGCCGCCGCGGCGCGAACGTGCCGCGCTCGACGTCCCTGGCGATCCGCCGGTCGGCAGGCGCCCACGCCAGCAGCGGCACTCCCACGGCGCCGGCGATCTCGTGCGGCGTGAGGCCGTCGGGGGACCGTCCACGCACGAGCAGGCGGGTTCGCGGCCGCGCGTTGCCGAGGCGGTCCAGCACACGCCTGGCCGCGACGGACGCGCGCAGGCGGGCGGGCACCACGAGTACGACGAGGTCGGCGGCGTTCAACACCCGGTGCCCGGACGGTCCGACGTCCCGAGGCAGATCACAGACGACCACGCGTCCCGCGCGCACGCCCGCGTCGACGACGGCGGCCGCGGCCTCGGGATCAGGGCCCACGCCACCGCGGTCGCACGACAGCACGCTCACGTGCCCGTCGCCGTACGCGGTGGCGGGGAGCGCCTCGTCGAGTGCGGACATGGCCAGCCGTCCTGCGCTCACCCGAATGTCGGGCCAGCGGAGGCCGTCGGCGGACTCCGTGCCCAGAACGAGATCGATGCCTCCGCCGAGCGGATCGCAGTCCATGAGCAGCGCGGGCGCACCCGACTGGGCGGCCGCCGCGGCCACCGACGCGGCGAGCACCGACGCCCCGGCACCGCCACAGCCGCCGATCACCGCGACCACCCGACCGCGATCCGGACTCGGTGCCTCGGCGAGGTCGGCCAGCGCGGCGAGCAGTACGCCCTCGCTGTCCGGCAGGGCCACCACCTCGTCCGCACCGAGCGCGAACGCCCTGCGCCACAGACTCTGCGGCGGTTTACCGCGACAGAGCAGGTACACCCCGTCTCGCCTGGCCATGCCGGGAACACCGGAGACCACGTCGTCGTCGACCAGCACGAGCGCGGCGTCGTTCCAGTGATCGGCCGCAGCGGCGAGGTCGGCGACGACCACCGGCTCACACGCGACCGCCGCCGCATGCCTGCTGACCTCCTCCAGCACCGGACCGTCACCCGCGACGACGAGCACGCACCCGCGTACGTCCCGGTTTTCTCGGCCTTCACGCCGGTTCCCGTCCGCGGAATCCGTGAGATCGGCGCCCGCTCGGACCGTCAGTTCCACTCTGTCCCCCTCGAATTCGCTCTGTGACCCTCGAAGTTCGGCTGTGCCTCCACGTTCGAGGAGCTCGAGCGGCCGAGGAAGGGGCGATTCGCCAACCTGTGGACAACTGGGTCGTTGTGGATAACTCCGACCGGCAACCCGAGCGCGGCAGCCGATCGGAAGCAGGAACGGGCCGGAGGAATCGGGAAAACAGCGCCACGAAAACCGGCGCGGAAAACGAGGGGAGGCGGTCCCCGCCAGGGGGAGGAGAACGGGGACCGCCGGGCTCGGCCGGGGGTGAGCCGAGCCGTATCCGGTAGTGCTGCCGGACTACTTCAAGGGTAGCTCCGGTCAACGCGTCGAAACGCGTTCCGAACAGGCAATTCGATAACGGCCGGATCGCGGAATGCACTACGTCGAACGGCCCCGTGCCCGCTCCGTCCCCGGGGCCACCGTGATCACCTATCGTGGGTGCGTGGCCGACCTCAGCACGACTTCAGCCGGCGGTGTAGCGGCTTTCTTCGATCTCGACAAGACGATCATCGCCTCGTCGAGTGCACTCGCCTTCAGCAGGCCGTTGATGCGTGAGGGGCTGATCAGCCGCCGCGCCGCACTGAAGAGTGCCTACGCCCAGCTCGTCTTCGCCCTCTCCGGCGCGGACGAGGAGCGCACCGAGCGGTTGCGGGCCGAGATCTCCACGCTGTGCACCGGGTGGGACGTCGAGCAGCTCAGGTCGATCGTGTCCGAGACGCTGCACGACGTCGTGACTCCGCTCGTCTACGCCGAGGCCGAGGCGCTGATCGCGGGCCACAAGGCGCAGGGACACGACGTGATCGTGCTGTCGGCCGCGGGCGAGGAGGTGGTCACCCCGATCGCCGAGATGCTCGAGGTGACACACAGCGTCGGCACCCGCATGACGGTGGTGGACGGGCGGTACTCCGGCGACATCGACTTCTACTGTTACGGCGAGGAGAAGGCGACGGCCGCGAAACAGCTCGCCGCCGAACGCGGTTACGACCTCAGCCGTTGCCACGCCTACAGCGATTCGAGCACCGACGTACCGCTGCTGGAGACGGTCGGTCACCCGCACGCCGTGAATCCCGACCGTTCACTACGGCGGACCGCCACCGAACGAGGCTGGGAGATCCACGCGTTCGAGAAGCCGGTGTCGATCCGCTCGCGCATGACCTCGCCCGCGACGGTGGCGGTGGGACTGGGAATCGGCCTCGGTGTCGGCATGGGTGTCGCGGGTGCGACGGCCTACGGGGTCTCCCGGCTCTCCAAACGGCGTAAACAGGACGGCTGAGGCACGCCCACGGCTGCCCGTCAACACCCACACGGCGGCCGATTTTCCTTGACACGGCCAGAACTCCGCCGTTTCCAGGGCACCGGGAGATCGGCGCGCGGTTCTGTACCGGTGCACCCGAGGAAACCCTTGAAGTGATCGGCGTCACTGAGTAAGACTCGTGGTGCGGACGTCGACCGGCCAGGGATCCGGCGAAGAGAAGCCCGATCCACCCCGTTCGATCTCCGTGCGCGAGCTCCGGGTACCCACGCTGGGCACGCCGCGGAAGGCTTCGTCGTCGTGGGACTGCGTTACGGGACGCCGGACGCCGAGTACCCCAAAAGATACGACACACGTTGCAGCTTGGTCGCCCAGACGCTCGCGCGAGGCGGGGCCCGTCGACATCGTCGACGGGCCCCCCC
>Ga0079224_100010553_pt1 | contig 12680 bp, 14 predicted proteins | sample Stecom2015_FD_80414 | JGI IMG/M metagenome (GOLD analysis project Ga0079224, IMG submission 80414) | Agricultural soil microbial communities from Utah to study Nitrogen management - Steer compost 2015 | ecosystem: Environmental > Terrestrial > Soil > Agricultural land | place: USA: Utah...
CCGGATTTGGCGGAGAAATGAGTGAGAGCCATGGAGAGAACGAACGGCACGGCGCCGGGGTGGCCGCTGCCGCCCGGTGCGCCGCCGAAGCATAAAATTCGCGTCGTGGTCGCCATGAGCGGCGGGGTGGACAGCTCCGTGGCGGCGGCGCTGCTCAAAAAGGAAGGCTACGACGTCATCGGCATTACGATGCAGCTGTGGCCGTCGGATCTGCCGTATGGCCAATTTTCCGAGAGCGGCTGCTGCAGCCTGACGGCGGTGGAAGATGCGCGCCGGGTAGCGTACAAGCTTGGCATCCCCTACTACGTCGTCAACTTTCAGGAACCGTTCCGGGAGGCGGTCATCGACGCGTTCGTCGAGGAATACCTGCGCGGCGAGACGCCCAACCCGTGTCTCATCTGCAACCAAAGGGTCAAGTTCGGCCTGCTGCTGCAGAAAGCCATGGAATTGGGGGCCGACTACGTGGCCACGGGGCATTACGCCCGCATCGGCTACGACCCCGAGCGGGGCCGCTACGTAGTGCGCAAGTCGCGGGATCCGCTGAAAGACCAGACGTACACGTTTTACGGCCAGACCCAGGAGCAGCTGGCGCACACGCTGACGCCGTGCGGAGACTACACAAAAGAGGAAATCCGCGCGCTGGCGCGGGAGTGGAACCTGGGCGTGGCGTCCAAGCCGGATTCCCAGGAAATCTGCTTCATTCCCGACAACGATTACCGGCGCTTCTTGCGCGAGTACCGGCCCGAGGCTTACAACCCCGGCCCCATCCTCGACAAGCACGGCCGGCGCATCGGCACGCACGACGGCATCGCGTTTTACACCGTCGGCCAGCGCAAGGGCTTGCGCATCAGCAGCGGCCAGCGCTTGTACGTCATCGCCATCGACAAGGAGAACAACGCCCTCATCGTGGGGACGGAGGAGGACGTGCTGGGCACGGCGCTGGCGGTGCGCGACGTGAACTGGGTGAGCATCCCGGGCATCGACCGGCCGCGCCGGGTGCGGGCCAAGATCCGGTACAACGCTCCGGAAGTCGACGCGGAAATTTTCCCCGGGCCCGGCGGGCAAGTGGTGACGCGCCTTATCGAGCCGCAGCGGGCCATCAGCCCGGGTCAAGCGGTCGTATGGTACGACGGCGAGTACCTGCTGGGCGGCGGCATCATCGACCGGCAGCTGAGCGCGGAGGAGGCGGAAAGTTTGCGGGCAGCTGGGCATACTAGCATCGCGTCCGGCGTGCAGCAATGAAGCGCAGAGGGAGCTGACCGATCGATGATGAGCAAGCTGACGTGGGGCGTGGTCGGCTTTGCTTTGGGCGCGTACGTGATGTTCCGCGCCGACCGCCGCACCCGCCGCAAGTGGATGCGCCAAGCCCGGCGCGTAGGCGAGGCGCTCCAGTCGCTGAACCCCCGGTGAACGACGGCGCAGGGCAACTTGCGCCGTTTTTCCTTTGCTTGACACCTCCTGCGGCGAGTTGTACGATCAACTAACGACGAAAAAGCACATATTGCCATCGCTTTCGCAAGCCTTGTCGAGGGAGGACGTCCTCCGATGCAGCGTTGGAGCGCGGACGAGCTCCGCAGCCAGTTTTTGCGTTTTTTCGAGGAAAAGGGCCACAAGCGCCTGCCTAGCGCGTCGCTCATTCCTTACGGGGATCCGACGCTGCTGCTGACGGCGGCGGGGATGGTGCCTTTCAAGCCGTATTTTCTCGGACTGCGCAAGCCCGAGTATACTCGGGTGACCACGTGCCAGCGCTGCGTGCGCACGCCCGACATCGACCGGGTCGGCTATACGCACCGGCACAATACGTTTTTCGAGATGCTGGGCAACTTCTCGTTCGGCGACTATTTCAAGCGCGAAGCCATCAGCTGGGCTTGGGAGTTCGTCACGGAGCGGATGCAAATTCCGAAGGACGTCCTCTGGGTCAGCGTCTACGAGCAGGACGACGAGGCGGCGCGCCTGTGGCAGGAAATCGCCGGCATGCCCGAGGAGCGCATCGTGCGCCTGGGCAAGTCGGAAAACTTCTGGGAAATCGGCGTCGGCCCGTGCGGGCCGTGCTCGGAAATTTACGTCGATCGCGGGCCCCAGTATGGCTGCGCCGATCCGAACTGCAAACCGGGCTGCGACAACTGCCAGCGGTACCTGGAAATCTGGAACCTGGTTTTCATCGAGTTCCACAAGGAAGAAGATGGTTCGTACACCCGGCTCGAGAAGCCCGGCATCGATACGGGTATGGGGCTGGAGCGCGCCGCCGCGGTGCTGCAGGGCGTCGAGAGCAACTTCGACATCGACCTGGTGCGGCCCATCGTGGAGGCGGTGGCCGAGCGGGCGGGGGTCAAGTACGGCGAAGATCCGAAGAAGGACGTGTCGCTGCGGGTCATCACCGACCACATGCGGGCCGTGACGTTCCTCGTGTTTGACGGCGTCGTACCGGGCAACGAGGGCCGGGGCTACGTCCTGCGCCGCCTGCTCCGGCGGGCGTCTCGTCACGCGCGGCAGCTCGGCATCGAAGAGCCCATCTTGGCCGACATCAGCGACGTGGTCATCCGGCAGATGTCGGTAGGGTACCCCGAGCTGCCGGAGCGGCGCGAGTACGTGCACAACATGATCGCGCTGGAGGAGCGGCGCTTCCGCGAGACCCTCGACCAAGGCATGAACGTGCTGGACGAGCTGTTCGGCGAGCTGGCCGCGAGGGGCGAGACGGTCCTCAAGGGCCGCGACGTGTTCCGCCTCTACGACACGTACGGGATTCCGAAAGAGCTGGTCCAGGAAATCGCGGCCGAGCGCGGCTTTACGGTGGACCTCGAAGGGTTCGAAGCGGCCTTGGCCGAGCAGCGGGAGCGGGCGCGGGCCGCGCGGGGCGGCGGCTCGTACCTCGGCGTCGAGCCGGAAGTGTGGGCGCAGGTGGAGGTGCCGCCGACGCGGTTCGTCGGCTACACGACGCTGTCGTGGGAGGCGCGCGTGCAGGCGCTGCTCGTGGGCGGCGAGATGGTAGGCGAAGCCCGGCAAGGGCAGGACGCCTTGGTCATCCTCGACGCCACACCCTTTTACGCCGAAGCCGGCGGCCAGGTGGGCGACACCGGCACCATCACCGCTCCGGGCGGGCAGCTTTTGGTCAAAGACGTCCAGAAAAACGACAGCGGCGTTTACGTGCACTTCGCCAAGATCACCAGCGGCCGCATCCGCGTGGGCGACGTCGTGCTGGCGACGGTGGACGAAAAGACGCGAGTGGCGACGATGCGGCACCATACCGCTACGCACTTGCTGCACGCCGCGCTGCAGGAAGTGCTGGGCGAGCACGCGCTGCAGGCCGGGTCGCTCGTGGCGCCCGACCGGCTTCGCTTCGACTTTACGCACCTTGAGCCGCTGACGCCGGAGCAGCTGGCGACCATCGAGCGGATCGTCAACGAGAAAATCATGGCCGCCCTGCCCGTCACCTGGGAGGAAATGCCGCTGGAGCAGGCGCGGCGGCTTGGCGCGAAGGCGCTGTTCGGCGAAAAGTACGGGGAAATCGTGCGGGTCGTCCGCATCGGCGACTACAGTCTCGAACTGTGCGGCGGCACGCATATGAATAACAGCGGCGAAATCGGCCCGTTCAAGATTGTCTCGGAAGGCAGCGTGGCGGCCGGCGTGCGCCGGATCGAAGCGCTGGCCGGCGAGCCCGCGTGGCGCTATATCGCTGAACGGGACGAGCTGGTGCGCGCCGTAGCCAGGCGGCTTCAGGTGGCGCCCGCGCAGGTGGAGGAAAAGCTGGAGTCGGTCCTGCTGCAGCTGCGGCAGACCGAGCGCGAGCGCGACGAGCTGCGCCGGCAGTTGGCGGCGCTGCAGGCGGAAAGGCTGCTGGCGCAGGCGGAGCGGGTGGACGGCGTCGCGATCTTGACCGCGGCCGTCGACGGCGTCGACGGCGACGAGCTGTTGGCCATGGGCGACACGTTGCGGGATCGCCTGGGCGAAGGTGTCGTCGTGCTGGGTACCGCGTCGGGCGGCAAGGCGCTGTTCGTGGCCATGGTGACGCCCGGGCTCGTCAAGCTGGGCGTGCACGCGGGGCACATCGTGCGGGAGGCGGCCACCGTGGCGGAGGGCGGCGGCGGCGGGCAACCGCACATGGCGCGCGCCGGCGGCAAGAATCCCGCCAAGCTCGCGGACGCGCTGGCTCGCGCCAAGGCCGTGGCTCGCGAGCACGTGGCGACGGCCCGGGCCAGCCGGTGAGGGCGCGGCGGGGTGCCTCCGGCGGACGGGCCGGCAAGGAGGTTGGAGCCTGTCATGGGCGAAGAGCTCGACCGTACCATGCTGTTCCGGATGGAGCCGGAACAGGTCTCCCGCGCCGGAAGAATTTTGCGCGAAGTATTTGCAGCGCTGGAGGAAAAGGGGTATGATCCGGTCAGTCAGATCGTCGGCTACCTGCTGTCCGGCGATCCGACATATATAACGAGTCACAGGCAAGCCCGCAGCCTCGTGCGCAGCGTGGAACGGGCGGAACTGCTGGAGGAGCTGGTCAAGGCGTACTTGGCGGAGAACCGGTGAAGCGCCGCATCCTGGCGCTGGACGTCGGCCGCCGGCGCATCGGCGTCGCGGTCAGCGATGAACTGGGATTGACGGCGCAGGCGGCCACCGTGCTGGAAAACACGGGCGAGGAGGACGTATTCGCGGCTCTCCGGGCGCTGGTGGAACAATACGATCCGGAGCGCATCGTGGTCGGTTTGCCGCGGCGGACGGACGGTTCACTGGGACCCGAAGCGCAATATGTTCTCACGCTCGGGCGCCGGCTGGCGGATGCCGTCGGCGTCCCCGTCGAATATTGGGATGAGCGGTTCAGCACCGCCGAAGCCGAGCGCATGCTGATCGAGGCCGGGCTGCGGCGGTCGCGGCGGCGCCGGGTGGTAGATCGGGTGGCCGCCGGTATTATCTTGCAGGGGTATTTGGACAGTCGGCGCCGAGAAAGCTAAATTCAAACAAGGATAGGAGTGGTCCCGGTGACCGAAGACACGGAGATCATCACGCTGCAGGACGAGGACGGCAACGAGGTGGACTTCGAGGTGGTCGACTCCATCGAGGTCGACTACACCCAATACGTCCTGCTCGCGCCGGTGGATCCGGAGGAAGGCGAGGAGAACGCCGCCTACCTCTTCCGGGTCGACGAGGATGAAAACGGCGACCAGACGCTGGTCCCGGTGGAAGACGACGAGGAGTTCGAACGGGTCGAGGCCGCGCTGCAAGAGCGCGACGAAGCGTACGCCGACGACGAGGAATACGAGGACGAAGACTTCGATCCGTTTGAGGAAGACGAGGAAGATAGCTGAATTTGCCACCCGCCTCCCGTCCGGCTATAATTGTGGCCGAGGTGGGAAAATTGGAAGGACTGTCGGCAAATAGCGCCCTGTCCAGCGTCGAGACCGGCCCGGCGGCGCCGGCCCGCTCCCAGGTGCCCTTGGGGAAGCGCCTGGCGGCGTGGGTCCTGTTGCTGCTGGGCCTCGGCGCGCTGACGGGGCTGGCCGCCTTTCGCTACATGACGCTGCCTGCGTCGACGCCGCGCAATGCCCAGGCGCTGATCGTCTCCATCCCGGAAGGCATGACGACGGCCGAGATCGCGCAGTTGCTGGAAGAGAAGGGAATTATCCGCAAGGCGCGCTTCCTCCAATGGCTCAGCCGATTATACCGCGTCGACGCTCGGCTGCAGGCCGGCCACTACTTGCTGAGCTCCGACATGAACATGCTGGCCGTGCTGCAAGCCCTGCGGGACGGCCGCGTGCACGTGGTGCGCGTGACGATTCCCGAAGGATATCACCTGCGGCAGATCGCCGACTTGCTGGCAAGGAACGGCCTGGTGGACCGGGAGCGGTTCCTGCGCCTGGCCAGCGACGAGTCGCTCGTTTACGGGGACGAGCCTCCCATCGCCAAGCCCCACCCGTCGCTGGAGGGCTACCTGTTCCCGGACACCTACCTGCTGTCGCCGGCTATGACCGAAGAGCAGATCATACGTACCATGGTGAACCGCTTCCTTGAAGTGGTCATGCCGTTGGTGGACGGCCGGCCGGCGCCGCTGGGGATGAGCCTGCACGAAGTGGTCACCTTGGCGTCCATCGTGGAGAAGGAAGCGCTCTACCGCCACGAGGAGCCCATCATCGCATCGGTGTTCATCAACCGGCTGTCCATCGACATGCCGCTGCAGGCGGATCCGACCATCGCCTATTTGTTCGACGAGCACAAGCCGAGGATTTCCTACGCCGACTTGCAGATCGATTCACCCTACAACACGTACCGTTACCGGGGGTTGCCGCCTACGCCCATCGCGAGCCCGGGCGCCTCGGCCATTCAGGCCGTCATGGAGCCTGCGGAGACCGAATGGCTCTTTTTTGTGGCCCGGGGCGACGGCACCCACATTTTCTCCCGCACGTTCAGCGAGCACGTGCAAGCGCGCCAGCAAGTGGGACGATGACGCACAGCCGGGTGGCACGCATCACCGCCCGGCTTCATACACTTCCTGAGGGCGGCGCCGACGCCGCCGGGGCCGGCCGGTGCCGGCCTTACATTTCAGGAGGTGCATCCGCTTGCTGGCAGCTCTCGCCGCGGCCGCAGCTTCGTTGTTGGATGGTTTCCTTTGCCTTGCGGCCTACATCAGCAACAGCGTCTTTCCGCAGCCGCTGTCGGCCGAGGAAGAAGCGGCGCTGCTGGAGCGCATGGCGCGCGGCGATGTCGAAGCCCGCAACCGCTTGGTCGAGCACAACTTGCGTCTCGTGGCCCACATAGTGAAAAAGTTCGACAACACCGGGGAAGACGCCGACGATCTCATCTCCATCGGCACCATCGGCCTCATCAAGGCCGTCAACACGTTCGACCCGGACAAGAAGACCCGCTTGGCGACTTATGCCGCGCGCTGCATCGAGAACGAAATCCTCATGCACCTGCGGTCCACCAAGAAAACCCGCGCCGAAGTGCTGCTGTACGACCCGATCGGCTCCGACAAGGAAGGCAACGAGATTACGCTGCTGGACATTTTGGGCACGGACGCGGACCTGGTGGCCGACCGGGTGGAGCAGCGGATGAACAGCGAGCGGCTGCGGGATCGCCTCAAGCGGCTGACCCGGCGCGAGAAGCTGATCCTGGAGCTGCGCTACGGACTAGTGGACGGCGTGCGGCAAACCCAGCGGGAAATCTCCAAAGTGCTGGGCATCTCTCGCTCTTACGTCTCCCGCATCGAAAAGCGCGCCATCAACAAGCTCCAGGAGCAGATGCTGGCCGACGGGTGATGTGGTATAATGGCGCGCAGCGTTGGACACACGGAGGAGACTGATGCTGCGCTGGCTGACGCCCGACGCCGTTTACGAATCGCTGTTCGAGGTTGATCTGGAAGACCTGAAAGCCCGGGGCATCCGGGGGCTCATCATCGATCTGGACAACACGCTCATCGCCTTTGGGCACGGCCAAGTCACCGAGCAGGCGCGGCGCTGGGTAGCCGAAGCCCGCGCCATGGGCTTCAGGCTTTGCCTGACGTCCAACGCTCTTTCCGGCCGTGTCCGCTATTTTGCCCAGATGCTGGACATGCCCGGCGTCGCCATCGCGATCAAGCCGGCGCGGCGGGCGTTTCGGCGGGCGCTGCGCCTGCTGGAGACGAAGCCGGAGGAAACGGCGGTCATCGGCGATCAGCTGTTTACCGACGTCCTCGGCGGCAAGCTCATGAACCTGTACACCGTGCTCGTCAACCCCCTGAGCACGGCGGAGCTGGGCACGACGCGCCTGATGCGGCGCCTGGAGCGCCGGGTGCTGCGCAGGCTCGTCCGCGAAGGGCGGCTGGCCCACGGCGAGGCCGTCGCGCGGCGCCGAGCCGGTGAGCAAGTGTAGTATTTTCGCAGGAATCCGCCTTCGCGTGTTGAACCCCTGGTCCGTATGGAAGTCAACGTCGTTTTGATTGGTTTTATGGGAGCGGGCAAGTCCACCGTCGGCCGGCGGCTGGCGGAGCGCATGTCCCGCCCTTTCGTCGACCTGGACGCGGTCATCGAGGAAACGGCGGGCATGTCGATCCCGGAGATTTTCGCCGCCGAGGGCGAGGAGGGGTTTCGCCGCCGTGAAGCCGACGCCGTGGCCCGGGTCAGCGCCGAGTGCGGCCAAGTCATCGCCGCAGGGGGTGGGACCGTCATGCAGCGGCGAAACTTGGCGCGGCTGCGGGCCACCGGCGTTCTCGTGTGGCTGCGGGGGCGGCTGGATACGGTGCTGGCTCGCGCCCAGTCCGAGTCCAACGGGCATCGTCCGCTGCTGGCCAAGCCGCGGGCGGAGCTAGAGCGGCTGTACGCCGAGCGCGAGCGGGTGTACGCCCTGGCCGACCACATCGTCGACGTGGACGACAAGACGCCTGATCAGGTGGCCGCGGAAATTGAGGCGGTGCTTAGGGGATCGGACCGCCCGCAGGCCGTCGTGGTCAACGTGCCGCTCCCGGGCCGCAGCTACGACATTTTCGTCGGACAAGGCCTGCTGGCCGATGCGGGGCGGCTCTGCGTCGGCGCCGGCGTCAGCGGGAAAGGGTTGCTGGTGACGAACGCCACCGTCGGCGGGCTGTACGGCGGCGCGCTGCAGCGGTCCTTGTCACTCGCGGGTTTGCGGGTGCCGCGGGTGGACGTTCCTGACGGGGAACAGTACAAGACGCTGGACACGGTCGTCCGCATTTACCGGGCGGCCGTCTCGTATCGCCTGGACCGGCGCTCGTTTTTTCTGGCGCTGGGCGGCGGCATGACCGGCGACCTGGCCGGGTTCGCCGCGGCCACCTTTTTGCGGGGTGTGGACTTCGTCCAGGTCCCGACGACGCTGCTGGCGCAGGTCGACGCCGCGGTGGGAGGCAAAGTCGGGGTCAACCTCGACGAAGGGAAGAACCTGGTCGGGGCGTTTCACCAGCCGCGGATCGTCATTGCCGACGTGGACACGCTGCAGTCGCTGCCCACGCGCGCGCTGGCGGCGGGCCTGGCCGAGGTCGTCAAGTACGGCATGACGGCCGACCCGCACCTGCTGGATTTCTTGGAGGACCGCATGGAACAGCTGCTGGCGCGGGATCGCGCGGCGCTCATGCGCGTCGTGGCCCGCTCGTGCGAGATCAAGGCGTCCGTCGTGGCGCAGGACGAACGGGAAACGCTGGGCGTGCGCGAGGGGCTCAACTTCGGCCATACCATCGGCCACGCGCTGGAGGCCGCGCTGAGCTATTCCACGCTGTTGCACGGTGAAGCGGTGGCCATCGGCATGTTGGCCGCCGCCATGCTGTCGGCCCGGCTGACCGGCTTGGCGGCGTCGGAAGTGGAACGGCTGGCGGCCTTGCTGCAGCGCGCCGGCTTGCCGCTGGCGCCGCCCGCCGTAGACCCGGACCAGCTGCTGACCATCATGCGGCGGGACAAGAAGGTGCTGGCCGACAGGCTGCGGTTTGTCTTGCTGGAGCGGACGGGCCGCTGGGTCGTGCGGGATGATGTGCCCGACGAACTGGTGCTGGACGTGCTCAGGGAGCAGCGGAGCATATGGGCGGCGACGGCGAAAAACTGAAGGTCCTGGTGCTGCACGGTCCGAACCTGAACTTGCTCGGCACGCGCGAGCCGGACGTATACGGGCACGCGACGCTCGCGGACATCGAGGACATGTTGGCCGCATCGGCCGCCGAGCTGGGCGCCGAAGTGGAGTTTTTCCAGTCGAACCACGAAGGCCAGCTCATCGACGCGCTTCACGGCGCCCGCGGGCGATTTGACGCCGTCGTCATTAATCCCGGCGCGCTCACCCACTACAGCTACGCGCTGCGCGACGCCATTGCGGCCGTCGGGCTGCCCACCGTCGAGGTGCACCTGTCCAACATCCACGCGCGCGAGCCGTTCCGGCGGCGCTCGGTGGTGGCGCCCGTCTGCGCCGGGCAAATCGCGGGCTTCGGCCCCGACAGCTACTTGCTTGGTCTCATCGCCGCCGTGAATTTGGCGCGGCGGCGCAAGAATTCTACTCAAGGGAACGGGGAGCAGCAGTCATGAAAACGCGCATCGAACAGTTGCGGGCTCTGTTTGCCGGCGCCGGCATCGATGGCCTGCTGGTCACCGGCGCGACGAACCGGCGCTACATGACCGGCTTTACCGGCAGCGCGGGGATGGCGCTCATCACGCGGGATGAAGCGTTGTTGCTCACCGACTTCCGCTACATCGAGCAGGCCGCCCAGCAGGCGCCGGACTACGAGGTCGTTCGCTACGACGACCCGTACGCGATCCTCAACGAGCGCCTGCAGCGCTACAAGGGCCAGCGCATCGGCTTTGAAAGCCACCACGTGACGGTCCATGAGCTGGAGAACATCAAGAAGGCCGGAGGGGACGCGCCGCCGGTCGAGTGGGTGCCGGTCAAGGGACTGGTGGAGCAGCTGCGCGGCCGCAAGAGCGAGGAAGAGCTGGCGCTCATTCAGAAGGCGGTCGACATCACCGACGCGGCGTTCACGTACATCCTGGACCACCTGCGCCCGGGCGTGACGGAGAAAGAGATCGCCTGGAAGCTGGAAGTGTTCATGCGGGAGCAAGGAGCCGACGGCCTGTCCTTCGCGCCTATCGTGGCGTCCGGGCCCAACGGCGCCATGCCGCACGCGCGGCCGACCGACAAGCCGCTGGCGGCGGGCGAATTCGTGACGCTGGACTTTGGCTGCGTCTACCAGGGCTACTGCTCGGACATGACCCGCACCGTCTTCATCGGCCAGCCCACCGCCGAGCAGCGGGCGCTGTACGACTTGGTGCTGAAGGCGCAGCTGGCGGGCGTGGCGGCGGTAAAGCCGGGCGTTGTGGGCAAGGACGTAGACGCAGCGGCGCGCAGCATCATCGAGGCGGCCGGCTACGGGGAATACTTTGGACATGGGCTGGGCCACGGCGTGGGTCTCGACATCCACGAAGAAATTCCGCGCCTGAGCACCCGCGGCACCGTCGTGCTGGAGCCGGGCATGGTTACCAGCGTGGAGCCGGGCGTGTACCTGCCGGGCCGGGGCGGCATCCGGATCGAAGATCTGGTCGTCGTCACGGAGGACGGGTGCCGCGTGCTCACGAAATCTACAAAAGATCTGCTCTGTTTGCCGTCGTAGGCCGCAGGCGCCACAAGGAGGTTTGTGCGTGATATCGGTCAACGACTTGCGCAAAGGCATGACCATCAGCTTGGAGGACGGCGTATACGTCGTCGTCGAGTTCTTGCACGTCAAGCCGGGCAAGGGCGCGGCGTTCGTGCGAACCACCCTGAAAAACGTGCGCACCGGCAACGTGGTGGAGCGCACGTTCCGGGCCGGCGAGCGCGTGGAGCGGGCGCACATTGAAACCCGCGAGGTGCAGTACCTGTACACGACCGGTGAAGAATACGTCTTCATGGATACGGAGTCGTACGAGCAGTACACGCTCAGGGCGGATCAGCTGGGCGACGCGCCCAAGTACATGAAGGAAAACATGACCCTGTACATTCAGTTCTACCAGGGCCAAGCCATCGGCGTGGAGCTGCCCAACACGGTGGAGCTCCAGGTGGTGCATACCGAGCCCGGCGTGCGCGGCGACACCGCTCAGGGCGCGACGAAGCCCGCGACGCTGGAGACCGGGCTCGTCATCCAGGTGCCTTTGTTTGTCGACACCGGCGACATCGTCAAGGTGGACACGCGCACGGGCGAATACTTGTCGCGCGCTTAAGGGACTCGTCGGCGCCGGCCGGGAACACTAACTGCCGCAAGGCCAGGAGAGGAGTGGTCGTCGGTGGCGGCCATCAGAGAGAAAATCGCATACCTGCGGGGCCTGCTGGAGGGCAGCGAGCTGGCGGGCAATGAGGTGAACCCGCGCGTCGTCTGGGAGAAGATGCTGGAGATCTTCGACGCTGTGGCCGAACGCATCGAGGAGCTGGAGATAGGCCAGGAAGAGCTGGAGGAGTACGTGGAGGCTCTCGATGCGGACTTGGGCGACCTGGAAGAGGAAGTCCACGGCCACGAGCAAGACTACGACGAAGAGGACGACGAAGACGAGGACGACGCGCACTTCGTCGAGATGCAGTGCCCGCGGTGCGGCGAGACCGTCTACTTCGAGGAGGATTTCCTCTTCGACGACGGTCACGAGGTGGCCTGCCCCGAATGCGGCGAGATTATTTATACCTCGGGGGCCGGGGACGACGAAGAAGACGAGGACAACGAGGAGGGCGAGCAGGACGCGCGCGGGTAAGCCCGCGTCGTTCCCGCTTTCGCACTCGAGACTCTAGAACGCCCGTTGCGGCCTTGACGCCGCGGTTTGCCGGTTCCCACGGCAAGCCGCGGCGTTATTCGTCATAGCCTGTCCAGTGCGTGCATACAGTGCACCGAGGAGGGTGGACGGGGTGCACGCGGCGGGCAGGCCCACGGGCGCAAAACTGCACGTCTTGTTTTTCCTTCCCCCACGCATTGCTTCCCTCATCGAGCGTCTACCCGCGGCGCTTGTTTCCGACTTGAAAGAAATCCGCCTGCGGGTCGGCCGGCCCGTGGTGGTGACGGATCGGCGCGGGCGCGGCTGGTTCGTCGGCCCGCACGGCCCCGCGGCGGATCCCCTCGATGCCGCGACGTTCCGGCAGGAAGACGCGGCGGAATTCTTGCAGATCATCAGCCGCTCTTCCGTCTACGCCTTGGAAGAGGAATTCCGGCAAGGATTCGTTACGCTGCCGGGCGGCCACCGGGTGGGCCTGTGCGGCGAGGTGGCCGTGGCGGA
>Ga0079224_100010554_pt1 | contig 12679 bp, 11 predicted proteins | sample Stecom2015_FD_80414 | JGI IMG/M metagenome (GOLD analysis project Ga0079224, IMG submission 80414) | Agricultural soil microbial communities from Utah to study Nitrogen management - Steer compost 2015 | ecosystem: Environmental > Terrestrial > Soil > Agricultural land | place: USA: Utah...
AGTTGACAGAAGCGGTATCCCCGGGCAAAAATGGAAGGACAAAGCAGTTGCTGCTCGCCGGTTTATATATGGTTAATAAGGGGTTGTCCCATGCCTGTAAGGCGGATAGGTTGCTCGGAGCACCGGGAAAACACATTTTATTGGATTTACCGGATGACAGCGAACCCCAGATTCTGGAGAACATTTTATTCGATCTGCAAGTGAAGGGACATGTACCAGTGCTGTTGTCACCTTACCGGTATGCGTATTTTCAAAAAACACCTAAACGGTTCAAAAGATTGCGGCATTTAGGTTGCCGTTTTCAGCTTGACCTGCTTGCCTTAACCGCTGCCAGACCTATTCGAGAACGAAATATGGTAATGAAGTTGCTTAACGAGAACTTCTTTGATATGGTCGGATTACACATCGATGATCAACATGATTTAGAAGTGTTCGAGGACTTTGCCCGGAATGGTAAGGCGGATGAGCTTTTTAGGAAATACCCGTTGGATAATTTTAAAATATCGGGTTATTAAGTTGAGTCAGTGTAGTAGGTTCATTATTAGTTCCTCGTATCTTAGTCGTGAATTTAATAACAATAATTATTGGAAATAGCCCGGATCCAAGCGGTGGGATATTAAACAGTTAACATTTTTATACATCATGATAAAACATATTGCTATTGTTTGGGCGAATCCGTATAACAAGAATCTCGGAGTTGCTGCACTTGCATATTCGTCTTTAGCGCTGCTCAATGATGTTATGCGCGAGCGCGGAATCAAAGGGACTCTCACGTTTGTTGGCGCGTATAAATCAGGCAAAGACCGGCTGGTGATTAATGGAGTGGAAATAGAATTTGATAATATTTATGGTTTGGACTATTTAAACTGGAAGTCTTGGGTTAAGTCTATTTTAAGTTTTAAAAAATACAAAGTTCACAAGTTACTCAAGTTCAATTACGTATTTGATATTGCCGAGGGGGACAGTTTCTCAGATATTTATGGCGACAGAAGATTTTTTCGGATACTAAACTCTAAACGTCTTTTCACTTTCCTCAAGGTAAAACAAGTACTGCTGCCTCAAACCATAGGCCCGTTTAGTGACCCAAGAAGAGAAAGGTCTGCTATTTCAGCTATGAAGAAGGTAAATATGGTTTTAAGTCGCGACAAGAAGAGCTATGATTACACGGCTGGTTTCCTCCCCGCTGACATGATATCCGAGTTAATCGATGTTGCTTTCTATCTCCCGTTTGAGAGAACTGTGTTTCCGGGCAACAAGATTCATGTAGGCATTAATGTCTCCGGACTGTTGTGGAATGGTGGATATACCGGCAATAATCAGTTTCAATTGAAAACTGATTATGAGCGTGCAATCCGCGATATATTGGATTATTTTACCGCTAGGGAGGATATTAAGGTGCATATTATTTCTCACGTGATCCCGGAAGATAGTCCTAAGGAGGATGATTACGCTGTTGCCGAGAAGCTCCAGGAGCAGTATAACAACGTAGTATTGTCGCCGCGATTTAAGACGCCCATTGAGGCCAAAAGTTATATAAGTGGTATGGACTTTTTCACGGGCGGCCGTATGCACGCTTGTATAGCGGCATTTTCGTCTGGTGTTCCTGTAGTCCCAATGGCATATAGCCGGAAATTCAACGGATTGTTTACGGATACATTGAAGTATCCTTGGGTTGCTGACTGTGTAAACGAGGATATCAGTGTTGTTCTTGATAAATTAATTCGCGGGTTCGAGCATAGAGTGGAACTTAGGGAAATGATTGGTCTAAGTGAAAAAGAAGTCATACAGCCACGATTGAATGAATTGAAAGGGGTTTTGGGAAATTTGTTGGTATCCTAATATGAGAAAATCAAAAACGATTCGTCATATTGATAATCAAGGACTTTGTTTGGGGTGCGGTTTGTGTGAGAGCATCTGTGGGAGCGAAAGTGTCGAAATGAAGTTAGGTGATGATGGTTTCTTTCATCCGGAGATAAAGAAGCCAGTCAAACCAAGTGACGAAGAAATAATTGCACGCATCTGCCCCGGCTTGAATGTTGTCAACGATATTCCGTTTGGCGGGAAAGAGAGCATATGGGGGCATATTGAAGGTTTGTGGTCCAGTTTTTCTACGGATTCCGAAATTCGCACCAAGGGTTCTTCCGGAGGTGTGGGAAGTGGGTTAGCCATTTATATGCTTGAAAGAGGAATCGTGGATGGGGTATTACAGGTCGGAGGCGATTCCTCTGACTATCTGCGCAATTCGCTGAAGGTTTCATATAACCGCTTTGATGTGCTCGATTGTGCCTCATCTCGCTATGCTCCTGCTTTGATTTTTGATCGCATCTTTGACATCCTAGATAGCGATGACAAAAGTTACGCATTTATAGGCAAACCCTGTGATATTTCCGGTCTGAAAAATCTGCTTACTGAGTATCCCAAGTATGGAGATCGTATAAAGATGACTATATCCATTATGTGCGCAGGTCTTCCGTCGTTTAACGGAACTCAAGCTATCATTGATAATTTGGATGGAAATATGCCGGTACGTGACCTAAAATACCGTGGTAATGGGTGGCCAGGCTTTTTTTCGTTTACTGACGCAAACGACCAGACCTACCAAATGAGTTACAACGATACTTGGGGAAAGGTGTTGAATAAGCACCTTAAGTTTCGGTGTAAGGTCTGTCCCGATGGTATCGGGATCCAGGCGGACATCGTGGTTGGGGATGCGTGGGAGACGGCAGATGGTTACCCTGATTTTACCGAGCGTGAAGGACAAAGTCTTGTAATTGCCCGGACACAGCGGGCCGTTGGGTTACTTGGCGATGCAGATAGAGACGGTCGGATTAGGTCAGCTACTTTAGACGTCGGTAAAATACGCGTCATGCAACCGTATCAGTATGGGAGGAGGCTCGCGGTTGGTGCGCGTATATTAGCTTTGTTCTTGAAGAAAGGGGTTTTACTGAACTTCAGAAATATGAGCGTGTACAAAAACATGAGACGTACAAGCATCCGGTCTCTAGCTAGGCAGTTCTTAGGCACGTACAAAAGAGTGGGCAAATAATGAAGCTATATTATTGGTTATATAAGCGTGTTCCTTATCGAAAGCTGCGCGGATTTATTACTCGTAGGCTCCACGAAAAAGAGGGGTTTGGTTATTCGCCTACAATACGGAAGATTTTCTTGGAGGTTCACGGTATTGAAATTGGGTATGGAAGTGTAAAAAGTGGCTGTTTGGAACTATCAAATATAAAAGGGAGGGTTCGCTTTGGGAATTATTGTTCTATTGCGAGAACTGCCAAGTTTTTTACCGTTAATCATCCAATTGATTGCTTTACGTCACATGCAATAACTTACAACCCAAGGTTAGGGTATGTTAAGAAAGATTGTCTTAATCGACAAAAAACGTTAGTTATTGGGCATGATGTATGGATAGGTGAAAACGCTTTGGTGCTGCCTAGCGTTAATTCAATTGGTAATGGAGCAATTATCGGTGCAGGAAGTGTAGTCACGAAAGACGTTGAACCATATACGATTGTTGGTGGCAATCCTGCTAAACCAATACGGAAGCGATTCAATGAAGAGACTATTCGGCTCTTGGAGGAATCTAGGTGGTGGCTTTTAGAAAAGGATGAGCTCATAAAAAAAATGGATTACCTCAAGTCGATTGCCAATTCAAAGGAAATAAATGGCTAGTACTTCAAGTTATGTAATCCGATCATTTAGTTGGAGTGTGATTGCTAAGCTATTGGATGCAGCAATCAAATTCGTGTCCGTTCCTTTGTTATTGACTTATTTTGGCAAGGAGCAATATGGGTTGATCGCGTTGGCTATGTCTGTCAACGCTTATCTTCAATTATTGGATATGGGTGTGAATACCGGTGCAATTAAGTATTTTTCTGAGTGGATCTCTCAGGGTCGATTCGAGCTACTACGATCTGTCGGGCGAACCAGTTTAACTTTTTACGGCTGTATTGGCTTGATAAATGCTGCGATTTTGGTGTTTTTTGCTTGGTTTGGAACTTCTTGGTTTTCACTATCACCAGACCAAGTTGATGTTTTTAGGTTGCTAATACTAATTATTGCATTGTTTTCGATACTTAACTGGACAACGTCAGTATTCAACCAGTTAATTATTGCAAACTCTGAAGTCTCGTTTATACAGCGGGTTGGTATTGTCAAAAGTATTGTTAATCTGCTACTAGTTATATGCACGATATACTTTAACCTCAGTATATTTTTGTATTTCGTTTTGTTTACGCTTCTTAATAGTTTAGTGATTATTCCCTATGGTATCAGAGTGAAGCGTCGTGGGCTGTTGAGTTCGTTTATGCCGGGAAAGGACTGGATAAACTTTAGATTAGTTCTTAAGTATAGTTCCGCTATCCTGTTGATGGCAATTTTCCAGATGTCGGCTGTTAAGCTAAGACCGCTCATACTCGGAGCATTTACGACAGAAGGAGTCGGTGTGGTCTCGGACTTTAGGGTACTTGAATCTATCACATTTTTCGTGATTTCGATGGGTAGCATGTCTTCAACGATTTTCTTACCTAAAACGTCTCAACTACTTGCCGAAAACAATCTCTCTAAGATACGTAGTTTTGCCTATAGCGGCACTCGTTTTACATCGGTAGTGTGCGCGGTTCTATGTTTTCCCTTTATCTTATGTGCCAATGAGGTGCTGACCCTGTATGTAGGGGCGGACTTTCAAGCATTATCGGTATGGTTAATTATATGGATGATAACAATACTTTTCTTTCTACATAATGGCCCCGTTGCCAGTCTGGTCCTAGCAACAGGAAAAACCAGAATGTTGGTTTTTAGTACCGCATTCGGCTGCGTTATTTCGTTGGTTTTAAATGCGCTTCTTACACCATCGTTAGGGGTAGGGGCAGCAGTAATTGGTTATTCGGTTTATATTTTAATCCAATTTTTGTACTATTACTTGTATTTCAATACAAAAGTACTCAATCTAGAAAGCTTGAAGGTGTTCAAATCCTTCAGCATCCCGATATCATTAGGCGGGATATCGGCAATGATTACGTATCTTGCAGGAGAGCTGATTGTTATCGAAAACTACTATATTCAAATTATAGTGAAGTGCAGTATTTGGTTTTCCTTTTTTGTTGCTCTCGTATTTGTTGCGAAAGTGTTTACCATCGCGGAGGTAAGGAGTTATCTTAGACGCAAATGATCAGTCAATTAATAACAATTGTTTTTGTGTTGGTGGCGGGCGCGTCATTTTATAGGCTCTCGTTGGGCTTTACACTAGCTGTTGCTTGTCGTTTGTTGATTCCACCTATCGTTAGGGTGAACTTGATCATTACGGAGCTAAGTTTAAATTCATGTCTGATACTCTTGTTGCTGGGCCTGACTATCTTGAAAATCAGAGCTGGAAAAGTTGCAATACCGACTTGGAGTGATAGCCGAGTCTTCTTTAAGCCGTTTCTCATATTGTTAGGGATTCTAGTCGTTTCTTGTCTTTTCGGAAGTCATGGAACCTTGCAATATAGGCTGTCCAGCCTCTTACAGTTCCTTTATACTGAGTTTCTCCTTTGTTTTGTAGGCTGGTTTATATTAAGTCGTTATGCTGATATACGCGACTTTATTAAGATAATATCAATGGCCGCCGTGATTGCTGCGTTGTATGGTACCTATTGTTATATTTCCTCTAGCAACCCTTATATATCTTTAGTTAATTCGATATATCAGCCCGTCTTAGATGCTCTCAGTTTTATGGAATACGAACGAGGCGGCATTGTAGGACGCATTCAAGGTACGATGACGCATCCGCTAATTTGGGGAGGGAGCTGCATGGTGCTTTTTGTTCTTTTTTTCTCCCAAGGAGAGTATATGAACAGATATATACGCTTCGCCGTCTTGGCTCTATTAACTATAAATATACTGTTTAGTGGGAGTAGATCCGCTTTACTTTCGATGATGGCGGCCCTTGCTGTAATATTTTATGTAGGAAACATCGAAATTAAGAAAACATATCTGGTTTACGCTGTTTTTGGAGCTGTTGCTCTGCTCGTAGCGTTATATCAAGTGCCTCCTTTGGCTAAATATAAAGACCTTTTTGAATCTACTGTGTTCTTTTGGGACGAACAGCAATCAGAAAACATAAGAGGGTCCTCTATTTCAATGCGGCTGGAACAGTTAGAAGGGGCTTTTGATATGATAGATGATGGTAATTTGGTTACTGGACTGGGACAGGGCTTTATAAAATATTATAGTACGACCCTAGGAGTACACCCAGTTTTAAGAGGCTTTGAGAGTATTGTTTTTATGGCGTTGGTTGAAAGCGGAATTCTCGGGCTACTGGCTTGGGGTATTTTTTTCGTATTGCTGTGGAAAATTTTAGATAAGATAGATATTTCGAAGGAAGCTAAAGAAAAGTTTAGTTTCGTTGGTGCTAAAGCTTTTTTACTCGCTTATAGCGTGTTTGTTGTATCGACCGGAATTCAGTCAACCCTCTATTTATTTCTGGTGGTTTATCTAGTGATGTTAAAAGCTAATATACTGTCGAAATACAACTATGTAAGTAATACATCTGAGCGAGAACGTGGATATCATACACCTTTGATGCGCATAAAATCATACAATTGAAGCCCGTGAGAAATAACATTGCAATTATTATTTTAAATTATAAAAATTATAGTGATACGATTCGATGTATAGAAAGTATTCTACAGGAATATCCTGAAGAAGTTAACATTGTTGTCGTAGACAATGCCAGTGACAATGGGTCACTTTCAGAAATCGAAGCGTCTTTCTCAAAGCGTACGAAGGTTGGCTATTGGTACGAAGCTGAAAATAAAAGAGAGTATGATGATTTTAACATATTGTTGGTGCAAAACCAGAAAAATGGTGGCTACGCAGTCGGCAACAATGTTGGATTAAAAGTTGCATATTCTCTTGGATTTAGATATTTGATGGTGCTGAATAATGACACCATGTTTAGTGGCACCGAATTGCGTGGATTGACGAATGTGTTGGATGAGTATCCTGATGCGTTATGTGTTGGCCCCATCCTATATAAGGCTGACAGAAAGACATTCGACTTAAATTGTGCGAAGCGACGGGCAACTTATTTTGACTTCTTTAGATTGTCTTATTTCGGACGATGGTTAAAAACTAAACGTTGGCAGAAAGAATACTATTATTTGAGTAAAGACCCTCAAATAGATAAGGTTATGCCTGTTGATCTGATTTCCGGGGCCTGTATGATGTTTGATGCAGAACGAATAACACAAGTGGGGTATTTCGATGAGGGTACATTTCTTTACTATGAGGAAGATATCTTGGCCGAAAAAGCAAAAAGAAACGGGTACAGGTTTTATTTTCAACCGAATGTGTGTTTAGTCCATGAAGGTGCGAAGACGATGAAAAATCATAGCCATTCCGAGATTACATTGAGAAGTAGTTATAGTAGTGCTGTCTATTACTTAACAAAATGGCGAGGAACGTCGTTGTTGACTGCAAGGCTCTTCTGTATAGGAAAATACCTATTTATGAAATTGTACCTTATAAAGAAGGGAATATCAAAAGGGAGGTAACAGAGTTATAGATGGGTTATATAGATGAGTTATGAAGACGCACAAAGATACAAGGGTGTTATTATTTGATTTAATTGCCACTCAGCCTAATGTTTCGGGCAGGTACCATGGAGGAGGGAAGTATGCAAAAAAGATATTTATAGAATTACTCAAGCGTAACAGAAATTGGCAAGTTTTAGCACTGTACGACTCAAATAGGCAACTTGACCCCGAAATCAGAACAATATTAGAGGGGGACGAATCGGGACGTTTGGTGGATATCAACGAAGCAACGTTCAGCGAAATCATTGTAAAGGAGCAAGTGGCTAGGTTCTATACAGCTTTACCTATTTCTGAATGGGAGGTTTGGGACAATATGATACCTCAATGTGATTATGTGGTTACTGTACATGGTTTGCGAGCGCTAGAAACTCCAATGGATTTTAATGTTCTCAGGTATGAGTCTAAGCTAGGCATAAAAATTAAACTGCTGCTGAAAATTGTTTTTTCAAGACTTAATATAGCGAGAGAGAAAATAAAAATTAGACGTTATATTTCCGAGTCTGTAAAGAAAATAGCGGTATCAAATCATACCAAGTATGCTTTATTGAATTTTTTTCCGGACATTTTAATGGAGAATGTTCGAGTGTACTATAGTCCGGATGTCACGGAATTTGAATTGGAAGACGATGACAGCATAGCGCAAATAGATGGAAGTATTGGCACAGGCTATTATTTGATGGTAAGCGCAAATAGGTGGTTGAAGAATAACTTGAGAGCCGTTATGGCATTGGATGAACTTTTCAACGAGAGGCCTTATTTGAAGAAAAAAGTGGTTTTGACCGGGGTAAGAAATCCAGATGTTTTTCTCAGAAGAATAAAAAATAGAGGACAGTTTGTGTTTTTAGATTATGTGAGCGAAAGAGAGCTGAGAGCATTATACCAGAACGCGTATCTCCTTCTGTATCCGTCTTTAAACGAGGGTTTTGGCTATCCGGTTCTAGAAGCGATGAAGTACGGTGTTCCTGTTGTGGCAAGCTCATTTACTTCAATACCGGAAGTTTGTGGAGATGCTGCACTATATGTCAACCCGCTTGCCGTACATGAGATGAAGAATCGAATATTGCAGATGAACGACGAAGACGTATATGGTCAATACGCTACGCGCGGCAAAAATCGATATGTTGAGATAAGGAAAAGACAAGACGCGGACTTGAAAGCTATGGTAGAGTTTCTGCTATCGTAAATTCCGTGAAGTAAGAGATAGTCTTTGAAAGTGTTAGGAATGATAACCGAGGATCAAATAATTGAGAGAAACCTGTCTGCGAAGGTCTTAACAATAGGTCTACCGTATGAAAACTTTAAAGGTGGAATTAGCAAGGTGATACAAACCTATTCCAGTCACTTTGAAACGTTCAAGTTCTTGTCAACTTACAAGAGAAGTAAGTTCAATCTATTGTTGGTGCCGTATTTTATCATGTCGATCTTTAGGCTGATTCGCATATTAACAGTGGATCAGGAAATTGAAGTTGTGCACATACATGGTGCTGCGAAAGGTAGTTTGCTTAGGAAATCGATTATGGCCGCCATAGCAAGAAAGTTTGGAAAGAAAGTTATATACCATAGCCATGGGTCTGAGTTAAAAGATTTTTATCTTAGGTCTAGTAACTTTTTAAGAAAGCGGATCGCTGGTTTCTTTGAGAAGGTTGACTTAGTTATTTGTCTTTCTCAGGAATGGAAAGCGTTTTTCTGTGAACACTTTAGCTTGAAGCAAATAGAGGTACTGGAAAACATTGTGGAGGAGCCGGGTCCTGACTTGATCTCTAAACCAAACCAGGGTTTTCCACTTCGCATCCTATTCCTTGGTTTAATAGGGACAAGAAAAGGCGTTTTCGACTTGTTGGAAGTACTAAGTAAGAATAAAGAAGAGTTTGAAGGCAAACTAATCGTTTCTATAGGAGGAAGGGGAGAAACTGATAAGCTGGAGAGTTTCGTTAAAGATAAACAACTGGAAAAGCTTGTTCACTTTGAAGGATGGGTAACGGGAATCCGTAAAGACGAACTTCTTAAGAACGCTGATGTGTACATTCTTCCATCTTATAACGAAGGACTCCCTATTTCCATTTTAGAGGCAATGAGTTTTGGGCTTCCTATAATATCGACAAATGTAGGGGGAATACCGCAGGTTGTAAATAATAATTTTAACGGCTTTATTATTCAGCCGGGGGATAAAGACGCGATACAAAAAAGTTTGACTTTTTTTTTGCAAAACATAGATCAAATAGAGGTTATGGGAAGGAACTCGCGAAAGATCGTCGAACCGTTTTACGCAAAGAATGTAATACCGAAGCTAAAATCTTTTTATTCTAGAATACTCAATAGTTAAATAAAAGCTACATCAATGAAAAGAAACTTGAAAACTTACTATGCCCAATTACCTAACATGGGGGATTTACTTAATGAATTGCTAATTCGCGATGTATTTGGGCATGATTTGACAAGACACCCTGTGTCTACATGCGAGCTTAGTGTAATAGGTAGTGGTATGGACTGTTTTCTGAAGAATACGTACATATATCCAAAATATTATTCTCTATACTCGGAATTGAGGTCAAAATTTACGTCATACGAGGTAAACGTATGGTGCACTGGCTTCATATTTAAAGAACGAAATGATACTTCTTTCATAAGAAAAATGAATTTCCATTCGGTAAGAGGGAAACTGACGAAGGCTAGAGTCGAAAAGTTGATAGGACGGAAGTTAGATATTCCTACCGGTGATGGAGGACTTATAACACCTTACTTACTTAAAAAGAAAGAGGAGAAAACACACCAAGTTGGAATTATCGCGCACTTTAAGGAACAGGATGAGCCTGTTTTTCAGAAAATCAAACAAACGTTCTCGAATTCGATTATGATTAATCTGAGAGACGAGCCCATCGAAGTTATTAAGCAGATAGCTCGTTGCGAGTTTATTATTTCTAGTAGCCTTCATGGGCTAATTGTGGCGGACAGCTTTAATATTCCAAATCAATGGATTCGGGTAACAACAAACTTGAAGGGAGATGGGTTCAAATTTGACGACTACTATTCAGCATTTGATCTGTCAGCGAACCCACTCGATGTTACAAATGACAATATCCCCTCAATCAACGATATCATTGATCAATATAAGTTTACACCACAAATGATGGAAGATAAACAAAAACAAATTTACGAGGCATTTCCGTTTAAGTAGATTATCGGTTGTCCAATAGAGGGCGCTGTCTCTGTTGGATAGTGTGTTATAAATTACAGATGAATTTTGGACGCTAAGAAAATAAAGATATTGGCTATAGCTTCGGTTGGCGGGCATTGGGTTCAATTGTTAAGACTTCGTCCGGCGTTTGAAGACTCAGAGGTTGTTTTTGTGTCTACAAGGCCCAGTTTCGCTACGATGGTAGAAGGTAACAAGTTCTATTCTGTGACTGATGCGAGCCGGTGGAATAAATTTAAATTGGTCGTGTCTTTCTTTGAGATATTTCGTATCATCAGAAAGGAGAGACCGGGGGTCATTGTTACCACAGGAGCAGCCCCGGGGTTGTTGGGCATCTTTGCGGGGAAGGTTCTAGGCTGCAAAACAGTTTGGGTAGATAGCATAGCCAATGTGGAGAAGCTATCGATGAGCGGAAAAATAGCAGCCAAGGTTGCGGGTAGAGTGTACACGCAATGGGAGGACTTAGCGGGAGGAAAAGTAGTTTACGAAGGGAATATTTTGTAGTATGATATTTGTAACAACTGGCACGCAAGCGCCGTTCGACAGGCTTATTCAGATGGTTGATGAAATGGCACCTGAGATTGAAGGCCACGAAGTCATTGCTCAAGCGTTTAAAGGAACCTACATAGCTAAGCATATTCAAGTTTTAGATTTTCTAGAGCCTAAAAAATTTAAAGAGTTGTTTGATAACGCAGATTTAATTATCAGTCACGCCGGAATGGGAACAGTTATCTCGGCACTTACAACGGGAAAGACGCTTATTATTGTCCCCAGAAATGCGAAGTTGGGGGAACATCGGAATGACCATCAACTAGCGACCGCCCGAAAGTTAGATGAATTGAACTATGTGCATGTCGCGTTTGACAGTGGAACGTTGGTTAAATTGACGAAACGACTACTCAATGAGGATAATAGCGGCAATCCGCCTAAAGTAGCGGAGTTCGCGTCTGGCAGATTGATATCATCCTTACGTAAATATATCCATGATGGCGCGTAGAGAAATGAAAAGTACTAAAAAAGACAGGTTGTTCCTTACAATGGGTTCGATTCTTTTTGTATTGATCTCTTGTAACTTTAAAAGAACTCAGCAGACTGATGATGTAGATCAAACTACGTCAAACGTAATGTCTGAAGAATTATACATTGATACTCAGGAAAAGATTCCAGTTATGAGGGCTTCCTCTGATGACCGGAATACCACGGCTGTAGCAGGCCAGCAATTATCATTACGCTCTGAGGAGGCGAGGGATGTGCGGAGGAGTAGCGAAGAACAATTACTACCATCGTTACGAGAGGCCTACAAGAACTTTTTCCCAATAGGTGCTGCCGTACTGCCCAGGGACGTTACCGATGCGAATATAGCAAGTTTTCTGAAGACTCAGTACTCGAGTTTGACACCGGCCAATCACATGAAGCCGACTTATATTCAGCCTAAAGAAGGTCAGTTTGTGTGGACGAACGCAGACCTCATTGCCAACTTTGCAAAAAACAACGGACTCAAGCTGAGGGGGCACACGTTGGTATGGCCGCAGCAGATGCCGAAATGGATGTATCAGGATGGCAACAAACGAGCTTCAAAGGCACTATTGCTAAAAAGGTTGGAAACGCATATTAAAACCACTGTGTCAAGGTATAAGGGAGTGGCTTATTGCTGGGATGTGGTTAATGAAGCGATCCCCTATGTGCTGGACAAGCCTTTGGATAGCCGGACGGATTTGCTTTTTGAAATCGCAGGTGAGGAATATATCGCAAAGGCATTCGAATACGCGCACCAGGCTGACCCAAATGCGAAACTGTTCTATAACGATAATAGCTTTGAATGGAAGGCGAAACGAGATGGTATTTTCAATTATTTGAAAAAATTAAAAGCAAAGGGGGTTCCCATACATGGTGTGGGACTTCA
>Ga0079224_100010556_pt1 | contig 12678 bp, 10 predicted proteins | sample Stecom2015_FD_80414 | JGI IMG/M metagenome (GOLD analysis project Ga0079224, IMG submission 80414) | Agricultural soil microbial communities from Utah to study Nitrogen management - Steer compost 2015 | ecosystem: Environmental > Terrestrial > Soil > Agricultural land | place: USA: Utah...
CTCGGCCATCTCCTCCGGCGTCAGCCCGAAACCTCGGCTGCGGTGGAACGCTCTCTCGGGGGAGACCGGAGTCAGAAGTTGCCGGTTGCGGCGACACCGTAGGCGCCGGTGCCGAAGCGCGCGGGGCGGAAGGTGACGCTCGCGCTGTCGGGCTGCTTCTCGCGCTTCTGCGTGGCGACGGTCGTCTGCGGATCGTCGGTGAGCAGGAAGGCGCCGAGGATCTGCAGCGCACCGATGCCCTGAAAGACGCCGTCCGTGACCAAGAGCACCTTGTTCAGCGTCTCGTTGTCGCACGACCCGCGATCGGCGCAGTCGCCGCGATGAGCGAGGTTGAGCCACGGACCCGCGACCGGTGTGAACAGATACTTGTCCCCGGGATGGTCGCTCTCGATCGCCACGACCAAGGCCGGCACGTACGACAGCCCGAGGGTCCAGATACCGGACGTCAGGAGACGAGGGTTCGGGCCCGTCGGCGTCGGGGTGTCTTCGGCCGTGCTCGCGACGACGACCGTTTCCTCCGCGTGAGCGTTCGTGATGCCGCCGGCGAAGGCGAGCGCAAAGGCGAGGGCGCCGAGAATCGAACCAGGTTTGGCTTTCATGCTGATGCTCCTCGACCCAATGCAGAACGCAAGCACGATGCCATGCTGGCGCGAGTGCGTCGGGAGCGCCGATTTCGGGCGGTTCCCGGCGGCGCTGCTCGTCGAGGCCCCGCGCGCCTCGGCGCGGGCCCGGTGCGCTTTGTCGCACTCGAATTTCCCGAGCGCGTGGCAAATCGCCGGCTCGAGGCGCGCGGAGTGACTCGCCGTCGCGGATGGGCACACCGCTTGCCCCCTTCGGGTTCGTGCACGTCGTCATCACCGGCGCAACGGGGAACATCGGAACGAGCTGCATTGCCGCCTTCGCACGCGAGCCCGCGATCCGGCAGATCACCGCCATCGCGCGGCACGAGCCGAAAGGCGTGTACGCCAAGACGCGATTCATCGCCGCCGACGTCGGTCGCGACGATCTCCTCCCGCATTTTCTCGGCGCCGATGCCGTGATTCACCTCGCGTGGGCGGTCCAGCCGGCGCACCGTCCGGAGGAGCTCGCCCGCACCAACATCGAAGGCAGCCGGCGCGTCTTCGAGGCCGCCGCGCGCGCTCGCGCGGGGACGCTCGTCCATGCGTCTTCGGTGGGCGCCTACTCCCCGGGGTTCGGCCGCATGGTGGACGAGTCCTTTCCGACGAGCGGGGTCAGCGGCGCGACCTACTCGGAGCACAAGGCGCGCGTCGAACGCGAGCTCGACGACATCGAGGCCAAGAACCCCGGGCTCCGCTGCGTCCGGATGCGGCCGGCCTTCGTCTTCAAACGCGCCGCGGCGGCGCGCATTCGAAAGCTCTTCCTCGGAAGGCTGGTCCCTGCCGCGATCTATCGTCCCGGCCGCGTGCCGTTCGTGCCCGCGGGGCTGCGGCTGCAATGCGTGCACTCGAGCGACGTGGCGGATGCTTTCCGGCGCGTGCTGCTCCGCGACGTGCGCGGCGCGTTCAACGTCGCGGCGGAGCCGGTGCTCGACAGCAGCCTCGTCGCCGACCTGCTCGACGCGCGCGTGGTGCCGATCCCGAAGGCGGCCTTGCGCGCCTCGGTCGCGCTCACGTTCCATCTGCGGCTCCAGCCGAGCGAGCCCGGCTGGATCGACCTCGCCTTCAGCTCGCCTCAGCTCTCCTCCGGACGGGCGCGCGACGTGCTCGAGTGGCAACCGCGCTACAGCGCCGTGGAGGCATTCCAAGAGCTGATCGACGGCTTGTACGACCGGGCCGGTTTCGCCACACCACCGCTCGAACCCCTGCGGGGATGAGCGCACGGCGCACGCGGCGGAACGAGGTGAGCTCCGCGGCACGCGGTTCGCAGGATTTCAGGCATGGCAACGCTCTACAGCAAGGCGAAAATCCTCGGGCATCCGATCCACCCCATGCTCGTGGCCTTTCCGATCGCGGGATACGTCACGACGCTGGTGGCGTTCGTCGTCTACGCGATCACGCGCGACATCGTCTGGTTTCGCGTGGGCTTCTGGGCGAACGTCGTCGGGGTGATCGCGGCCGTCGTCGCGGCGATCCCGGGACTCATCGACTGGGCCTTCGGCATCCCCAAGCACTCCACCGCGAAGCGCGTGGGGCTCCTCCACATGGCGCTGAACCTCGGGGTCACGGCGCTCTTCGCGATCAATCTCCTGATTCAGGCGCCGCGTATGGACGCGATCGCACCGCCGGCGGCGAGCGCCGTCGTCCTCTCGCTCATCGGGGTCGCGGGGCTCCTGGCGAGCGGGTACTTGGGGTGGTCGCTGGTGCAGACGTACCACGTCGGCGTGCAGCTCTCGCGCGATCAACAGCGGTTCGAGCCGAGGGAGCGCATCGAGACCTCGCCGTGAGATGAGCGGGGTCGACTGGATTGGGTGGGCGAGCTCGGCGGTGCTCGTCGTCACGCTGGCGCATCAGGTGCGCAGGCAGTGGCTGTCGGGCGCGAGCGAGGGGGTCTCCCGGTGGCTCTTCGCTGGCCAGCTCGCCGCATCTTCCGGGTTCTTCGCCTACAGCGTGTTGCTCCGAAACTGGGTGTTCGCGGTCACCAACCTTCTTCTGATCGTCAACGCGCTGCTCGGGCAATGGGTCACGCTCCGGCAGCGGCGGAGGGCGGCCGAGCGCGCGCCCGCGCCGCTGCCGCTCTCTCCCGGGTCCGGCGCGGCCCGGTGAGCGCCGCGCCGGGCCTGCCTCATTCGAGGCGGATCTTGGCGTGCGCCTCCACGTCGGCGGGCTCGGGGAGGGGAGCGCCGACGTCGGACTCGCGCGCGGCCCGCGCCGCGTACCGGATCGCTTCCGGACCGGAGTTGTCCCAGTACTCGCCCCAGGTCGGCTGGATGCGGAGCAGCACGAGGTTCGGGTCGCTCTGATCGCGGAACCAGCCGCGGACGGAGTCGGACCAGAGCTTGCGCAGGCGCTCGGGGTCGCGGCGCACGCTCGCGGTCCCCGAGAGCGAGAGGTACCGGCCTTCGCTCTGCAGCACCACGAGAGCCCGTGGATCTTGGGTGATCTCGTCGACCTTCGGGGACATCAGGCTCGCGACGAACCAGACCTCGCCCTCGTTCGTCACGTCCGCGATCACCATGGGGCGAGCCCGGAACTCCTCGTCTCCCGTCTCCGTGACGAGCATCGCCGTGTCGAAGTCGCGGACGAGCTCGATCAGCTTCTCCATGGAACGCTGTTCCACTCGCATGCGTTGGTTCATAAACCGCTCCGGCTGCAACGCGCGTGCCCACCGGCCGAAACGCGCGCGTCCGCTCGTGCCGCACTCCGGCTCGGCTATGATGCTCGCGCGCCATGACCCTGCACCACGTCATCCTGGTGCCCGGATTCTTCGGCTTCGGGAAGTTCGGCGAGATCAGCTACTTTCATGGCGTAGACGAGGCACTCACCCGTGCGTTCGCGCGACTCGGGGTCGCGGTGCGGATCACGGAGGTGAGCACGCTGCCCACGGCATCGATCCGACACCGCGCGGCGCGCGTGCTCGAGACGCTCGCCGAAGTGACAGAACGCGAGCCGGGGCCGCTCCACCTCGTCGGGCATTCCACGGGAGGACTCGATGCGCGCCTCGCCATCGCGCCCACGGCCTCGCTGCCGACGCCCGTGAAATTCACGGCGTACGATCGCGTGCGCACCGTCGTGACCGTTTGTTGTCCGCACTTCGGGACACCGGTCGCGACCTACTTCACGAGCGTGTTCGGGCGCTGGCTCTTGCGGACGGGCGCGAGCTACCTCGCGTTCATGCTCGATCGGGGGCGTGTTCCGCTCAAGCTCTTGCTTCGGCTCGGGTACTGGATCGTGCGCTTGCGCGATCCGCGGAGGAAGCGGCGGGGCACCTTCGACCAGCTCTACGAGAAGCTGCTCGACGATCTGTCGGAAGAGCGACGGGTCGAGCTCGTCGAGTTCCTGCGCGCGGTGTCGTCCGATCAGAGCTTGCTGTTCCAGCTCACCCCGGCAGGCTGCGACCTCTTGAACGCGTGCACGGCCGAGCCCAGGCTCCGCTACGGGTCCGTGGTGGCGCGCGCTCGGCCGCCCTCTTTCCGGAGCCTCGCGCGGTCGATGCTCGACCTGTACACGCAGCTCGTGCACCCGGCGTACTGGTTCCTCCACCGGCTCGCCGCGAGCCCGGAGAGTCGGCTCATTCCCGAGCCGGCCGGTGCCCAGCGCGAGAAGCTCCTCCTGCTCGATAGCGAGCTGCCTTCCGCACGAGACAGCGACGGCATCGTGCCGGTGCACTCTCAAATCTGGGGCTCCGTGCTCTACCTCGCGCGGGCCGACCACCTCGACGTGGTCGGGCAGTACGGCGAGCACTCCGCCGAGTCGTGGACGGGCGATTGGATCCCGAGCTACTCGGAGTTCGATCGCGCTCAGTTTCTCGAGCTCTGGGAGGCCGTCGCCGCGTTCATCGCCGGCGTTGGCGACGCCGAGGAGATCCGCGAGCAACGCCAAGACACGGCGCGCACCGCGAGCGATCTCCCCGGCTTCCCCCCGCCCCCGTGACGAGCGCGGAGGAGAGAGCCGGCGACGGTCACCGCTCTTCGCGGGAGATGCCCCGCTATTCGAGCGCGGGCGGCGTCTCGGTGGCGGGCGAGGGCTTCGGCGTGTCGAGGTACATCAGTGCGGTCGCGCCGATGAGGACCGCGATACCGAGAATCATCCCGGAAATCACCATCGCGACCCGGCTCCGGCGCTGGCGCTCGAGCTTGCGGAAGAAGTCCTCGGGGCGGTCGAACGACTCGCGCGAAAGGGTGTGATCCATGGGGCTGCTCCGTTCGTTCGATGGAGGAGAACGGGGATGGGGTGCGCCCCACGTTTCGGTGCACACAGCGCGCCAGGCGGAGCACGACGCCGTTGCGACGCGGAGCGTGCCAGCACGCCGCGGGTCGTGGCGAAAGGGCTCGGTGCCTCGACGACGGACGAAGCCGAAACCCGACATCGGGAAGTCCGCTTCGGATCCCGCCCGTTTCCTCCGGCGTCGGCCCGAAACTAGGCTCGGATCAATATCGATACTGCCACACGAGGTCGAGGCCGGTCCCGATGGTGCCGACCTCGGTGCGCAGCGACCAGTTCTTGCGGAAGCGCCAGTCGATCGTGCCGCTCACGGCCTGAGTGGCCGCGTTGGGATCGCCCGAGCTCAGGAGCTTGTAGCTGCCTTCGAACCAGATATCGTCGCCGAGCGGAACGGCGGCGCTGTACGTCGAGTACGAGCGTTGATCCGCCGACTGCTCGCTGCCCGCGCGGAGCTCGACGCGCCGGAGCGGGGTGTTCACGAGCAGGGTCCCCAGCAAGTCGGCGCCCACGCTCGCGCTCGTGACGGCGGCATCACCGCCGCCATCGCCGCCCGCGCCGCCGAGGAGGAGGGCATGGATTTCCTGCTCGCTGCGCGGTGGATCGCTCGAGAGGCGCAGCCGTCCCTCGCGCAGCGTCCCGCTGACCTCGGCCAGGATCTGAGTCGCGTCGGGCGCCCGCCAGTTGGCGGCGATCCGGATGCGCGGATTCCCCGGATCGCCGGTGTCGAAGTGCACCTCGCCGGAGTCGATGACGAAGGTCTTGCCAGATACCTGGATGCGGCCACCCGGCGCGAGCTCGAGATCGCCGCCCACCTCCGTCTCCTTACCGAGGGCGACCTGTGCCGTGCCCGAGAGCGGGATGTCGAGATCGGAGCGGGTGAGCTTCACGTCTCGACCGAAGCCGAAGCGGAGCAGCCACGGCAAGGCCCCGCCCCCTCGCTGCTTCGGCTCTCCGAGCGGCTGGATCACCTCGATGGTTTCGTTCTCGCCGAGCGAGATCACGTTGCGCGCCGAAGACTCGGGGAGCGCCACCACGAGGTAGGGAACGTCGAAGTCGACTTCCATGCGCTCGGGAGCGCGGCGCAGCCGGAAGGCGATGCCCTGGCGAGTCGTCGCCGTCGCCTGCCACACGCCCTCGAGCAAGAGGGGCAGCTCGACCGCCTCGATCACGCCCTCGGCGCGCGCGACGCGGAGCCCCTCGAGCCAGATCTTGCCCTTCTGGACGGTGAGCCGCTCGCGGCGCCGTCCCGCGCGTGCGCTCAAGGCGTCCACCGCGATGCGCGTCTCGCCGGGCACGGACTCGGCGCGGGCGGAGAGCGCGACGTCGTGGAGGCGCAGGCCGAGCCCGGCGAGCTGCAAGTTGCCGTTGCGCAGGGACGCGCGTCCCGAGACCTCGCCGCCGAGCGCGTCGCGCCCCGGGTCCCGGGGCGCGATCTGCGCCGTGAGCTCGGCATCGATGCTGCCGCCGATCTCGCTGAACACGTCGCGCAGGATCGGCTGCAAGATGACGGCGTCCATGTCGCGCGCCACCACGCGAGCGCCGATCGGAGACTTGGGATCGAGCTTCGGAACGAAGGACTCGGGATCGAGCAACGCGAACGCGGTGGCTTCGAGACGGCCCGCATCTCGCGACAGCGTGAGCGTCGCTCCGACGCTCCGTTCGTTCGAACGGAGGTGGAGCCGACCATTGCCGAGCGGAGCGCCCTCGAGCTTCGTTCCCGCGAGATCGAGCTCGGCCGAGAGCACGGGCACCCCGCGGGCTCGGGAGAAGCTGATGCTCCCCGAGACGCGTCCGGTGAGCCCCTGGTTGCCGAGCCCGGGCACGGTCTCGAGCGGCAGCCCTTCGACCGCTGCAACGGCGCTTCCGGTGAACTCGCCGAGCTGGTCTGGCTGCTCGAAGCGCCCATCGAGCGCATAGCGCACGACACGCCGACCGGCGCACGGCCCACCCCCCGTCGCGCTCAGGAACATCTCCCCTTGAGCGGTCACACGGCGCGTCCCGGGGCTCCAGCCCAGGGTCGTGCAGAGATCGAGGGGCGACTCGGCGCGCGCGGCTTCGACCTCGAGCCCCTGCAGGCTCCCGCGCGCGAAGAGCTCGGGCTTCTCGGGCGTGCCGGCGACGGTCGCCTCGAGGCGCACGCGCCCCGAAACCCCCGCGGGCCGCGCGACCTCGGGCAGATCGGCGAGCCTCCGGTCGTGGACGAGCACCTTGCCCGTGATCGGCATCGCGAGCAGCGCCGGAACGAGCGGCGCCTGGGCGAGCACCACGTCGGTGTCGAGCTTTCCGTGCACGGTGGCCGTCGCGAGCGCGCCAGCGGTGTCGACGAGCTTCACCGTGGTCACGAGATCTCCGCTCGTGCCGTCGAGGGTCAGCCCGAGCTGGGCGTCGATGCCGCGCACCGTGAGGGCCGCTCCCTCGCCGTTCGGCGCGACCACGAGCCGTTCGGTGACGGCCATGGCCGAGACGTGAGGCGCGCCCTCCGTGCGGTCGCGCGTGACGCGGACCTGTCCGCTCGCGCCGCCTCGAAGCGCGGTGCCCGCTGGGATCGGGACGATGCGCGACAACGCCTCGAGATCGACGCGCGCGACATCGACCGAGGCCTCACCGGTCAGGCCCGCCCACGCGTCGGGATCGAGCGCGCGACCGTCGAGCTCGCCGCTCGCGACGACGCGAACGTCACCGACGCCGGCGAGGTTCGCGCCGGCGGTCACGTCGATCCGCGAGGACTCGAGCGTCGCGTGGCCGGCCACGGTCACGTCCGCGAGCGGACCTGCAGCGAGCTTCGTGAGCTCGGCACGCACGCGACCTCGCTCGACCTCCTTCGCGATCACGAGCTCGGCGTCGAGGTCGAGCTTGCCCGAGAGCGTGGGCCCGAGCCCCACGAGCCGTCCCAGCGCCGCGAGGTCGAGCGCCTCGCTTCGCGCCTCGAGCTCGAGGGCGCGCGGGCTGGCGCGGAAGGAACCGTTCATGCGCCCGCCCGCTCCGGTGAGCGACAGCTCCCGGATGGAGACCTCTTCCGGGGAAAACACCACGCGGGCCGCGCTCCCCGAGAGGCGCGTGCCGGCGCGCTTCAGAGCGAGCTCGGGCCGCTCGAGCGTGACGGCCTCGTCGCGCAGCACGAGCGCGGTGCGCGCGTTGAGCGTGCCGCCCGCGTCGTCGGCGAGGGACACCTCGATCCGGGGAGCGGAGGCCGTCCCGGTCGCGCTCAGCCGAGCGCGCTCCACGCGCACCGCGCCCACGCGAACGGCGCTCGCGCTGAGCGCCGCGTCGAGCGGCAGCGCCTCGAGGTCTTGCGTGCTGCCGTGCGCACGCGCCGTGATCGCCGCTTTGCCGATGCGCACCGAGCCGTGCGCGAAGCGGGCGATCTCGGCCGCGAGCTCTGCGCGGATCGTGCCGTTCTCGACGGTGGCTTCGCCGGAGAGATCGGCGCGGCCGGAGAGCCCGCGAACGCGCGCGAAGCGCGGAACGCGTCCGAGCTCGACGTTCTTCGCCGACACGCGCGCCGTGATGCCGCCGGTCGGATTCGCCGTGAACTCGGCGCGCAGCGGGAAGCCGGGCTCGGAGAGCAGCGCGCGGCCCACGAAGCTCCCGTCCTCGAAGCGTCCCGTCACGGTCGCGGGGGGCAGCGTGAGGCCCTCGACGACGTTCGGGGTGAGCTTCGCCGTGATGTCGACGGCGGCGCCGGTCGGAACCGACTCGATCCCGAGGCGCGCCACGAGGTCGAGCTCGGTCGGCGGGGCCCCCGGAAGGAGGCTCTTCACGTTCACGCGGCGTCCGTGCACGTCGAGCTCCGCCGAGGGCGCCTTCGACACCGTGACCGGGCCGGTCGCGAGCACGACGCCGCCGCCCACGTCGAGCCGCCCGCTCGCGGTGAGGTTCGGCGGCTTGCCAGCGACCTCGAGGTGCGCCGAGCCCGCGTCGAGCAGCGGGTACGCGGGCCAGAGCGCGCGCACCGCCGCGGGCTCTGCGTGCGGGACCTCGACCGTCACCGCCAGGTGATCGTCTTCGACGCGCACGACGCCCTGGAGCGCGACTTCTCCGAGACGTCCTTCGAAGCCGACGTTCACGAACTCCGGCGCGCGCAGGCGCAGCCTGCCGATGCCGCGAGCAGGCTCGCTCGACACACCGCGGAGCGAGAGGCCGAAGCGCGGGAACGTGAGGTCTACCCCGTCGCCGCTCGCGCGAAGGCGCCCCCGAGCGTCGGTGACCTCCGCCGCGAGCCCCGACAGGCCCGCGACACGTCCGCTGCCCTCGGCGCGGTCGATGAAGATCGAGGGAACGAGCACCCGCACCGGCCGGCCCGGAGTCTCCGAGCTCCGGGGCTTCGGGCGCGGCAAGAACGCGCGGGCGAGGCTGGGAGCGGCGCTGTTCTCCGACTCGAACAAGTGCACGGTCGCCCCCTCGATGCGTGCCTCGTCGAACACGAGCGTGATCGGATCGGCGCCGATCAAGACCTCACTCGCCAACGCGAGCACGTCCGTGCGCACGCTCAAGCGTCGGACGCGCAGCACTCGCCGGCCCTCGGGATCCGAAATGCTCACCGCGGCGAGCGTCGCGCCGGACCGCCCGAGGTGCTCCACCTCGCCGATGGCGAACGAGCCCTGGAGATTTTCGGTGAGCAGCTTCGAGCCGGTGGCAGCGGCCAGGCGCCGCGCCGCGGGCAGGTTCGCATGGAGCAGGAGCGCTCCCGCCGCGGCCACCACGAACAGCGCGAGGAGGCCGAGACCGGCGAACAGCCGGAGCGCGAGGGAGCGTGCCGTCATCGAGGAGACCGCTCCGAAATCATAGCGCTCCGCGCTGCCCCAGGCTCAGAACGCTTCGCCGATGGCGAGGTGCACCGCGCCGGGGAAGAACCCGAAGATGTCCGCGCCGGGTTGTCCCTCCTCGGGGGGAAGCGTCTTCTTTCCGAACGCTTGTGCGCCCGGGACCCGATAGCCGATGTCGAGCCGAATCGGACCGACCGGCGTGAGGTAGCGAAGGCCGAAGCCGGTCGAGAGGTGCGGCACCGTGAGGCGAATCTCGCCGATGCTGCGGGTCAGGTCGCTCGCATCCGCGAACACCACGCCATAGAGCGGTGCATCCAACGGAAACGGGAAGCGCACCTCCACGGAGGCTTCCCAGAGCGAGAGCCCTCCGAGCGGGCGGATGCAACCGGGAGGCAACGCTTCGCCCTCGCGGAGACGTTCGCGCCGGCAATCGAGCCCGGTGGGCACGAGGAACCCGATCGGCCCGTGCGGGCCCACGCCTCGGTACGGGTAGCCCCGATTGGAGTTCGGGCCCCCGGAATAGAACGCGCGGAAGAGCAGCTTCTGCTGGTCCGCGATGACCGCGGGATCGTCGATATCGAAACCCGTCGGCTGATCGGGGTCGAGGGTTTCGCCGTAGTTGCCGGGGAACAAAAGGCCGAAGGTGAGGCGCGTCGCCAACACGGCGCCATCGACGGGCACGTACGCGCGGACCTCTGGACGCACGCTGACGTCCGAGACGGTCCCGCCGAACATGTAGCCCGCGACCTGCACCGAATTCGAGAGGTAGAACCCGCGCCGCGTCTCGATCGGATCGTCGCGCAGATCGAGCACCGTCACGAGCTCGGGGAAGGAGACCTGCACCGACGAGAGCCCGGTCGGCTCCGCGCTCTGATAGGTGAACGGGTAGTTTGCTTGGAGGTTGTAGGTGGGGGCGACGATCAGCCGGTGGCCGAAGAAGGTGCGCTCGACGCCGGCGGATGCGCGGATCTCGTGATACCCGATGATGCGCTCGTCCTCCGGTCGCACGTCTTCCGGCAGCGGATAGAGCAGCGGGTACACGTTGTACTCGGCGCTCACGATCCCCGTCGTGCGCGCCTCGAGGAACGAAGGCTGGCGCAGCGCGACACGGGTGCGAAGCTCGGGAAGGTAGGCGCTCCACAGCTCCAGGCGATCGATACGGGTGGGGAAGAACGTGAGCCCGGGGCGGGCATCGACACTGAAACGTCGAATGCCTCCGAGGAAGTTCTTATTCTCCCAACCCGCCTCGAGGTGTGCGGAGAGCCGGAGCACGTCGAAGCGCGCCCCTCCGCCGAGGCGCACCGCGCGCAGGGCGCTCTCGCGTACGGTCACCGTGACCGGGACCTGCTCCGTCTCCGGGCGGGAGAGATCGGGGCGCACCTCGACGGTCGAGAAGATGCCGAGGTTCACCAGCGCTTGCTCGGCCTCGATCAGATCGGTGCGGCTGAACACCTCGCCGGGCTCGATGTCGAGCGTCGCGCGGACGGGGCCCTCGGGGATCTCGCCGAGTCCCTGGAAGGTCACGGGGCCGTAGCGCGCGAGCGGGCCGAGCGTGATGTCGTACTCGACGTGCGCGGCGTGCTGTCCGATGTCGATGCGCGCCCGCTGCTCCACGACCGCGAACGCGTAGCCGAGGTCCTCGAGCACGCGCTGGATGCGCACTCGATCTTCCTCGTAGACGTCCTCGTCGAAGATCGCGCCTTCCACCATCTGGCGCGCTTCGTTCACGGCGAGCATCACCTCGAAGGGGAGCGTGCCGATGCCGGGATCCAGGCGAGCCACGCGCACGGGCTCGCCCTCCTGCACCTCGATCTCGACGCGCACGTGGTTCGGCGCCCCGCGGATCACGCGCGCGGCCCAGACCTTGGCCTCGTAGTATCCGCGCGCGCGCAAGTAGCGCTCGATGCGCTGGAGATCGCGCGCGAGCACGTTCGGGTCGTACGTCGAGTACTCGAGCACGCCCGGGATGAACCCGAAGAGCAGCGGTGTCGCGGCCGTCGAGAGGCCCTCGAGCAGCGGCTTCTCGTCGACGTCGCGCAGCCCCTCGATGCGCACGTCGTCGACGATGGGCCGCGGCGGGCGCGCCCGGCAGCCGAGCGCGCCGAGCAGCGCGACGCCGAGCAGCGCGGTGCGTGCGAACGAGAGATTCGGCGCGAATGCCATCCGAGCCCTGCCCGCCACGCACGCAGTTTACGCGGCGCGGGAGCTGCTCGGCGTTCTAGCCTGATTTCGGCGGCGTGTTCACGCCGCGCGTCGGAGCGCGCGGCCGAGAGGGCACTGACGGCGCTTCGCCGTCACTTCCTCGGCTGCTTGCGCTTGAGGCCCGGAAGGGTCGCGAGCTCTTCGGCCGGCTCGAGCTCCTTCATTTCCTGGTACGCGAGGAGCCCCATGAACGGGTCGGCCTCGGCGCCAGTGGACGCCTGGGTGAACGTCGTCGCGTACGTCCCGGTGACCTCGACCTTCGCGCCGACGGCCGGCAGCGGATTCGGAACCTTCACGCCCCAGAACGTGTCGATGTACTCGGGCTCTTGATCCTTCTTGCGCGAGCCTTTGTCGAACTCCTTGATGGCGTCATAGACCTGCGCGAAGTTCGACGCCCAGCCCATCACCTTGATCGAGTCTTCGATCTTGGCGTCCTTGGTGTCGCCCACCCAGAAGGCGGGGATCGGCGGACGGCACCCTTCCGGGTCCGCCTTGCCGCCGCGATGGACGGCGCACTCGGGGGCATCCGGGAGGTTCGTCTTCACGATGTAGCCGCCGATCGTGAGCTTCTTGCCGGCGACGTCTTTGCGATGCACGCGGCTGCGCAGCGAATAGCTCGCGCCCCAAACCGTGTACACGTCCCCGTTCTTGATCGTGTGCTTCGACACGTTCGGGATGGAAGGAAGGCTCGCCTTCGCGCCGGAGTACGCCGGGCGCGGCTCGTACTTCACCTCTTCTCCACTGCAGGCGGTGGCGCCGGCGCAGGCAGCGGCAAGCGCAACGAGACGAATCGAGCGGCGAACGCGGGACGACATGTGTGGTGGCCTCCTCGGAAACACGGGGCACAGTAGTCCGCGTTCTGCCTTCAC
>Ga0079224_100010557_pt1 | contig 12677 bp, 13 predicted proteins | sample Stecom2015_FD_80414 | JGI IMG/M metagenome (GOLD analysis project Ga0079224, IMG submission 80414) | Agricultural soil microbial communities from Utah to study Nitrogen management - Steer compost 2015 | ecosystem: Environmental > Terrestrial > Soil > Agricultural land | place: USA: Utah...
ACGAGGACGGCGAGGACGTGGTCACGCATTCCGCCGACGGAGGCGGCACCACCGAGGGCGGCGTCGGCGTGGGGGCGCACAGCCCCTAGGGGGCGGTCAGCTGGTCGATGGCCGAGGCCGAGGGCAAGGTCGACGAGTACGAGTGGCTCAACTCCTGCGACCGCGAGACCGGTCTCGTCGCCATGCCGAACCAGTTCGCGGCCGAGTGCTACGCCAGCGTGGAGGACAACGGCGGGGCCACCGCACCCGGCGTGACCGCCGACGAGATCAAGGTCGTCGTCTACCTCACGCCCGAGAACGACCCCGTGTACAGCTTCATCACCGGGCCCATCAACAACGACGACACCAACGAGCAGGTCCGTGAGACGTTCCAGACGTACACGGACATGTTCAACGAGATCTACCAGACCTACGGGCGCAAGGTCGTCCTCGAGTTCCTCACCGGCAGCGGCAACGTGACCGACGAGGTGGCGGCCCGGGCCGACGCCGTGAAGGCCATGGAGGAGCTGGGCGCGTTCGCCGTGTGGGGCGGCCCCGCCGTGTCGAACGCCTGGACCGAGGAGATCAAGGCCCGGGGCGGCATCTGCATCGGGTGCCCGGGTCTGCGCGACGCCGAGCCGTCGGTGTTCAGCGTCGTCCCGACCGCCCAGCAGACCCGCATGGCGTGGATCGACTACGTCGGCAAGAAGCTGGCCGGCAAGCCCGCCATCTACGCCGGCGACGAGTCGATGCACGACAAGGAGCGGGTGTTCGGCCAGCTCTACATCGACACCGGCTCGGCCGACGTGGCCGAGGGCCTGGCCGAGCAGGAGCGGCTCGTGGCCGAGGCCGGCTTCGAGATCACCGAGCGGGTCGGCTACCAGCTCGACCCGGGCACCCTGGCCGAGCAGGCGTCCACCGCCATCGCCCGGCTGCAGGCAGCCGGCGTCACCACGGTGATCATCGGCGGCGACCCGATCGCCCCGAAGACCTTCACCGAGGTGGCCACCCAGCAGGGCTACTTCCCGGAGTGGTTCCTGAACGGCGCCGCCCTGCAGGACACGAGCGCGTTCGGTCGCACCTACGACCAGGAGCAGTGGGCGCACGCGTTCGGCATCTCGGCGCTGGCCGCCCGCACCGTCAACGGCCTCGGCGACGCCGAGCGGGTGTACCAGTGGTGGGCGGGCGAGTACCCGCCGGCCGACGACACCGTCGCCGTGCTGTGGCCGCTGCCGGCGGTGTTCTTCAGCGGCCTGCAGGCCGCCGGGCCGAACCTCACCGCCGAGTCGTTCCGGGACGGGCTGTTCTCGATCCCGCCGTTCCAGTCGAACCCCACCCAGCAGGGCTACAGCTACGGGAACCACGGCCTGTGGCCCGACGTCGACTACGGCGGCATCGACGACTTCGCCGAGATCTGGTGGGATCCGACCGTCGAGGGCGACGACGAGATCCGCAAGCCCGGCAGGGGCATGTACCAGTCCGTCAACGGCGGCGAGCGGCACTACCTCGGCGAGTGGCCGGAGGAGCTGAAGTTCTTCGATCCCGACGGCGCCGTCGCCATCTACGAGGAGCTGCCGCCGGAGTGGGCGCCGGCCGACGTGCCGCCGCCTCCCGGCTCGCCGGCGGCGAGAGGCGGCTGACCGCCCGGTCGCAGGTCCGGGTGGGGCGGGGACACGGTCGCCCCACCCGGCGCTGCAGCAGGCGATCGGGGCACCGCGGGACGGATCCGGGCTCGCGGTGCCCCGATCGTCGCGTCCGGGGTCAGCGGGGCAGACTCAGCCGGGCAGGGTCAGCGGGGCAGGTGGGGGGTGACGAGGTCGACGCTGTCGGGGCACACGGCGCGCCCCTCGAGCCAGGCGTCGAGCTCGCCGAGGGGGATCGTCGCGACCTCCACGACCTCACCGTCGGGGCAGCTGAAGGGCCCGTCGCTGCGGGCCAGGTAGACGCGGGCGTTGAGGTTCGTGTCGGGCGCCGACCAGGACGAGACGGCGACGAGCTGGGGCTCGGCGTCCACGCCGGCCTCCTCGGCCAGCTCCCGGCGGGCGGCGTCGTCCCAGGGCTCGCCGGCGGCCAGCACCCCGCCGAAGGCGATGTCCCAGTAGCCCGGGTACACCTCCTTCCAGTCGGCCCGGCGGTGCACCACGAGCTCGTCGCGCGTGGTGAGCACGGCGACGTAGCAGGCCCGGTGCCGGGCCGCCGCGCCGCGGGCGCGCATCTCAGCCCGGGTGACGACCTGCACCACGCGGTCGTCCTCGTCCACCAGGTCGACCAGCTCGTCCGCGATCGTCACCCGAGCAGTGTGCCCGAACACAAGATCTGTGCGCGTTCTCGTGCACCATGCGCACCGAAGCGCGCACAGATCTCGTCACACGTACGTGGGGTCGACGCCGATGGACTCGTAGGTGGCGCGGATGAGGCCGGCGGTGCGGGGGTCGCCCATGAGGCCCTGCATCATCCGGTTCATCACGTAGCCGAAGGCGAGGCCGTTGGCCGGGTCGGCGAAGCCCATCGACCCGCCGGCACCGGTGTGGCCGAACGACGTGGGAGCGCCGTAGCGGGCCACCGGCGAGGCCACGAAGAACCCGAGGCCGAAGGTGGTCTCGAGCATGAGGACCTGGTCGGCGCCGCTCGTCTGCAGCTCGGTGGCCCGCTTGATCGTCTCCTCGGCCAGGAGGGGCTCGCTCGGCCCGCCCTCGACGGTGCCGACGAGGCCCGCGTACATGCGAGCCAGCGAGCGGGCGTTGGTGACGCCGTTGGCGGCGGGGATCTCGGCCGCCCGCACCTCGGGGCGGTTCCACACGCCGTCCTCGGACAGGAAGATGCCGTTCACCCCGCCGAGGGCCTTGCCCAACATCGTGTCGGGCCCCATGAACTGGGCCATGAGCGCGGCCATGTCCGGGTCCTTGGGCTGGCTCCAGGTGACGAGCGGCGCCACCCGGTCCTGCTGGTCGTCGGGCAGGCCGATCCAGAACTCGAGGCCGAGCGGGCCGGCGACCTCCTCGGCGAAGAACGTGCCGAGGCTCTTGCCGGTGATGCGCCGCACCACCTCGCCCACCAGCCACCCGTAGGTGACGGCGTGGTACCCGTGGGCCGAACCCGGCTCCCACACCGGCGCCTGGGCGGCCAGGGCGTCGACCACCGGGTCCCAGGCCAGCACCTCGCGCAGGCTGAGCGGGTGGTCCACGTAGGGCAGGCCGGCCTTGTGGCAGAGCAGCCACCGCACCGGGATCGCGCCCTTCCCCTCGGCGGCGAACTCGGGCCAGTACTCGGCCACCGGGGCGTCGAGGTCGAGCTGGCCCCGCTGGGCGAGCAGGTTGGCGCACGCCGCGGTGGCGCCCTTGGTGGAGGAGAAGACGAGCTGCAGCGCGTCCTCCCCGTAGGGGGTGGTGCCGCCCTTCTCCTTCACGCCGCCCCAGAGGTCCACCACCTTGCGGCCGTCCTTGTAGACGGCCACGGCGGCGCCCACCTCGCCGTGCTCGGCGAAGTTGGTGGCGAACGCCTCGCGCACGGCCTCGAAGCCGGGCTCGACGGTCCCGCCGATCTCCACGCTGGCACTCCCGGTCATTGCACTCCCCCTGCGATCAGCGAACGTCCGTCAGCCTGTCACGCGGCGGCCTCGCCGCGCGGCGTCGAGGAGCTCCTGGGCGAGGAGGACGACGAAGAACAGCGCCACCGACGCGCCGGCCATCGTGGCCCCCGCCGCGGTGCCGTGGTGGTAGCTGAGGACGAGGCCGACGACGACGGCCAGCCAGCCGAGCGCGATGGCGACGAGCATCGTCAGCCACACCCGGCGCACGAGGAGCGCGGCCGTGGCGGGCGGCCCGACGAGCAGGCCGAACACGAGCAGCGTGCCGACGGCCCGGAACGACGACACGATCGCCACCGCGATGAGGGCCAGCAGGGCGAGGTGGGTGAGCCCGGGGCGCAGGCCGAGGCTGCCCGCCTTCACCTCGTTGAACGACAGGGCCAGGAAGGCCCGGTACCCGAGCACGGTGACGGCCACGACGACCGCGGCGGCGACGGCCTGGAGGCGCAGGTCGCCGGTGGTCACGCCGAGCACGTCGCCGAAGAGCAGGCTCTGCACGTCGGTGGTGAACGAGCGGCTCTTCGAGATGATCACCACGCCGAGGGCGAGCATCCCCACGAACAGGAGCCCCACCGCGGTGTCCTCGGAGAGCCGGGCCCGGCGGTTCACGAACGTGATGCCGGCCACCATCACCGCGGCGGTGGCCAGCGCGCCGATCGTGAGGTCGAACCCCCAGAGCACGGCGAGAGCCATGCCGGGGATCACGCCGTGGGCGAGGGCGTCGCCGAGGAACGTGAGGCCCCGCATCACCACCCAGGTGCCCACCACCGACGACGCCACCACGGCCAGGAGCCCGGCCAGGAGGGCGCGCTGCATGAACTGGGCTGCGAAGGGGTCGGTCAGCCAGTCCACGGGGTCAGCCTGCCAGGGTCGGGGCGGGTCAGGGGGTGAGCGCGGCGGCGATGCGCTCGGCGTTGGTGCGGACCATGCCGAGGTAGGTGTCGGCCCCGCTGCCGGGCTCGCCGAGGGACTCGGTGAACAGCTCCACCACCGCCACGCCGCGGCGCTCGTCGGCGAGGGCCTCGGCCAGGCGGGCGGGGGCGGTGGCGTCGGCGAAGACGGCCGGCACCCCGGCCTCGCGCACGGCCTCGGCGAGGGCGGCGAGCTCGGCGGCGCTCGGCTCGGCCAGCGTGCTGCCGCCGGGGACGATCACGCCGAGCACCTCGAAGCCGAACCGCTCGGCGAAGGCGCCGAGCACGTCGTGGTTGGTGACGAGCACCCGTCGCTCGGCCGGCACCGGCTCGAGCAGCTCGGTCACCTCGGCGACCAGGGCGTGGAGCTCGGCCAGGTAGGCGTCGACCCGCTCGGCGAAGGCGTCGGTGTCGAGGGCCGGGACGTGGGCCCGTAGCTCGGTGGCCAGGTGCGCCACGGCAGCGGCCATGCGGACCGGGTCGCTGAAGAAGTGGGCGTCGCCGTCGTGGACGTGGCCGTGCCGGTGGTCGTCGTCGTGGCCGTGATCGCCGTCGTCGTGGCCGTGGTCGTCGTCGTGATCGTCGTCGTGGTCCGCAGCCACCCCGTCGGCGGCGGCGATCACCACGGCGCCGTCGGCCTCGGCCGCCTCGATCGTGTCGAGGAGGCCCTCCTCGAAGCCGTGCCCGTTGACCACGATCACCCGCGCGGCGCGCATCGTGGCCACCTCCTTGGGCGACGGGGCGAAGTCGTGGGGGTTGGCGGCCGGCGGCATGACGACCTGGACGGTGGCGTCGTCGCCCACGATCGTGCGCACCACGTCGCCGAGCACGTTCGTGGTCACGACGATGCCGGCCTCGGCCCCCGCGTCGTCGCTGCAGGCGGCGCCCGCCACCACGAGCGCGGCCAGGCCGAGCACCCCCAGGGCTCTTCCGAGAACGGCTCTCATAACCGCGACGGTACGGATTCTGGTTATCATTCGCAAATCAGCTCCGTCACCCGTCCTCGCCTCGGGGCCCCGGCAGCGGTGGCCACCGACCTCGTCCTCGGCTACGGCGCCCGCGTGGTGGTGCGGGCGGCGACCTTCGAGATCCCCGCCGGCGCCGTCACCGCGCTCATCGGGCCCAACGGGTCGGGCAAGTCGACGCTGCTGCACGCGCTGGCCGGTCAGCTCGAGCCCCGCGCCGGGCGGCTGGAGGTGGCGGCCTGGGAGCGACCGGGCGGGGTGGCCTACGTGCTGCAGAGCACCAAGGTGAACGACCAGCTGCCGCTCACCGTGCGGGAGACCGTCACGATGGGCCGCTACGCCCTCACCGGCCCGTTCCGCCGCCTGTCGGCCGCCGACCGCGCCGCCGTGGACGAGGCGCTCGAGGCGATGGCGATCGCCGACCTGGCCAACCGCCAGCTGCGGGAGCTGTCGGGCGGGCAGCGCCAGCGGGCGTTCGTGGCCCAGGGGCTCGCGCAGCAGGCCGACGTGCTGCTCCTCGACGAGCCGATCACCGGCCTCGACCTCGTGTCCCGCCAGCACATCGTGCGGGCCATCGCCGATCAGGTGGCCTCCGGTCGCACGGTCGTGGTGTCCACCCACGACCTCGGCGACGCCGCCGAGTCCGACCACCTGCTCCTGCTCGCCGGCCGGGTGGTGGCCTCCGGGCCGCCGGCCGACGTCCTCACCGACCAGAACCTGGCCGCCGCCTACGGCGGTCACCTCCTGCGGCTCGGGGAGTCCACCCTGGTGGTGGACGACCACCCGCACCACTGACGCCTGTGACCCGATGACCAGCCACGACCACCTCGCCGAGCTCCACGAGCAGGCCGCCGACCGGCTCCACGGCGACGGCCAGCGGTACACGCCGCAGCGCCGGCTGCTCGTGGGGCTGCTGGCCGAGCTCGATCAGCCGGTGACGATCCCCCAGCTGCTGGAGCACCAGCCGGACCTCGCCCAGAGCAGCGCCTACCGCAACCTGGCCGTGCTGGAGCGGGCGGGGGTGGTGCACCGCATCGTCACCACCGACGAGTTCGCCCGGTACGAGCTCACCGAGGACCTCACCCAGCACCATCACCACCACCTGATCTGCGAGTCGTGCGGCGACGTCAGCGACTTCACCGTCCCCCACCAGGTGGAGGCCGACCTGGAGGCCGCGGTGGCGAAGGTGGCTCGCCGCACGGGCTTCACCGTGACCGACCACCGCTTCGACCTCGTGGGCACCTGCGCCCGCTGCTCGGCCTGACGGCCCGGAGCGTGGGTCTCGTATCGTCACCGCCCGTGCCCCCCGCCCCCGCTGCCGTCACCCGCCCCGCCGGGCGGGCCCGCCGGGCGGCCCTGGCCGCCGCGGCCGCGGCGGTGCTCGTGCTCGGCGGGTGCGCGGAGCGCGAGGTGGTGGCCGCCCCGGCCGAGCCGCCGGGCACGGGCACGTGGGTGGCGGTCTGGGTGGCCGGGCTGCTCGCCGCTGCGCTGTGGGCCCTCCACCTCACCCGGCCGTGCTGGCCCCGCCCGGCCGGCTCCCGGCTGGCCACCGCCGTGCTGGCCCTGCAGGCCGGGGCGGCCACCGTGGTCGGGGCGGGGCTGGTGGGCTACGCGCTGCGGTGCTGGCAGCTAGTCGACCGCCCGCTCGACGAGCCCCCGGCCACCGCGCTCGTGCGGATCAGCCGCATCGACGGCGACGGCGACCTCTTCGCGCTCTTCGTCCTCGCCATCGTGCTGCTCGGCGGGCTGCTCGTCGCCGTGCTGGCGCTGGCCGCCCGGATGGCCGCCGGCACCGACCGGCTGGAGCGCTGCCTCGTGGTCGGGCTCCTCGGCGTGGAGATCGCCGGGGCGACCACGCTGGCCGTGCTCCACGTCGCCGGCTTCGGGGGCTGGCCGTTCCGCAGCGGGCTCCTGGCCCTGCCGGTGCTCGTCGCCGCCTTCGCCGCCGCCTGGCCCCGCAACCTCGACCCGCGCGACGAGCGCGCCGAGCCCGACGAACCGACGCCGCCCGCCTGACCGGGCGAGCGGGCCGGCTCAGCCGCGCCGGGCGCTGAGCGCGTCGATGGCGCTGCCGACCACCAGGCCGAGCGCGGCGCCGAAGACGGCGCCGAGGGCCACCGCGCCGGGACCGCCGGTGAGGACGCCCGCCACCATGCCGAGCCCGCTGCCGAGGGTCATCCCCATGGCGGGGAGGTGTCCGTGGTGGTCAGCCCCTGCTGCGCCGGTGGGCATCGGTGCCTCCTCGGGTTCGGCCCTCCACCCCAGGATCGCCGCGCCGGCCGCCGGCCACCAGGGGCGAAGGTCACCGGCGCACGGGACCAGCGCCGAGCGGGGTGGCTCCCGTGGCGGACCGGGGCCAGACTCGGCCGGGTGAGCTCGCCCCCGCCCGTCGACCAGGCCACCCTCGACCTCGCCGTCCGGCTCGTCCAGGAGGCCGGCGACCGCACCCTGCGCTGGTTCCGGCGCGACGACCTCGAGGTGATCCGCAAGGAGGACGGCACGCCGGTCACCGCCGCCGACCGCGACGCCGAGCGGTTCCTGCGCGAGCAGCTGGCCGAGCACTTCCCCGGCGACGGGGTGCTCGGCGAGGAGGAGGCGCCCACCCACTCCACCACCGGGCGGCGCTGGATCCTCGACCCGATCGACGGCACCAAGGCGTTCACCTGCGGGGTGCCGCTCTACTCGAACCTGCTGGCCCTCGAGGACGAGCACGGCCTGGCCCTCGGCATCATCAACCTGCCCGCCCTGGGCGAGACGGTGTGGGCCGGCCGGGGCCTGGGCTGCTGGAGCGAGCGGGGCCCGGCCCGGGTCAGCGACCACGCCGGCCTCGACGGCGCCTACGTGATGGCCAGCTCGCTCACCCACTGGCCCGGAGACAGCGTGGCCCGCCTCGACCGGGCCGGCGCCGTGCTGCGCACGTGGGGCGACGGGTACGGGTACGCGCTCGTGGCCACCGGTCGGGCGGCGGCGATGGTCGACCCGGTCGTGGAGCCCTACGACGTCGGCCCGATGCCGGTGATCCTGGCCGAGGCCGGCGGGCGCTTCACCGACCTGGCCGGTGAGGCCCGCATCGACGGCGGCAGCGGGGTGGCGTCGAACGGCCACGTCCACGACGAGCTCCTCGCCGTCATCCGAGCCGCCACCGGCTGACGGCCGCCGGCCCGGCTGGCTGCCCCGCGCCGGTCGCTCAGCCGGTGGCGTCGCTGGGGTCGGCCTCGGGTGAGGTGCCGATGGCGGCGAGCAGGTCGCTGCGGGCCCGGGCGACGCGGGAGCGGATCGTGCCGATCGGCACCTGGCACACCTCGGCCGCCTCGGCGTAGGAGAGGCCCACCACCTGGGTGAGCACGAAGGCGGCCCGGCGGTCCTCGTCGAGGGTGGCGACGGCGGCGTCGAGGTCCACGGCGCCGCTGGCGTCGGGCTCCACGAGGTCGGTGCCGCGGGTGATGAGCCGGTCGACGAGGGCCCGCCGCCGGGTGCGGCGGCGCACGTGGTCGGCGCACGTGTGGCGGGCCACCTGCAGGAGCCAGGTGCGGGCCGACGCGTCGCCCCGGAACCGGGCCAGCGCGGGCAGCGCCCGCAGGTACACCTCCTGGGTCAGGTCGTCCGCCGCGTCCCGGTCCCCGAGGCGGGCGCACAGCCGCCACACCTCGGGCTGGGTCCGCCGCACGAAGGCCGCCATGGCCACCTGATCCCCCCGGCCGGCGTCGATCGCCAACCGGGTCAGCTCGTCCACAGGCACAGTCTGTCGGCCCGGGAACCCGAACGCACCGCGGGGCGACCACCGTAGGCATGGACTGCGACGCCCTCCGCGAAGCGCTCTCCGCCCGCCTCGACGGCGAGGACCCCGGTGTGGACGACGCCGCGCTCGACGCCCACGTGGCCGGGTGCCGGGCCTGCCGGGCCTGGGCCGAGGACGCCGCCGCCCTGCACCGGCTGGTGCGGGTCCGGGCCGCCGACCCGGTCCCCGACCTGACCGACGCCATCCTGGCGGAGGCGGCGCCGGACCCTCGGGTGGCCGCGGCGCGGCCGCGGCCGGTCAGCACCGATCGCTGGGCGCTGCTCGCCGTCGCCCTCACCCAGCTCGTCCTCGCCGTGCCGGACCTCCTCCTCGGCGGTGACGGCACCGCCGTGCACGTGGCCCGGGAGCTCGGCGCGTTCGACGTGGCCCTCGCCGTGGGCCTCGTCGTGGCGGCCTGGCAGCCGGCTCGGGCCTGGGGCCTGCTGCCGCTCGCCGCGGCGCTCGTGGTCGTCCTCGCGGTCACCGCCGTCGCCGACGTGATCGACGGCTCCGCCACCGCGCTCGGCGAGGCATACCACCTCCTCGAGGCGGCCGGGCTCGGGCTGCTTTGGCTGGTGGCCCGGGAGGCCCACCACGCCGGGCCGGCGCCGCTGGGCGCGCCCCGCTGGCGCACGGCATAGTCGCCCGGTGGCCCACCGCCCCCGCTGCTCGGCTGTTCCTCCCACCCCGCGCCTCGCCCCCGTCGCCCGAGCCGCCCTGGCCGGGCTGACCGCCGCGCTGGCCGCCACCCTCGCCGCGCTGGTGGTGCTCGTGGCCGGGGCGGGGCCGGCGGCCGCCCACGCGTCGCTGCTGTCGGTGGACCCGCCCCACGGCAGCGTCCTCGACGAGAGCCCGGCCCAGGTGACGCTGCGGTTCAGCGAGCCGGTGTCGGTGGAGCTGGGCGGCGTGCGGATCCTCGACGGCGACGGTCGGCGGGTGGAGGCCGGCGCGGCGCAGGTGGACGGGGCGGTCGTGACCGTCGGCGTCCAGCCCGACCTCCCCGACGGCACCTACGTGATCTCCTACCGGATCGTGTCGGCCGACGGGCACCCGGTGCGGGGCGCGTCGCTGTTCGGGGTGGGTGACGTGGCGCTCGACACCGGCGCCGCCGACCGGGTGGCCGGCGGCGGGGGCGACCAGGTGTGGGAGGTGGTGGGCGGGGTGGCCCGCGCCCTGTCCTACGCCGGGGTCCTGGTGGCCGCCGGCGGCGCCGCCTTCCTGGCCCACGCCCACCGGGGCGGGCCGGAGCGCCCGGCCCTCGTGCGGGCGGTGCGCGCCGCCGCCGTCGTGGGGTGGGTGACGGCCCTCGTGGCGCTGCCGGTGCAGGCCGCGCTCGGCACCGGGCAGGGCCCGCTGTCGCTCGTCGACGACGGGGTCCTCGGCAAGGTCGCCGCGGAGGGCCTCGGGCTCAGCCTGCTGCTCCTCACGGTCGGGCTCGTGCTCGTGGTGGTCGGCGTCGACCGGTCCGCCCCGGCCGCGGTGGTGGGCGGCGCGCTGGCGGCCGGGTCCTTCGCGGCGTGGGGCCACAACCGAGCCGGCGACCACGTGCTCGTCGCCACCCTGGCCGACGTCGCCCACCTGGCTGCCGCCGCGCTGTGGGTGGGCGGGCTCGTCCTGCTCGGGCTGACCCTGCGGCACCGCCGGAGGTCCGGTGCCGACCCGGTGGACCCGGACGACACCGGTCAGGTGGTGGCCCGCTTCTCGGTGCTGGCCACCGGGGGGATCGTCGCCGTGGGCGGGGCCGGGGTGGCCCTCGCCTGGACCCAGCTCGAGTCGCTGTCGGACCTGACGGACGGCCGCTACGGCCTGTTCCTGCTGGCCAAGGTGGCGCTCGTGGCCGCGGTGGCCGCCCTCGCCGCCTACAACCACTTCCGGCTGGTGCCGGCGATGGGCCGGGGTCGGGCCCGGGCCGCGCTCGACCGGCTGTGGACCACCCTGCGGGTGGAGGTGGTGGTGCTCGCCGGGGTGGCGGCGCTCACCTCGGTGCTCGTGGTCACCACCCCGCCCACCGGGCAGATGCAGCTCGTCGAGCGCATCGTCGAGGTGAGCGACGGCCACGGCAGCATCCAGATCGTCGTGGACCCGGCTCGGGCCGGGTTCAACCAGCTGCACCTCTACACCTACGGGCCCGACGGGGTGCCGGCCGAGCTCGGCGAGGCGCTCACGGTGGAGCTGACGCTCCCGTCGGCCGGGATCGGGCCGGTGGAGGTGGTGCCGCCGCGGGCCGGGCCCGCCCACTTCCAGCTCGACAGCAGCGACTTCGCCCTGGCCGGCGAGTGGCAGCTCGTGATCCGCGTCCGCGTCGACCGCTTCACCGAGGCGGTCGCCGAGACCACCGTCCCCATCGCCTCATAGCCAGAGGTCCTCGATGCCGCACCTGCGCCCCCTTCACCTCCGTCCCCATCACCCGGCCGCCCGGCTCGCCGCTCGGGTGGCCGCGCTCGCCCTCGGCGCGCTGGCCGTGCTCGTGGTGGCGGCCGGTCCCGCCGCCGCCGACCCGGCCGGCCCGTCCGACTTCCGCTCCGAGGTGACCGGCGTCGAGCCGGCCGTCGACGGGGTGGCGGCCCGCATCCGGGGCGGCGACTCGTTCCTCGAGCTCGAGGTGGCCGCCGGCGTGGAGGTGGTGGTGCACGGCTACCAGGACGAGCCGTACCTGCGCTTCCTGCCCGACGGGACCGTGGAGCGCAACCGCCTGTCAGCCGCCACCTACCTGAACGAGGACCGCGCCGGGGCCGTCACCGTGCCGGCCGACGTGACCGCGGCGATGGAGGACCCCGACACCGAGCCCGAGTGGGAGGCGGTGGCGGACGGCGGCACCTACGCCTGGCACGACCACCGGGTGCACTGGATGTCGAAGGCGTCGCCGCCGGTGGCCCGGGGCGAGCAGGTGGGCGGGGCGTACGACCCGTGGCGGGTGCCGATCACCGTGGACGGCCAGCCCGCCGCCGTGGAGGGCGTGCTCTTCTACGAGGAGGCGGTCTCACCGATCCCGTGGCTGGTCCTGGCCGTCGTGGTCGCAGCGGGCCTAGCCGTCGGGGCCCGGCGGGTGGGTGGCGTGCGGGCCGCGTCCGGGGTGCTCGCCGCCGTCGCCGTGCTCGGCGCCGTCACCGGGCGGGACGAGTGGGCGGCCAGCCCCGACGGGAGCGGCAACCCCCTCCTGTGGGCGCTGCCGGTGGTGGCGGTCGTGGCGGCGTCGGTGGCGGTGGCGCTGGGCGAGCGCGCCGCCGGGGTGATCGGTGCGCTCGCCGCGGTGGCGGCGCTGTCGGGGTGGGCGATCTTCCGGTTCCAGTCGCTCCTCAAGCCGGTGCTGCCCGGCGACCTGCCGCCGGGGCTGGACCGGGCCAGCCTGGGCCTCGCGCTCGGCGCCAGCGTGGCCGTCGCCGTGGTGGCGCTGACGAGCGGGGCGCTGGCGCTGCCGGCCCTGGCCGACGACGACGGCGACGGCGACGAGGATGACG
>Ga0079224_100010558_pt1 | contig 12677 bp, 12 predicted proteins | sample Stecom2015_FD_80414 | JGI IMG/M metagenome (GOLD analysis project Ga0079224, IMG submission 80414) | Agricultural soil microbial communities from Utah to study Nitrogen management - Steer compost 2015 | ecosystem: Environmental > Terrestrial > Soil > Agricultural land | place: USA: Utah...
CTCCCTTTTGCTAAACAACATCTTAAGCTTTTGGAAATTTCGCTAATCCCTTTCGGAAAAAAGGTGGTAGAAAATTAGTGAATGGCGTTTTACAAAGTCAGACGGTGAATGAACGATGTCATTGGATCATTTTTTTTCAATTACGTTATGGTCATCCGTTACCCCACGCAGCAACTGTTGTGCATAAGCCCTTAATTGGAAAATATGGTTATTTAAGCCATAGTAAAGAATAAAAATAACAAGTGCCCATGCAGCCAGAATACTTGTGACAGAAATGATCTGTATTCCGAATAAATAAAATATATAGAAGGCCAGAACTAATAAAAACAGAGCAATGGATGTTATTCCTTTTATAATAGTAGATTTACTGCATGGTTGTACATCGTAAATGATTTTTGTCCCGCTTTCCAAAGGATGCAGCTTAAAAGAAACTTCACCGGCTCCTCTAAAGCTTTCGTATAACGAAGGCTCGCGTTTTATCTGTATCCGGTCATCATAAACCTTCATATAAGAATGTATCGCAATTTGCTGATTATCATAATTGGTTATACGAATGCTACATAGACGTTCTATGATATCTTTTTTTGATAATTCGGTGTATATCTCTTTCACCGGAAGAACCTTTTTCAATAGTTTCATGGTCGATTCACAAGATGCTAATATTCAAACCGAAGTTCAATATCATTGTATATACTAAGGTACGCATTTGTGATAATTTCACAATATTTATGTGAATATTTGTTTTATTTAGAGAAATATTGATGTAGGTTGTGCTGTGGAGCTTAGGAGTGCTCCAATATAGCTAACCGTTTTATGGACGTAATGTTTTGAGGGTATATTAATGAATTAGTTTTAGCGCTTCTTTAATATATTCATGCCCATCGGGGGAATAAGGCAAGGAAAGCGCGAAGCTATGGCCGTGGGCATCCATTTTTAGCAGGGACTTTTTTAAGATATTTACAATTTTATCCCGATGCTTGCGATAGAATTCTTCGTACTGATAAGCAAGAAATACAAGGCAAAGCGCATTTTCCATTGTTTGGACAGCTGAATTTACCTTTATTTTCTTTTTAAGGATAATATTTTGGACTGCATTAATTTGATCGGTTGAGTAGCCGACCTCTTTTAGAATTTCGCTTGCTTTCTTTGCGTGATAAATAGCCAGTTCTTTCCGCCATTTTAAATAACCTTCTCTATCGGGTGCGTAGCTTTCACGTGGGATTTCCCAGCGACCGATATGCTGACACCTTGACGCAAGAAGCAGTGTCTCTTCTGCCTGAGGATCCAGCTTTTTTATCCAATCATGTAATTTGATTGCCAAGAAGTATTCTTGGGGGAAGGATTGCCCCTCCCAAATAATTCGGTTTGGATCTCTTTTATTATAAGCGTCAAATAAATCGAACGCTTGTTGCAGTTTGTCATTCATACACGATGTCGATAAGCTTTGGTAAAAATAACATATTGTATGAAATATAAGCAATTTTTTATCAGTATTAGTCGAGCTGGAAAACAATAGAGTACCTCCTTAACTTTTGTCTTCGACAATAAGGAGGTACTCATGTTTTTTTGATTCGCTTACGGAACGCTGATTTCTTTACTTTGTATGTTATGAGCGCTAAAGTATCCCAAGGCATTTCCTTGTATGTTGCTCACGGGGTTAGAAGGCGTGGCTGATTGGTTTTCTCCCGTTGCACTATTATCCAAACTAAAGAAATATTTGTAGACGGCTTGATCGATACCTAACATTTCTACCCGTACAAGATCGCCGCTTCTGATGCGTCTGTTTTCCGGATTGTCTTCATCTTCGCCCACATCTGCATATAACCTAATCGAATTTGCCTTCCCGTTAGACAACTCATCGTTTATAACAAAAATCTGTTTCTTTTTTACTCCATTTACATATAATAGAAAACGGTAGCTATTCACTACGTTGGCCGGGTCCTGAAAATCAATCGTTGGCAGTTTATAATTATCTCCGAATATCAGGTCATCAACAATATAAAGACTATCCATCTTAACCAATGCGGGCATGGTAGAACTTGAAGTAAATATTTCAGTACCAATCTGTACTCGTAAGTTATACGTATGTCCTTCTAAGCCTCTCAAAGTAGGTGCAGTATAAGTTCCGGCTTCGGTTTCCTGCAGCTCATGCGTTTCGGCCCCCTCACTAATAAAGACCTGCGCTCCTGTAACAGTTACTCTGCTATTATCGTCATTAAAATCTTTTGTCTTGCTTATCAATACTTTGCATCCCCCCTCTTGATCCGTTATAACTCCTTCTATTACATAGCGTTGATCAGCTCCTTTGAGTTCGATATCAATTTCTTTCTCGCAGGAAGAACTTAATAGAACGCCTACAGTTAAGCATATGATGCTAAACAACCTATTCCAATATTTCTTAAAGACTGTATAGGCTATAAAGTTTGAACGATCGTTCATTATAGGATGTATATTATTCAAATGCATGGTAATAATTTATTTAAACTTAAAATTGTATGAAACTGAGGGGATGAACTTAAAAAGAGCGATTTGATTAGCAACTGTTTTATTGGGATCATTCTTACTATCCATAAATTCAATGGTGTAAGCATTCTCTCTACCATAAGCGTTGTATAGGCTAAAGCTAAGTTCAGAACTCCATCTTTTTTTCTGCTTTAGCTGCATGGTTGCACCTAGGTCTAATCGGTGGTAATTAGGCATGCGATAACTGTTACGTGCTGTGTAATAATAAACTGTGCGATCGTCAATTATGTATTTTCCGGCGGGGAAAGTAACAGCGTCACCGGTATAAAATACCCAGTTGGCTGATAATGTCCACTTCTTGTTTAGTTGGTACATGGCTACAATAGCTATATCATGTGTTCGATCTTGTCGGGCATTATACCATTCATTATTATTAATCCCATCGATTTTACGTTCTGTTTTTGATAACGTATAACTTATCCATCCCGTTAATCTGCCTGTACTCTTTTTTAATAACCATTCGATCCCATATGCCCTGCCTTTTCCATACAGCAGCTCGGTTTCAATAGCGTTGTTGCTATTGTAAACGTCGGCACCATCCCGATAATCGATTTGGTTTTGGAGTGTCTTATAATAAGATTCAACGCTAAGTTCGTAGCGATTGTCTGCAAGGTTTCTGTAATAACCTATTGAAAACTGATCTGATAATTCGGGCTTTATAATATTTGTACTTGCAATCCATTTATCTGTGGGGCTCGTGCTGGTACTATTAGAAATTAAATGGAGATATTGCGCATTGCGAACATAAGAAGCTTTAACTGAATTGGCACTGTTCCATTGATAACTGGCAGCGAGGCGAGGTTCAAGATTTACGTACGTTTTTACAAAATCACCTTTGCCATAATGCGTGGTGTCTATAACTTTACCTTCACTGTTAACATTGTAGAAGTCCCCTTCGCCAAGTATACTAAAAGTACTTAACCTCAGACCGTAGGTTAGGTTAAACTTATCTGACACGCTCCAAGTATTACTTGCATAAATCCCATTTTCCCATGAATAGCGGTTCTGCATGCGTATATCATTAATCGATGACTCTTCATTTTTGCTTCTTACCTCACCTGGTTTGATATTATGGTATATGGAATTAAGTCCCATTCTTATACTATTGCGGTTATTAGGATACCATTGAAACTCTTGCTTAAAGTTATAATCGCGTATGTTTGATCGGATATCAAAATTATTAGTTCCACTGTTAATAGATATATTGTAATCGTAATTGCTGTATATCAATGATGTGTTTGAAAAAAGTTTGCTGTTGAAAACATGATTCCAACGCATAGTTGCAGTTTTATTTCCCCAATCAAGTCCGAACAAGTCGCCAACACCAAGATGATCTTTTCCTAAATATCCTGAAAAGTAAATGCGATCTTTCTCGCCCAATTGATAATTCAATTTTGCATTTAAGTCATAGAAATACAGCGAGTTACTATTTATACTTGAATCGTTTGATAATTTTAGAAACATATCTGCATACGTTCTGCGTCCTGTTAAAAGAAAAGAAGATTTTCCTGTTTGTATGGGGCCTTCCACGTTCAGTTTAGCTGATATAAGTCCCACACCTCCACTTACATTGAAATCCTGATTATTTCCGTCGTTCATTTTGATATCCAGAACGGATGATAACCTTCCACCGTATTGCGCAGGCATACCTGACTTATAAACAGAGACATCTTTTATTGCATCTGAATTAAAAGTTGAAAAAAAGCCAAGTAAATGCGAAGCGTTATATACGTTAGCTTCGTCTAGCAGTACTAAATTTTGATCAGCGGCTCCTCCTCTCACGTACATCCCACTACTGCCGTCTCCTGCTGATTTAATACCTGGTAATAATTGCAGCACTTTGACAACATCCTTTTCGCCCATTAAAACGGGAACTTTTGCAATTTCATTGGGAGTGACTCTTTCTAGTCCCATCTGAGGGCTACTTAAGCTTCTACCCCTACTTGAAGATATCACAACTTCATCCAAGGTTTGGGCATCATCTATTAATTCTACATGCAGGGTGATATCCTTATTTACGATGATTTGCTGGCTATAAGGTGCAAACGACACATTGGAAATTGTCAGCTCGTATGTACCGGTCGGTACGGTGAGCGAATAAAAACCATATTCATTGGTCTGCGTTACATATCTACCCCCAGCACTTATTGTGGCACCAATAACAGTTTCTCCTTTACTGGCTGATTTAACAGTGCCGCTAACGGTAAACTTGTTTTGGGAAAAACATGGAAGAGCGAATAGCGCTCCAATAATAAAGAATAGAAAAGCTTTCATCATGCATCTTATTTTAATGCATGACAACATACTCTCTATACACCCCTATTCGTTCGCTAAAGTTTTGGATTTTTTTTAAATGGAATATTACCTTGTGAAGATAAAAAAGCATTTACCTCGTCTTTGTTATAGACAATTTTACCTTTTTTTGTTCCATAATTGATGACGGCAGAAGTAACGTGGGAAGGATCGACCTGATTTCCGTATTTTTTTGGGTAATGCTCTTCGATACCTATCCACGGCTTATCCTTATGTATATAATATCTTATAACAATATAGTCGAAATTATCGCTTGATACCGGACCTTCTGAATCTTCAAAACCTAGTTTTAAAAGATCGTCACGATTTATAGTTGCCATTATTTCTAGATTAAATCGTACTGCCTATCTCCTTTTTCAGAATAAGGCAACTGTAAGGTAAACAATATACAGCAACTTTTGTTTCCCTACAGGAGCGACTAGTCTTGTCTTTGCGATTTAGTTAAGGTTATCAAAATCCACTCTTCTTACCCAGTCGGGAGTGTAACTGTTTTCTTTACAAGGGATTTCGCTGATCAACTGCCCCGTCACTTCACAGTAGCCTAATCCATTTTTCTGACAATACAATGTCGCCGCTTCCATAGTCGGAGCTGTGATATAAGGCCCCAACCATTTTTTAAGTTCCCTGGTATGTGGATCTATTGCCGTGATTTCTGTTACCCATTTTTTCATATCTCCTATTGCGCCAGCTTTAAAATTTCACTCAACTATTATCACTATGGATACCGAACCTTAGCTTTTGACCATTTTTACGATGTATATTCATTTCATTCTTTGAAATAAATAGCAAACGCCACAAGTGATCCTAAAAATAAAGTAGCACCGCATATGATTATTACCACGCTAAAGTCATTGTGTACAATGGCAATTGCGAAACGAAACAACATGGCGGCCGCAATAACTAGTGCGAATGCCACCCACATCTTATTCCTGCGTTGCCTCATATATTAGAACGCCCAATAGCCTTGCCAAAAACTGATTCAATATGCCGGTGTCGGTGTTTAAATTGCGACGAAGGAAGAAATTATAATATTACATACACGAAATTCTTGATTTAGGACATGTTAAAAACCGTTCCATTTTTTTTCCATTCTATAAAAACACTAGGGCGTTTGGGCTGTTACCTTAATGTAGCAATAGCATAGAAGACATGACAGAAGACAAAGCAAATAGTTCGAAAACGAAGATGGAAACCGATTACGGAAAACATGAAGAAAATCCTGAGCCACCGAAAGCAGCACTTGAGGAAAAGGATGATAAAAAAGTAGGTTTTACGATCCATTGGGCGATCATTGTTGCAATAGTAGCGCTTGCTATTGCTTATTTTTTCTTTATGTAACTTAATTAAGGATTCTTTTCAACTTTTTCCTTTCTTATAAGGAAAGTGGATATGAATCTTTGTTCCGTTTCCTTTCGTTGACTTTATGTCAACAGTACCATTTAATAATTTGACTTTGTTTTGGATTGTGCCTAGGCCTATTCCGCGTTTTGGCGATACTTCTCGGAAACCCACGCCATTATCTTCAATAGAAATGGAGATTATGTCGCCATTAAGTGTTATTAAAATAGATGCTCGAGTAGCTCGCGCATGTTTAATAATATTGATGATGAGCTCTTGAACCATTCGATATACGGCTATTTCGATATGTTTGTCAAGCTTTCTATCCAGCCCCTGAAATTGGCAGTTAAAATCGATAGTCTTATTGAACTGCTCACATATATCTTCGATAGCGGCTTGCAAACCAAAGTCCTCTAAAATAGCAGGCATCAGCTCGTGTGATATCCTCCTGCTTTCTCTAATAGCTTCCGTTAACAGCCGTTCAGCTTGTTTTAGTGAGTTGAAATGAATTGCAGGATCATTTTCCAATTTAGGATTCAATTGCTCCAAATTAAGCTTTACACTGTACAATAACTGTCCTAAACCGTTATGTAAGTTTTCGGCGATCCGCCGCCTCTCTTCCTCCTGAGCATTCAGCGTTGCCATAAAAATCTCCCGTTGCTGTTTCTTTTCCAGTTCATTTCGTTCCAGCCTTAATTGAAGGTTCTTCTTTTGTAAATATACCTGCTCGGTAATATCCAGCGAGATACCTATGATATGAGTTGGTCGGCCATCACTATCTCGTTTAAATACCGTTCTCCGTGTCTGAATCCAATGCAATCTGCCATAACCATCTACTAGTCGATATACAAGCTCTTTTATTTCGTCGTCCTTCGTTGTTTGCCTGAGCGCATCAATGTTATTATCAAATTTTGCGCGGTCGTCCGCGTAAATTATTCGATCGAAAAGCTCGGCGCCCATTTCTTTGATGTCGTTCAATGACCTATTGAGAAGTTTAGCTAGTTTATTGTTCCCATATACCATCTGCATCGAACGGATGTCAATTACATATACCATATCAGGTGCAGCTTCAGCGATACCTCGTAAAAGCGCATCGTCCTCCTTTATCTTTTCTTCAGCGATCTTCCGTTCGGTTATATCAAGATTAGTGGCCACCAAGCTATCGTCCATTTTAACAAACATACAAGAGAACCACTTATGAAAGCCATCGTATGTATATAGATATTCCATCTGCTCCGGCTTACCACTTTCGATTACACGGAGCATCATGTCAAAAATACCCACCTTTTTTATTCCGGGATATTCTTGTAAGTAAAGCTTCCCTTCCAAGTCTGAGCGCTTAGTTTCCCGTTCAAGTTCTTTACTGACGATCTTTATGCGGAAATCGGTTACGCGGCCGCTGTCATCGCGTATCGCCTCCAACACAGACATGCCAATTAAACTTGTGTCAAAAATGGATTGGAGTAACTGGTTGCTTTTTCTCAGATTAATTTCGGCTTCTTTTCTTTCGGTAATATCCAAGCCTTTTACCACTAAACCGTCATTTAGCTTAATTAGCGTCATATCATACCACCTCAGTGTTCCATTTATAGAAAGAGGTTGTTCAAATGTACTATCCTTGCCGGTTTCAACTATCCGTGAATAACGATCGAACAGATCGAGGTGATTAGCATACGACGATATGTTCGTGCCGGCAATATGCCCAAAAATTCGCTCCCCCAACTTATTTGAAAAGACGTATCGAAAGTCGACAATCATGCCCTCTTCATCTCGAATGGCCTGCAATACTTGCGTTATATTTTTTGAACTGTTCAATGTTGCCCGCAAAAGATCTTGACTTTCTTTTAAGGCTGCTGTCTGTTCCTTAACCTCTCGTTCTAATTGTAATGTAAATTCTTTTGTAAGTTTTTCTGCTCTTTTTCTTTCTGAAATGTCGTTAAATAATATAGCTACTTTATTGGTATCATGTTCCATCGGAAAGGCGTCCACTTCATACCAACCGCCGATAAGAAGCTCGGCTTGCGCTTCAAAATGTCGCGCTTTGCGGCTTTTCGCTATTTCCCCATAAATTTGAAACCAGTGCTCCTCATGTGATGGTTCTATTTCTTTCATTGTACGACCAACGGCGTTCTTAATGCCCGTTTGTCGTTCGAATGCTTTATTTACCTGTATAAACCGATAATCGATAGGGACTTCCCGGTCGTTCCAGATTAGCTCTATAATACAGAAGCCTTGATTAATATTGTCGAGAAGGAAAAAATACTTCTCTTCTGTGAGTTGTTTTTGTTGAGTCAACAAGGCAAGATTATGCTCATCGTGATCGATTCTATAATTATTTTTATGGTGGTTGTCGCCGGGTTTCATGTTTTTTTGACAGGATCTATGTTCGCAATAAGAACGTTATAGTATCTATTTTGTTTAACACATACAATAACTAAATCTGTCTTCCGTTGAATTTGCTTCGTATCATTATACCTTGGTTATCTTAAAAGAAAAAAATTATAGCATACCGGAGAATCTTTACTCATGAGACTTTTAGGAATAATAGTTGGACTAATATTCAAAAAATCTGTACTCTCATGAAGCTAACGCCTAAAGAAGTATTAACAGAAGAGGAAATTCGCCATGGACTTAATATGGTTATATGGGACGGACTCGCTGCTGAAATCATGACCTCTTTTACAAGCGGAGCGTTTTTAGTTGCCTTAGCGATTTTGATAGGTGCTAATAATGTTCAGATCGGTTTGCTTGCCGCATTACCCATGATTACCAATCTCTCCCAGCTCATATCAATATGGCTTGTGCGTAAATATAATAATCGAAGGGCTGTAGCCGTTTTCTGTGCTTTTTTAGCAAGGACACCCTTGGTTCTTATAGGTCTTACCGTATGGTGGACAACAGACATTTCGGTAAATATATTGATCTTCTTTCTTTTTTTCTATTATTTTTTTGGCTCTATCGCAGGGCCCAGTTGGAACTCGTGGATGAAAGATATGGTTCCTGAGAATATGCTGGGAAGTTATTTTTCTAAACGCAGCAGGTATACGCAAACAGTAAATGTTATTTTAAGCATAATATTGGCGCTTTTACTCGATTTTGTAAAAAATCGTTATCCGCAATACGAATTATATACGTATGCAACCTTTTTTATAATCGCAGGTGGCATAGGGATTTTAGGAGGATATTTATTGTCTAGAGCACCGGAACCTCAGTCTTACTTGACGAGTGCCAATATTTTTTCTTTGTTCACACTTCCGTTAAAAGACGACAACTTCAGGCGATTACTTGTTTTCAACTCAGCTTGGGTATTTGCATTAAACATCGCTACGCCATTCTTCACTGTTTTTTTAATAAAAAGCTTAGGCTTACCGCTGTCGTATATTATTGTTTTGGGAATTATAAGTCAACTATTCAGTATATTGACACTACGTATATGGGGCATATTTTCTGATCGATATAGCAATAAAAGTATTATTAGATTAAGTGCCCCACTCTATATCGCCTGTATTATTGGATGGTGTTTCGTAGGGATTTATTCACATTTATATGCCAACCTCGCGCTATTGGTAATCATATATATTTTGAGTGGGATCGCTACGGCAGGTATTAACTTATCATTAACGAATGTTGGCTTAAAATTAGCGCCAAAGGGCGACGCTATTGTTTATTTATCGGTAAAGAATATCGTCACGGCCGTTTTTTCATCGCTTGCACCATTAATCGGTGGCTTTTTGGCAGACTATTTTACCGATATAAAAATTTTGGTGACCGCCCAGTTGAGTAGCCCCTATTATAGCAAGCTGGTTAAACTCCTTTCTTTACATGAATGGAATTTTCTTTTTTTAATCGGGGCGCTACTTGCCTTGGTTGCACTTGAGTTCTTAGGTCGCGTGAAAGAGGTTGGCGAAGTTGAAAAAGACATTGTCAAACGTATTATGCGAACGAGTATAAAAAATAACCTACGTGAATATTTTGTAATTGGAAATATTATCAATTGGCATGAGCAGCTGGTTGCCATACTGAAACGAAGAACAAAAAAAACACCTTAGCTTCATTTGCGCATAAGCTAATATTACCTGATAGCAAAATTAGACCAAATTTCTATACGCTTTTTCTTTGCTTTACTAATGGTGTCTTTGTATGAGAAAGAATAGATTACCCTTTGGTATTAGTGACCAAACAATATGAAAATAACAAAAAACGACTTCAGCTATTTTGTGAAAAAAGTGATCGCTTATTTAAATCTCTCCGTGTTTAGTACTTTATTTAGGCCGAAATGGGAAATTAAGGCCTTTCCAATGTTATCGACGCTTTGTTGATCGGCCACTCCATTGACTAAACGCCATGTGCCTTCACCATTGCTAATAATCGACAACTGCTCACCTCCCCCCCTGTTAATAACGAAAACATCTCCTTGCCGTAATACATCTACAGTCTCTATTTTACCTGCTCCATTGATATCGATATTTATTTTGTTATTCTTGTTTGGTATCATGTTACATCTATATGTGAGTCGTATACCATCGGGTACAATATCCCTGCCATCGACCAATTTTGCTCATGCCTAATATTGACTGCTTAAAAAATGCACAGATTTTCAGGATATGAATTTATCTATGTTAAAAAGAGTTACAGCGGTATACAAATTTTAGTACACCGAAAAAATCGGTCCAAATGAAAAGACTGCCTCGCCAAATATAAATGTTGTTGGACCGACTCGCTAAAAATAGAAATTTGGGATAAATACCGGCTGCAATCAAAAGACTATCATCGAAAGCGTATATTTAAGTCAAATGGAATAAGAATTGATCTATCTATTAAAAAAACACTATGAAAAGCTCCAAATTGCTCTTTTTTATTTTCTTCGTTGTCTTTTTTATAAATGGTTGTGGCTGTGACAGTCAATCACCTGATGATGTAGAAGAACAGTTCGATCCGGACACGATTGAAAAGCAGCAGCCTTCAGATTCAACTTTAAGTGAAAAAATGTATCCAATGAACACCGATAGCGCTGCTCAAAGGGACAGTTCAAGAAAATAAAAGCAGCTAATAGAGATGAATTATTCAGACAGTTGACGTTTTCTTGCAATTCCTTTTACCTTCCTAGATAATAGCGGTGCTACTAACAACAGAGCCGTTAATCCGAGGATTCCTAAGGCACCTTTCGCTAAAGTAGGTCCGATCTTCTCTTTCGTAGCGTATCGCCACCCACCTATTATACCTACATTATAGGCGAGCGGAAGAAAAACATTACCATCAGTTTTCACCGATAAATCTGCGCGTTTCAGGTATGATGAAATTATCCTATAAGAAAAGTACGAAGTTAGCTTTGGGAAAAGCCGGTAGGCAAGAGAAAGCGCGGCGGCAGACAGATGAACCCAGTTAAAGCTTGCAGGATTATCAGCTAATTTCAATATACTTTTTGCAAATCTGACAGGGTCATGTACAGGAGGCATCGGTTGAATCACTTTTCCGGTATAGTTGGCCGCATGCGACATACCCGGTGTATCAAGAAAAGCAGGATATACATCGCAAATATGAATATGAGGCCATTTCCTTAATTCCGCCTTTAATGCATCTGAGAAGCCTCTAATACCAAACTTACTGGCGGAATAACTTACGCCATAAGGTACTGGTAAAAAGCCGCCAACCGAGATATTATTAATGAGCGTTCCTCTGCCCTGCTTCTTAAAATAGGGTATTACTGTATGCGCACCATGTAAATAACCCATTAGGTTAGTCTGAATAAGTTGATCATGTACTTCTATAGGCATATCTTCGAAATTACCTACCGCCAGAACACCGGCATTGTTAATCCATATATCAATTCTTTTTTTAAAAGAGGCTGCCATATCAGCCAAGCGAATAACTTCTAAAGGCTTGGAGACATCGGTTTGCTGGACGAGAACCTCAGCTCCAAGAGATCGGCAATCGGATGCCAGCTCTTCTAGTGCTTCTATGTTTCTAGCCGCTAATACCAAGGTTGCTCCTGCTAGAGCGAACTGTTCTGCCATTGCTTTACCTGATCCACTAGACGCGCCGGTTATGACGATGACTTTATCACTGAAATTTTTCCGATATCTTCTTTTCATATCCTTTCTTCTCTAGTGGTCTCAAGCATCAGATAGTCGCGCCACATCACAAGAACTGTTTAAGGGTGCCGCAGTACCGTAGGTTGAGAATGATAGCTATAAGCTATGCTATATTGATTTTACAGAGGGTTCGGTTTGCTGGCCTTTAATCCAGGTATATACATAATCCGCCACCTCTTCCCATCCTGGTTCTCCACAGATGAAATGGCTTCGTTGGGGAAAAGATTTAAAATTGACAATGCTCTCACTATCTGTATAAGCCCTTGCATTTTTTTGCGCTAAAGCCACGGGGATAATTTTGCCTTCTTCCCCTATTATAAAAAGTAATGGGATATGTGGTTTATTTAAATCGACTTGGCCTACAGGTCCCATACAATCGCGTAAAATATTACGACTATCATAAACAGCGTA
>Ga0079224_100010559_pt1 | contig 12676 bp, 11 predicted proteins | sample Stecom2015_FD_80414 | JGI IMG/M metagenome (GOLD analysis project Ga0079224, IMG submission 80414) | Agricultural soil microbial communities from Utah to study Nitrogen management - Steer compost 2015 | ecosystem: Environmental > Terrestrial > Soil > Agricultural land | place: USA: Utah...
CGGAATCCGATATCCGGAGATCATATTGTCCGACAACGGGGTCCTCAGTGGTCCCGCGCAGTCCCGTCGGGCAGCGATCGCTCAGCGAGAGGGAACCCATGCACAACCGCCGTTCATTCTTCCGAGGCGCCTCCCTGGCGCTCTCCGCCGCCGCCCTGGGCGGGTCCCTGGCGGCCTGCAGCCGGACCAGCACTGGCGGCGAGGGCGGCGAGGACGGCGGCAGCGACCTGCTCTCCCAGCTGCAGGACGCGGGCAAGATCGTCGTCGGTTTCGCGGGGGAGGCCCCGTACAGCTTCGAGGACGGCGGAGAGCTCATGGGCGCCACCGTCGCCATGCACCGCGAGATCTTCGGCTCGCTCGGCATCGACGAGGTCGAGGGCAAGCTCACCGACTGGAACTCGCTCATCCCTGGCCTGAACTCGCGCCAGTTCGACGCGGTCAGCGCTGGCATGTCGATCCTTCCCGAGCGCTGCGCCGAGGCCGCCTTCTCCGAGCCCGAGTTCCAGTACACGACCGCGCTCATGGTCCCCGAGGGCAACCCCGAGGGCCTCGAGAACATGGATTCGTTCGTGGACTCCGGCCTCACCGTCGCGACCATGTCCGGCGCCATCGAGTCCACCTACGCCACGGACCTCGGCCTGGACAGCATCGAGGTGGGCGGCCCGCAGGACGGCGTCGACGCGCTGAAGGCCGGCAACGCCGACGCCTTCGCGCTCACCGCCATCTCCTTGAACTGGCTGGCCGACAACACCGTGGACGGCGTCGAGGTGACCGAGAGCTTCGTCGCCGAGATCGACGGGGTGAAGCAGGTCGGCGCAGGCGGCACCGTCTTCCGCAAGGACGACACCTCGCTGCTGGACGCCTACAACGAGAAGCTCGCCGAGATCGTCTCCGACGAGGCCCGCTACCTCTCCATCGTCGGCGACTTCGGCTTCACCGCCGAGGAGCTGCCGCCGGCGGACATGACCGCGGAGATCCTCTGCTCCGGCGACCTCTCCTCCCTGCAGTGAGAGAGGCCTCCCAGACCGCCCGAGCGCTGGAGCGCTGATGGACGGAGTGATCGGCTTCTTCGCCGACCTCGGACCGAACCTCCAGCTGCTGCTCGACCGGTCCCCGCAGATCATCGAGGGGGTCCGGGTCACGGTGCTCGCCACCGTGCTCGGAGCCCTCCTCGCCCTGCTGATCGCCTTCGTGTTCGGGATAGCGCAGCTCTCGAAGGCTGCTGTGGTGCGCTGGGTGGCGCGGATCTTCGTGGAGTTTTTCCGCGGGACCTCGCTCGTGGTGCAGCTGTTCTGGCTGTTCTTCGTGCTGCCGCAGCTGCCCTACCCGCTCGGCTTCCGCCTCGACCCGCTGCTCGTCGCCGTCCTCGCCCTGGGCCTGAACTACGGCGCCTATGCGGCAGAGGTGGTGCGCGGCTCGATCAACTCCGTGCCCAAGGGCCAGTACGAGGCGCTCAGCGCACTGAGCATCAGCCCCGCCCGCGGCATGGTCCGCGTGATCATCCCGCAGGCCTGGGCGCTCATGATCCCCTCGCTGTCGAACCTGTGGATCCAGCTGCTCAAGGGCAGCGCGATCGTCGGCTCGATCACCCTGTACGACCTGTTCTTCCAGGTCGAGCAGGTCCGTGACCGCACCGGCACCTGGTTCGCCTATCTCTTCGCACTGCTGGCCTACTTCCTCATCGCCTGGGTGATCGTCGTGATCATGAACGCGCTCGAGGTCCGGGCCAAGCACAGCATCGGCCGCGGCCCCGCACTGCGCGAGGCCTGGCGCAGCCTCTTCCGCCCGCCGGGTGGGAAGACCGCGGAAGGAGGCCTGGCATGAGCTCCTGGTGGAGCTGGGAGCACGCGATCGGCGCCCTCCCCACACTGCTCGACGGCTTCAAGATCACGCTGCTGGCGACCGTGCTCGGCACGCTCATCGCGCTGGTCCTGGGCCTCATCGTCGCGATCATCCGGCGCAGCGCCCCCTCGATCGTCTCCGCGCCGGTCACCGGAGTGGTCGAGTTCGTGCGCATGACCCCGCTGGTGGTCCAGCTCGTCTTCGCGAACCTCGTCCTCTCCCCGTACGTGGACAGCACCCTCGCGATCGGCATCTGGGTGCTGGGCATCCACTACACGACCTACATGGCCGAGGTGTACCGCGCCGGCATCGACGCGGTGCCCACGGGCCAGTGGGAGGCCGCGACCGCTCTCTCCCTGCCGCGCTCGCGCACCTGGCGCGCCGTGATCGTTCCGCAGGCGATCCGCAACACCCTGCCGGCGCTGGGCAACTACGCGATCTCGATGTTCAAGGAGACTCCGTTCTTCTTCGTCATCTACATCCCCGAGATGGTGCGCAATGCCCAGACCTACGGCGGCGACACCTTCCGCTACACCGAGGCGATCACGCTGGCCGGCCTCATCTTCCTGGCCGCCAGCTACCCGACCTCGCTCCTGATCCGACGGCTGGAGAAGAAACTTGCCTGAGAACACACCGCACCTCGAGTTCCGCGACGTGACGAAGTCCTTCGGGGACAACACGGTGCTGAACGATCTGAACTTCACCGTGGGCACGGGGGAGCGGGTCACCCTGATCGGCCCCTCCGGCTCGGGGAAGACCACGATCCTGCGCCTGGTGATGACGCTCGAGGAGCTCACCGGCGGGTACATCGACCTCGGCGGGAACCCGCTGCAGTACGAGGAGCGCGGCGGCAGGCGGATGCGGGTACCGGACCGTCAGCGCCGCCGCACCACCCAGCAGGTGGGGATGGTGTTCCAGCACTTCAACCTGTTCCCCAACATGACCGTGATGGAGAACATCGTCGAAGCGCCCATCCACGTCATGGGCCTGAAGAAGGCGGAAGCGGAGGCGAAGGCCGAGGCGCTGCTGGACAAGGTCGGGATGGCGTGGAAGAAGGACGCCCGCCCCTCCCAGCTCTCCGGCGGCCAGCAGCAGCGCGTCGCGATCGCCCGTGCGCTCGCGATGGACCCCGAGGTGCTGCTGCTGGACGAGGTCACCTCCGCGCTGGATCCCGAGCTGGTGGGGGAGGTGCTCGCCGTGCTCCAGGACATCGCTGCGGAGACCGACATCTCGATGCTCATCGTCACCCACGAGATGCAGTTCGCGCGCGACGTCTCCGACCGCGTGATGATGTTCGACCAGGGCAGCATCGTCGAGGAGGGCGAGCCCGACAAGATCTTCTCCGACCCCTCCCACCAGCGGACACAGGACTTTCTGCGTGCCGTGCTGTGAGGCCCCCCGTCCGTTTCGTGGCCCGGCGGGCAGGCTCGCTGCGGTCGCTGTAGTCTGAGCCCGTTCGTTCCGCACCGACGCGGCCGCTCCGGAGTCGTCGTGCTCGGTCGGTGGCCGCCTGCCGGCGTGCCGACCCCCAGGAGGCCCCGTGCCACATTCTGACGCCATCGCCGTCCCGACGTTGACGAGCGAGTTCCCCGTCGTCGGGGATGACCCCCACATCGACGCCCCGCTGCGAGCGACGGTCCGCCGTCTCTCGACCATGCTGGGTCGCGCCCTCGCCGATCAGCACGGCCCGGAGATGCTCGAGCTCGTCGAGCAGGTCCGCAAGCTGACCAAGGACGCGAAGTCCGCCGATTCGGAGGCCAGCGCCCAGGACGTGCAGAAGCGCCTCGCAGCCCTGCCCCTCGAGCAGGCGACCGCGCTGACCCGTGCGTTCTCCCAGTACTTCCTCCTCGCCAACGCCGCGGAGCAGGTCTACCGCGTCCGCGCCATGGAGGAGCGCCCGCTCGCGGAGTCGTGGGTGCCCCGCACCGTCGCCGCCGTGCACGAGGAGCTCGGCGCCGAAGGCCTGCAGAAGGCCGTCGACTCGCTCGACGTGCGCCTGGTCTTCACCGCCCACCCCACCGAGGCCTCCCGTCGGGCGGTGCTCACCAAGCTGCGCCGCATCTCCGACCTCCTCGAGAAGGACACGGAGGAGGGCACGCCCGAGCGTCGCCGCCAGGACCGCGACCTCGCCGAGGTCGTCGAGACGCTGTGGCTGACCGACGAGCTGCGCCGTTCCCGGCCCACCCCGCAGGACGAGGCGCGCAACGCCCTCTACTACCTGCGCGAGATCTTCCGCCACACTATGCCGGGCATGATCGACGGCCTCCGCGAGGAGCTGCGCGAGCACGGCGCGGACCTGCGCGAGGGCCAGGTCCCGCTCCGCTTCGGCTCCTGGATCGGCGGGGACCGCGACGGCAACCCCTTCGTCACCGCCGAGGTGACCCGCGAGGTGCTGCGCCTGCAGTCCGAGACCGCGATCTCCTTCGCGATCGACGTCGTCTCCGACCTCATCCTCGAGCTGTCCGTCTCCAGCGAGCTGACCGGCGACGACGAGCAGCTGCGGGCGAGCCTCGCCGAGGATCTCGCCCACGAGAGCGACCTCGACGCCACCCAGCAGGAGCTGTACCGCGAGGAGCCCTACCGGCTCAAGCTCGGCGCGATGCGCGCCAAGCTCCGCGCGACCGCCGAGCGGATCCGCACCGGCGAGCCGCACGAGCACGGCCGCGACTACGGCTCCGGCGCGGAGCTGCAGGACGACTTCCACGTGCTGCGCGAGGCGCTGCGCCGCCACGGCGGTCAGCGACTGGCCGATGGCGCGCTCGCGATCGCGCAGCAGGTGCTGGCCGCCTCCGGCCTGAATCTTGCCACCCTCGACGTGCGCGAGCACTCCGAGAAGCACCACGAGGTCCTCGCCCGCCTCTTCGACCGGGTGGGCGAGCTGGACCGTCCCTACGCGGAGCTCAGCCGCGAGGAGCGCACCGTGGTGCTGGGCCGTGAGCTCGGCAGCCGTCGCCCGCTCGTCGGTTCCGCGCTCGCCGAGGACGAGACGATCCTCGATGACGCGACCCGCATCACCTACAACGTGTTCCGCGAGATCCGCGACGCGCACCGCCTCTACGGCACCTCCGTCATCGAGACGTACATCATCTCGATGACCCACGGCGCCGACGATGTGCTCGCCGCGGCGCTGCTGGCCCGCGAGGCCGGCCTGATCTCTCTGGCCGGCAGCGAGGAGCACCGCTCCGACATCGGCTTCGTGCCGCTGCTCGAGGAGGTCTCCGAGCTGCGTCACGCCGGGGAGATCCTCGACGAGCTGCTCTCCGATCCCTCCTACCGCGAGCTCGTCCGCCTGCGCGGCGACCGCCAGGAGGTCATGCTCGGCTACTCCGACGGCAACAAGGACGCCGGCGTCATCACGAGCCAGTGGGAGATCCACCAGGCCCAGCGTGCCCTGCGCGACACGGCGGCCCGGCACGGCGTGACCCTGCGCCTGTTCCACGGCCGCGGCGGGTCCGTCGGCCGCGGTGGTGGCCCCACGTACGACGCGATCCTGGCCCAGCCGTACGGCGTGCTCGAGGGCGAGATCAAGTTCACCGAGCAGGGCGAGGTCATCTCCGACAAGTACATGCTCCCCGCGCTGGCCCGCGAGAACCTCGACCTCTCGCTCGCCGCGGTGCTCGAGGGCTCTGCCCTGCACACCCAGCCGCGCACCGAGCAGGCCACCCTGGAGCGCTATGGCGAGGTCATGCAGTCGGTCTCCGACTCCGCCTTCGCCCGCTACCGCACTCTGGTGGACGACGAGAACCTGCCGGAGTACTTCGTCTCCTCGACCCCGGTCGAGCAGCTGGGCGACCTGAACATCGGCTCGCGCCCCTCCAAGCGCACCACCTCCTCGAAGGGCCTGGACGGCCTGCGGGCGATCCCGTGGGTGTTCGGCTGGACGCAGTCGCGCCAGATCGTGCCCGGCTGGTTCGGCGCCGGCTCCGGCCTGAAGGCCGCGCGCGAGGCCGGGCTCGAGCCCGACCTGCACGAGATGTACCGCAGCTGGCACTTCTTCCGCACCGTCATCAGCAACGTCGAGATGACGCTCGCGAAGACGGACATGCAGATCGCAGCGCACTACGTGCACTCGCTCGTGCCCGAGAACCTGTGGTACCTCTTCGACCGGATCCGTGAGGAGTACGAGCTCTCGGTCTCCGAGATCGAGCGGCTCACCGGGGTGCTGGACCTGCTGGACAACCAGCCGATCCTCAAGCGCACCCTCGCCGTGCGCGACCGCTATCTCGACCCGATCTCCTACATGCAGGTCGCGATGCTGCAGCGGGCCCGCGCCGCGACGGCCCGCGGCGAGGAGCTCTCGCCCGAGCTGCAGCGCGCGCTGCTCACCACGATCAACGGCGTGGCCGCAGGGCTGAAGAACACCGGCTGAGTCGGCCCCGCACGCGCGGACGGGCGCGGAGCGACGAGAGGTGGCATTTGCGCCACCTGCCGTCGCTCCGCGCCCGTCGGCGTCGGGGCGGGTGCGCGGCCGACGGGGCCGACGGAGTCAGCGCCCCGTCAGCTCCCGTGCCCCGACGTCCTCAGCGCGCTGTGCCGTCGATCGCGAACTCGTCGATGCGGGCGAGCTCCTCGTCGGTGATCTCCAGCCGCTCGGCGGTCGCGACGTTCTGTTCGAGCTGCTGCACCGAGGAGGCACCCACCAGCGCCGTCGTGACCTGCGGGTGGCGCAGCGCCCAGGCGAGCGCGAGCTGGGCGAGGCTCTGGCCGCGCTCGTGCGCGATGTCGGTGAGGCCCCGCACCCGCGTCTGGTAGTCCGGGTCGTTGACCTGCCGCTCACTGAGCGAGCCCGAGGAGCCGAAGGCGCGCGAGCTCTGCGGGACGCCGGAGAGATAGCGGTTGGTCAGCAGGCCCTGCTGCAACGGGGAGAAGGCGGCGATACCCACCCCGAGCTCATCGACCACATCCAGCAGTCCGTTCTCGATGTGCCGGTTGAACATCGAGTAGGAAGGCTGGTGGATCAGCAGCGGGGTGCCGAGGTCTGCGAGGATCCGTGCGGCCTGGCTGGTCTTCTCGGGGGAGTAGTTCGACACGCCCGCATAGAGCGCCTTGCCGCTGCGCACGGCGCTCGCGAGCGCGCCCATCGTCTCCTCGAGCGGGGTGCTGGGGTCCTCGCGGTGGTGGTAGAAGATGTCCACGTGGTCCAGGCTCAGTCGAGTCAGGGACTGATCCAGCGAGTTCAGCAGGTACTTGCGGGAGCCGCCGTCGCCGAAGGGGCCATCCCACATCCGGTAGCCGGCCTTCGTGGAGATGACCAGCTCATCGCGGTGCGCGGTGAAGTCCTGGGCGAGGATCCGCCCTACATGAGTCTCGGCGCTGCCGGGCGGCGGGCCGTAGTTGTTCGCGAGGTCGAAGTGGTTCACGCCCAGGTCGAAGGCGCGGCGCACGATGGTGCGCAGGGTCAGCTCGTCGCGGTTCTCGCCGAAGTTCTGCCAGAAACCGAGGGAGATCGGGGGCAGGACCAGACCGGACCGGCCGACCCGCCGGTACTCGACGTCGTCGTACCGGGCGGGGGAGGGCACATAGGCATCGTTGCTCATGGTCATGAGCCTAAGGTGTGCCCGCGGGCGCAGACCTCAGGCGCTCTGCAGCGCGAGCTCCATGATGTCCATTCCGAGCCCGTCCACCCGGAGATCGTCGATCCGGCCCGCGAAGGGGACGGAGCGCCCGGTGGGGACGAAGCCGCGCCGCTCGTACCAGGCGTGCAGCTCCGGGCGGGCCTGCAGCACCTGGATCATGAGCACCTCGATCCCCTCACCGCGCAGCAGCTCCGCCTGCGCATCCAGGAGACGGGCACCGAGGCCGCGGGACTGCGCGGAGGGATGCACCGCGAAGAGGCCCAGCTCCGCGCGGGTGCGACCAGCCTCGTCCTCCCCGTCGCGGCGGGTGTAGCAGCAGCCCAGCAGGGCCCCGTCCTCCTCGAGGACGAGCAGGGTCACGGCCGGGTCAGCGAGCATCGCGTGGAGCTCGCCCGCATCGGTGCGGGTGCCGGTGACGAGGTGCTCCTCGGTGGTCCAGCCTCCGGATCCGCGATAGGCGGCCTGGACCAGGTCGACGAGCTGGGGGACGTCGGCCTCGTGGGCGGGGCGGAGGGTGGTCACGTGCGGATCCTTCCGGCGCGCTGGAGCGCGGCGAGCAGGCCGTGCCCGTCGGGCGCAGCGAGGGTGAGCGGGGAGCCGAGGCGCTGCGCCGCAGAGCCGCGGGGGCGCAGCGAGCCGTGGGCGAGGAGCTGCTCTGACTCGGTGAGCTGGCGGATCAGCACCTCCTCGACCCGGTCGGGGTGGCGCTGCGAGAACTCGGCGTAGATCGTGGGGTCGTGCTGGCCGTCATCGCCCACCAGGATCCAGCGGATCCCGGGATGCTCGGCGGCGAGGTGCTCGAGGGCACGGTGCTTGTGCTCGCGGCCGGAGCGGAAGAAGCCGGTGTTCGTCGGCCCCCAGTCGGTGAGCAGCAGGGGCCCGTCGGGATAGCCGTTGCGGTACAGGAACCGCTGCAGGACCGGGAAGACGTTCCACGCACCGGTGGAGAGGTAGACGACCGGCATGTCCGGGTGCTCGCGCAGGAGGCGCTGGTACAGCATCGGCATGCCGGGGACGACCTGCCGGGAGGACTGGTGGACCACGAAGGCGTTCCAGAAGGCGAGAAGGGGGCGCGGCAGCCAGGTCACCATGACGGTGTCGTCGATGTCGCTGACCAGGCCCACCTCGGTGCCGGAGGCGACCACGGTGACGTCCGCGGTGACCGCGTTGTCCGGCGCCGTCCACAGCACCGCCTGGTGGCGGCCGGGCGGGAGGGAGACGTCCAGGAGCGCATCGACGATCCCGGCGCGGTCCGCGCGCACGGTGAACTCGCGGTCGCCGAGCATCACGTGCACCTCGCGGTGCGGCGCGACCTGGCCGGCGAAGTTCCGCCAGCCGCGCACCGCCATCGAGCGCATGTCCTGCACCGGCTGGTCATGGAAGTCCGCCGGTGTGCCGGGGGAGGCGTACAGGACCTTCGCGAGGATGCGCACGCGGTCGGGGGAGCCGAGCCCGTGGAAGGGCTGCAGGCGCAGATCCCAGCGGAGGCGTCGCAGCGCACCGCCGACGACGGTGTTCTTCACATCCTCGACGCGGGACGCCCAGTGCGGGCGGTCGGTGGTCGAGGCCGTGCGCGCCGCGCGGTTCCTGATCCCCACAGGAGTCAGATGCCCGGGAGTCAGATGCCGCGGGCCATCTTCAGCCAGGCGCCGTCGGCATCGCCCTCGACGATCTCCCAGCGATCGCCGGTGTCGCGGAAGCCGAGGCTCTCGTAGAGGGCGCGGGCGCCGGTGTTCGTGGGGCCGACGTACAGCGTCAGCGTGTCCGCGCCGTCCTCGCGCGCCCAGTCGAGCACAGCCTCGGCCAGGCGGCCGGCGATGCCGGAGTGGCGGGAGGCGGGGGTGACCCACATCGCCTGGAGCTCGCGCTCATTGGCGGGGGAGTCCTCTTCGTGGCGGACGGCCACGACGGCAACGGGCTGCTCGCCATCGACTGCGAGGAACCAGGCGGCATCCACCAGGCGCTGCTGCCACACGGAATCCTCGTAGGTGGATTCCTTCTCCCAGCTCTGTCCGAAGGCGGAAGGGTCCGTGCTGAGCGAGCGAAGTCGAATCTCGCGCACGAGCGGCCAGTCGTCCTGGTGGGCGCGGATGATGTCGGCCATGGGTGTCCTCCTGAGCCGTCGTTGCGTGGTCTGGGGCCTGCCGGCCCCGGCGATCATGCTCTCGCGTTGCCCCCGGCACCGCATGCACTTCACTCACCAGTGTACGTTCCTCGGCTGTTCGGCGCGCACACCTCCCCGAGCTTGACACAATGGGCGCCATGACGCCCGTTCGAGTGCTCACCGTCTGCACCGGCAATGTGTGCCGGTCCCCCGCCGCAGCGGTCATGCTGCGCGCTGCCGTCCTCGAGGCCGGCCTCGAGGGCAGGATCGAGGTGGGATCGGCCGGGACCAGCTGGGAAGCCGAGGGCATGCCCATGGATGACCGCACCGAGCTCGCCCTCGAGCGCGCCGGTTATGCGCGGCCCTTCGTGCACGAGGCGCGCACGATTCATGTCACCGAGCTGCTCAACTGGGACCTGGTGCTCGCGATGACCGCGGAGCACGCCCAGCAGCTCCAGCGCATGGCCGACTCAGCGCCCGAGGGCGCGGCGGTGCCGGAGATCCGGATGTGGCGCAGCTTCGAGCCCGGTATGGATCCGGCCACGCCGGCGGCGGAGATCCCCGTCGAGGACCCGTGGTACGAGGGGCAGGGTGCCTTTGATCGCACGATCGAGCAGATGCGCGAGAGCGTCCCGGAGATCCTCCTCCGCATCCAGGAGCTGCACGCGGCCCGCTGAGGCGGGCTGGTCGGTGCTTCGGCGGGGCTCAGGCCCCGTCGTTCCCGCCGCCGGTGCCGCGGCGGTTCAGCCAGGTCGCGCCGACGAATCCGGCGGTGGTGAGGAGGCCGATGCCGAACACGGCCACGAGCACCTGGCGCAGCTGACCGAAGGTCGAGTTGCTGCCGTCGGAGAACGCATCGAAGAGGCGCACGACAGGGCCGCTGTCGGAGGCGGAGGCGGCTTCCTGCGCCGGGGGAGTGGTCGGGGCGCCGTCAGCGCCAGCGATCTCCTGGGTCTCGCCGCCCTTCGGGCTCTCCCCCTCGACCGGCGCGTCCGTCGGGGCGGGGGTCGTCTGCGGGGCTGCGGGCTCCTCCGCCTCCTCGGTGGCGGGCGCGGGATCGGGCTCCGCGGCGGGTGACGCCTCGGTGGCCGGCACTGAAGCGGGCTCAGGGGCGCTCTGCTGGGTCTCCTGCGGGCGCGGCGCGATCACGGGCGCGGCAGGCTTCTCCGTGGCGGCAGGGGCCTCCGGGAGCGGGACCGGCGCGGGGGTCGTGTCCAGGCCGTTGCCGGGCCGCGTGACGGTCGCTGGGGGAGGGGTCGTTTCGGTGCCCGTGCTTGGCTTTTCCGGCGTCGACTCTTCGCCGTCGGGCGTTTCGGAGCCCGTGGGCTCCTCGGTGGGATCTGGGGTGCCGGTCTTCTCGTCGTCGCCGTCTCCCGTGTCCTCGCCCTGCTCGTTCCCATCGCCGTCGCCGCCGTCGCTCGGAGAGGTCGTCGTGTCGGCGGTGTTCTCGTCAGTGTCCGGGAGGGGAGTCAGCTCGCTGGGCGTGCTGCTGTCGGTCTCGCCCGTGGCGGTGCCATCCGTAGCGCCGGTGTTCTCTGTGTCAGCGCTGTCGTCCGTGCTGGTGCTGTCGTCCGTGTTGGCGCTGTCATCCGTGGCGACGTGGCCGTCGTCCGTGGACCCCTCGGTGGGGTCCGTCGTGGTGGTCTCGGTGCCGCTCGTGCCCTCGGGCGGCTCTTCCGTCGGCTCGGGGTCCGGCTGGAGGGTGATGACCTCCGAGCCCTCGCCCGAATCGACCTCGGTTCCGGTGCCCTCGGTCGCGTCGCCCTCGATGGTGTCTGTGCTCGCGTCCGTGGACGCACTGGTGCCCGGACCGCCGGGAGCGTCCGCGAGTTCGGAACCGTCGGCGCCGTCGTCCGCCTCGGCGTCCGCGGTGGACTGCGCCGAGGTCTCGCCCGCCGGGAGCGCGGTCGCGGCGAGGGCCGGAGTGGCAGCGAGCGGGACGCACAGGGAGAGCGCAGCAGTGCATGCTGCGGCGCGCGAGCGCAGTCGCATCAGCCTGGTCCCCCTCTCCTCAGCACGGCACGAGCCGTTATCGGCGTCACGTTGGTGGGTCCGACGGAGCACGATACCCCACCGAACCTTTACGTTCGACCCCATGCTGGTCCCGCTCGACCAGGCGCGCAAGAGGGCTGTGCATGGTGCCACGCTCGCGTGACCTACGAGACTGTGACCAATCCTTTACCTGATATTTACCTGTGACCTGCGGAATCGTCCGCTGGTGCCCCGGAGGGGACTCAGGAATTCAGGGCGTCGTCCACAAGCGCCTTCGCGGCCTTCCGCACCTCGGCGAGGTGCTCCTCGCCGCGGAAGGACTCCGCGTAGATCTTGTAGATGTCCTCCGTGCCCGAGGGACGGGCCGCGAACCATGCGTTCTCGGTGGAGACCTTCAGTCCGCCGATCGCACCGCCCGAGGGGGCCTCGGTGATCGCGGAGACGATCGGCTCCCCGGCGAGCTCCGTCGCCGTGACCTGCTTCGGGCTGAGCGCCTTGAGCGTCGCCTTCTGCTCCCGGTTCGCTGGCGCGTCCGTGCGCGAGTAGGCGCTGGTGCCGAACTCCTCGACCAGCTCCGCATGGAGGGTGGAGGGGGAGCGGCCGGTGACCGCGAGGATCTCCGAGGCCAGCAGCGCGAGGATGATGCCGTCCTTGTCCGTGGTCCACACGGAGCCGTCGCGGCGCAGGAAGGACGCGCCCGCGCTCTCCTCACCGCCGAAGCCCACGGAGGAGTCGATCAGGCCCGGCACAAACCACTTGAAGCCCACCGGCACCTCATACAGCTCGCGGCCCAGCGAGGCGACGACCCGGTCGATGAGGCTCGAGGAGACCACCGTCTTGCCGACCTTCGCGTTCGCGGGCCAGTTCGGCCGGTGCGCGAAGAGGTAGCGGATGGCGGTGGCGAGATAGTGGTTGGGGTTCATCAGCCCGCCGTCGGGCGTGACGATGCCGTGGCGGTCCGAGTCCGCGTCGTTGCCGGTGGCGATGTCGTACTCGTCGCGCTTCTCGAGCAGAGAGGCCATCGCCCAGGGGCTCGAGCAGTCCATGCGGATCTTGCCGTCGCGGTCCAGGGTCATGAACGACCAGCGCGGATCCACCTCGGGGTTCACGACGGTGAGGTCGAGGTCGTGCATCTCGCCGATCTCGGCCCAGTAGTCCACCG
>Ga0079224_100010560_pt1 | contig 12676 bp, 11 predicted proteins | sample Stecom2015_FD_80414 | JGI IMG/M metagenome (GOLD analysis project Ga0079224, IMG submission 80414) | Agricultural soil microbial communities from Utah to study Nitrogen management - Steer compost 2015 | ecosystem: Environmental > Terrestrial > Soil > Agricultural land | place: USA: Utah...
CAGCGCCTCCGTCACCCGACCCGTACCCGCTCCCAGCTCGAGTACAGGGGAGCCCGTGTCCGCCGCGAGACGCGTGTAGAACGGCAGGTCGTCGCGGTAGCCGATGTAGTGAGCGTCGTACAGGTCGGGTTCGTCGTACAGCACGTTGTCAGCTCAACCTTTCGCCAGAGGGCTGGTCTCGCCCTGCGTCTCTGCTACGCCCACGTCCTCGGCCGGCGCTTGGCCGGTGGGACTTAGCTCCATGACGACGTCGGCCACGGACGTCAGCGCGGGTCTGTGACTAACGGCTACCACGAGCCTCTCGGCCGCCAACCCACGCAGCAGAGCGACGACGCCGGCCTCCGCCGCCTCGTCCAGGTTCGAAGTCGGCTCGTCGAGCAGGACCGCGAGCGGGTCTCCGACCAACGCCCTGGCGATCGCCAGGCGCTGTTTCTGGCCGCCCGATAGGCCGCTGCCGTCTTCGCCCAGCGGCGCTTCGAGACCTGCCGGCAGCCGCTCCACGGCTTGCGCAACGCCTGCCGCGGCGAGGGCGGCCCACAGGTCCCCGTCGCTCGCCGCACGACCCAGCGTGAGGGACTCGCGCACGGTTCCCGATAGGAGATCGTGACCCTGCGGCACGTAGGCCAGCGCGTGCCGCAGGTCGGCCTCGGGGATCTCCCTCACGTCGCGCCCTTCGAGGGTCACGGACCCGGCCACGGGCCGTATCAGGCCGAGTAGCGTCCGCAGCAGAGTGGTCTTGCCGGCGCCGCTGGGTCCTGTGATGACGACGAGCCCGCGGCGTGGCAGCGTGACATCCAGACCCGAGATGACGGGCCGAGCCTCGTCCAACCCCGCGGCCAGGTCGGTGACTACGAACGCGGGCTCTGCGTCGGTGGCCTCGCCCCAGACGCCGACGGCGGCCGAGCCGACCGCGGAGGGGCCACGCCCTTCATCAGCCAGGGCGCCCGCTCCAGCCGCCAGCGACTCGATCCTGAGTGCGGCCGCGGCTGCCTGCCGGTACATGGCGTACGCGGCCGGGAGGAGCTGGGCGGGCGTGGCTGCGAGCGCGACGAGGGTGAGGAAGGCGACCATCTCGCCGACGGTCAGCTCTCCGCGCTGCACCGAACCGGTCAGCACGACGACGAGGGCTCCCAACGCGCCGAACAGCAGCACCTGGGTCAGTGGCACCTGCAGTGCGGCCAACAGGCTGCGGCGTGAAGTGGTCTCCGCGGTCGCGCGGTTGGCAGCCTCGAAGCGGCGCAAGGCGAAGGCTCTGGCTCCGAACGCCGCGATCGTCTCGTGGTGCCTCACGCCCTCCTGAACGTGACGACCAAGCGACTCCGTACCCTCCATCGATCCGGTCGAGGCACGTTGGAGCGCCATGCCTACGCGCCGCAGCGCCCATGCCGCCGGGACGCCGAGGGCTACGAGCAGGGCGGCGGCGCGAGGGTCCGCGCGGACGAGGGCGCCCAGTATCAGCAGCAGCGTCACGCCCTCGGCGACCAGCGACCCGAGGCCGTAACGCACGTACGTCTCGACCTCCTTGACGTCCGTGATCAAGCGGCTCGCCAGCGCCCCGCTGGAGCCGGGCAGCGTGCCTACGGGCCGTGCCAGTAGCTCCTCGTACACCCGGCGCCGCGCGCGGGCGGCACCGTGTGCTGCTGCCCTGCCGAGCAGCGAGTCCTGCGCGAACAGCGCCAGGCTGCCGACCAGTACGACGACGCCGGCGACGACGAGCAGGCCGGGGAGGCGGCTGGGATCGCCGAGAGCGGTGTCTATGAGCGGGGTGACGAAGAGGGGGATGACGGCGACCCGTGATACCGCGTTGACGACGGCCGCGACGGCCCCGAGCACGCCATCGGGGGTCCGCGGCCACAGTAGCCGCGCAGCGGTCGGCCGCTCAGGCCGCGGGGGACGCATTCAACCCCGCGCGCTCTGCGACGGTCCTGACGAGCTCGGCGGCGGCGCCCGGTCGCGGCATCGTCTCGCGTAGCCGGAGCCTGCGCCGCTCCAGGTCGGTCCCGTCCGTGAGCAACTCGAGTGCGGTCTCGGCGACCCCGTCCGGATGCAGCCGGCCGGCGACCTCGACCATGAGGTCCTCGCCCGTGATGCGGTTGGGCAACGATACGGGCACTGATAGGCCCTCCACGAACAGCTTGACGGCGTAGCGCTTGAGGTAGCGGCCGATGAGCGGGACGAGGCCCAGCCAGTGCCCCGCACCCTCCAGGGGTATGAGCTCGGGGCGGTTCATGGGCAGCATGACGACCGCCGGCACGCCCGCGACACCGAGCTCCAGAGTGTTCGTGCCGGGGATGGTCACGGCCAGGTCGGCAGCGCGCATGTGGGCGTAGCGGTCCTCCTCCGGTACCAGCTCGATACGGCCACCGGACGGCGTGTGAACGATGTCGCCCTCGCGCCTGCCTGCGATACCGCTGAGCGTTGCGGCCTCGGCGCCGGCGATGCCCGCGGACACCGTGGAGGCGTCCAGCAAGCGGCTGACAGGCCATACGAACCGTGCGCCGGGCAGCCGGGCGGCGAGCCTGTCGACCATGGCGATCATGAACGGGATCAGATGGACCGCGAACTGATCGCGGCTGCCGGCGAAGACGAGCACGTGCGGGCTGCCCGGCCCCGGTGCGGGCTCCGACGCCTCGACAGCGTCCGCTACGAGGTTACCGACCACCCGAAGCGAAGCCTCGGGTGTGCCCCGTTTCAGCGCGCGCTGCATGACGCGGTCGTCAGGCAGCAACAGCAGCTCGAGGCCCGCGTGCCAGTACGGTTCGAAGCTGTAGCGGAAGGCGGGGAAGCCCAGGCGGCGGGCGATGTTGACCGGAGCCCCGGCGCTGCCACCCAGTCCGATCACCGCGCCGTTGCCCGCGCCCGGGTCCGCCAGTCCCTTGGGAGCGGACTTACCTGCGAGCGACCTGACGTACTCGGCCGGCGTCGTCACATGCTGCGCGCCGAACGTCACTGCGACCTCGGCCTCGTTCCCGGCGGCGAACTGGCATGGGACCAGCGCCACCGAGAGGCGGGCGTCCGGCAGCGCTCGCCCCAGCTCGGCCAGGACGGGCCTGACCCAGGTGTAGAGCTCACCCGGACCGTTGCTCACCAGCACGACCTGCGCCAACTAGGCCCCTCCAACGAAGCGGGCGACGCCGCGCTTGGTCGTCTGCAGGAAGTCGCGCAGGAGCCTGGCGTCGTCGCTCTCGGCGGCGAGCTCCTCGAGCAGCACGGTGTCGCGGCGCCTTACCGCTCGCAACGCCGCCTCGATGCCACGGTACCGGTCTCCCTCTATGCCTGACCGCTTCAGCCCTACGGAGTTGAGCCGGTAGTGCTTCGCGGGGTTGCCGCGCGCCATGGCGAACGGCAGGACGTCCTGGTTCGCGGCGCTCGCCGCGCCGAACATCGCGTGCGGACCGACGCGGCAGAACTGATGGAGCAAGCTGGACGAGCCGACGTTGGCGCGGTCGCCGATTAGGCTGTGGCCGCCGAGCTGGGCGCCGGCGGTGAGGACGCAGCGCCTGCCGACGACGGTGTTGTGCGAGACGTGCACGTAGCTCATGACCAGGGTGCCGGCGCCCACACGTGTGAGCGCGCCCTCGCCCGTTGCCCTGTGGATCGTCACGAACTCCCGGACCGATACCCCGTCCTCGACCACGACGCCGCTCGGTTCGCCCTTGAACGCCGTGTCCATGGGCTCGCCGCCGAGGACGGCGTACGGCCCCACGGAGCATGAAGCGCCGACCTGGACACCCGAATGAAGGACCGTGCCTGTCAGCAGGCGCGTGCCGGCGCCGACCCGGACACCGGGTTCGACGACGACGCCGGGCCCGACGAGAACTCCGTCCGCCAGGTCGGAGCCGGCCGCGACCATCGCCCCAGCGCTGACCCGGACACCGCGACCTAGGGAACCGGGGTCCTCGACGATCGCTAGCGGGTGGACTGTGGTCTCGGTCTCGGGCACACCGTTCGTGGCTGGCGCCTTGGGCCGGTCCACGTCGTGCTGCACCTCAGCCCGCGTAGACGAAGGAGAGCGTCGCCTCGGCCGCGACCTCGTCACCCACGAGCGCCTTCGCCTCCACCTTGCACAGCCCGCGCCGGAACATCAGGATGCGGCCGGTGAGCCGGAGCACGTCCCCCGGCACCACCTTCCGCTTGAACCTCGCGCTCTCTATGCCCGCGAGGTAGCCGACGCCCCCAGGGGCATCGCCCTCGCGGGCAGCGAGTGCCACGCCGGCGGCCTGCGCGAGCGCCTCGACGATCAGCACCCCGGGCATGATGGGCTCTTCGGGGAAGTGACCGGGGAAGAACGGTTCGTTGTGCGTGACGTTCTTGACGCACTCGAACTCGTCGCCGGACTGCGACACCAACGCGTCGACGAACAGGAACGGGTAGCGGTGCGGCAGCACCGAGCGGACGTCAAGTGCCATGGACCCGAGTCTAGCGCGGCGTCTTCAGACCGCCAGCGTGCCTTCCGCCGTCCGGAGCTCGGACAGCAGCCGTGAGGCGAGCGAGAGGGACCTCAGGTCATCCGCCAACGTGCCGATGGGCGCGGCGATGCCCGCCTGGCGCGCCAGGAAGTGCTCGAGCTCCTTCTTGAGGGGGTTCTCCTCGTGTATGACGTGGCGGTCGAGCATCACGTGGCCCGGGCTGGTTGCCTGGCCCGGCGTGCGGTACACGGCCAGCTCCGCGTACGGCTCCTTGGCGAAATCGACCCTGACGGTGCGCTCGCGTTCTGCCACCAGCAGGCTGCGCTCGGCGTCCGGCGCGACGCGGCTGGCGAGCAACCTCGCGATGCAGCCGTCCTCGAAGACGACCTGGGCGGCAGCGACGTCCTCGTGTGGGCTGCCGTTGAGGCAGCGGCCCACGGCCGACACCTTGACGACGTCGCCCGTAACGAGGCCGAGGACTATGTCTATGTCGTGGATCATCAGGTCGAGGATCACGCCGACGTCCTTGACGCGCGTGGATGCGACCAGGCGGCGGGCCTCGATGAGGTACGGCTGCTGCACCTCCGACCTGAGCTTCTCGACCGAGCCGTAGAACCGCGTGATGTGACCCACCTGCAGCACGACAGACTTGCGCCTCGAGAGTTCCGCCAGCTCCCGCGCCTCCTCGACGCGCGTCGCGACCGGCTTCTCGACGAGCACGTGAACGCCGGCTGTGAGGAGTTGCTTCGTCACCGGGTAGTGCAGGCTGGTGGGCGTAGCGACGCTCGCGGCGTCGACCTGACCGTCGGCCAGGAGAGCCGCGACGCTGGTGAAGGCCGCGACCCCCAGCTCGATCTGCGCCGATAGCCGCCTGTCCGGGTCCGGGTCGACGACCGCGACCAGCTCGGCGCCGGGCAGCGACGCGTAGTTCATGGCGTGGTAGCGGCCCATCACGCCGTAGCCGACCACCGCGACGCGTGAGCTCACACGCGCTCCGGGCCTTCCGAGGTCGCGGCAGGCGTAGGTTCGGTCTGCTTCAGTAGCGCGAGCATGAGGTCGTGATGCAGTGCGTGAGAGCCGCGCTCGATGTCGAGGGTGGCGCCGAGCGGACGTCCGAGGAGGGCGAGGTCTCCGAGGGCGTCGAGCGCCTTGTGGCGCACGGGTTCGTCCTCGAACCTGAGTGGGCGCAGCGGCCCGTCATCGCCGAAGACGATAGCATGCTCCAAGCTCGCTCCCCGAGCCAGCCCCCGCCCCACGAGCGCCTCCGCTTCAGCCAGCAGCCCGAACGTGCGCGCCGCGACCAGCCCCGGGTAGTCCCTGGGTCCGCCGCTCCACTGCTGCCTACCGATGGCCGGGTGCCCGAACTCGATGCGGCAGGAGAGCCGCTCCGGGCCAGGCTCGACGCGCGCCACGGAGTTCCCGCGGGTCACCGTCAGGCCTGCGCTCGGCGTCAGCGGCGCCGGCGGTGGAGGCGGGTCGCCGAGCTCGGCTATCGGCTCCAACCACGGGAGCGCGGAACCGTCCAGGATGGGCAGCTCCTCGGCGCTCGCCTCGATGACGACGCCTTCGTAGAAGCCGGAGACGCGGATCGCGGCCAACAGGTGCTCCACCAACGAGACCCGCGCACCGTCCGCGGCCAGCGTGACCGCCCTGTCGGTCGACGCGACGCGCGAAACGTGGGCGTCTATCCGCGCGCCGGCGCGCAGGAAACGCAGCGGTCCGTCCGCGCGGTGTAGCCGCACGCTGCACTGCCGCCCGCTGTGGATGCCGACGCCTGTGACCGTGGTGGCCACGTCAGCCCAAGTCCATGCGTCTGAACGCGCGCCAGACGTCCTCGAGGCGCTCGAGCAGGTAGAGGGAGCGCGCGTACTGCCGGTACGGCTTGGCGGGGAACCCCGCCCAGGTCTCGCCAGCAGGGACGTCCTTCGTCACGCCGCTGCGGCCGGCGATGCGGGCGCCCGAGCCGATCGTCACGTGGTCCGAGATCGCCACCGCACCCCCGACGATGACTCCGTCACCGATCCGCGCGCTGCCGGCTATGCCCGTCATGCCGGCGATCAGGCAGTCCGTGCCTATCCGGACGTTGTGTCCTACCTGGCACAGGTTGTCGATCTTGGTCCGCGCGCCGATCACCGTGTCGTCAATGGCGCCGCGGTCCACGGCCGTGTTGGCGCCGATCTCGACGTCGTCGCCCAGAGTCACGCCGCCGAGTTGCCTGACCTTCACGGCTCCCGTCGGGGAGGCCGCGTACCCGAACCCGTCGGCCCCGATGACCGCGCCCGCGTGCAGCACCACGCGGTCGCCCAGGGTCACCCCGTCGTAGATGGTGACGTTGGCGTTGAGGACGCAGTTCGCTCCCAGTCTCGAGCCCGCGCCTACGGTCGAGCCCGGCCCGACGTAGCTGCCGTCGCCCACGACGGCTCCCTCACCGATACATGCACCGGCGTCGAGTGTCACGGCGCGGCCGAGCGTCGCCGACTCGTGCACGTGGGCGGCGGGGCTCACCTGGCCGGGGGCGGGTCGCGGTCTGGCGTCGAACCGCGCGCTCAGCAGCGCCAGCGCGAGACGCGCCTCCGCGACGCGTACCCTGGGAAGCTTCGCGTGGGGACCCGTCGCCTCGAGAGTGTCCGGCAGGACGATCAGCCCCGGTGGTGTGGGAGCGTCAGCCAAGCGCTTCAACTCGTCCTCGTCGGGAACCACTACGACGGCCGCCCCCGAGCCTTCGTGTCCCTCGATGAGCCTGTCGACCGTCGCCAGGTGCGTCAGTTCGGCGCCGCTCGGCGCTCCTTCCAGGCGCCCCGACACGGCGGAGGCCACGTCCGCGGGGGAGAGGGTCTCTGAGCCTTCGGCTGTCACTCTCCGGCCCCGTCCTCCGCAGGGTCGTCAGGGTCGCCGTTCATCCCGTCACCGGCCTCGTCGCTCACGTCGCCACCAGCCTCTTCCCCCGCGCCGTCGCTCGCTTCGCCCTGGGGCGCGATGGTCACGTGCAGGTCCCGGCTACCGATCACGACCCAGGGTAGCGGCGTTCGTGAAAGTCGCCTGACGTCCCCGTGCTCGTCGACGGACTCGAAGACGATCTCGCTGCCCTGGACTTGACCCCGCAAGGCGTCGAGGAGCTCGGCGAACGTGCCCGGCTCGTCTACCTCTCCGCCCTCCTCGGGCGCGCCCTCTATCTCGCGTGGGACGTCGCCTCCGCGAACGAGCAGCGTGACCTCGCCCGTGAGGTCGGAGGGCAACGGGACGCTGAACGTCCGCACCACGGCCTCCTGGCGGTACGGCTGGAGGCGTACGTGAACGATCGCGTGCCCGCCAGCGACGAGCTCCTGGGTCTCGAGCACCAGCTGTGCGACCTCCGCGCTGCCGGGATCGCGGCTCAGGTTCACGCTCAACGACACGTGTGTGACTTCAGGTTCGGCGAAACGGTTCGTCGCGAGGATCGCGAGCGGCCCTGCCGCAAGCCGCGCAGCGTCGAGCGCGATGTCCGACGTGCTCGTGACCTGCTCGACGACGTTCACGCGGTCGCCGTCTCTCAGCGTGACCTCCCATGCGAGCTCGGCGCGGCCGGGCCCGGTGGCGCGCATGACGCGGTCGACGGCCTCGAGCGTGGCGATGGCGGTGAGCTGAGGGTACAGACGCTCGTCGGCCGCCACGGCGACCTGGAAACGCTCCTCGCGGCCGCCCGCCGTGACCGAGACCTGCAGGTCCACGACACTGGGGTCCACGCCGGACGCGCCGGCGAGTGCCGCGGGCGCGTCGTGGGTGATAGCGCCGACCGTGGTCGAGGAGAGGTTGGCAAGCTTGAAGGGAACGACGGAGCTGGGGACTATCGCCGTCACCTTGGCCGTCGCTAGGCCGTACGAGATTGACCCGGCGCCGAACAGCGGGTGACCCAGGGCCAGCAGTGACCGTCCCTCGACGGCGGTGAGCGTGCCGAGGACCGCGAGCCGTAGGTCCCCGCTCATGAGCTCGACCGCGATGGCCGCGCCCGGCTCCAGCTCGGAGGGGTCGTTGCCCTCGGCCGCCGCCGCGCTGCCCTGAGCGGCATGGGGTGAGGCGATTGGCGTCGTGGGCGCGCCGGCGAAGAGCTCGGTGACGAGGGCGGCTGCCCTCGGCGTGGTGCCCGCCATGAGGACGGGCGTCGAGGCGGGTGACGCCGAGCCTATGCCGGCGACGTGGACCTCTTCGGCGATGCTCGCCACCCGGCGGTCGCGCATGGCGGCGATGGGGGTCACGAGCGCGAGGTCGTGGTCCGCTTCCGGGAACACGTAGCCGATAGCTCCCAGCAGGGCGTCGCCGTTGCCGCGCGGTAAGTAGACGGGGCTGCCGCTCATACCGGCCGCCACGCCGCCTGAGGCCTCGATGAGCTCTCCGGACGTCCGAACGAGCACCAACGGGAAGCCAGGTCCGGCGTCGTGCTGCACCGATATGACCTCGACCGTGAAGCTCTCGATGGAGCCGCCGGGACCTTCCGTCAGGCCGTGACCCTGAAGGCCGGTTATGACCTCGTCGAGCGGGAAGTCCGGCATCGCGCCAACTCCTTGGGCGTGGGCCCAACCCGCAGTGAGGGCCGCGAGCGATAGGCACGTGAGGACCGCCTTGACGAGCGGCCCCACGTTCAGCGTCTCAGGAAGTTGTCGGAGATCAGAGCGTCCTGTAGTACGTGGATCATGTCGAGCGCCTGGCCGGTGCCCAGCGCAACGGAATCTGTCGCGTTGTCCGCGACCATGACGGGGATGCCGGTCGTCTGCCTCAGGAGCTCGTCGAAGTTCCGCAGCAGCGAGCCGCCGCCGGTCATGATGATGCCGCGGTCGATGACGTCGCTGACCAGCTCCGGCGGCGCCTGCTCGAGAACTCGGCGGACGCCGTCCGCGATCTTCTGGATGGGCTCCTTCAACGCCTCGACGATGTCCGAGGTGGTGACCCTCACGCTCTTGGGTAGGCCGTTGATGAGGTCGCGTCCGCGCACCTCGATCTCGAGCTCGTCCGACTGGTTCCTGACCGTCGCCGCGCCCACCTGATGCTTCACTGACTCCGCCGTGCGGTCGCCGATGAGGAGGTTCTCCTTCTGGCGGATGTAGCGGATTATCGACTCGTCGAACTCGTTGCCTGCGATGCGCAGGCTCTCGGACACGACGATGCCGCCCAGGCTGATTATCGCGATGTCGGTAGTGCCGCCACCGATGTCGACGATCATGCTGCCCGTTGGCTCGGCGATCTGGACGCCGGCGCCTATCGCTGCTGCCAGCGGCTCCTCGATGAGGAACGCCTTGCGAGCGCCCACCTCACGGGTCGCCTGCAGCACCGCGCGCCGCTCGACCTCGGTCACGCCCGAAGGCACGCAGACCATCACCTGCGGCTTGAACAGCCTGCTTGGCCCCCTGAGCACCTTGCGCACGAAGGCCTGCAACATCTTCTCGGTGAGGTCGTAATCCGCGATGACGCCGTCCCGCATGGGCCTGACGGCGACGATGTTGCCAGGGGTGCGCCCCAGCATGCGGTACGCCTCCTCGCCGACGGCCTTCACCTCGCCGGTGTCGCGCACCATGGCTATGACCGAGGGCTCCCGCAGGAGGATGCCCTGGCCTTTCACGTAGATCAAGACCGTGGCCGTGCCCAGGTCGACCCCGATCTCTTGTCCCAGTCTGAAGAACATGCTCAACTCCCACCCTGGCGGGATTCCGCGGCAGTATAACTTGGCCCTTTCAGAGGTAGACCGCGACGGCTGGACCCGTCTGCGGGCTCATCGCCAGCGCCGCCGCGTCGGGTCTGCCGGCCTCGATGACCGGTAGGCCGTGACCTAGCTCCGAGGCCGCGGCGGCCGCCACCTTCACCGGTCCAGCGGTCACCCGGACGACCGCTGCGACGTCCTCCTCACCGGCTTCCCTCAGGCACCTGGCCGCGTAGACGTTGCCCCGCCTGGCGTCGAGGGTGACGACGGCCTCCTCGCCTGCCGCGAGCAGGCCGGCCGCGAGCGCGACGAAGCTGGAGGCGCCGGTCAACTCGGCGCCAAGCGCACGGGCCAGTCCGGCGCTCGTCGCGAGAGCGACCCGCACCCCCGTGTAGGAGCCGGGCCCCGTGCCGGCGACGACCCGCCGCACGCGTTCGCGCCCATCCGGCAAGGTGCCCATCAGGGCGGCCAACTCGTTCACGGCCCGTGCGGCGTGGCCTCTGCCGACGTCCTCGCCGAAGCGGGCGAGCACGCGGCCGGAGTCGTCGACCACGGCGATCGCCAGGAAAGGCGTCGAGCAGTCGAGGGCCAGCGTGAGCGCCGTGGCCGACGTTTCGCGATGACGGGGCGCCAAGCTGCTCAAGCCCGCCCGACGCTCCACGAGACGCGACGCGAATCTCCGGCGCCGCCGACGTGCTCGAAGCTCAAGTGGTGGGCATCGGGGTATCGACCCAGCAGCCGCTCGCCCCACTCCACAGCCACGAGCCGGGCCCTGTCCAGGTACTGGTCGAGGCCGAGCGCATCGAGCGGCGCGTCGTCGGCGAGCCGGTACAGGTCGATGTGGACGAGTGTGCCGACCGGGGTCGGGTACTCGTGGACCAGGGTGTACGTAGGGCTGTTGACCGGGGCGTCCGACCCCAGCTGCGCAGCCAGGCGCTGCACGAAGGTCGTCTTGCCGGCGCCGAGCGGTCCCGTGAGCACGATCAGGGCGCCATCTTCCGTGTCGTCGATGACCTCGGCTGCCAGGCCATCGAGCTGTTCGACGCCGTGTATCAGGAGCGTTCGCAGCGGCGCGCGACTCACCGCGTCAGTATCAGTCACCCGAGAGGTCGCGTCTTAGCCTGCCGGACACCACGGGAGCGAGCGCGGGCGAGTCCACGGTGAGCACCGCGACGATCGCGGCGCCGTAGGCGACCACGACGTGTGCGCCCGACGACCCCGCCGTTACGATCAGCGGTTCGACTCTCGCCTGTGTGCCCCCGGCGGGTCCCACGGACGCCGTGGCCGCGTCGCGCAATGCTGCGAGGTTGCTCCACCCGTCCGCGTGCGCATGCTCGGCGCTCACGGCGAGGCGCTCGCCCGAGGACGAGTACACGACGACTGAGGTGACGCCTGGTGTCTCGGAGTAGCGCTCGACGAGCTCGGCGGCAGACACGCCCGGCGTCTTGGAACGCTCGTCCGTCGCCTCGGTTGCTCCGCCCCCAAGGGCGCCGAGCACGTCGTCGAGGAGCCCCTCGGAGACGAGCTGGTCGGCGATCAGCCTGGTGGCCTCGTACTCCTCCTCGAGGCTGCCGAGAAGCGTCTCAGCCTGCGTGAGGGAGGCCTCCAGCTGCTGCCTGAGCCCCACGGAGACGCGGTTCAGCGAGGCGCGCTGGGAGTCGAGGTGCGTGAGGACCCGCCGGACCGTTACGACGTCGTCGCTGTTGAGCTTCGCTACCTGCTCGAAGCGCTCCAGGGCCGCGTCTATCCGGTCGGGGACGCTGGCGATGCGCTCGTCGAAGCGCGCCTCTATGCCATCGAGCAACATCGCAGCCTCGCCGAGGCGCTTGGCGTTCCCGCCCTGGTTCAGCCGCTCCCTCTCGCTCTCGAGCAGTGCGGCCAGCTCCGGCACCTTCGGGTCGTCCAGGCCGGCATACGTCTGGGCCTCGCGGCTCAGGCGGTGCAGCTCGCCCATCTGCTCGATGCGTGCCGATTCGCGAGCGCGGCCCAGGTCGGCCTCCAGGCCGACGAGGTCGGGGAATACGCCCGTCTCCAGGTCTGACAGCGCGGCCGAGAGGCGCTCTCCGAAGCGGATGCTGCCGACCTCGGCTGCCTGCTCGCCGAGGAGCTCCAGCCGGCGCCTGGCGCTGGCGGTGGCCTCGGTCTTCAGTGAGGCGACGAGGGCCTCGAGCGCCGCGAGGTCCTCGACACCGCCGTCCGCGGGAAGGTGAGGCAGCGGGTCGTCGATGAGCAGGGCGGAGGCCGCCTCCGTACCCGCCTGGTCCTCCAACAACCGGGCGATCTCCCTGTGCGCCGCCTCCAGGCGGTCGGTCATCGTCTGAGTCGCGGGGAAGGAGAGCAGCTGGGTGCGGATGGCCTCGAGCCGGGCGCGCCTGCGTTCCGACTCCTCCGTGGCGCGCTCCGCCAGCTCGCGGACGAGGCGCTCCTCCGCCTGCCTGACAGACGCCATGACTTCCGGCACGATCGTCCGCGTGGATTGCGCCAGGCGCAACGATTCCAGCTCCGACCTCAGACGCTCGATGTCCTCCGCCGGGCTGTGGGCCTCGTAGCGGACGAGCGTCTCCTCGAGGCGGTGCACCAGGTCTTCCTGGCTCTTGAG
>Ga0079224_100010561_pt1 | contig 12676 bp, 5 predicted proteins | sample Stecom2015_FD_80414 | JGI IMG/M metagenome (GOLD analysis project Ga0079224, IMG submission 80414) | Agricultural soil microbial communities from Utah to study Nitrogen management - Steer compost 2015 | ecosystem: Environmental > Terrestrial > Soil > Agricultural land | place: USA: Utah...
GCTGCCGGACACGACGGTCTCCGTCTCGTTCATCACGCTCCACATGAAGGCCGGGGGCACGAGGGACGACTACGACCGGCGAGAGGCGGCAGCACGGGCGCTCAAAAACCGGCTCGACCAGCTGCACGCAAACCAGCCCATCATCATCCTCGGCGACCTCAACGACGAGCTTGGGTCTTCGATCACGTCGGGAAGAGACACGCCCTACCGCCTTTTCCTCGATGACACCGCCCGTTACCGCTTCCTGACGCTGTCACTCGGTGAAACGCCGACGTGGTGCGGCGGCAGCGAATCGTGTTCGACCGGCTCCACTCTTGACCACATCTTCATCACCGACGAGCTCTTTGACGCCTACTCAGGCGGCTCCACCGGCCGCTACGACGCCCTGCTGGACGCCTTCGACGGCCTGGGCGGGGCATGCAACGGAGAGTTCGTCTGCACGACGTCCGATCACCTTCCTGTCTACGCGCGATTTGCCTTCGCTACCAATACCGCCGCGGAGCAGGATGCCGGTCCCAACGGCTTCGTACTCGAACTGCCGTTCCCGAATCCGTTCCGTAACGAAACGACGCTCGGCTTCACGCTGGACCAGGCCGGTCCGGTGCGCCTGGACGTCTACGACGTCCTGGGCCGCCGTGTGGCCGTGCTATCCGACGAAGTCCGGCGCCCCGGCCGCCATACGGTCCCATTTAACGCCGCCGGACTGCCCGCCGGCGTCTACCTCGTTGTATTGAAAGCCGGCGCACGAATAGTTGCCCACCCCCTCATAAAAGCCGAATAGCGCCGGCGTGCCACGTTGCCCCTCGCTACACATACCCATCGGCTTGTAACTGATTAGTAATCAATCATAAAACCGCTACATATAATGCGTGGGGCGGTGCGTTGTTTTAGGAGGCGGAAAGGTATCGAGGCGCGTTTTTAGGCCATTCTTGTCTGAGAGTGTGGCTTATTCCTACCACGCACTTGAGCCGGAAGATATCGAACAAAAGTAGGCCTCTGTATTACTAATTCAGAGGATTGGGGCTTAGGCCGGCCCCTGGAGTCTTTCCCTTCAGGTTGTTTTCCACCTTCTCGAGCGGCAGTATGTGGAGACGGAGTGTCATAGCCAGTGTGGTCTTCGGGTTCGTCGTGACGCTCACCTCAGCAAGTGCCTGTGCACAGGTCGCGCCCGATCCGGAACGGGAGGCCGCCGAAGCCTTGCGCCACGGTGAATACGCCCAGGCACGCCGGCTCTACGCTGATGTGCTCGATGCCAAACCGGAAGTGGCCCCGCAGTATGCCGAGTCGTTCCTCGCGCTCGGCGACTACGACGAAGGACTCTCCCGGCTCTCCTCCCACGCCCGTTCACGTACCGATCCTCATCTTCTGTACGCGCAGGGGAGGCTACTTGCCGCGACCGGGCGCTACGCCGAGGCCGAAGAGGCTTTTCGCAGCGCCCTCGACAAGCAGCCCGACCTCCTCCGGAATAAGCTCGAGCTCGCCCTGCTCCTCGAAGCCACCGGACGAAAAGAAGCGGCGTTCGATCTCTACCTATCCATTTACCGCCGCTTTAAGGACGGAGCGCTCCGGACCGCCTCTGATCTGAGCGTTGCGGGGCTCGCGGCAGCACGGCTCGAACAGTATCACGAAGCCAACGACGCCTACCGTCGCGCTCACAACGCCGACCCGCAGGACGTGCAAAACCTCTTCCAGTGGGCCGAGCTGTTCCGTGAGAAGTACAACGAGGCCGATGCGCAACGCACCTACGAGGAAGCGCTCGAAATAAATCCGCATCGCGCCGACCTGCTCGTCGGGTACGCCCGCTCGTTCGGCAGCTTCGAAAAGCAGGAGGAGCTCGCAAGGCAGGCCTTAAAAGAAAACCCGCGGAGCGTCGACGCACTCGTCCTCCTGGCCGAGCTCCAGATTCTCGACGGCCAGTACGCTGGAGCGATAGGAATGCTGAACCAGGCGCTCGAGATCAATCCCGCGTCGATGCCGGCTCTTGCTCAGCTCGCATCCGCGCAATTCCTGTCAGGCGACACCACCGCTTTCGGGGAGACGGAGCGCCGCGCCACTGAAATCAACCCCCGGAATGCCGGCTTTTACATCACGCTCGCGGAGAACTGCGTGCGCCGCTTCCGCTATCCCGACGCCGTAACCTTCGGAAGAAAAGCCGTCGAAGCGGACCGGAGCAACGTGTCTGCGGTCGCGTCGTACGGGGTTAGCCTCCTTCGTTTGGGCAACGTGCGGGAAGCCAGGCCTTACCTCGAAGCCGCCTTCGAGCGCGACCCGTTCAACCTGTTCGTCGCCAATACGCTCACGCTCCTTGACTCGTACGAAGGCTTCGATACGATCGAGAGCGAGCACTTCGAGCTGCTCATCGACCGATCGGAGCGCGACCTGCTCGGGCCGGCCATCCTGAGCCTCGCCGAGGAAGCTTACGACGCACTCTCCGCACGGTACGGCTACCGCCCGGAGGGGAAGATTCGCATCGAAGCCTACAGCGATCCGGACGATTTTGCCGTTCGTATCGCCGGTGTGCCCCACCTCGGTCTGCTCGGCGTGTCCTTTGGCGACGTCGTGGCCTTCGACACGCCGAAAGCCCTCGGAAGCGAGCCCCACAACTGGGCGCGAACGCTCTGGCACGAGCTCGCGCACACGATGGCCATCGGGGCGTCGAAAAACCACGTCCCGCGCTGGTTTACCGAAGGCCTTTCCGTCTATGAGGAGCAGCTCGCCCGCCCTGAATGGGGGCGCGAAATGGAGCTCGAGCTCTTCGCCGCGCTCGACGCCGACAGGCTGCTTCCACTGGATAAGATCGATCAGGGCTTCACCCGGCCCTCCTTCCCCGGACAGGTCCTGCTCAGCTATTACCACGCCTCCAGGGTGATCGCGTACATCGCGAACCGGTACGGCGCTGAATCGATCACCAGGATCCTGACCACTATGGCGGAGAACAAGCCCGTCGATCAGGCAATCCGGGAGGTGACCGGAACGGACATGGCCTCGCTCGATCGGAACTTCCGGGCGTGGCTCCGTCAGGAACGTCAGCCCTACGCCTCCCTGCTTGCCGGCGCCCTCGGCTCGGCCGCTTCTGCCTCGCCCGCAGGCTCGGGGAACACCTTCTTCAAACGGCTTGAAGAGGGCCACGCGCTGCTCGAAAGCGGCAGCGACCGCGAAGCCGAAGCAAAATTCCTTGAGGCCATTGACCTCTACCCGGGCTACACCCTGCAGGGTAATGCGTACGAACCCCTCGCCGCGATCTATGAAAAGCGCGGCGACACGGTAAAGCGGATCGAGATTCTTGAACGGTTCCTGAGTTTTTCCGACTACGGAGCGCCCCAGGCCCGCGAGCTGGCCAGGCTGTACCACGAGGCCGGTGACGACGAAAAAGCGATGCGCTACCTCCTCCGCTCGATCGACGTCGAGCCCTACGACAGGGAAGCGCGCGCCTTGCTCGCCGATTTGTTCGAGACGCAGGGGAGGTACGAGGAAGCTGTCAACGAGCGCCGCGCCCTCCTGGCGCTCGACCCCGTGGACAAGGCCGCAGCCTACTACGGACTGGCCTCGAGCCTCTACAAAAACCGGCAGATTTCCGAAGCAAAACGGGCGGTGCTCCAGGCACTCGAGCTTGCACCCGGCTACCGCGAGGCCCAGAAGCTTCTCCTCCAGTGTGTGGAAGCGCTCTGAAGGCCCATTTTTCTCCCTACAGTGTAAACAGCGAGGACGTAGTGGCAACGTATCAGACTGATCCGGCGCTTGACGAAAGGGCCGCGACGCCAACCGAAGAAGAAGTGTTCACCCGCCTCCAGCAGGGCAAGGATGAAATCATGAGCCAGCTCCGGCGTCGGATCGTCGGCCAGGAAGACGTCATCGAGCTCGTCCTGATTGCCCTCTTCGCCGGCGGCCACTGCCTGCTCACGGGCGTCCCCGGCCTGGCGAAAACGCTGCTCATCAAAACGCTTGGTGAGATCCTCGATCTCTCCTACAAACGCATCCAGTTCACCCCGGACCTGATGCCCGCCGACATCACCGGCATCGAGGTCATCGAAGAGGACCGCACAACCGGCCGAAGACAGACCAAGTTCGTCAGAGGTCCGATCTTCGCCAATATCGTACTCGCCGACGAGATCAACCGTACGCCGCCCAAGACGCAGGCTGCCCTGCTCGAAGCCATGCAGGAGCACCAGGTGACCGCCGGGGGCGAGCTGCTCCGTCTACCCGAGCCTTTCTTCGTGCTCGCCACGCAAAACCCGATCGAGCTCGAAGGGACGTACCCGCTTCCCGAGGCACAGCTCGACCGGTTTATGTTCAACATCGTCATCGATTACCTGACGGCCGACGACGAGCTGGCCGTCGCGCTCTCGACGACCTCGAAAGAAGCCGAGCCGCTCAAAACGGTCCTTGCCGGCAGCTCGATCCTCCAGTTCCACCAGCTGATAAAGCAGGTGTACGTACCCGAGAACGTCGCGCGCTTCGCCGTCGACCTCGTCCGTTCGTCGCGGCCGGCCGATCCCTCGGCTCCCGACTTCGTCAGGAGCTGGATCACCTGGGGCGCCGGTCTGCGGGCAATCCAGTATCTCCTGCTCGGCGCCAAGGTGCGGGCCGTCTTCCGCGGCCGTTACAACGTGGCCGTCGAGGATATCCGCGCGCTCGCGTACCCCGTACTCCGCCATCGCATTCTGACCAATTTTTACGCGGAATCGGAGCAGGTAACCGTCGAGCACATCATCGACCGCCTGCTGAAGAACGTGCGCGAACCGGTGTCAAACTGATTTTTTCGTGACCTACAGGACCATCTAGCGGTATCAGGAATGCAGGCCACCCCCGCAACACGATTCATCGACCCCGAGGTGCTATCCAGGATCTCGAACCTCGAGCTCCTGGCAAGGTCCGTCGTGGAAGGTTTTGTCTCGGGCCTGCACCGGAGCCCCTACAAGGGGTTCAGCGTCGAGTTTCTCTCGTACCGCCCTTACATCGAGGGTGACGACCTGATGCGGCTCGACTGGAAGCTCTTCGCCCGCACCGACCGCTATTACGTCAAGGTGTTCCAGGACGAGACGAACACCGCTTTTAACCTCCTGGTCGACGTCAGCAACTCGATGGGTTTTGCCTCGGGCAAGGTGAGCAAGCTCGAATACGCGTTCTACCTCGCTGCGTCGCTGGCCTACCTCATCGTCCGCCAGCGGGACGGCGCCGGGATCACCTTTTTCGACAATAAAATAATCGAACGGATTCCCCCACGAAGCACGAAGGGGCACCTGAACACCATCCTCACGCGGATCGAACAGTCGTCTTTGGGCGCAGAGACCGCAATGGGTAAGCCGCTTCACCAGCTCGCCGAGCAGCAACGCAGGCGCGGGTTCATGATCCTGATCTCTGACCTGCTCGACGACCCGGAGGCCATCGTCGACGGCCTCCGCCACTTCCGCTTCCAGGGCCACGAGGTCATCGTCTTCCACATTCTCGACCCGCAGGAGGTGCATTTCGACTACGACGACGTGGTCGAGTTCGAGGACCTGGAAACCGGCGAGAAGATGCTGGTCGTGCCGGACGCCGTACGCGAGGCCTACCTCGAAAACCTGGAGCGCTACCGGAGCACTCTGCGCCGTGAGTGCGCTCTCCTCCGGATCGATTACTCGCTACTGACGACCGACCAGCCTCTGGACTTTGCCCTGTTCAACTACCTCGCCGCGAGGAAGAGACTCATGTAGCCAGGCCGCATGTCGTTCATCAACTCCATATTCCTTTTTGGCCTTGGCGCGGCGCTTCTGCCGGTGCTATACCACCTCGTGCGGAAGCTGCGGGCGAAGAAACTGCCGTTCAGCTCGCTCATGTTCCTGAAGTCGACGCCAAAGGAGCTTGTGCGCAAGCGGCGGCTCCGGGACATTCTGCTCATGACCGTCCGGGCGGTGATGTTTGGACTGCTCGCCCTGGTTTTTGCACGCCCCTTCATTCCGGAGGAGCACTTCCCGCTGATAGCCGGCACGCCGAGCAGCTCCACCGTGCTGCTCGTCGACAACTCGTACAGCATGCAGTACGGGGACGTCTTCGATCGCGCAAAGCAGGAAGCCCTCGACCGGATCGATCGCGCGGGAAGCAACGACGAGATCTCCGTCGTGCTCTTCTCCGACGTTGCGCGCCAGATGACTCCGCTCAGCAGCGAACAGGCACTCCACCGCGCCGCGATCGAACAAGCGTGGCCCGGTTACCGAGCGACCGATTTTTACGCCCCTCTCCGCCTCGCCTCGGACATCCTGGCCGACGCCCGACACGAGCACAAGGAGATCGTCCTCATATCGGATATGCAACGAGGAGGGTGGACCAGCACCCTCGAAAACTGGAAGCTCGACCCTTCCATCACGTTCGTACCGGTGAAGGTCGCGGAGGAAGCGCCGGAGAATGCGTTCGTTGAGGCTTTTAACCTTACCAAGCGGCGTGCCGACGTCCGGACGGCGCTGCGCTTCGATGCGCGTGTGCGGGCGACGGGACGGCTGGCGGAACGCGCGGCTGCCGTCACGCTCACCGTCGACAATGCCGGATCGGATGCACAAACGCTGCCCGGCGCGGCTTCGCGGAACGTGTCGTTCCAGCAGTTCGCTCCACGGGCGGGATTTTTCCAGGGCTCCCTCGCCCTTGAGGCCGACCGCCTGCCTCCTGACGACCGCTACTACTTCACTTACACCGTCGAGGGCCGGCCGTCGCTGCTCTGCATCGAAGGGGGAGGCCGCCAGGGCGGCTACCCCGGCTGCTTTTTCCTGAACAGCGCTTTCAACCTGGGCGACGACGCACCGTACGCATTCACCACGGGCGGCGCGGAGCTAATCCGAGCTTCCGAGCTTCGAAGGCATCAGGTCGTCTTCGTCGCCGGCCTTCCTTCCCTCTCCGACGCGCAGGCTCGTGTGCTCAGGGATTACGCCGAGGACGGCGGGACGGTCGTGTTTTCGTTCGGTGAAGGGGCGAACCTCCCGGCCTACGCCGCCGCGCTCCGGACGCTCGGCGCCGGCAGGGTCGATGAGGTGGTCGACGCCCGCGCCCTCCAGCACGCGGAGGCGATCATCGGCGAAGTCGAGCTGCGCCACCCCATTTTCAACCTGTTCGCGGAAAGCGGCATCAGCGCCATTTTCCGGTCACGCTTCCACCGGTACGTACGGATGGAAGCCGACGGGGACGCTGCCGTGCTCGGCACGTACGACACCGGCGACCCCATGCTCGTCGAGCGCCGCCTGGGCAACGGCAAAGTTCTCGTGTACACCTCTTCGTTCAATACGGTTTGGACCGACCTGCCCGTGAGCGAGATGTTCGTGCCGTTGGCCTACCAGATCGTTCGCTACGGCCTCGACGGCCCCGGCGCTCGCTTCGGCTACACGGTGGGGGACGTCGTACCTCTGCAAGGCCGCCCCGGCGATGAGTGGGAGGTGCGCGCCCCGGGCAACAGGCTCTACAAGGTCACGATCGACACCAGCGGTACCGGCGTCTTCCGCGAAACGGAGGAACCGGGCAACTACCAGGCTGCGGGGTCCGGCTCGACCTTCCTCTTCTCCGTCAACGTCGATCCCCGGGAATCGGACCTCGATACACGCGATGAGGAAGAGGCATTTGCGGCGGTGGCAGCGCAGACGCAGGACGTGCCGCGCACCCCTGCCGAAGCCGCCACGGCCGCCGTCGAAGAAAACGAGCGCGAGCAGAAGCTCTGGCGGTACCTCCTCCTGCTTGTGATCGGGCTCTTTGCTTTTGAAACGGTTTATGCCAATCGGAAGGCATCATCGGCCGCGCGACGGCGCGTAAGCCCGCACCGGGCGTCGGCTTACGAAACTTCCCGTTTGGGTTCACCAGTGCGTTGAGGATGTGAGGCAGAACATGGCGTCTACAGACAGGATTAAATCACTCGTCCACGAGGTCAGGCGTCGTTGGCGCCGTCGTGCGATCCTTCAGGGCCTCGCTGTTTGCGTTTTTGTGCTCCTGACGGGAGCGCTTCTCCTCCTGTTGCTCTACACGGAGCTGAATGTCCCGGCTGCTTACGTCACCGCCGGGGCAGTTGCCCTGGCGGTCATTTTCCTGGGGTTCCTCGGTTACTACGTCCTCCGCCCGGCTTTCTATCGGATCACCGATCGGCAGGTCGCGCTGTTCATCGAGGAGAGGCTGCCGGAGCTGGAGGACCGCCTGAACAGCGCCATAGAGATCGACGACCGCCTGCTCAGCCGCGAACACAGCCTCTTGATCGATCGGCTGATCGAAGACGCCGTGCAACGCTCCGTCGTCGTCCCTCCGGCCACCCTGATCGACGAAAAACGGGGGCGTATTCTGGCCGCCTGCGCCGCGGCTTCCCTCGTCCTGTTTATGATTTTCGGCTATTCGTCAATCGATTCGCTCCGGGGGCCAGAAGGCGCCCTGAGCCTGTCGTCGATCGTCCCGGTCCAGCGCCCGCTGATGACCGTAACGCCGGGAGATGCCGAGATCGAAAAAGGGGCATCCCAGGACGTCGTCGTCGAGCTGCGTGAGGACACCGACGACGCGGTCGAGCTCCACTACAGGCTGGGCGGTGGCGCCTGGCAGAAGGCGAGCATGACGAAGGCCCTCGACGAACCGGCCTTCCTCTACGCCTTTACCGACGTGCAGGAGCCGATCGAGTACTATGCAACGACTGGCGAGAACCGCTCCGATACCTACACGATCTCGCTCTACGAATTCCCGAACGTGGCACAGATCGACCTCACGTACATCTATCCACGCTACACCGGGCGCGCACCGCGCGTCGAAGAAGATGCTCTCGGCGACATCGAAGGATTAAAAGGCTCGACGGTGACGCTCGCCGTTCACACCACCGGCACCACCGAACGCGCCGAGCTGGTCCTCGCCGACGGCCGGACCGTCGCACTGAAAAGCGCGGGCGACGGCCGCTTCGAAGGCCGCCTCGCGCTCGAAGTGGATGGCGCCTACACCATCCGCCTGTCGGACCGCGAAGGCAAGCAGAACAAGTTCCCCGAAGAGTACCGGATTCGGGCCGTTGAAGACGAAAAGCCGTACATCACGATCACCGATCCGAAACAGGACGTCCGGGTCAATGCGATCCAGGAGGTTCTCGTCGCCGTCACTGTCGAAGACGATTTCGGCGTGAAGGACGCACGGCTTCGGTACTCGGTCAACGGCGGCGACGAGCAGACCATCCCCCTGGCCGAAGCGACCTCCTCCACACAGACCGAGCTCACCGGCGAGCACCTCTTCTTCCTCGAAGAATACAACCTCCAGCCCGGCGACGTCATCTCCTACTACGTCGAAGCCTCCGATCACTTCGATCGCGAGGCCCCCGAGATGACCGACATGTACTTCATCGAGGTGATCCCGTTCGACCTCGAGTTCTCGCAGGTCAACAACGCCGGAGCGGGTATGCCAGGCCAGCCGAGCGGCGTCGTGCTGAGCCAGCAGCAGATCATATCCGCCACGTGGAAGCTGCACCGCCAGAGACGTGACATGGACGAGGCTGCTTTTAAGGCCGACGTCGAAGCGCTCGCCCAGGCGCAGGCCAACCTCCAGCAAAACATCGAAGGCCGCATCAACTCGACCGCGTTCGCCATCGAGCTCCAGACCAGCGAGGATAGCCGGAAGATCGTTGCGTTCCTGCGAGACGCCGTGAAAGAGATGAAGCTGGCGGTGGAGGAGCTGAAAGGCGCACGGCTCGAAGAAGCCCTTACCCCCGAGCGCAGGGCTCTCAACCACCTTCTCCGCGCCGACGCCCTCAACAAGGAACGCCAGATCGCCATCAGCCGGCAGCCGGGAGCCGCAGGCTCAGGCGGCGCCACCGAAGAGCGTATGACCGAGCTCATGGACCTCGAGCTCGACATCTCGAAAGACAAGTACGAAACCCAGGAGCAATCCCGGCCGCCGGGGCAGCAGCAGGACCGGGAGGTCGAGGAAGCCCTCCAGCGTATCCGCGAGCTTGCCCGCAAGCAACAAAACCTGGCACAGCAGGCCCAGAACAACCAGATCACGGGCGAGGACCGGAAGCGGACCGTCGAACGGCTCAAACGCGATCAGGACGAGCTGCGCAAGCAGGCCGAGGAGCTTTCCGAAAACCTCCGCCGGATGGCTCGCTCGGGCGACCAGGTGTCCCGGGAAGCCAACGAACGGATGGAACGTGCGGCCGATCACATGGAGGGCGCCGAGCAGGCGCTCCGGCGCGGCGACACACAGCAGGCCATGAGCCGTCAGCAGCAGGCCGTAAACGAGCTCCAACGCCTCGAAGAAGAGCTCGACCGCGCCCGCACCGGGAACGCCCGCGGTGCGCTCGACGACCTCGCCGAACAGTTCGAACAGCTCCGTGAACAGGAACGCAGCATCGAGCGGAGCCTGCAAGAGGCCAACCGCGAGGCGCAGCGCAACGGCGGCAGGATGAGCCCGGAGACGGCAGACCGGCTCCGCAGGCAACGCGAGCAGGCCCTCGACGACCTCCGGGAGCTCCAGCGGCAGGCCGAAAACCTCCGCGAGCGAAGCGCCGCCAACGACCCCGAGCTCGCCAACGCCGCTCGCGAACTCGTCCAGCAGATCCGTCGCGAGGACCTGGAACGCAGCATGGAGGAATCCGAGGCAGCGCTCCAGCGAGGCTGGCTCGATCAGGCCAACCGCATCGAAGAAGACATTCAGGCCGGTCTGGAAGGGGTCGAGAACAGCGTGCGGCAGCTCGCACGAAGCCTTCCGGTCACCGAAGAGGAACAGCTCGCCCGGGCGCTCGACGACGTCCGGGACCTCATGCGCAGGCTCGAGCGCATGAACGAACCCGGCGACCAACCCGGTGAGCAACAACAGGGAGACTCGCAGAACCAGGAAGGCCAGCAGGCGGGGCAACAGGCCGACAATCCCGGTCAGGGACAGGGAGGGGGAGGCGATTCGGCGGCGCGTAACGAGCGGATGCGCCGCGAGCTTGCCCGCGCCCGCGACATCCTCGACCGGCTGCGCGACGACGTCGGAGGCGACCCCGAAGCCCGCGCCGCCCTCGGCCGCATCCGCAACACCTGGGCCCGCGCCGACCACACCGGCCAGCGCGTCGAAGGTGAGGAGGCCGACGACCTCTTTAAAAACGAGGTTTACGAGTCGCTCTCCGCGCTCGAAGCCGCACTCGTCCGGCAGCTCGACGGCATCGCCCTCGAAAAGAAGCTCTTCGGCTCGAGAAAAGGCGACGTGCCCGCCGAGTACCGCGAGCTCGTCGATAAGTACTACGAAACCCTGGCGAAGTCGCGCAACAGGTAACCGTCGGAAGGACGGCCACCGGTCGCCCATCCGCCACGTTGATTCAGGTTATGTTCGAGTGGCTCTTCAAGTTCAGCGAGCTCAATTTTGCCGAAGGGGAGGTCGGCTTCCAGGCAGGACGCCTGATCGTCTTGTTTGGAGTGCTGCTGCTCTTCCTGCTCGTGGGCTTTGTAGTGACCTACTCGCTCACGAATGCCTACACGTCCGACCGGACGAAGGCGGTATCGCTCGGGCTGCGCATACCCGCTCTGCTGCTGCTCTTCATACCGCTGCTCGAACCGGTGCTCATCATGCCGGACGTGGTTCCCGACGAAAACTTCGTGGCGGTGCTGGTCGACGGCTCCGAAAGCATGAACCTTCCGGACGGCGCAAACGGTGAAACCCGCCGTGAGGCGGTGCACGATCTGCTCTTTGGCCGGGGACAGGTTGCCCGTGGACTCGAAGAGGCCTTTAAGGTGCGCTACTACACGTTCGGCAAGGACGCCGCCCGCACCGACAGCCTGACCGCCGCCGGCGCAAACGGACGGGAAACCAACGTCGCGGCAGCCTTGAAACGCGTTCTTGCGGATTTTAACGGCGTGCCCCTCGCCGGCCTCGTGCTGATGACCGACGGGGCCGACAACAGCCAGGAGGTGCCGCTCACCGAAGCGGAAGAGCTGCGCCGCCTCGGCATCCCCCTACACATCGTGGGATTTGGCCGTGAAGCCTTCGACCGCGAGCGCGAGATCCTGGACGTACAGGTAAGCGACGGGGTCGAGGAGACGACCGGCGCCGAGATCGACGTCAAGGTTCGAAGCTGGTCCGACGAACCCGAACCCGTCGTTTTTAACGTTTACCGCGACGACCAGCTGGTCCTGACGCAGGAGCGGCCGCTCAAGGGCAACGGAAAAATCGACCAGCTCACCTTCTACTACGAGCCCCGCGGGGTCGGCGCTGACGAGTACACCGTGGAAATTGCCGATGCCGACCGGGAGATCAACACCGTCAACAACCGGTTCCAGACGCTGATCGACACCCGCCGCGACACCTTGCGCGTGCTGTACTTTGAAGGGCAGCTGCGCCGGGATTTTAAGTACATCAAACGAGCCCTCGAAGACGATCAGGTGGTCCGGTTCACCTCGGTCGCCCAGACCGGTACGGGGAAGTTCTATCGCCAGGGGATCGAACACCCGAACGAGCTGGCCGGCGGCTTCCCGGTATCAGAGGAAGAGCTGTACCGGCACCAGGTGATCATTTTTGGCGACGTCGACGCGTCTGCGTATTCGATCGAGCAGCTGCGCATGATCGAAAAAGCCGTCCGTATCCGTGGAAGCGGCTTCCTCATGCTGGGCGGGCAGCACGTCTTTTCGGAAGGCAACTTCTGGAACACGCCGATAACCGACCTCCTTCCCGTCGACCTCGATCCGTCCCGTCGTACCGCCATTCCGGAGCGGTTGGTGACGGAAGGGAAGCC
>Ga0079224_100010563_pt1 | contig 12675 bp, 10 predicted proteins | sample Stecom2015_FD_80414 | JGI IMG/M metagenome (GOLD analysis project Ga0079224, IMG submission 80414) | Agricultural soil microbial communities from Utah to study Nitrogen management - Steer compost 2015 | ecosystem: Environmental > Terrestrial > Soil > Agricultural land | place: USA: Utah...
ACGAACCGGGTGAAGTCATCTGCTCTTGGATCCTGTAGCACTCATCTGCTCGGTTGCCGCCGAAGCGGAACCGCTGCTCTCGAATTTGAGCGAACCCCGGCCCGCATCCGGCGGTTCCCTCCAGGCGTGGGAAGCCCACATCGGCGACCGACCTATTGTCGTCGCTGTCGGAGGCATGGGCAAGACGAACGCCGCGCGCGCTCTCACCGTTCTGCTGGAGCGGCGGGAACTCGCGGGAGTGATCGGGTTCGGCATCGCCGGAGCGTACCCGGGCTCCGGTCTCGAAGTCGGTGACATCGCGCTCGCCACCGAGGAGCAGTACGGAGACGAGGGCGTCGAGACCCCGACCGGGTGGCTTTCGACCCAGGGGATCGGCATTCCCCTCCTCCGGCGTGAGGCCGGCGATCTCTACAACCGCTTCGATGTCGACGGAAACGCCCTCCAGGCCGCACGGGACGCTCTCGCTTCCGCCGGCATTCCGGTTCGCGCGGGACCGTTCGTCACCGTTTCCTGCTGTTCGGGAACCGCATCCCGGGCGGCCCTCCTCGAGGAACGCTTCGCCGCGATCTGCGAGACGATGGAAGGAGCGGCCTACGCGCACGTGGCGGCGTTCTACCGGACTCCTTTCCTGGAGGCGAGAGGGATCAGCAACCTGGTCGAGGATCGGGACCTGTCTCGGTGGCGAATCGCTACAGCGGCGCAGGCAGTCGCCGAAGCCGTTCTCCCGATGGTCGCGGCGTGGCCGCACACCTCTCGCACCTCCAGACACGTCGCCTCCACGTGACCCAACTCGACCTCGGATTCTCGCCCTGCCCGAACGACACGTTCATCTTCCACGCGCTCGTGCACGGCATGGTGGACGCGGACGGTTTGTCCTTTCGGCCTCGCCTCGAGGACGTCGAGACGCTCAACCGTCTCGCCCTCACCGGCAGCCTCCACGTCACCAAGGTGTCCTTCGGCGTTCTGCCCTACCTCCTCGACGAGTACGTGCTGCTCCGAAGTGGCGGCGCACTCGGCCGTGGCTGTGGACCCCTCATCGTCACTCGCTCCGGGGGGAACGTATCGCTCCGCGACAGCCGCATCGCCATACCCGGGCGTTTCACGACAGCCAATCTCCTTCTCCGTCTGTACGATCCCGAGATCCCCGAGGGCGTCGAGCTGCCCTATCACCAGATCATGCCCGCTGTTGCCGACGGACTGGTGGATGCCGGCGTCATCATCCACGAGTCGCGTTTCACCTATGCGGACCACGGGCTTCGGCAGCAGGTCGACCTGGGTGAATGGTGGGAGCAGACGACCGGTTCGCCGATCCCGCTCGGGGCGATCGTCGCGCGCAGGGATCTGGGCTCCGGGATCGCCGAGGTCGAGGGCGCGATCCGCGCGTCGGTCGAGTACGCGCTGCGAGATCCTCGGGCCTCGGCGGCGTACGTCCGCACTCATGCCCAGGAGATGTCTGAGGACGTAACTCGTAAGCACATCGATCTTTACGTCAACGAATACAGCGTCGATCTGGGCTCGCGGGGAGAGGCGGCGGTGCGGGAGCTGATTCACCGGGCGCAAGCCGCCGGTCTCATTCCTTCCCCGCCGATGGATCCTTTGGCGGGAACTTCGACTAGAATGTGATCATGGGGCAGGTTGCGAGCTCGCGATGAGTCGCTCGGGATGTCTCGAACGGCCGCCCCGAAACGTTAGTAGCCGTAGTGTCCGACATCCGGTTCGTTCGCGAAGTCGCGGAACGCCTGCTCGACATCCTCTTCGGCCTCCAGCCGTGAGCGGAGGCGGCGGAAGGAGACGCGCAGCATCCGCTCCCTGAGCACCAGGTCGGGAGGCGTCGCGGGAAACATCCAGGGGGGCAGGTACTTGTCGACCGCCGGAGCGTCTCCCGTCGTGGAGAGTCCTTCCGGGGGCGGGGCCACTCCCAGGCCCGTGCGAACGAGCTCGTAGCCGATCGCGGGATCCAGCCCCTCTTCGAGCGCGATGTCGTACAGGAGCTCGGCGAGTTCGGCCGGCATGCCGTCGGCGGCGGCTTCCTCGAGGATCGAGCTGCGCCGGCTGTCGAGCTCCTCCACCGCGATCCCTTCCTCGACCGCTTCGCGGAAGAGTGCCGCGCTGCCGAAGTAGGTGTCGTCGGCACGACGGGCACGCCGTCGCTCACGGTAGCCCTCGAGCGCACGGAGGGCGCTGCGCTCCTTGCTGGCCACTGAATCGTCTCGCTCGTCTGGACGGTACACGTGTGCCCCCGTCGTGTAGATCGGCGCGGTGCTCCGAGGATCGGAGCGCCTCTCATTCCGCCGAGGAGGCAAGCGACGGACCAGTTCGGAAAATGCCGGGGAAGAGTACCGGCATAGGGCGCGATCTTTGCGTTTTGAACGTCTCGAGGCGTCCGTGGCGACGCCATATTCGTCGGGGCTTGTCCCCTGACGTGAGCAGAACCCGTTCGGCGCCGGAGACGGTGCCGTTGCGGACCGCGACGGATGTCGAGCCACCACGGTCCGGGCCCCACAGTCCTGGACGTAGCTCGTTGTTCCGCCGCTTCCTCCGAGGGCATTTCACTCGGAGGGACCTCTCGACTCCGTCCGCCCTTCGAGGACTCGTATGGAACACTCCATCTCCAAGCGCGCGCGTGGTGCCTTCCTGGCCCTGCTCGCGTTCGTCGGGATCGCCGGATCGCCGGGCGGACTCGACGCTCAGTACTTCGGACGCAATCAGGTCCAGTACAGGACCTTCGATTTCCAGGTCCTGCAGACCGAGAACTTCGACATCTACTTCTATCCGGAAGAGGAGGAAGCGGCGCGCGACGTCGGACGGATGTCGGAGCGCTGGTACGCGCGACTCTCGCGCATCCTCGACCATACGTTCGATGACCGCCAGCCGGTGATCATGTACGCCACCCACCCCCACTTCCAGCAGACGAACATCATCGGCGGGGGGATCGGCGAAGGCACCGGGGGTGTGACGGAAGCGTTCAAGCAGCGCGTCGTGATGCCCTTCTCGTACAGCTACGAGGAGACGGACCACGTGCTCGGCCACGAGCTGGTGCACGCGTTCCAGTACGATATCTCCGGGCTGGGCCGCGCGGGGGGCGGGATCGAAGCGGCTGCGCAGCGCTTCCAGGTGCCCCTCTGGTTCATCGAGGGAATGGCCGAGTACCTCTCGGTCGGCCCGGTCGATGCCCACACGGCGATGTGGCTTCGCGACGGGGCGCTGCGAGGTGACCTGCCGACGATCGAGCAGATGACGTACGACCCGCGCATCTTCCCCTATCGCTGGGGACAGGCCCTCTGGGCGTACGTCGGCGGTACCTGGGGCGATCTCGCGATCGGGCAGATCCTCAAGCTCACGGGTCAGGGGGTGCCTTACCCGGTCGCCTTCGAGCGCATCCTGAACATCTCGCTCGAGGAGCTCTCGGCGGACTGGCACACCGCGATCCGCAGGGCGTACCTCCCGCTCCTGGCCGAGCGGCCGGAAGCACGTGAGGTGGCGGACGCGCTCATCACGTCGGAGGGACGCGGCGGACGGATGAACGTCGCCCCCGTCATCTCGCCCGACGGTCGATACCTGGTCTTCCTCTCCGAGCTCGACTTCATCGACGTCCAGCTCCACCTGGCGGATGCCGAGACGGGCCGGGTGATCCGGACGCTGCAGAAGGGCACCGCCTTCGACCCGCACTTCGGAAGCCTCCGGTACATCAGCTCCGCCGGCACCTGGTCGCCAGACTCCCGGCGCTTCGCCTTCTCCGCGCTGCGGCAGGGACGCGACGTGCTGGTGATCCTCGACGTCGAGCGGGGCAGACGGCTACAAGAGATTCGCATTCCCGACGTCGACGAGCTGACGAACCCGACCTGGTCGCCGGACGGGCGAACGATCGTCGTCACGGGGCTCGTGGGTGGTGTTTCGGACCTGTTCCTGGTGGACGTCGAAACGGAGGAAGCCACGCGGCTGACCGATGATCGGTACGCCGAAATGCACCCCTCCTTCTCGCCTGACGGGTCCCGGATCGCCTTCGCGACCGATCGGGGCCCCGGCACCGATCTGGAGACGCTGGAGTATGGCGGCTACGAGATCGTGGTAATGGACGTCGAGACTCGAGAGATCACCCGGGTACCCGGCATGGCGGGGACGAAGAACATCAACCCGCAGTGGTCGGGGGACGGTCAGAGCATCTTCTTCATCTCCGACCGCACGGGAATCTCCAACATCTATCGGGTGGAGCTCGAGTCGGGGCGGCTGTCGCAGGTAACCGATCTCTTCATCGGCGTGAGCGGCATAACCGACGTGAGCCCCGCCTTCAGCGTGGCGCGGGAAGGAAACCGGCTGGTCTTCACCGAGTTCCACGAAGCCGGCTACAACATCTACGCGTTGAACGGTGCGGAGGCGCTGGCCGGGACCGAGGTGCCGGAGACGCACATGGCGGGAGCCGACACCACGGTGACGACCGCTGCGCTCCTGCCCCCCGTGCCGCGGCCGCAGGAGGGGGCGTTCAACCGGGTTACCCAGTTGCTCGCGGATTCGCGGACCGGGTTGCCCTCGGCCGCGGAGGCCCGGCAGTTCGCGGTGGTGGGGTACCGCCCGAGTCTCGGTCTCGATTACCTCGGACAGCCCCAGGTCGGCGTGTCGGTCGGAGGGGGTGCCTTCAACTCGGGCGGTCTCTACGGCGGCATCTTCGGCATCTTCAGCGACATCCTCGCGCGCCATCAGGTGTTCGGAGCGATCCAGGCGCAGGGCCAGATCGACGAGGTCGGCTTCGCGCTGCAGTACCTGAACATGCGTGAGCGGTGGAACTTCGGCGCCGCGGCTCAGCGCGTCCCCCTGGTCTACGGCCGCTTCGACGCCGGCAACGACCCGACCGACAACAACAACTACGTACAGCGGATCTCACGGATCCGACTGTTCGACACCAGCCTGCAGGGATTCGCGCAGTACCCGTTCTCCCAGGTCCGCCGAGCCGAGTTCAGCGGCGGGCTTCGCAGGATCTCGCAGGACGTGCAGCAGTTCGACTTCGTGTTCGACCCCACGGGAACCATGTTCCTCGGGGAGCGGCAGTCCCGCATCGACGGGCTCAGCCTCAACCTCTTCGAAGCCTCTGCCGCCTACGTCTACGACAGTTCGCTGATCGGCTACACCTCGCCCTTCGCCGGCCAGCGATACCGGTTCCAGATCACGCCCACCTTCGGCGAGCTGCAGTTCGTCCAGGGTCTCGCCGATTACCGGAAGTACTTCTTCTGGAACCCCTTCACGCTCGCCGTGCGCGGAATGCACATCGGCCGCTACGGCCGCGACGCGGAAGGCACGGTCGACGGACAGCAGGTGTTCAACGACTTCTACCTCGGCCAGTCCTGGTACATCCGCGGCTACGAGGACGTCTACAGCCGGTGCCTCAACGGCGGCCAGCGTCGGGACAACAGCTGCGAGGTGCTGCCCGGTCTGCTGGGCAGCCGCCTCGGCCTGGTGAACGCGGAGATCCGCTTCCCGCTCATCCGGCAGCTCGTCATCGGGTCCTCGCTGGGCCTTCCGCCGATCGAGGGCTTCGTCTTCGGTGACGCGGGCATCGCGTGGGACGCGGAGACGACACCCACCTTCGTCCGCGGGATCCCCGACGATCCGACGGAACGGGGAATCCTCACCAGCGCTGGCGTCGGCGCCCGCATCAATCTCTTCGGCGTGTTGATCCTCGAGGTCGACTACGTCAACGCCTTCCAGCGCGATCGCGGCTGGCACTGGCAGTTCGGGTTCGTGCCGGGATTCTGATCCGAGCCGACAGGCCGGGTACGGGGGCCCCGCTTCGCTGAGGCGGGGCCTCCTGCGTGGGCCGTCTTCTGTCCCTATCTTTACGCCCGCGCCGTCCCCTCTCTCTCTCGTTACCCGTTCCTCGATGGACGTTCGCTCCTCCAGTGCGGAGCGCGCGGCGCGCCGCGCCTCGATACTCCAGGCCGCGGTCGAGGTGTTCGCCGCGCAGGGGTTCGTCAACGCCCGCACCCGGGAGATCGCCCGGAGAGCCGGGATCGGCGAGGGAACCATCTATTTGTATTTCGAGGGGAAGGACGACCTGCTGCTGACCGCCTTCCGCGAGAAGGTTTCGGAGTTCTGCGAGGCGGTACACCACCTCCTGAGCGAACCGGGAACCTTCGACGAACGACTCCGCCGCTTCATCTGGATGCAGTTCGCGGGGATCGAGGCGGATCCGGAGCTCGCGACCGTCCTCCTCCTCGAGAGCCGTCAATCAACACGATTTTACGGAGAGCCAGTTCGTGAAGTGCTGCGTGAGTACGCCTCCGCGGTGGATCGCCTGCTCGAGAGCGGTGTCGCGGAGGGGCGCGTCCGCACGGATCTCGAGATCCCTCTCGTCCGGCGGATGTTGATCGGCTCCCTCGAGGAGATCGAGCTGGACTGGCTGGTGGGACAGCGCGGCCGCCCCCTCACCACCTCCGCGCCGGACGTGGCGAAGGTTTTCCTCGAGGGGATCCAGGTCGGACGAGATGGCTGAAGCGCGAGTTCCGGATGTGCATGCTCCGGGGCGCCTCAGGCTGACGCTCCTGGAGAGCGGCATTGCCTGGATTCACATGCTTCCGGGCGTGGATGGCCTCGCCGCGCCCATCACCCTCGCCACACTACGGGAGCTGGAGGAACGGCTTACTCACCTGGAATCGCTGGCTCACGAGGGACGGGCGCAGGCGATCATCCTCGCCACGTCGCCTCCTCATCTCCCTCCGGGCAGCGACGCGCTGGAGCTGGCGGTGCTCCGGCGCGAGGAAGAGGTAGTCGCCTGGTCACACGAGGCGCAGCGTATCCTGCGCCTCCTCGAAACCCTCCCTGTTCCAACTGTTGCGGCAATCCGCGAGGACTGGATCGGCGGGGCGGCGGAGCTCGCCCTGGCCTGCTCCTACCGTGTGGGCTGCGTCGGCTCCGGAGCTCGCATCGGCTTCCCTCAGACCGCCGCCGGCTTCCTTCCCGCCTGGGGCGGCTCCGTCCGCCTCCCCCGCATCGTCGGCCTCGCGGCCGCCCTCGACCTCGTTCTCTCCGGCGAGGCGGTACCGCTCGAGGAGGCCGACCGGCTCGGACTCGTCGACACCCTACTGCCCGCCGACGATTTCGCCGCCCGTGTAGAAGCCTTCGCCCGGGACCGCCTCGCCCACGGACGTACCCACCCGTTCCGCGATCTGCCGCGCCGTCTCCTCCACCATACCCGTACCGGCCGACGCCTCGAGTCGGTACTGGCCAACCGCCGTCACCTTGGCGCCAGCCAGCAGGAGCCTGCCCGTTCGGTGCGGGAGCTCATGACGCGCACTCTCGCCCTGCCCCTGGAGCTCGCGCTCGCCCATGAATCCTCCGTGGCCGGTCAGCTGGTCCAGCTGGAGGAGGTCCGGTCCCGGCTGCATGCGCATCAGTCGATCACGGCGCTATCGACTGATTACGCACCCGGTGGCTCGGCGCCGGTGGCGGCCGCCGTACTCGGCGCCGGCCCCACGGGCAGTGATCTCGCCTACCTGCTCGCGAAGGCGGGGATGGACGTACGTCTCAGAGACCCGTCCCGGATCGCCGTGCACCGTGGCGTCGAACGGACCCGAGCGCGGCTACGGTGGGAGGTGGAGCACGGGAGGATCGGCGAAGGCGAAGCGAGCGAGCTGGCGAGCCGGCTGGTGGGGGCGACCGGTTTCGGTGGTTTCGGGACGTTGGACCTGGTGATCGCGACGGCGGACGCGGGCCGACCGGTGCGCGAGCTGCTCGTCGAGGTCGAGCCGCACGTGCGCGCGAACTGTGTTCTCGCGTACCACGACTGGTGTGCGTCGCCCACGCGAGTGCAGTGTGGGCTGCGGCAACCGGAACGGGTGGTCGGAATCGTACCGGTGTTGCCGCTCGAGCATTCGCGGGTACTCGAGATCGTGCCGGGGGCACGGACCGAGAGCGACCCGGTGTCGGAGGTGCGCCGCCTCGCGCAACGGCTCTCGGCGGTGGGGATCGTGGTCGCGGACGCTCTGCCCACGCCGTGCACGCGTCTCCTGGCCGTTTACTTCGCGGAAGCATCGCGGCTGCTCGACGAGGGAGCGACGGTCGACCAGGTGGATGCCGCTCTACAGGAGTTCGGCTTCCGGGTGGGGCCGTTCCACAGGATGGACGCGATCGGGGGAAAACGGGTCCTCGATCTCCTGGATGGTTGTCGGGAGGGACTCAGGGAGCGAGCGGCGGCAGGTCAGCTCCTGCGGCGGTTCGCGAGCAGCGGTCTGACCTTCTACCGCTACCGCAAGGGTCGGCCGGCGCGACCGCATCCCGAGCTTCCTCCCGGTCTCTCGCCCGGCAATCCTTCGGTGGCCGCACTCGTTCGGTCGAGGGTGCTGCTCGCGCTGATCAACGAAGCTGTCCGGATCGTCGAGGAGCGCGTGGTATCGCGGGTTGGGGATGTCGATGCGATCGGGGTGCTGGGGTTGGGCTTCCCAGCCCACCGGGGTGGGCTTCTCCATCACGCGGAGGTACTCGGCCTCGCGGCGGTGGTCACCGACCTGGAGGCGGCGGCGCGCCGGCACGGCGCACGGTACGAACCGGCTCGATTGCTGCGTTCGCTCGTCGAGAGCGGAGCCACCTCCTTCGAGGGTCGCACGATATCGCCTCTGGACAGTCCATGGGGCGGGTGATAAGATGGTCCCGGCACGAGCCGGCGCTCAGGCACGGTTCCCGTACGCGAGAAGATCCGCCAATGGCCGAAATCGATATTCAGCGCGACGTCCATCCAGATCCCGAGCCCGACTACACAGTCGGCGAGATGATCCTCTGGCTGGTCGGGATCCTGGCGATCCCGCTCGTTCCGATCCTGATGATCTGGTTCTTCACTCCCTGGAGCGGGATGTAGCGCCGGACCGGAGCGGTGAGAAAAGGGGGCCCTTCAGCTGAGGGGCCCCCTTTCGTTGCAGCGGTGACGCCGCCGAGAGGAATCATTCGGTGGTTGAATCGCCCTCGTCGAGCTCCGATGCGTCGGCCCAGAGCCTTCGGCTCACCATCGTCACCCCACCGGCCGTCACCTCGATCGGCGGCAGCGAGACGGACCCGAGGACTGTGCCGGAGGGCGCAACCGTCTGGACGTCGAGATCGTGGACGCCCGGCGGCAGGCTCAGGCGCACCACGGCCACGTCGTCAGGGAGGAGCGTCCAGCTTCGGGTGTCCGCTCGTTCGCTCTCGTTCGCCGCGAGGTTCGCGAGCCGCCCCGCGAGAAAGCCGAAGACCTCCCCGCCCTTCTCCTCCGCCTTCTTCTCCATCTCGCGGGACACGAGATATTTGAAGATGCCGCGGGTGACCAGCCTCACGAGCATCGCCTTGCGTTCGGACTCGAGCTGGATCGCGGCGGCGGACGACAGGTCGGCTACGGGCGCAGCGTACAAGGTGTCCGCTGCGGCGAGGATGCGTAGTTCGGATCGGGGCGGTTCGGGCTCCACCAACGTTGGCCACGCGAGCTTGAGGATGTGGGCTCCGGCGAAGGCGTGCCCGATCTGCACGGCGGGGTGATCGTCCCAGGACCGACCCCAGTAGCCACGCTCGACGAAGTTGTCCACGAGCCGGGCGGCGACGACCGCGGCGGCCTCAGCGACCTTCTCGGAGTCGCCACTGTCGAGATCGTCGAGTTCGTGGTCGAGGATCGGCACGTGGACCGTGGACTCGCGGCGGTGGGCAACGAAGCCCCGCTCCAGGAGCAGTACGACCTCGCCCGTCGGAGCGGCATCGGGAAGATCGGATGTGCCCGGATACCAGACGGCGGCTGAATCCACCACCTCGGTAATGCCGAGGCGGCTCGCCAGCCGAACCAGGTCGCGCCCGAGGGCGCCAGGGGCTGCGGCCGCGCGTCCGCCGGGGCAGGCGGCGAAGCTTGCATCCGCCTGTCGCAGAGAGACGAGAGCGTCGTTCGCTTCGCCGGCCGCCTCGAATGCCATCGCCGCGACGTAATGCAGCATGCCGTGCAAGCTGCACCGCATGTCATCGCCCGCACCACTGTGGAGCAGCAGCGTGCTCAGCCGCCGGGCTTCGACGGCCGCGCCATCCACGTCTCCGAGCTCCAGATGGTTCATCATCCGGTAGTACGGAATCATGGCGGTCTCCGCCGGCTCGGGAACCCACGAGAGCAGACCTTCGCTCAGCAGGTAGGAACCCGCGGTTCGGCTGGCGCTCGGAACCGCCCGCTGCTCCGCCTCACGCTCCGCCCGCTCCAGGGCGGCATTGCTCTCCTCGAACTCGCCGGCCTCGCGAAGCACCAGCGCGCGCTGCAAAGCCTCCAGCAGCGAATCGGACGGACGGACCGGCGAGTCCGGCTCGAAGAGCGAGAGCGCGGCTGCCGGCTGCCGCATGACCAGATGATGTCGCAGCCATGCGTCGCTTTCCGCCAGCGTCGACACCCGGAGCGGGGAATGGAGGGGAAGCGATTCGGGGGCGGGACGTACCAGCAGCGACCGTGAAGAGGCACAACCGCAAAGGAGCGGAACGAGCAGCACGACCGCGGCGAAGCTTCGCCTCCGGCCGCCCTTCCATCCACCATCGAAGCGAAGGGCGAACCCTTTCCGACCACCCACCGCTGCTCGCAACCCTGCCTCTTCCACGTTTCCCCGGGTGTCGTTGCTGGGCGTTGCTCCTGGTCGGCCTGCTCCGCTGAGAGTCACCTCGACCTCGCAGCTCCGGTTCGGGCTTGCCCGAGCGGGTCCTATCGCTGCTCCAGGATCAGCACTCGCTCCCGCGCCCGCGCGATCGCTTCAGCGATCCGCGCCGCGACTTCACCCCGCGCCTCGATCTTCTCCAGCTCCATCTGGTGAATGAAGAGCTGGTATCGCATGATCGCTTCGAAGGGGCGCAGCTGCTTGTCGAGGGTGCTGGCGATGCGCAGCGTCGTCTCCGGATCGCCGGGGCGGATCACGTCCGCCCGATCGTAACGGTCGAGCGCGAGGTCGAGCCGTCCGGCGGCGGCGAACTCGTCGCCCTCTCGGACGAGCGCATCCGCCCGTGCCGCCGCCTGCCCCGCCAGTGTCGCGTCCACCGGGGAGGTGACGGTGCGGTACCCCTGTGGCTCACGGTAGGTGTAGGCGCTGACTCGCCCATTCTGGAGGCTCACGAAAGCCACTTCACCCACGGCATCGCCGGGAGCAGCCAGACCCGACCGCGCCGTCATCGTCGTCATACCGCTACTGTCCCGGACATCCCAGGCGTCACCGGTCGTGCGGGTGGCGGCCATCACCTGGGCCTCGGTCATCCCGATCGCGATCTCCCCGCGGGCGATAGCGTCACACAGGTCCGGGGTGCACGTTGCGAGCGCCGTCGCCCCCGTCAGCGATCGCTCATCCGCGAGTCGGCTGCGCTCCAGCTGTACATCCGCCCCGGCCTGAGTGACGACCGCACTCGTGCGATCCGGGAGCACCTGTCCATTCTCCATGACCGGGACCAGCGTCGGTCCGCACCCGGAGAGAAGCACTGTGCCCGTGAATAGGGCGGTAGCGGTTCGGCGTGTAGTGGCCATGACGGTGAATTGGTTGGTGACCCTGACGGAGCTCGCCGCCCGCCGGTCGTCGACGAACACGAGCCGCGGCAGCCTCCCGGCGCCACGGAAGAGAACTCGACGCGTCAGAACCTGATGCGCGGGTTCTCCACGTACTTCTTGATCTTGTGCTGACCCACCCAGACCCGTTGGTTGCTCTCGAGGTCGACCAGGCTGAGATCCACCTGGTAGAAGACGACGCGTCGTCGCCCCTCCCGGTCCTCGATCGACTGGATTTCTCCCTGGAGCATGTACGATGCGCCGTGCTCCATCCCCAGCTGGGCGCGCGTGCCGGTGGATGCGAACTCCTGCTGGTCGAGCCGCTCGGCCCGCAGCTCGTCGCGCTCCGCTCCGCTGGAGACGACCTGTACCGCGCCGCTGTTGACGTACGCGCGCTCGAGGTCCCTGACGAAGGTCTCCACCGGTATGTGCTCCATGCTCCGGTTCCTGACGGTTCCGACGATGACCGTGGGAGCCTCGCCTCCGTGGCTGCGCATGTGGTCGCTCACCCAGTTCGAGACGAAGCTCTGCTCGATCATCGCGTCGGCCACCATGCGGCTGTCGACGTCGTTCCAGCGGCCGGACAGATCGATCGCCTGCTCCGGCGCGATACGGGTCACCTGTGGTGCACACCCGCTCAGAGCCAGCGCACCCAGCGCGAGCACCATCAGGGGTCGGGTGGTCACTACCTTTGTCTTCATGAATGCTCCACGAACGCACGGGGTAACCGCGGGGTCGGCTTACGCCGACCCCATCCAGGGCAGGCGACATGCCGCTCCGCCCGTTAGACGTATATGCTTTTCCGCATGTGACTTGCGTACGTGTACGCGCGTTTCCGCGCGCCCCGAGCGTCTATTTCCGTGGACAGGTGAGTCGCCGCGGGTGGGACAGGTGGTAGGGGATCCGGCGGGGAGCAGTGCCCGCCGGGTCGGCGGGCGAGCCTCTAATGATCCTCGAGGCCGTAGGCTTTGAGCTTCTGCCAGAGGGTCGTGCGGCCCATCCCGAGGATCTCGGCCGCCCGCGTACGGTTTCCGCCTGCCTGATCCAGGGCCGTGAGGATGTCGATCTTCTCGCGATCGGGGTCCGGGGCCTGGTAGCGCCGGCTGCTGTCGGCGGGCCGAGCTTCGACCGGCTCCTTCTCCGGCTCCGGGTTCCGGACCTCCTCGGGCAGATGG
>Ga0079224_100010564_pt1 | contig 12673 bp, 8 predicted proteins | sample Stecom2015_FD_80414 | JGI IMG/M metagenome (GOLD analysis project Ga0079224, IMG submission 80414) | Agricultural soil microbial communities from Utah to study Nitrogen management - Steer compost 2015 | ecosystem: Environmental > Terrestrial > Soil > Agricultural land | place: USA: Utah...
GTAATTGTTGCGTCTCCTGCCACAGCACCACCAGTAACTAAACCGGTTTGACTTACTGTTGCTCTGGTAGCATCACTTGTAGTCCAAACACCTGTTGTATTGGAATCTGTTGGTGTCCAGGTAAGCGTCAATTGTTGTGTTTGACCTTCTTCCAAAACAATAGGGGCCACCTGATTAATTGCAACCGTGGTCGGCAATACGAAGCATCCACCTACCAACTTATTACATCTAGCCAAGCTTGACAGATAATCGTATATTGGACGCAATGAATCATACGTATCAATGTCTGTATTAGGAATCAACAACATTGACTCATGCTCTGCAGTATGATACATAGAGTTCTGAATCGGTGACTGTGTCTCACCTTTTGTAGAAATCATATTGATACTACAATAATCGGTTTTACACTTGATATTGTATTGAGCCTCATAAAACTTATGGTTGAATACCTTCTGCGGATATTTGCCATAAAATCCACCTCCTTCAAAAGGACCGGCACCTCTACCACCAAGAGTTTGCTCGTGCAACTTCAATAAGAACTGGTATCCACTGTTTTCGCCGTATTTTTGAACCTGAGCACGCTGGAATCCATATTGATCAGGATCAAAACCTTCAACACCATGAACTTCAAGAATTCTGTTTTCTTGCTCGATGAGATTCATATTGTCTCCTGGCAATTCATAACATCCACAATTCTGAATAATATTTTCGGTATAGAAACGAAGTAAAGCTTCAGGGAAATACTCTTGATTTGTTGCATCGCATGAGGCACAATTTTCTTTTGATGTAAACCTAAAATTTGTATCATCATCTTCATCCCATGGATCGAAAGCCGTAAACTCTAAATCTTCGTCTTCCCCTACATTAAGAGTTGCTGTTGTAATACAACCTCCCATTTCGATTTCAAAAGGACAACATCCATGGCCGCCAGAAATATGAACAAAAACTTTATGTTTTGCAAGTTCTTTTTCTAAATAAGCATAAACCTGGGTAAGCATGATTTTAGGATCTGTTCCATCATCATTAAATCGGCTCAAATCTATTTCAATAGGCGTTCCCAGTTCTCCATTTTGTATTGTCAGAGTATTCAAGCCAGCCAAAGTGCTGCAGTTACTACAATCCGTGTTTTCCGGAGTCAAACTAAGAGTTAAGAACGGCTTTCCATAAGGAAGAGCTACTACCTTAATCGGAATAAATTCTTGCCCTCCAGAGTTAACTTTACCAACTTGTTCCATTTCTTTCTCGGTATCGTTGTATTGATTAACCTCTCTGGCTAAACCGCACGCTACCTCATAAGCACTTAAAGTTGCCGGCGTACAATCCGTACATTCAAAATTAGGACCTTTACCTTTAGCATAGTTAAAGAATAATGTATGGTCTCCATCTCCGCCATATTGCATTTTGGCATATGGCGTTCTTAATCGAACAGAAATACCATATCCTTTCCATGGCTTAACACACCGGAAATAAAAATCATACTTGTCCGGACAAGGACATACTGGTAAAGTATGTGACACTTTAAAAGCATCATTACACAAATCCCATTCCGTACCGTCAACGGTAATGATTTTCTTTTCACCCCTCTCGGTAAGAATTACAACACCTAGCTCAAATCTATCCGTAGTAGGAAGATCTGTTGCATCAAGAGATAAATTGTTTTCTGCATCATATAACACTGGTTGCCCTACCTTCGGAAGAGGCATACCAAATTCATCCCAAACCTCCTGGTTTCGGGCATATAAGGTCTGGTTTTTTGTGGTAGCAACCATCCTAAAAAACGAACGTCTTGTTGTATTAGCCATTATGGTCTATTTAATTATTAATACTTAACTTTTTATTTATTTCAAGATTCATGTCAGAAGGATTATCAACCGCTAGCATGACTGCTATTTCAACTATCGGAATATAAGCTCCTTCTCCAAAATCTAAATCAACATTCTTGTCAATCGTTTGTCCATCATGATAAACATACTTTTCTTCGTTATTTTTCGCTAAACCAGGAGCATGAATATGATTTGGACGTTTTACATAGTTGCTTACCGCTTTTACAATTTCAAATGCGCTTTTGTGATAAATCGATATACCTCCTTCGTCCATTGTTCGAAACGTTTGTTCAAACTCAAAAGAAGGTTCCCACATCGAATTATTTATGGCTGCTATTGCACTCTGTTTAAGAATTGGATTTGCTTCAAAATACGATTCGCAATTCCCTTTTTTAACATTGACATACACGCTGGTTATCTGTTCCATTTTATCCGGAAACTTAAAAAGCGTGTAATTTTCAAAATCTTTTTCCTTAACCAAAGGCACATTGTCCTTGTATAACGGTTTCAACCATCTTTCAAACCTGGGATCTTTACCCCTGTTTGCAAAAACCTTTTCAAAAAAAACATCAATCGCTCTATTTATGATACCGACCTTTTCGGCCACCCGCATGTCTTTGAATTTTTTATCATCAACATTACGTAGGTCCTTATCGAAGTACCATATAAGAGAAGTTGCCTTCATTAATCAGCATTCTTTAATGCTGTTCTTATTTTTTTAAGAGTTCCGGCCATTTTTGCACTATAAAGATTGTTTACAGCTTCATTAACGGTATATCCCAGAGGCTTATCCTCAAAATAATAATAGGTGTTTTTCATTTCAACGATTCCTGCTTTAATTGCAGATTTTATAACACCATGGATATCAAACTCTTGTTCATTATACTTAGCTATCTCTGAAACAAACTGGTCAAACTCTTGTCCTACTACCCTATAATTTTCAGGCATTTCTAAACACTCGAAAATAAGCCTTTCTAAAGTATCGTCGTTTGCCTTTTCTTCATACAAAATACCGGCAGCATCCAAAACATACATTTTTCTATCGCGATCCATTTTAATCACAATTCGAGAAATATTCAGGACATCAGATATTTTTGTATCTTTTCCTAAACGGCTAACATCCTTTTTATCTTCATCCATATACATTGGAGTGATAATAAAAAGAACGGAAGACATATTCTCTGGACGCTCGTGCTTTCCATCATTAATCCAAAATCTGGGATCCACTTCTGCTACTGAAAACCAAAAAGAATCAATCGGAGTCGTTTTAAACTCTTGGACATTAATGGTCGTCCCAATATTTGGTATTTCCCAAGACAAATCTGGTACATTCCAAAAATAATCCATACCAAAAGTTACGTCCGCATTAAGAATAGGCTTGTTAGATGCCTTGTCATAAAAAGCGAATGCTTTCACCGCTTCGTTCAAGTCTTCCTGGTCAATATTAATAATAGGCCGGTTATTGGATACGTCTTTAAGCACCCTAATAATGGTTCCCGTTCCAGGCATAGGCCGGTCTTTTAAGAAATCAATAACTTCATCGTTTTCTTTATTTCGATGAACTATTTCTCCTTTCGTTAAAATAGGAGAAAAATATTCGTTGTTTGGTCTAATTGTGTATTTCATGTCTCTATTAATTTACTAATCCTTAATAACCAAATCTGAAAACAAGATATGCAAACCCTGGATGTTTGGAGCGTAAAGACCTTTTTCTAATTCGTATATGATCTTATACATGTTTCCTATATCACCTGCAGATTTATAATTTGTCGACACCTGACCAATAGGACCTGTTGGTGTCCAAGAACCAACTAACGGAGTATATTGCTCCATGTTCTTGTTTTCATATAAGTGAATGGCTTTGTTTGCAGGGTTTTTCTGTATTTCGTTATTATGACTTATCATAATGATAAACCAATACGAACTAAGCTTAAACCCTCCCCGAACCTCTCTTGGTCCAGACAAAATACCTTTATTTAAGATATCATTGTTGTGGAAAACAACCGTTCCATAGTCATCCAAGTGGATACCACGAACTTGCATTTTATTCAGAATAACACCTTGTCTGTTTTTATCAAGACCTTCAGTCCTGGTATATAACCACTCCGGCTCTACAACGCCTTGGGTATTTAAACGATTCAATTCTGGTGTCAAAAGCGTCCATCCTCCATCACCCGTGATAATGTCCACCATAAGACCAGAACGATCTTTGATTTTCATTTTATGGATTTGACGTCTTACGCGATCAAGCAACATTTCAACATTGAACGTATTTACATAGTAAAATTCTTTATTGGCAGCCCGGAAAAAGTCCATGAAGGTAGGACCCATTTTAACAGGTTTGTGAGTAGTTCTATCAACCATGAAAGATTCTCCGGCAGGAAATCCTTTTCCGGTCATTAAATACCTGTCGTAAACTTTCTCTACTTCCATTTTAAATTTACCGTCAAATTCGGAAAACATAAAAGGAATCTTGTAATTTGAATCCATTCTGCTTTTCTCTTCGTCATATACAGCAAAGTGAGTTCCAAGCCTCCATGCTTCATCTGTAACATAGGTTTCAAAACCTTGGCGAGAATATCCGTACTTATAACAAACATATGCTTTTCCACCTACTGTCATTTCAACTGAACCTCTTTTCACTGCCGCTTCTCCCATCGGCGCACCAATATTCAAAAATCGAGCAGAAACATGGAGCCTAGATACTTTAATGTAATCATTGTAACCTCCTTGTACCTGGAACGTGTACTTATACCCCAATGTTCCATCCGGTTGCCCTTCATCTAAAACTCGAAATTGAATATCTGGATAATCTACCAATTGGTAAATATTCCTAGACGTCAAGTTCGCGCTACCAACCGTCATTTGCCATGATTTCTGCTGACGGCCCACAGATGTAACATCAGATGCCACATGGATTTTCTTTATCTCTATAAAATTTTCCTGCTGCGGAAGCTCAACATACACCTTAATGTCGGCTGCAGCTTTGGTGTTTTGCTTGATAATACGCTGATTAAACAAAGTAAACATCTCGGATTTCTCACCCAAAATGTTTGGAACTTCATCATTAGCCTTGTCCAAAATTTCCTGAACTTTTAATGAATTATTCATTTTTGGAAATATCGTGTACATGGACTTTGCATCAAGATATTGGCCGACTATTACCTCGTCGTTGATATTTACCTCTTTTACTTTAAAAGATGAAATTTGTCCGCCCGTTCTAATTTCTCCTGGCTTCATTTAACTATTTTTTGTTATAAAAATATTTGAAATTTATTCGAAAATACTACTATCTAACTGTACCGCATTCGGATCATGCACATTTTTTTCCTTAGAAATTCCATCATTGACACTATATTTTCTCATGTCTTCAGTTAAATTCTTGATAAAACCTCCCTGGCTTTCTTTTGACCTTGAATCCTCTTTCTTCTTTTTCCCTTTATCTTCAATGTCAAAATAGAAAAGCATATCACTAAGCAATGCTTGTTCATAATTTTCCTTTTCGAACTCAATTCTTTTCTTTTCCAATGCCGAAACAACCCTTTTGGAACCATCAGGAAGTTCTATTTCCTGATTTCTTTTCAATGCAGCATCAAAAAATTCTAAAAACTGTTCATTAGAAAAACTATAACCCGCAACCTCGCCTTTTTCAACAAAAGAATTAATCATTTTTGTTTTTTCTGATTTTTGCTTTAAGACAAGATCTTTACGTGATTTAACCTCTTTGTCAATTCTATCTAACTCATTATTTGCATAATCCAAGACAGCTTTTCGTCTTTTTTCAATTAGATCTGGCGTTGCATTATCCATATCTATTTGAATGTATTCTTCAAGACTACTTCCTTGTTGACCAGAAATGCTGTGATATGTTTCAAACAAATCTTTCAAAGAATCTTTGTTTTCCATGGTAAAAACACCCTCTTGCTCGGTAATGTCCTTTAGGTCATAAAGCTGAATATATTCTTCTCTATTAACACCAAAAGGAATACCTGCCGCCATGGAAAGAATCCTGTCGTCAATACCATTACTTTCAAAAAGGTGTTCTTTCACTTTTTTGAATAGCTCTGATTCAGGATCACTAACTTGTTTTGTAACAATGGATTCAGTAAATAATTCAGCAAATTGTTTTGCGGTTAATTCACCTTGTGCTGGTACAGAAATTTCAACGCCTAGCTCCTTGAAACTTTCTCCGAGACGTTTTAAAATAACGTCCTCTTTGAACTCTATCATTTCCGGCTCTCCCTTTTCAGACTTTGATTTTACTGATTCATCTTTTTTGTCATCAGAAACATCATCATCATCTTCATGAGGCTTTTCACCTTCTTTTGTTTCAAGAACCTTATCAGGCTCTTCTCCCGGTGCTTCCACCACGGAGGAATTTTCTGTCTCTTTTAAGGGTTCTCTAGTCCCTGTTATTTCATCATCAAAAATATCCTCTGGAAGCATAATATCTACCCCAGCATCTAAATTTAACGGATTTTCTTGTGCAAACATAATCAAGTATTTTTAAATATGTAAAAAAAAAATTATTTTTTGTTATTTTTTTTGGCGTCGTTGTCTACTTTTTTCTCGGCAATGTCAAGCTTTCTTTTCTCGATTTCAAGATCTTTTGCATGCCGTTTATCTGCCCCTGCTTCTCTAACTTTATCCCTTTCTATTGAGTCTGGCGTATTATTAGCATTGGTATCTGCGGCGTTGGCTTGCGTCATTGAATAAATATAAGCTGTTTCTTTTTTAACATCTAAATCCAACAACTGTCTTTTATCAGCGCGATCTTGTCTTTCTTTCTCGATCATCTGCATTGTGCGAGAATTAAGTTCTGCCAAATCTTTCTCGTGTTTTCTTGCTTCAGACTCTTTCCTGGTTTTCAACAACTCCGATGCTTTACCCAACTCTTTGGCTTTCGCCATATCTTTAGCTTCTAAGGCTTCTGCCAAATTATGAAGATCGCCTCCGGTTGACATATAATTTACAAGCAATGCCTTATACTGACGTAAATTATCATATTCTTCTAAAGAAGAAGATACTTTATAAACAAACTTTGTACCCAATAATTCATCATAATGTTCTGTAAAATATGTGTACAGTTCTTCATCAAGGTAATTTGAAAGCAATTCCTCATTCTTTTCGTAAGCGATTACTGCCGCTTGGCCAATCGCTTCGTTTATATTGGCTTTTACTTTCAACAAAATACTATGCATACGGCCCATTTGACGATCCGGAGCCGCCAAAGAAGCCTGAATATTGGCTTGGTTTTCATACTGGCCCTGGGCTCCCAATTTGGCTTCATTATATCGCATCATTTTTACCATCAATGTTTGATAGTATTGAGCCAGCTGTATGTATTCAGATATTTTATTTCCAGAAGAAAAATTTTCGGTAAACACATTTCTTGCTCCTGAATTATCTCCTCCAAACTGAACATCTTCTGTAACAACCGTTTTTAACTTGTACAACATATCAAAAAATCCTTCCGGGCCCCCTTGGCCTTCAAAAGTTTTTTTATTGATAAACAAAACGGTGCCTAAATCAGAAGCCATAGCATCACCCATTGCTTCTTGAACTTCAGAAAACCTTTTCTGATATATTTTTGAAGGCTCAAATATTGTCAAGTTTTTAACGTCACCGTCAATTGTCATAAATTCAGCCCCATAAATATTCAACTTTGGATTTTTAATATTGAATGGATCAGTATATTGTCCTGGTACCGGCATCATATCAGAATACAGATAGTCTCCATATACCTTTGCTTGATAAGTCTGTGGAATTATGGTATCATCAACACGAATATCTCCATCTTTTTTATTCATAACATAATGCTCTCCACGTATAAATTCTCGTTTTTGACCATTCACAATCCTGGTCACAAGTTTTGCTTTAGCGTTCCACCTCCAGGTTGTATTATCCACACAGAGCCCTTGCCTTCTGTTTACATAGGCGTCATTTAGTTTTTTCTTGAAATTCTCTGCCCATAAAACACCATTACGCCCATCGATCATAAAAGGACGGTATTCGTCTCTGGCCATATCAATACCACCGTCAAAAACACCAACCTCGAACGATAAAGAAGTATCTACAAATCCATTGGTTCTTTTTTTGATAATATTTGCGTCTTCCAAGTAATTTGAATTAGGAATGTTTACCAGCATTTGTTCCATATCTTTCCATTCCTTGTTTTTAAAAACATGATATGCTTCCTGAATCACCTCCATGGGTGATAAATACCTTTTTACATTGGCATGGAGCCCATCTTCAATAAAAATTGAATCAAAAGACAATTCATAAGTAGTATCACACGGCGACACCGGGTTAAAATACACTTCGTTGAATCCGAACTGTTTCAAAAAAACAACAACCGATGTGGTCAACATATAGTCAACAGCCCTTTCGTACTTAAAATCCATGTCATTCCTCTCATAACAAATATCAAAAATCTTTTTCTGAAGCTTTTCTGATGGTAATACTTGATTATCAAGCATCTTTTTTACATCCTCAGATAAATTTTGAAAGACAAATTCATTTATCTCCTGATTTCTCTGCTGTAATGCTTCTTCCGGAAGATTCAACGGATCTCCACCATATTTCTGATCGGCCATTTGAGTGGCTTGCATAATTAGTGGTTGTACAAAAACTTCCTGCAGCTTTTGTTTTATTAAATCTCTTGTTTTTTCTTTACGTAAATAGTTTGCATACTTGCTTGTATCTGTAATAGAAATTTGAACTGGTCTTGAATTAAAGTCGGTAGCAATTGACTGACTTATCAAATCTAAATAGGGGTGATTCCTGGTTTTATCCCGGCCGAAAGAAAGAGTTTTTCCATCTTTGAGTTTTATGGTAACTTTGTTGTTTGAGCTAGTATTGTTCCACCGGCCCATATGAATATTCATGTTTTCGATCCAGCGATCTGTTATGTCTTTATGTAAAGTATTGCTACGGACAGCATCCGCAATATGCTTAACTATCGCAAATTTATCTGCTTCTTTTTCCTTTTGAGAATAAACAAACTTGAATAATTTCGAAGATAATATATGATCATCGACCGGTAAAATAAAAGTGCTCTTGCTCATTAACTAATATTCATGTAAAGAATCTGTTGCTTGCTCAACATTGGTGCTTTCTCTTAATGCAGCCTGAATTTGAGCATATAAATCATTGCCCTCTTTTGGTTTTTCAAACTGTTTTCTTATTTTCATTTCCCTGATACACAAGGCAAAAATAAACAAATTGGCCATAAAGTCGAAGTTTCCTTCTAAACTCCAATATATAATATCGTTTAATAAATACTCCGAAGGTATCTCGTCAACCATCCAAACTTCTTTTTTTGTTCCATCTTCTTGGTCAATTACTTCAACAGCCGTCATTAATAATTCTGCTGTGACATTGGGAACATCTTCGTTCATTCCAGGTGACTTATAGACACCTTTTTCATACTTTTCGGCTTGCTTTAAAAGGGTTGCGATAGCCAGTTTTGGCGTATCATGTAAATGATGATAAAAGCCCAACTCTGCCATATAGGTTAAAATATGTGGGATATTTGTTTCTGGACACAATGTGCCGGGCCAATAAAAATTCATATTGATTGCAATATCATCATTGTCCTTCGGAAGTATTTTCCTGTAAATACTTTCTCCTACCAGATTCATCCTTACACCTTCTGGACCATAAACCTTCCATGTTGCTGATATTACAGCCGAAACACCTGTTGGATCTTTAACAGAGTCATTTGTTGTTATATAAAGAGAATTTCCCGATAAATCCGGTGGTTCGTAAACAACGATAATTCCAGACTTCTGCGTTTCGTCTGCTTTATCATAATCGTCATAATTTGAAATCGGTATTACATTTTCATCTTTTTCGAAATATACATCCTCTTTAAGCGGATCAGGACGCTTGATGCGTCCTATTGAGTGAACCTGTGGACTTTCTCTAACACGGATATTCGTAAAGATTTCTAATGCAGCTGCAGCGCGATCAACAGCCAGAACACCGGAAGAAGATTGCAAGAAAATATCATTGTAGGTCATACAGTATGCCGCAACATGCTTTATGTAAACGCCAATACCTTTTTTCAGCTTTTCTTCCCTGATTTTCAATTCATCATTATACGAGGCAACAAGGTCAATGTTACCGTTTTCATTTCGATAAATATTTTTGGTGTATTGGACCGGCGCAAACATACCACAACCTTTATCGTTTGCCGGATTGCAATAATCTTTAAAAACCATGGCCTCTATGATACCTGGATTCATAAAGGCTTTTTTTGTTTTAAGAACTTTCGTCACGTTACCACCGGTTCCCGTATAAAAAGAATTTCCAAAACGGGTTTCTCTTTTTTGAGTAGGAGATGTTTCTGAATCAACATGCTCCAGGTTATCCCACAAACCAATTTCGTCCATAAGAGCAAAATCCGATGCCACCCCTACTGCAGCATTTGGATCGTTTTCAAATGAAAATCTATGGATTTGAGAACCCCACAACACGTCTTTTTTACCACCATCTTCTTTGTTGAGATTGGTTACAAATTTACTTAACTCCCGGCTACCTGTAAGTGGTGCCCACAATACCCCCTCAAAATTTAATCCATCCTTTCGATATGCACCAATATTTGCAAGTTCATTATAAGAATCAAAAAACTTAGTCAAATGCTCTTTGGTGTATTTGTCACCATGAGAACCAAGTATTGAAGTGAACTTTGTTCGTTTGCTATAATATTCCTCAATAGTTTTGGCTCCATTAGTAATCATCCCTCTTTGAACCCTGTTTATACAAAAATATGTTTTACCAATCCTCCTGGCAGCAAACCATATCAAGTTCTGCTTTTCATTTTGCATCAAAGGAATACCAAGAGGTTCCTTGTGCGTCATGTGAAGATATTGAACTGGATCAATGTATTTTTTAAACTTTCCGTATTTATCCAAAATATCGTCAGCATACATATCCAAAAGAACCTTTTCATAACCCATCAACTCTTTAAAGCTTTCATGGTCTTTGGCAAATCTATGAGAAGTATAAACCTTATCGTCTTTCATTCCCGAAAATCCGTCAGCTACTATCGAATTATAATGTGACCACCAGTCCAAATCCCTCAATTTAGGATTTTCAAGCGCTGAAGAAGAAACTCCTGTATCTTCAATACGCATTTTAAAAAATCGGGTAAAATGATAAAGATCTCCAGGCATGAACCGATAACCACCCAAATCTCTTTTTTTGTCATAATCCCTACCCCACATACCATTCATTATCTTAAACAAATGGTCTTCCCAATAATTAAAATATCTTTTTTCTTCAAGAACCGGATTTATTTCTTGAAATCCAGAATGCACAAATTCCTCTATGTTATAGAGTTCGAAATCAAAAAGCTTTATAAATGGTGGTTTCGTTAATTTCATTCCCTTATAATTCTTCTAGCCATTAAACCTGGCTGCACCTTTCCCTGAATAACAACCTGTGAAAATCCTTCTGAATCATTAAATACTGCTGTTTTATATTTTAACAATTCCTCCCTGTCCTCCGATGCTTTTAGTACATCATAATTTTTGCTTCCAGACATAATCAGAAAGTCCATCTTTTTCTTCAGCTCATTATAATTCACCTGTTCTTCATCCATCAAGATTAATTTCTTATAAAAATCTTCGATATCTAAATAGTCTGTGAAATCTATTTTGTAAAATTTTTCTATGCACCTTTTTTCTCTTTCTTCCCTGGTAGTCTTATCGAAATAAAAACTTTTTGGATCCAAGATATGATAAAAAGACCACATTATTTTTGAGGCATTTTCTGCTCCTTCTTTACTTATCAAGTTGTTCATTTCTTCAAAAAGAAACAACTCCTTGTTTTTTGTAAAAAAATTATGTTCTTCCGGATCTCCGTCAATCTTCCTGGGATATCTGTTTTTAACTCTGTTGTAATATTGCTCGGCCATGTTCAGCATACCATATGCTTTTTTAGAGTACATGATAAATCCCCGAAGCTCTTTCACGGCCTTTACAATGGTAAACGCTGTTTCATTTTTTATTTTTCTTTCATACTGTCTTTTCAGCCGGGTAAAATACAGAACGTCTTCATTTTTAAGTATTCTTTCTTCGTAGAAATTTATGTAGGGCTGAAAACCTATTTGATCTGGATTGAAATCTGAATTATACGACCTTACAACAAGCATTCTTTTTTCATCGTATGTCATTTTATCATAAATAAAAGTCCTCGGATCTAAAAAAAGATACAAGGACCACATTATTTTCGAAACATAATCAATACCACCGTTTTCTTCTTCTTCCTCAATTTTGGTTTTAATAAAAGGGTATTTCGCCAAATCGGGATTTGCTTCAAAAAAATTATCCGTTATATACCCATGTAAATTATATGGATGTTCATCACTTCGCATTCATGACAATTATTTTTTCGAGTAAGTCGTAAAACGATTTGTAATTATCAGATGTAAATCTTAGCAGCCTGTACCCATGAACGGTTGCCAAATTGTATTTATCTGCATCTGTGGAATATCCTTTAAAAAAAGTATGCCGTGATTTTTCTGAATAAATTCCTTCATACTCTATCAACAAATTCAAACTTGGAACATATCGATCAGCCCTAAACTTTCTGTCTGGAACAAACTCATATTCTTTTACAAAATCAATTTGTTTGACATACAAAATCATATCTATATGTGAAAGCCCTTCAGGTGTTTTCTGAAACTCACTTTTTGGCAATGCCGATGTTTTGGGCTTTTTCTTTTCGGGAAAAAACCCTTCATTAAGTTTCACCTTGCCGGAGCCGGCAAGCTTTTCAACATCCTCAATTGTCCAACGCTTGCTCGCCATTAATCAAATTGTCTTCAGGTTTTTCTCCCATCA
>Ga0079224_100010566_pt1 | contig 12671 bp, 9 predicted proteins | sample Stecom2015_FD_80414 | JGI IMG/M metagenome (GOLD analysis project Ga0079224, IMG submission 80414) | Agricultural soil microbial communities from Utah to study Nitrogen management - Steer compost 2015 | ecosystem: Environmental > Terrestrial > Soil > Agricultural land | place: USA: Utah...
AAATCCGGAATTGAATAAAATTTATGACTCAATAATTATGAAGTGCATGGAGAAGGATATTAATTTGCGTTACACCTCGGTTGAAGAATTAAAAAATGATTTATTAAATTTAGACGCAGTAACAATCAATCAAAACCCGGGATATTAAATGAAAAACATTCTTTACAACTTTGCCGTTTTAATATTATTATTTCTTGCCGCAGGCTGCAGCAATGAATTTAAAATAATCAACAAACCAATTTCATTCTCTGAAAACAGAATTGAGCTTACCAAACAATACATTGAAGAACGTTACGGTATTGATGTGTTTCAACCTTATATGGAAGAGCCAAAAATTATCGTGCTTCACTGGACTGCTACTAACAGCTTCAATGCTTCATTCAATACATTTAACCAGGAAACACTTGAAGGCAGCAGACCGGATTTAACTTCTGCAGGACAGGTAAATGTAGCGATTCAGTTTTTAGTTGATATGAATGGAGATGTTTACCAGCTAATGCCAGAAACAAAGGTTGCTCGTCATGTAATCGGGTTGAACTACAGCGCAATTGGTATTGAAAATGTTGGAGGCGGAAAAGGAATTGATAATTTAACCGATGATCAGATTGAAGCAAATATTCAGCTTGTTCGTTATATCAAAGAGAAATTTCCTTCGGTTGAATACCTGATTGGCCATCATGAATACAGAGAATTTGAAGGACATGAATTGTGGCTTGAGAAGGATGATTCCTACAGAACAAGAAAATCGGATCCCGGTGATAGATTTATGAGCAAGGTAAGAGAAGCTGTAAAAGATTTAAATTTAAAAGGTGTAGAAGATATAAGGAAAGAAATTGCGGCTAAAAAATAGTTTTCTTTTCTTTAAAGAAAATTTAACAGCATGGAATGAGAAATCTTTGCATAATAAAGATTTCTCATTTCTTTAGATCGATATATATTTTAAAACAAATCTAATCTCCCCTAAAGAACCATTTTAATAACTACAAATCCACCAATCAGCAGAACTGTAAACGCAACTGCAAGTGAATTAAAATATTTATCAATAAATGATTTTATCTGCGGACCGAATTTCCATATAAGAAATGCTACAAGAAAAAATCTTGTACCGCGGCTGATTACCGAAGCGATCACGAACATCAAAATATTTATATTAAATGCACCTGCAGAGACTGTTATTAATTTATATGGGATTGGTGTAAAACCAGCCGTAAAAACAATCCAGAAATTATAAGTATCATACATTTCCTGAATATTGTAAAAAGCATTGATTGAAAAACCAGGAATATTATTGAAGAAAAATTGAGCAAGTCCTGTGAATTCATTGTTAGGTGTCCACCACAATAAGTGCCCGATCATATATCCGAATAATGCGCCGGTTACAGAAGCAATTGTACATGATGCTGCATACTTGAAGGCTTTTGATGATGCACCGAGCACCAAAGCAATTAAGAGTGGATCAGGCGGAATAGGAAAAAATGAAGATTCGGCAAAAGCAAGAACAAAAAGAGCAAAACCTCCATATGGTGTTTCTGCCCACTTCAACACCCAATCATACAAACGGCGTAATATTTTCATTTAACAGAATTATTGTGAAAGAATTTTACAAACATAAAAAATAATTAGCAGGATTTATTATGCACTTCATCAAAATTAATTTTCAATATCATTGTTCTTATTTGAAGAAGAATGAAAGTATTTTCCAAACCTTTTACTTCTGCTTACTTTATTATGAAACCATGTTGAGGCTTTGGCAAAGCAAATTACAGCGGGAATCAAAAACAGGAAGCCCGGTATAATTGGAAGAAATAATCCAATCAATCCTATAAAAAAGAAAAGAAAACCAAATGATAAATAAATCATCCGTACTGTTTTATATTTTGATGGCTGAAATCTCATTTCAGATTTTTTGAGTTTTTTTAAAAAGTGAATACGCTGCAAAAGTAAACACAAATGCCGCAGCAACATCTATTGTGTAATGAACGTGCTGCATTATAACACAAACAGCCACTGCAATTGTCCCGAATAAAAAATATAATCTAAACTTCTTCTCTGCTGTTAAATAAAGAATGAAAAGAGTTGCAGTGTGGCCGGAGAAAAATAAATCCTTGGTAAGCAGCCTGCCCGTTCCAAAAATCTCAACAATGGGATCTGAAAGCGGAATCATTTTTTCAGGCGGCTCTAATGGAAGAAGATACATTGCAGCAATCCTGAATAGCACCATTAAACCATAAACCTTCATTGTCAAAATAAAACGAAAAGGTTCTTTAGCTAATAAAAATAAGCCGCCGATAAGAAAAACATAAATAATTAAAAACGTGAGCCAGGTAAGATCAACCGGATTAAACAACATTAAAACAGGATCAGCAAACCTTACTCCATTTCTATTTTCAGCATAAATGAGAAAACGTGTAAGCAGAAAAATTGTAACACTTAATGATAAGACAGTAACCAGAAATTCTATTCTGTTTTTAGAATTAGCAATAAATATTTTCCAGTTATTGATGATATGAAATCCCCTTTATTAAATCAGATGTTCAGATTATCAAGAAAATAAGGAAGCATCTTTCTCCAGGTAGGCCAATCATGATCAATATCTGTTCCCCAAAGGTCCAGCCAGTGCGGAATTTCTTTGGAGTGAAGAATGTCAGATAATGCTTTTGATGCAAACGGATCTTCATAAGCTCCCTGTCCGCTTGCTATTATTATATTTTTATTTCTTAACGAATTAATAATATTTTCATCGGTAAGATTTTTCAGATAATCAACGGGTGAATTGAAGTAAACATTATCATCATAATAACCATTTGCATAGGCTTTAAGATCATAAACTCCGCTCATTGCAATTACACCTTCAAAGATTTCCGGATTTCTGAAAAATGTATTTGCCGCATGAAATGCTCCAAGCGAAGCGCCTGTTAAAACGATTGGCAGTTTACCGTTGCAATTATTATAAATGAATGGAATAACTTCTTCAATTACATATCTGTTGTACTGCTGATGACGAATTGCACGCTGCTCCGGCGGAATACTTTTATTGAGCCAGCTTTCATCATTAATACTGTTGATTGAATATGCTTTTAATGTGCCGCTGTTAATTTGATCTCTTATACTTTCAATAAGATGGAAACGTTCATATTCAAGATAATCTGCCGCAGCAGTTGGAAACATTAATAATGCATAACCATAATGGCCATAAACAGCTATCTGCATTTCTTTCTGAAGATTGGGGCTGTGCCATTTGTGAATTTCAGCTTTCATATCAGCTCCGCTGATGTGTTTAAGAATTAATATGTTAGAAATGTATTAACCGGATTACTTCTCATTCTGTTCAGGATGACTGCATAATTCTATTAAAACACCATGAGTAGATTTTGGATGAAGAAAGGAAATATTCAAACCTTCTGCGCCGGTACGAGGTTTCTCATCTATCAATTCAATCCCCTTTGCCTTAGCTTCATCAAGAGCATTTTGTAATTCATTAACTGCAAATGCAATATGATGTATTCCTTCTCCATTTTTTTTTATGAATTTTGAAACGGGACTGTCCTCTTCTGTTGATTCAAGTAATTCTATTTTAGTTTCACCAATTTGAAAGAATGCAGTTTTAACTTTTTGATCTTTTATTTCTTCTATCTTGTAACATTTAAGTCCAAAAATATCCTCATAAAATTTTATTGATTCTTCAAGATTTTTTACAGCAATTGCAACATGTTCAATATGTGTAAGCTTCATCTTTATTTATTACTTTGCTTTTATGATTATTAAATAACTACTGTTTCCCTGTATTCACCGAAGACTTTACGCATTGTATTGCATATCTCACCAACGCTTGCATAAGCTTTTACAGCATTTAGAATGTACGGCATAAGATTTTCATCTGAATGCGCAGCAGTTTCAAGATCGTTGAGTGATTTGTTCACAATATCATTATTTCTTTCTGAACGAATCTTTTTTAAAAATGCAATTTGCTGTTCCTGAATTTTGAGATCAATTTTAAGAAGCTCCGGCTGCTGATCTTCCTCCAGCTGAAATTTATTTATACCAACAACAATTTTATCCCCGCTTTCAAGCTGCTTTTCAAATTCATAAGCAGATTTTTGAATTTCAGATTGTACAAATCCATTTTCAATCGCAGCAATCATTCCACCGAGCGAATCAATCTTATTTATGTAATCAATTGCTTCTTTTTCTATTTGATCAGTTAAAGCCTCAACATAATATGAGCCTGCAAGCGGATCAATTGTATTTGCTGCACCTGATTCATACGCTACAATTTGCTGAGTACGCAAAGCAGTTCTTACAGATAATTCTGTTGGAAGTGCAAGCGCTTCATCTTTAGAATTTGTATGAAGACTTTGAGTACCTCCCAAAACGGCAGCAAGGGTTTGGATTGTAACACGAACTATATTATTCTCAATTTGCTGTGCGGTCAATGTTGAACCGGCGGTTTGTGTATGAAAACGCAGCATCATCGATCTTGATTCTTTTGCACCGAATCTTTCCTTCATAATTTTTGCCCAGAGTCTTCTTGCTGCCCTGTATTTTGCTACCTCTTCAAACAGATCATTATGAGCATTAAAAAAGAATGAAAGCTGTCCGGCAAATTTATCAACATTTAAACCGGTTTTAATTGCAGCATCCACATAAGCAATTCCGTTTGCAAGTGTGAATCCAACTTCCTGCGCAGCAGTAGAACCTGCTTCACGAATGTGATAGCCCGATATTGAGATTGCATTCAACTTCGGAACTTCTTTTGAACAAAATTCAAAAATATTTGTTATCAGCCGCATTGAAGGCTTAGGCGGATAAATGTATGTACCACGGGCAATGTATTCTTTTAAAATATCATTTTGAATTGTACCACTTATTTTATCTTTTGATACTCCCTGCTTTTCTACAACTGCAATGTACATTGCAAGCAATGCTGAAGCGGAGGCATTAATCGTCATTGATGTTGAAATTTTATCAAGCGGAATTTCTTTGAACAATATTTCCATGTCAGCAAGAGTATCAATTGCAACACCAACTTTACCAACCTCACCGTAAGCTGCAGGATCATCGCTGTCATATCCGATTTGTGTGGGAAGATCAAAAGCAACTGAGAGCCCTGAAGTTCCGTGTGAAAGAAGATATTTGTATCGTTCATTCGATTCTTTTGCAGTTCCAAAGCCGGCATACTGCCGCATAGTCCATAATCTGCTTCTGTACATAGTTGTTTGAATTCCGCGGGTAAACGGATACTCACCTGGAAATCCTGATTTATCCAAATACTCATCATCGCTGAAATCTGTAGGAGTGTACAGCGGCTTTACTGTTTTGAATGAAGCTGTTGTAAAATTATTTTGTCTTTCGGGATGTTTAGATAGGGATGAGTTAAATTTTTCCTCCCATTGCTTATATGCATTCTGAACCTTGTTTTTTAATTCTTCAACGCCGGACATAATTTCCCTTAAAACAATTGTGCATTCAAAATAAAAAATTAAAGTTTTGTTTTAAAATGCGGCGGGCATTGAAATCGGGTTAGATGAAATTATTATATCACCTCTTCAAGTGCCTTCATAAGTTCTTTTTTAGAGAAAGGTTTTACCAGAAATCTATCTGCTCCGGCATCTAAAAATTCTTTTATCTTCGCATCAATAAATTCACTTGAGATAACAATTATCGGGCGCTTGTGCGTATCACTTGCTTTTAATTCTTTGCATATTGTAAGATTCTGATCCCATCGGTTCTGGTTTACATCAAGAATAACAGCCTTAAATTCGTTGGCATTAATTACCATCTCAGAATTAAAATCCATGAATGCGCATGATTTTATTTCATAAGAGTTTTTAAGGAATGCATTGAGCAGATCAAATGATTCATTTGAATCATCAATCATAAATATTTTTTTAAGAAGACCTGTGCCTGCTTTATTTAATTTTCTTTCATTATTAATTGCAGAAAGCGGCAGTGTAAAAGTAAAAGTAGAACCAACACCTTTTATACTATCAACCAAAAGTGAACCGCCCATTTTTTCTATGTATCTTTTTGCAAGTGCAAGTCCAAGTCCGTTACCTTCATAATTTCTGCCAATGTTTAAATCTTCCTGGCTGAAAGGATGAAAGAGATGATCGAGATAATTTGTTGAGATGCCAACTCCTGAATCTTTAATTTTACATACTGCAAGATCTCTTTCTTCAAGAATGCTTGCTTCAACTTCAACAAATCCCTGCCTTGTAAATTTAACAGCATTGCTAAGCAGATTATTTATTGCATTCTCAACACACTGAGGGTCAACATCCACATAGATTGTTTTTTCTTTGAAGTTATTTTTCAGATCAAGATTTTTTGCTGAAGACTCCGGCTTAATTGTTTCAATTGAATTTTTCAGCAGTGAGATTAACTCTACTGTTTCAATATTTAACTGGTAATTGCCAGCTTCAATTTGTGCAAACTCCAGCATCTGGGTAATTGTTTTGAAGAGGCGTTCACTTCCACTGTAAAGATTATCAAGATAAACTTTATCTTCATCAGAAAGTTTTGTTTCCATGCTTTCTTTAAGAATGGAAGAATATCCGAGAATGATATTTAACGGAGTACGCAGCTCATGAGAAAGCACGTTAAGAAACGTGTTCTTCAACCTCTCTGATTCTTTGTGTGCATCACGTGATTTTTTTACTTCCTCTTCAGCAAGCACCATTTCTGTTTTATCTTCATGAAATAAAACCACGTAATCCCTGCTATCATATTCAACTTTGAATAACCTTGTTTTGAAAATCGGAATTGTTATTTCTTTATTTTTTAAAAGCGAATCTGAATATCCTTCAACTTCAGTATCAAGATCCTCATCAAATGTTTTTAAAATTACTGCATGCACTCCGCTGTTTTTTAATTCTGTATCATTAAAGATAGAGTACTCGCGGAGTTCTGATATATTATATCCCCATTGAGAGGTAAATGCCTGATTTACAAAAACAATTTTTCCTTCTTCATTAATAATCTGCACCGGAAAAGGAAGCCGGTCATAAAGAAGTCTGAAATATTTTACTATTGATTCCGTCATATTACTTGCAAGGAATAGAGAATTGAATTAGTGCGCCGCCGGTTTTTTCCAGAATTTTTATTTCACCGTTATGCCTGTCAAGAATACTCTTACACAAAAATAAGCCATAACCTTTCTTTTCTGGTGAAGGAAGCCCGAAATAATAATCAGTTTTACTCAGATCTATTCCCGGGCCGTTATCTTCAACCTGAACAATAATATTTGAACCGCGCACATAAGAGCGAACTGTAATTGTTGCATCATCGCGGGCTTCGGCAGAATTAGTAAAAAGATGAACAAGCAGATGTTGTATCTGCTCGGAATCATAATTGCACATTGGTAATGAATTGAATTCAGTTTTAAAAATTATCTTAAGGAATTTTTTCATCGGTGATAAATATCTTATAACAGACTGAATGGTTTTATTCAGATCACCGCTGTCTTTATTCAAATTCATTACAGAAGTTTCAAGCAATACCTGTGCATACTTCTGAATGTTCCTTATACTATCTATGGCAACTTTTGATTTTAATTTTAATCTGTCAAAAAGAATAGAATCAGAAGATTTTAATTTTCCTTCATTTTCTTTCTGTGATTTTTCTATCGTACGCATCAGGCTTTCAGTTTCAAGCAGCGCAAGATGCACAAGCCCCTGAAGTGATTGGCCAATTTCAGAATCAATACTTGATTTAAGTGCTTTACGTTCTGCCTGAATAAGCTGAACATTTGCTTCATTCAATGCGTTATATGCCTGAAGCTGCCCGTTATACAATTGCGCATTGCGTATAGCAGTTGCAGCCTGCCCGGCAAGAATTTCAAAAGTATCTGTAATTTCTCTTACTTTAATTTTATGAAGGTGTTTGCTGTCAACATATATCACGCCGATTTTTTTCCCTTCGGCAATTAACGGTGAACATAGAATTGTCTGAAGTTCCAATCTTAAAATACTTTTGCTTGGATCATTGTTTGTATCACTCTGCGCGCCTTCTATAAATTTTGATTGCCCTGTATTAAATACATCTTCAACAACAGTATTACTAATGTTAAATAATTCCTCCGGTAGATTATTGCCGGACGAATCGAGTCCGAGTTTATATTCCAGTTTTCCATCAGAATTTTTAAGAACAATAAACCCACGTTCAGAACTAGTTAGTTTAATTGCATTTTTAAGTACAAGCTGTAAAACATCTTCAAGAATAAGCGAGCCGTTAATACTTTTTACTACTTTTAAAATTACTTCAAGATTTTTAACGCGTTCAGATGTTTCATCACTTCTCAGCGGAAACTTCTCGCTTGAATCTATTTGTTTTTTAAATTCAGAAAACTTCATTTATCTGTGCAAATTTAATCCTGAGAAATATAAGACATTAGAGCTAAATTAGAAATAAAGTTTAGATTATAAGAAAGGATTTTATTGATTAGTTGTAAATGTTTGCCTTCAGCAGAGCATTTATTTTGCTAATCATATCTGCAACGCCGGTTTTCTTGTAATATTTTAATGATGCGTTAAGAACTTCTGCTGCTTTTTCCAGACTGCCGGTCTGCTGATAAAGAATACCCATTTCCAGAAGTGTTTCGGCTTCGTTAAGATTATTTTCAAGTTCCTGATTAATACGAAGGCTTGAGAGGAAATAATTTTCTGCTGCGTTGTAATTTTTCTGGCTGCGTTCAATAATTCCTTTTATCTTGTAAATATCTGCAATAGACAAGCGATCATTCAGCCTGGTACAAACTTCCATTGCTTTATCCGCAAAAGCATTTGCAAGCATAAAATCATGAAGCCTTGTATAAATGAAAGCCTTGCTGAGATATGATAATCCCAATGTTGGTGAATAACCCGAGTTCATAGAAACAGCAATGCTTTGATCAAATTCTTTTAATGCTGCTTCGTATTCTTCTTTCTGTGTAAATAACATTCCAAGGTTATGCCGCGTTTCTGCAATACGCCTCGGATTTTCAAGCTGCTCATATCTGATTAATGCACGCTGGTAATACGTAAATGCCTGATCATAATTTCCCTGAATATTATTCAAAACGCCGAGATTAATTTCAAGCATACCCATTAAAGCACTGTCTTTTTTTGCATCAAGATAAGAAAGACTTTTTTCAAAATGAACATTTGCTTTCTTTAAATTTCCTTTTTCACCTTCAATTGTACCGAGAAGGTTTTCACACTTTGCAATTCCTTTTAAATCCTTTTGCTTTGAAAATATTTTCTTTGCAAGATTTATATACTTGATGCTGTTCTTCCAATCAGCCTGGCGGCTATGAACATCTGCCAGCGAGAGATAAGAATGAGCTACAAGATTTGCAAGTGAAGGTTCATCTTTAACTTCAGATATTACATAAAGAAATAATTTAGATGCTGCGGAATTTTCACCCAAAGAAATAGAAGTTTCTCCAAGGTGAAGAAGCATTTCAACAAATTTGTTTTTAGGCAGTTTATATTTTGTAAAAGTTACAAGAGTATCCAGAGTTGCCTGGTATTTTTCTGAAGCTGTAATCTGTGGTTCAAGCTGCTTTTTTATTGAAGCATTACCTTTGTACTCGTAGGAAGGCAGAAATTCGGAAAGCAGTTTTTTGTATTCAGAAATCTCACCGGCACCAAGATAGTGTGATAAGATTCTCTCTAAATTTTTAATAATATCTGCCACAAAGCTTATTTTCTTTTATATGAATATAAGGAATTTAAATTAATTGATAAACTTTTACATCTTTTTTTTGACGACTGTAAGTTCTAGTTTCTTAACAGTTTATAAGAAATAAAACATTCCCAGTCTTTTGTATTTTCATTCCAGCTTTGCGCAATTCCTGCAGATAATGTGGATTCAAGATTGAACCAGTGTTTGAAGATAAAATTTATTTGTGCACCAATATCAATCCATCTTTCCGCAACCGGAGAATTGGCAATTAAACTCTGAGAGTAAATTGAAAAATCTATATGATTCAAATAATGCTGACCAATTCCGGCGCTTCCAAATCTTATTGGCGGAAAATTATTCTCAACCAGCAATTTAAAAAAGCTTTCTGCCGGAAGACTATAAATTGGAATGCCGGGAAATCTGAACAAACTTCTGTATTGTTTAAAATCAACATTCTCAAGTGCACGGTTTCCGAATCCGCCAAAATAAAATAAAGCCTGGTTAAGCTGTTCATTTTTAGTTCTGTAGCCTGCACCAAATTTTACATGCCATATATTATGCGGCGAAATCCATGTCCCAAGATTTGCAAAATCAGAAAAGAATTGAACTGAATATTGAGGATCATGCGGATCAGCGCCAAAAACCATAACCGTTCCGGTTAGTTCCTGCCCATATTCAAAATCAGAACTGCCAATGCTTCTTCTAAAATTGCGCATATTAAAATTTGTTTGTGCAACAAAAAAATCAGGTTCAGAAACACGCACAAGATTATCATTTATAAATTCAACATCTGTGTATACTGAAATTTCTGTATTCTGTTTCATCTTTAAAGGATTATCATACATCCAATAATTAGTATGACCGAATCTCCATTTTGTACCGATCATTCCTCTTTTTCTATCGTTGAACAAATCATAAAAATCCGGAGCGTTATGATCAATACCAAAATCAAACTTCTTTAAATATTCATATCTTCCTTTAAAATGAAATTTTGGAGAAAGGGGATTTTCATTAAATGGAGAGTATCCAATTTCTAAAGTTAAATCATGTGTGTAAAGCGGATCAGCAATGTGAGTAAAAAATCCTAACACTTTTTGTTTTTGAAATCCGCTTATTATCGGAACAAAAGCATGGATATTTAAATTTGCAAGTCCGCTGTATTCCTCAGCATCATTTTTTACAGCAACCACAAATGAATCTGATGGTACATATTTCAATGCCCAGTTGGAGAGGTAAGGATATTTCTCAAGAATTTTTTGCCCGAGGTATTCAATTGCCGGAAGATATTCAACCGGTTTGTTTTCTATTATTGCGGGAATAAATCCGTTTGAGGAAAATTCAAAAACAAAAAGAGAATCTTCATTTAGATACACTGGTTTAAATAATCCGCTAAAAGTATGGCTTACTGGCTGCGGTTCATCTTCATTAATATTCATCCGGTAAATGTTTGAAACGCCATTTATGTAAGCATTCCAGAACAAAGTTTTGCCATCAGGACTCCAGGACGGATTTTCCGGTGAACCTGATTTAGTAATAGTTTTAAACTCAAACTTACCCCCGTTTTTTAGATTATCGCATTCAGTTATAATTATGGATTGTTCACCGGAAGAACGATGGAGAACGGCTGCAAGATTTTTACCGAAAGGATCAATTGAAAGATTTGATATTTCATCCCCAACGTTAAATGATATCAAAGGAATAATTGTGCTGTATGGATAAGGGGAAAATATTAAAGATATTTTTGCTTCATCATGCTGAACTCCCCAAAGCTCGTGAGTTACCGGTGAAACAGTAATGTCTCCAATTCTGCAATCTTTAAATAAAATTTTATCCTCTTTTGATGCTGCATCCATTACACGGATATCTCTGTACAACTGATTATTATTTGTTGTGTAGAAAAATAAGTTGGTAACGCTGTCATACGCAGTTGAAGTAACCTGCTGAATACTAGGAGTAGGAAGTGAGGCAATTTTCCGGCTTTCAAAATTATTTAAATCAAAAAACTGAATGCCCGCCAACTGATGCGGCTTGTGATATCCCAAAATCATTGCTGAATCTTTTTTAACAAAAAATGGCTGCGATGGCCAGCCAATAATATCATCTGAAATACGGCAAATTTTAGACAGCGGTGATTTATTTAATCTCTCTAAATTTTTATTCTGAAATTCTTTTTCAAATTCAATAAACCGGCTCCATTCATCGTGAAAATCTAATCCGTATACGCTCTCAAATTTTGAAACAAAGCTGTCATAAAAATCATTATCCTGAGCAATAAACCATTGTAATAGTTTATCCGGACCGTAATTATAAAGCAGATAGGCACAGAATCTTGTTCCATAGAGATAGAAAGAATTTTCAAGTAAAAAAGAATTATGAGATGTTTTTGTATCCAAACTTAAATGGGTTGGAAATTCTTCATCCTCTAAAACCAAACTTCGGAAATACATTTCATCAAAATTGCCCAGCAGTCTGCCATAGCCGCCGCTGAACCATGTTTCAATAAACACTGCAATAGCTTCCTGATGCCAGCGTGGAGTATAACGGCTGAAATTTGTAAGCAAGCTGTAAAATACAGTTATGGGATGCGATTGTTCCGGCGCAACTTTTGAAAAAATTGAGCGGAAAAATGATTCAACATTTGAGGCATGATCATTCACCGCAATATGAACCAATTCATGGCTCAGCACCCATTGAATACGATCATTAAAAGGAACTGTTTCATATCCGATTTCGAATGGTTCGATTTCCAATCTTATATAATTTTGTGGAACTGTAGTTGCGGCACCGAAGCCAAAATCTGCCGCATCATAGGTGTTGATAACTATCTTTTCAGAAGGAGTATAATTAAACAACTTCTTTATTTCAGATAATGCGTTTTCTGCTGAATTAATAATTTTAGGGACAAGATGAGCATGCGCCGGCCGGTAAAGTACCAGAAAATTTTCACTCTCTGTTTCCAGCCAATCATTACGTGCAAATAAAAATTTTGAGCTGATGACAATAAGAAG
>Ga0079224_100010567_pt1 | contig 12671 bp, 11 predicted proteins | sample Stecom2015_FD_80414 | JGI IMG/M metagenome (GOLD analysis project Ga0079224, IMG submission 80414) | Agricultural soil microbial communities from Utah to study Nitrogen management - Steer compost 2015 | ecosystem: Environmental > Terrestrial > Soil > Agricultural land | place: USA: Utah...
TAAAATTGAACAGCTACCTTGGCAGACATGTACCTGTATTGGCGCATGGCATTATGATCGACGTATTTATGACAATAACCACTATAAGTCTGCAAAGACTGTAGTGCATATGCTGGTAGATGTAGTGAGCAAAAATGGAAATCTGCTATTAAGCGTTCCGTTAAGAGGAGATGGATCCTTAGACGATAAGGCTAGAAACGTGGTTGAGGGAATAGCTTCTTGGATGAGTATAAATTCGGAATCTATCATAGGGACCAGACCATGGCATACTTTTGGAGAAGGACCTGCGCAACAGGATGCGCCGGAGCTACACGCGCAAGGGTTCAACGAGGGGCGAGGCAAGCCGTTCACCAGTGAAGACATAAGGTTTACAAAAAAAGGAAATGTTTTGTACGCCATTATTATGGGGAAACTCGAAAAAGAAAATGTGAAAATAGTTTCTCTAGCTCAGGGAGCTACAAACGCACAAACCGTGAAAAGAGTAAAAATATTGGGCTACGAAGGGAATCTGTCTTTTGTGCAAGATCATAATGGCCTGGTCGTAAGAATACCTAAAACAGCTCCACAAGACGATATCGGCGTTGTTTTGAAAATTTCTTGATATAAACCGCAAGACTGACATGAAAAGTACGCGCAGTATGCTGATTATCAGTTCTAAATTCTTTCCGTTGTTGATAATTTTTCTAGCACCAAATTTATCTATAGGGATATAGAGACCTGTAATAGCAGGTGCTTTTCTTAACACATAAAAGATCAAAAGATGATTGCCAATTTTAAACGATATAGCTGTATCAGATGGTACGGTATTGTTACCGTTATCCTCCTACTATTTGTGCACAACCTGTATGGACAGCAACAAAAATCAATCTCGGGTTTAGTGAAAAACGAAAAAGGAGAACCTATGGTTGCGGCAACAGTATTGATAAAGGGTACAAGTAAGTCCGTATCAACTGACCAAAATGGAGCATTCACACTTCAATACGAATTTTCAGATTCGCCGGAACACCTTTCTGTTACGTTCGCGGGTTACAAACCAGTAGAATTGGAAATCGGAGACCGAACCGTTTTTCATATAGAAATGTCACCCCTGATGGAGGGTTTGGAAGAAGTAGTTGTTATCGGCTACGGAACAGAAAAGAAAACGAATCTTACAGGAGCAGTTTCATCCGTTTCACTAAAAGATATAGAAGATAGACCCCTTACACAAGCGTCTCAAGCACTGGCAGGTCTCGCAACAGGTGTGACAGTCTCACAGGGAGCTGGACGACCGGGTAATGATGGAGCATCCATTCGAATAAGAGGAATTGGAACATTTTCGGGAGCCGGAAATGATCCGTTGGTACTCATAGACGGTTTGGCCGCTTCCATAAATGACATTGATCCCAATATCATAAAGAGTATATCTGTGCTAAAAGACGCTGCGTCCGCATCAATCTATGGAACTCGTGCTGCGAATGGTGTTATTCTAATTGAGACCAAGAAGGGTACTAGCGGGAGACTGAAAGTGAACTATAATAATACTATAGGGGTGCAGAAAGTGACAGCACTACCTGATTTCGTGAGCTCCGTGAATTATGCCGAACTGTTTAATGAGGCAAGTATCAATATGGGGCGTGCGTTGACCTATACAGACGAAGAAATAGAGAAATTTCGCTCCGGCGTCGATAGGGATAATTATCCAGATGTTCCCCACCTTAAAAATCTGTTAACCTCAGGTTCGGGTTTTCAGACAAATCATAATTTGGGTTTTTCGGGTGGTTCCGATAAAGCTACCTATCTTTTTTCTCTTGGATATCTAAATCAAGATGGGATTGTTGCCAAAAACAATTATCAGCGCTATAACTTTATGTTAAATTTCAGTGGCGAGATACTTGATAATCTAAAACTGAATGTGAATGTAAACGGCAATACTGCTAAAACGAAGGAGCCAAAACATTTTGATGGCGATATGATGCACATGATTGGTTTTGCAGTTCGGCAAGGACCAATCTTCGCGGGCAGAAAAAGTGATGGAACCTACGGGTATCAAGACAATTATAGTCCCGAGGCGTGGCTATCCAGCGAATCTTTTGTTAACCGAGCAAACAAATTTTTCCTTGGTGGTGCGGAATTAGCGTGGGAAATAATCCCCGGACTTACCTGGAGTGGTAAAGCAGGCTATAACTATTCAAGTTACACGGATAACAGCTTCACCTCAGATTTCGTTTTCGACGAAAACAAAAGCGTTGGGCCAAACAATCTAAATGTTTCCTCAGGAGATAATTCGCTAATCACCCTACAGTCTTTGTTAGCGTTTGACAAACAGTTTGACACCCATACACTAAATCTCTTAGGGGGATATTCTGAAGAAAGGAACCGTTCAGATTGGATGTCCGCTTTTAGGGATAATTTTCCCAGTAATCTTTTGCATGAACTAAATGCCGGCGCCGCATCGAACATGCAATCCTCAGGATCCGGTGCAGAATGGGCCTTACGATCTTTCTTTGGGCGGGCAAAATATAACATTGATGATCGGTATCTCTTTGAAGCCAATGCCAGGTATGACGGTACATCCAGATTCCCCGCAACCGGCAGGTGGGGGTTTTTCCCTTCAGTGTCCGGAGCTTGGCGTATTTCCGAAGAACAATTTTTCAAAGAGAATATTCGGGGCATTGACAACCTGAAGATACGGGCATCATGGGGGAAATTGGGAAATCAGAATATAGGCAATTATCCATATCAGAATGTGCTAAGCCTGGGATACGGTTATCCTATTGGAGATGTCCTCGCGCCGGGTGCACGTCTCGTCAATCTGGCTAACGAAGCTATCACTTGGGAGACTACCACCCTCACGGACGTAGGACTTGATATGTCCATATTAAATGGCAAGCTTGATTTCGTAATAGATTATTTTGATAAATACACAGATGATATCCTTTATAATTTGACTGTTTCCAGTGTGCTGGGTCTAACTCCCTCAGAGGTCAACGCAGCAGCCGTCCGGAATCGAGGCTTTGAGATTATGGCTCGATACAGTACACAGATAGGGAGGGTTGGTCTGTCGGTTAGTCCTAATTTTTCTTACACGCGTAACCGTATAGAAAAACTGGCCGGCGGTTTACAGCAGGATATCGACAAAGGGCTGTTTGTTGGAAGTTCTATAGGTGCTATATACGGATATCGGGCAGATGGACTGTTTATAAATGACGACGATATAGCGAATTATGCCGGGCAGCCATATTCAGCCGAGCCCGGATTCGTACGCTATGCCGATATCAGCGGCCCTTATGGTGTTCCAGATGGCGTTGTCGATCCCACATATGACCGCGAAATAATAGGAAATACTGCGCCTAGATATAGTTACGGAGCAACGGTTAATCTCGACTACGGCGGTTTCGATTTTTCCATATTGTTACACGGTTTAGCTGGATTTTATCGTCAGATGGGCGCCTATCAAGCGTTTGCATTCTACAACGGTGGACAAATTCAAAAATGGCAAGCAGACAATAGGTGGTCGCCGGAAAACCCTGATCCTGACGCAACGTATATAAAACTGACCAGTTTGAATATGGGTTCAGGAACAACCATGACATCAACGTTCTGGAATAGAAACGCCTCGTTCATCAGGCTGAAGAATCTACAACTTGGCTACGCGTTCCCAGAAGAGTTGACCAGAAAAATGAACGTGTCAAAACTGAGAGTGTTCTTCAGCGGCCAAAATCTATTATCATTCAACAGCTTTTATAAAGGATGGGATCCTGAAATGAATCAAGGTACAGGCGATAATACGCCGTTTTATCCGATCACTGCGGTATATACATTTGGGCTGAATATCAATTTTTAAGAGCATTTATCTAACGATCATGAAAATAAAGAACATGTACATCATTGCCAGATCATCGATACTGTTGCTGGCAGCAATTGTTACCAGCTGTAGCAAGGGATTCTTTGAAAAATATCCGCTGGATGCAGTTTCCGATAACACATTTTGGAATACAGAAAATGACGCGCTCCTCGCGTTAATGGGATGCTACAATACCGGAGCCTTTTGGAAAGGTGAAGATTTCTGGACGCCAAGGAGTTTGCTATATCTCGACTTGATGGCTGGAAACGGCTCCGAAAAGGAATTAATTCCCGACCGGGTGACCGACGGTACGCTGAATTCTGCATACGGACTGATTGCATCATACTGGGCCAATTCGTATCAAAAAATTGCAGCATGTAACAATTTTCTGGATCATATTGACCAGGTTTCTATGGATGAAACCAAAAAAGAGATTATGGTCGCCGAAGTCCGTACGCTTCGGGCCTACGAATATTTTAACCTTGCTCTCTATTATGGAGGAGTACCTTTGATAACAAATGTCCTCACCATCGAACAGGCAAATAATGTCGAGAGAGCCACAAAAGAGGAAATTTGGTCTTTTGCAGAAAAAGAACTGTCCGAAAGTTATCCTATATTACCGGTTACAAGACCTGCCGATCAAGCCGGACGGATTACCTCTGGAGCTTCTTTGGCGATATTGGGACGACTGCTTATGGCTGAAGAAAAATGGGGAGCAGCTGCCGACGCCTATAAAGCAATTATCGAGGCAGACGTCTATACGATAGATCCTGAATTTCTATCTCTTTTTCAACTAGGTAACGGTAGCGGCAAAGAAGTTATTTTGAGCTCTCAATATAAAGAAGATGTTTATGGACATGTCTTACCGCAATATCTTTATCCAGAAACATGGGGAGGTTGGCATCAGTTTTCGCCGTATAATGAACTGGTCAAAACGTTCGAATGTTTAGATGGCAAAACGATCGAACAGTCTCCGTTATACGAAATACATAATCCGTATGAAAACAGAGATCCTAGATTGGATTATACCGTATTAATTTCTGATCGGTCAGTTTTTAAAGGACAGACATATATTTCCCGCCCAGGAACATCCTCTCCTGACCGTTTCAACCGCTATAACTGGAGCGGGTATGCCATCCGAAAATTTATGGATGATTCGTTTAATGGCAATCTTATGAACTATGGCGCTAACTGGCCTCTTATTCGATATGCAGAAGTTTTACTTAGTTATCTTGAATCCAAACTTGAGGCAGGCGATATCGTTGACAGGTCCCTGTTGGATCAAACGATAAATAAGGTGCGGAGTAGATCAGCTGTGAATATGCCCCCTGTCACGACAACCGAACAAACCGAGTTGCGGAATGCTATTAGGAGAGAGCGGCGAGTAGAGTTTGCGTTCGAAGGCCTCCGGTATTTTGATATCCTCCGCTGGGGTATAGCCGGCGAGGAACTAAACCGGCAATTTACCGGGATGAAATTGACCAGCGAGCCGGCTACATATACAGATTTTGCCGTTGACGAAGAAGGTTACCTTATTTACCAAAAACGCGCATTTAAAAGTGGCGTAAATGAACTTTGGCCGATACCGCTATCGGAAATACAGATCAATAGCCGCCTGCGGCAGAACCCGGGATATTAATTTTAGCTTAGGTTACCGTATGGCAAGAAATTATTTCCCTATTACTTGTCAAACTTACAATTCCTTAATAACAGCTGATTTACATCTAGTTCTCTATCTTTGTGAGATTAACTTATCATTAAATTATCTATCATCAATACCATATTATCCCGTTTATAAAAAAAGAGGACGTGCTGTACTTGCGCGATCTCGCCCAGCAGGCGACTTTTAGGCCAGTAATAGACAGGAGTATAGACATGTATTCGGGAAAAACGGTCATCAGATCGGGAAATCTGGGTATCGGTGGGAGCCTTCCGTCGGGATACCTTTGTCTTATTAAGAAATTTAAAAAGACATAACAATTATGGAACACAGAAAATCAGTTTGGTTATCCCTTGTAACACTGCCCTTCCTATTTGTCGCCTGTGATAAGGATGACAGCGACGACCAGCAAATGGGTATGTCTTCTACCATTACGGTAGAAAATGTACTTGATTCCAGGCCATTGGTACAATCGGGAACTTTTGAGAATAGCGGAGATGCTCCCGTGATCATGCCCGGCGAATCCATTTCGTTCCAATTTTCGGCAGCCAAGGGCCAGGCACTTTCATTTGCCACCATGTACGGTTGGTCAAGCGACCTTTTCTTCGCACCAGAAAACCCGGGAATTACATTGTATGAGGAAGATGGCACCCCCATTGAAGGCGATGTTTCTTCACAGATCAAGTTATGGGATAACGGTACCCGCATCAATCAAGCTCCCGGACCAAATGTTACCCGGCCTGGAATGCCTGAGGCCACGGCACAAAACATTACCGAAGTTACGGGTACAGATGCACAGGGCAACACCTATGCAGCAGCCTCCTCTTTAATGAAAGCAAGTCTGCATTACGAGGGTAATTCAACCTTTACCATAACCATAGAAAACACCTCCGGTGGTACTAGCAATGTAACCCCTTTCAGCCCCGGTGTGTGGGCTATTTCTTATATCGCGGGAGGAGATCTTTTAGATCCTACGCCATTATTTGAAGCCGGCCAACCCGCCGCAAACGGCCTTACCAACATTGCAGAAACAGGAGACAACAGTGTATTGGGTGAATATATCGCTGGACAGACCGGTATTTTCACACCACTTTCTCCTATACTCGTTGTTGTTTACAACGGTATTGAAAACCCGATTTATAAAACAGGAGAAGCAGACCGTGGCGAAGGCTTGAAGGAGTTGGCCCAACAAGGCGATGCTTCGGGACTTGCCGATTACCTTAAAACCGTAGACGGTGTAAAAGAAGTGTACGTATTACATGCAGAAAATTCAACCATATTGCTACCGAAAATAGGCGAGCAAGCCGGAAGCAGCGTAACGCAACAATTGAACATTGTTGACGGTGACCGACTGGCCATTGCCACGATGTACGGCTTTTCAAATGACTGGTTCTTTGCATCGAAGGATAACGGTGTAGATGCCTCCCAAAAAGGAGATATCTCTAGCTCCATTGCTTTGTATGATAATGGAACAGCGGTGGATCAATTCCCCGGCGCAGGGATCACGCAGTTTAACCTAGCCGGTACGCCCTTGGAAGAAAGCAAAGCCATTGAAGGCGTGCCAAACCCCAACGCTTTCACCACTTTGCCGGCTATTAATGAAATTATCAAAGTGACGCTTCAATAAAAATCAATAATCAGACAACAGGAAGAGGTTGTCGCAAGGCACCTCTTCCCTTTAAAAAAAACAATATGGAACATACATTCAGTATATTAAAGAAAGAAGAAGTATCGGAGAAGAATCGGGCGCTTTTCGAAAAAATGGAGCGCTCCTTTGGCAAAGTGCCGAATCTTTATAATGTGATAGCCTATTCGGAACATGCGCTAGCGGCTTACCTGCAATTGGAAGAAAGTCCCACTTCGCTCTCCACTAAGGAGACGGAAGCTGTTAACCTAGTGGTAAGCGAGATCAATAACTGCCTTTACTGTCTCAGTGCCCACACCATAATCGCAAAATCAGCCGGTATCAGCGCAGAGATGGCATTGGAGATCAGGTCGGGCCATGTTTCATCCGACGAGAAATTAGACCGTTTGGTGAAGCTGGCGAAAGCGATAACCGAAAATCGTGGATCTATTGATGAGTCTCTATTGACGCTGTTCTTCGGAGTGGGATACACGAGGGAAAATTTGGTCGACCTGATCATGTTGATCGGTGACAGAACAATCAGCAACTTACTACATGCTGTGACACAAGTGCCAATTGACTTCCCCTTAGCAAAGGAAATTTCGGATCAAGAAACATTTAATCAGGGAAACCATTAAAAAAACAAACCGAGTGTAACGAGCTCATCTATACAATTGAGATTTAACACGCATAGATAACTATACAAAGATGAAAATGATGAGAACAATAAACCTACAGGCATTACTTTGCGTAATGATATTGACGGGGTTAATCACCATCCTGACACCCGCAATAACCATGGCTCAGGATAATATGGATAAGGAAAACAAGATGGAGATGTCATCCGGAATGAATATGGAAGAACCCATGTATAGGATACCAGAGAAGCCGGAGGACATTAGCCCCTTGCTTATCGGTGAATCGATTCCAAGGGTAACACTCAAGGATGGAAAGGGCCTGGCCTTTGATCTGAACAAGGCTGTAGCAAGCAAGCCGACCATTCTTGTTTTTTACCGGGGTGGGTGGTGCCCTTATTGCACCAAGCAACTATCCGGCCTCCAGGAATTGACGCCGGAGCTCGAAAAAATGGGCTATCAACTGTTGGCCATCAGTACGGATAGTCCGGAAGGGCTGATGGAATCAGCCAACGAGAAACAGTTTTATTATACCCTGCTCTCGGATGCCGATCTACAGGTTTCTAAAAAATTTGGACTGGCTTACAAGGCACCTAAAGGTTATTGGGAAATGCTGCCAAAAACTAGCGGCGGAATGAATAAGGAATTGCTATTGCCCGTTCCTTCGGTATTTATTCTGGATAAAGCGGGCAAAATACATTATGAATATATTAATCCTGATTTCAAACAGCGCCTCAGCCCGGAACTGCTGAAAGCGGTGGCAACAACGATCTATAATGAACTGTAAGATGATAAGCATGAACAGATACCCCGAAGCAATAGCCTATTTATTTTTTTTCCTGACATTGTGTCTAAGCAGTGAAGCCATAAGGCAAACGAAAACGGATTCCGATAGGTCAAAAGGCATCCATTTCACCGAAGGCCGATGGAAGGATATCGCTGCCAAAGCGAAGGAAAGCGGTAAGTATATTTTTGTCGATGCCTATACAACGTGGTGCGGCCCATGTAAACTTTTGAAATCAAAAACGTTTCTTGAGGAAAGGGCAGGAGCTTATTTCAATGCTCATTTCATTAACTATACGGTGGATACGGAAAAGGGTGAAGGCATTCAACTTGCGGAACAATGGGATGTAACAGCCTACCCCACCTTACTTTTCTTCAATCCGGAGGGAAAACTGCTCTTGCAGCAGGTAGGTTTTGTGAACGGAGACAAGCTTATTGAGTTTGGAAAGCAGGCGAAGGCAAAGAAATAGCTCTTATATGAATAGAGTTTTTGTGAATACGGGTAGAAAAAAGTGAATACCTTAGTACGGGAATAGATTGTAATTACATAAACCGGACGCAAATGATCAGTGAATACAATGAAAAGGGAACGCTCGGGCGTTTCATCATGCACAATAACAACCAGCTGCTTTCGGGCAGAGGCCTGCGAGACCAGGATCCGGAACCTGTCAACACCTTTGTCTACAATAGCGGTACGGCGCAACAGGTAAAAATCGACGAGGTGACCTACACGATGCCGGAAGCGAGTATCCTGCCCCTGGTGTCCAATCAGCACTTCCAGTTCGAGCGGCCCGAAGAGCTGGTGGCCTGGCAGTTTAACCGTGAGTTTTATTGTATCCTCAACCACGATAAAGAAGTAGGATGTGTGGGCTTCCTTTTCTATGGGATACGCCATCCCATGTTTATCAAACTGGAAACTGATGAAGTAAAGGAAATAGAAGACCTGTCGCGTGTATTTTCCCTTGAAATGCAGGTCAGGGATAACTTCCAAGGGGAGATGCTGCGCGTACTGCTGAAAAGGGTAATTATCAAAACAACGCGCATCGCCAAACAGCAGAGTGAAAGTTACCAGCTATTTCCGGATGAAAAAATGGATTTGGTGCGGATGTTTTCGCTGATCCTCGAAGGGAATTTCAAAAAGGAACATGAGGTAAAGTTCTATGCCGCGACACTGAATAAATCACCTAAGACGCTAAGTAATACATTTGCACTTTTAAAGCAACCGGCTCCTTCGGTTCTCATTCGCAACCGGATTATTCTCGAGGCGAAGCGATATCTACATTATACCGACAAGTCTGCCAAAGAAATAGCCTATGAACTGGGATTTGAAAACCCCGCTCATTTCAGCCGTTTCTTCAAACAGCATACCGGAAGCAATGTTTCCGAATTCAGGGCAGTAGAACAGAATGACAAGGATTAAATGAAACAACGATGGTAGCAATAGAAACACCTAATATAGAGGTGGTAAGCCAGGCAAACAGAAATTATATTGCATATTTTGAGAAGCGGCTCGGGCATATACCGAACCTCTTTCTATTCATGATGTACTCCGAGCACGCTTTTGATACCTATTATCATTTTCAGGGCCGCAAAAACTCCCTCACCCTTAGGGAGCGGGAGGTGGTGAGTCTGGTAATGGCGCAGTGCAATGGCTCGCTCTACTGCCTCAGCGCACATACAATGATCGCCAAACTTAACGGCTTCAGCGATAATGAAATTATGCAGTTAAGGCATGGGATGGCCGGATTTGATCCCAAACTGGACGCATTGGCGCGACTTGTCAAAGCGATGACAGAAAATAGGGGCAACCACATAGCAAGTGAACTGGATTTCTTCTTTGGTATGGGATACACAGAAGAACACCTGATGGACCTCCTTCAAACGATGGGCGAAAATTATATCAGTAACCTCCTAACAAAAACATTGCAGGTACCCATCGATTTTCCGCTGGCACCGGAACTTGATTAAAGATAATGACGATGAAAACGATCAGAAATAGATGACTCATCCCCACACATAAACGCTACTGCATGAATTCGATCTGCCTGGATTTCTCCCCATCGGGTTTGTCCCCGGTTCGACAGTGGGATCACGGTCGATATGGGGCTCTGGTGTTGAAAGCTCATTAATTTCAGGTTCGGCATTCGGATTGATCTCGTCAATATCAGGATTAGGTGCTTCAAGGGGATCGATGTCTGGCTGTTCATTGGGCTGATTTTCCTCTATCTCGTCCAACTCCGGCTCCTCTCGTTCAAGTGGGTCGACATCCGGTATGTTTCCTTCACCACCACGATTTGGAGTAGCCGGATCGAACGTTGGTTCTACTACTGCGAAAGCTATGATAGGACCTTGTCCTTTTATAGCAAAAAGGTTTTGTGTATTCATCATGTTTTCATTTATTGTTGTATTAATTGAACCTATTCTGTTCCATATAGTTGCAGTGATAAATACCCCAAAAAAAAGAAAAAATACCCTTAACCAAATAATTTAAGTAGGCTACAGCTATTGTGAATACCTAGAAATACCGTACGGGTATCGGTTATAGCTGTCATTTTTCGTATTCAATATCCCATTTGGCAAAATCTTCGTGATCTCTAACAGTAGAAACAGAAGTAATAAGACCCTGATCATTCCGGACACTTTTTGCGGTAACTACCGAGTTTCCTTGCGTCCAGCCTGTAAGCTCCCGGTTGGAACACCCAAGGTCAAGGGTGAAATATTCATCGGTAAGCTCTACAAGATAGCGGGCCGGACTAAGCCTCAAATGTTCGTGTACGCCTGCCGAAGATCCATACGAAAAGACAACCTTGTCGTCATACCATTCCAAAAGCTGATTCTGCTCATCCACCTTACATACCGCTTCTCCGTCGATCGAATAGGTTCCATTGGAAAAAGAAACAGACATTTGATCCACGATTTCATCCGTATCCCGATCGACAACCTGAATTTGGTTGATGTGACCGCTCTGATAAATGAAGTGATAAGCGGGCCCATTGCCTATAGAAGACTCGACAAGTTCCCCTATATCGTTGTATGTGTAGGTAATTAGATCTTCGCCGAAGGACTGCTCAATAATTCTGTTACGGTCATCATACCGAAACCCGATCTGTATAGAGTCCCGGTTCCAAGGAGTGTACACGGTGACCGATTTTACAAAGTATCCGGTTTGAGGATCAGGTGCGTTATCATCATCTTTGCTACAGGAAAAAAGCACACTGCTGATAATAACGGCTAAAAGGACTGTTCTGATTAAAAGTTTCATGTATTCATTTTTATTGTTGTCGTTTTTATCTGTTAAAGGTGTTTTGATAGCGTTCGGCGTATTTCCTAGGATTGCTTACCAGTAGTTATCATTTCGGTTGATGTCACCCAAAATGGTTGTGGATCATCTTATTCCTTTTTCTGATCAAAATTGAATTCGATCAGTCCGTCCTCTGAAAGGAACTGTTTTGTATAGGCCTCCAGATGCTTTGCTTTTACGGCACTTGTTTCCGGTTCAAAATCGCTGCTGTTCATTTTCTCCTTTGGTTTGGCGGTCTTGCTGATTTCGATGCTTTTTGCGATTTGATAGACGTCGTTTTCAATGCGGACCACCTTAAACCAGCCAAATCCGCCTTCGCTTCCCACGAAATCGCCCGGCACTTTATATACCCGGTACCGGCCAAAGTAAATCTCGCCTTCGTGCACCGTTGCCAATTCGTTCATTTTTTGCTCGTAAGCGGCTTTCTGTTCCGGTAAGGTCACTGTTTCATACACCGCATAGCCTATTAACCCCAATGCAAACAAAAAGAGTATCCATCCGAAGAGGGTGATCTTCAAGCCCCCGGACAGGGGAGGAACTTTGGCCGTTTCCTGCTCTGCAAACGTTTTCATCTCACCGGTCCACTTCCGCATCGGAATGCGACCACCGCCGGGTATTTCGTAGTATTGGGGAAATACTTTTTTCGTTGTATGCACATGGAAAGCAGATCTGCTTTCCCGTTGAAACAAACCCAGTTCCATCGGGCTGTCGGGACGTACCGGGTTTTCCAGATGGGTGGCCTCTATCTGTTTGACGATGATATCTGTAATCCTAATCCACATAAATTATTTCTTTTTCGTTATATAAATTCAAATCATTTTCCAGCATATAGACTTTATCCACGA
>Ga0079224_100010568_pt1 | contig 12671 bp, 12 predicted proteins | sample Stecom2015_FD_80414 | JGI IMG/M metagenome (GOLD analysis project Ga0079224, IMG submission 80414) | Agricultural soil microbial communities from Utah to study Nitrogen management - Steer compost 2015 | ecosystem: Environmental > Terrestrial > Soil > Agricultural land | place: USA: Utah...
CAAAATTGGCATCACTACAAAAAGGTAGTTTTTCCTGTAGCTTTCCATTTTAAACAGTGGTAACAATTTGTATCCGCCATATAAAACTATAACAGGAACAAGTACATAATAAGCCGTAAAAAATAAAAACTGAACTAACGAATTCGCTAAGGCAAAATTACGGGAGTAATAAAACAATACAAGATAAAACCCTACAGCCAAACCGGCTAGTATAGGAGTATCTTTATCCGAATTAATAAAATCTAAAATACGCTGCCTTAGTTTTTCTATCATACTTGTTTTCTTTTAAGCAAAAACATTGTTCTGTGTGTATTAGGTATTTTCTGTTTCTCCAAAACATCAAAGTACACACTGTATTCCTTTTCAAAGTTGGTAAGATTATATCCGTCAAAGTGATTTTTAAACTCACGCTTACTTTTTAAAAGGAAATCAACCCATGAGTCTTCCCTATCGGGGAACTCAATAATAAGATATGGTGTTAGCGAAGCAAACAGCTTTGCCGACATATCAAAAGGCACATTACCCGTTAAAGAGATATGATGTATTAGGGCGAGCGCCATAGCCACATCATAATTTGCATTTTTTATCCTGTCCAGTAACGAATCTCTTTCGGTATTGTTTAGCCCTATACCCGGCACAGGGTTAACCAAATCACTTACCAACGGTAAAATATTAGTTTCCTTTTGCTTTAGTACCTCAACATAGTTTTGATCTACCGCATTTGGGTCAATATCGGTTACCAGTATCTCATTTGATAAATCTTTAAGAACCCTTGAGAAAGTACCGTCGTTACCCCCAAAATCAATTAGCTTATCGGCATTAATACCCTGATACCATTTCCTTATCAGGTCTTTTTTATAAGCAAATGAGTCGGCATCGTAGTTAGTTACGCTATAGTAATCTTTCCACTCTGTTTTCTCATTAAGTTCAAGGTCTTTTATATAGTTATATAAAGAATCGAGTATTTTGATTTGCGACTCTTTAGGTATATTAACTTTCTTTTCTTTACCGCTTTCCTTATCACTGCTGTATTTTGAATCATATTTTGCAGTAAGATAAATATTGGTATACAGTACAGGGCTAAACCTACATTTAAACGGCAGCATTTTAGCTACTTTGCCTAAGGGAACCCCGTCTATATACTGTAACATTATTTTAAGCATATCGTTACCGTAGTATTTTGCTAAAAGTAACGGAGCAAAAAAGTGCATTAAAAACTGCTTGTAGGCTCTCCAGGGTTCACCTTCGTTGTAAAAATCAAACGAAAGTGTATCTACAAATATTGGCTTTCCTTTTTGGTACGTTATATTAAAGGCTGTTGCATCTTTAAGGCTATACCCGTTTTGCAGGCAATACTTTTGCAGCTTTAAGGTATGCAAAGCAGCATGCTTGTATTGGTTAAAACTCCACTCGTACGGATAGGAAAAAAAAGATATGTTTTCGGGTTTTAGGGTCACCCCTGTTTGTGTTGACTCTGTTTCCTCATGCGGGATTAGGAGTCCTGCCTTAAAAAGTTTTTCATAAAAACCACTCCCTTTAAGCGAGTTGTACTGCTCAAAATAAATGGGATTTACCTGCCTGAAAACCTGCCCTTGGTTAGTAAAAACATAACCCGACGGATCCCTGAAGGAAGAAGAATGCCTATTCTTTGTCTGCATCTGATTTTTCTTCTATATCAATATCACCTAAAAGATCTTCTTCCTGCTTTTTACCGAAAATCGATTTCAGCTTCATACTTATCCTTTTATAAAATAAAGCTATGGAAGCTCCTATCGCGACTAAAAACTGAACAATAAGTGCTCCTGTACCCGGATCGAAATATAAAAGTATATGACTCATAATTATAATTTGAACTGGTAAAAATAAAAAATTCTGCGGCATATGCAGAATTAATCATACCTAATCGCTAAAAACATTCTTTTTATTACCTATTTAGGTAAAAAACAGCAGCTTTGGTAAATATTTTCTATTTTTAAACAAAAAATTAAAAACCACGCAGTGAAGAGAAAACTACTTCCTTTTATATTTTTATTACTTTATGCTTTAACCGCAAACAGCCAGGTAGATATAGAACTATACGAGCAGTTTAACGGCAGGTATGATTTTACCTTTGTGGGAAACACATTAAACCTGCAACCCAACGGCGCAGGGGTAGACTGTAGTATCCTTACCTCATCGTCGGCAGAACTTACCCTTAACCCCGACGACACCATACTTAGGGCTTACCTGTACTGGGCAGGATCGGGCAGCGGATATTTTGAAATTCAGTTAAACGGACAGGATGTAGTTGCATCACGTACTTTTCCTGTAGTATTTGTAAGCAGTACCGATTTTATACCCCGCGATTTTTTTAGTGCATTTGCCGATGTAACCTCACTGGTACAAAGTACCGGAAACAGTACTTATACTGTGTCTGACCTCGACCTTACCGATGTTATTAATAACGATGTCCCTCCTTCCGAAAACCTGTATTGTGTAAATGGTACCAACTTTGGCGGATGGGCGATATTTGTGGTTTATGAAAATGATAACCTTCCGCTTAATCAGCTTAACCTATATGACGGATTACAGCTTGTACCAAACTCTATAGATATAGAACTACCTAGCCTTAACGTTATTGATAATATAGGTGCCAAAATAGGTTTTATAGCCTGGGAAGGTGATGAAAATATTGCCAATAACGAAGTACTTTCTATTAACGGAAACATTTTGGGCAATCCTCCCTTAAACCCATCAAACAATGCTTTTAACGGCACTAATAGTGTAACAGGAGCCACTGATATGTATAACATGGATTTGGATATCTACGATATCCAGAACCTTATAGAAATTGGTGATGAGTCGGCAGATATTAGTCTGGAATCGGGTCAGGATTTTGTAATGGTAAACGCCATTATTACCAAGCTTAACAGTCAACTACCCGATGCGACCATAGAAATAGACGATATTACCTTAGCCTGTAATTCATTGGTTATTGAGGCCGATTATACCGTGTACAACGTTAACAGTACCGATCCGCTTCCTGCAGGTACTCCCATAGCGATATATGCCGATGGTGTACTTGTAGGTACAACGCAAACACAAACCGAACTCCCTATTGACGGAAATGAAAGCGGCACTATGTCCATTACTTTACCCGCAGGAACTCCAACCAATTTCGAGCTGGTTTTTGTTGTGGATGATGATGGTACAGGAACAGGTACAATTACTGAAACCAATGAGAATAACAACAACTTTAGCATTGATGTAAGTCTATGGGTGTCTCCGCCATTCCAACAACTGGAAGATATAACCGTTTGCGAAACATTTAATGGTAGCGGTATTGGTATTTTTGATTTTTCGGCTTATGAGGAAGAACTTAAAAACTCTCCTACTGATATAGTCCGTTTTTACACTTCTATGGAGGATGCTGAAAACGAGACCGACCATATTACTAATCCCGAAAATTATACCTCAAACGGACCCCTACAAATTATTTATGCCCGACTTCAGGATGAGAATGGCTGTTACAGTATAGGTGCTTTTGCGCTACATGCAGTAGACTGTCTTTTCCCCGATGCTACCATATCTATAAATGATGTAGAAAAATCGTGTGACTCACGTATAATACAGGTTGCCTTTACGGTTTATAATTTAGATAGCGATGATATACTACCGGCAGGAACACCAATATCCATTTATGCTAATGGTCAGTTTATTGAGTATACCGAAACACTTTTGGATATCGCCATAGGCGGAAGTGAGGATGATATGATTGTACTTACAATACCTGATAATATCCCTATGGACTTTGAGCTTACTTTTGTGGTTGATGATGATGGCACAGGCAATGGAATTGTACAGGAAACTGACGAAACCAATAATAGTTATAGTATAAACGTATCGCTGGTATCATCTCCGGTTATTACAGGACTTGAAGATATTATATCCTGTAACGAAGGGTTTGGTTTAGGTACTTTTGATTTCTCTGATTACGAACAGAGCCTGAAACAAAACCCCGATGACATTGTAGCTTTTTACCTTACCCAACAGGATGCCGAACAGGGAATTAACCCTATAAATAATACTTCACAGTTTATAACTACCACTAACCCTCAGGAAATTTTTGTGAGGTTAAACGATGAGTTTTGCTACAGTGTAGCATCATTTTTGCTTTATACCAAAAACTGTCCGCCACAAACCTATAACTACGTTACTCCAAACGGCGATGGTATAAATGATACGTTTTTTGTAAGGGGGCTGCGCAACATCTTCCTCAACTTCAAAATGAGTATTTATAACCGCTGGGGTGCATTGGTGTGGGTAGGTGACCACAGTAAGGAAGACTGGGACGGAATAGCCACCGAAGCAAAAGTAGGAGCCGATAGCAGAACTGTACCTGTAGGCACTTATTACTTTGTACTGGAACTTAAAGATCCTGATTATCCGCAGCCTATAGTGGGCTGGGTATATGTAAGCAAATAACAAACAATTTATCATGAATTCAAAAGGCTGGAAAAGTTTTTCCGAATACATTAACGGAGAATACTTTAAAAAAGGATTTTGGCACCTTCCTAAAGTAAAAAAAGTACATAATAGGCATACCGTTGTGTTTGAAAATTTTACTACAGGTGGCGAAGCTCCCGTAACGTGTACAAAGGTTTACACATACATTATCCCAAAAAAATATTTTGAATTCCATATATACAACAGCAATATATTCAGCTCAATAGGGAAATATTTCGGCATGCAGGATATTGAAACCGGAGATCCTGTTTTTGATAAAAATTACATTGTAAAAAGTAATGACGGCTTTAAGGTAAAACAGTTACTACGAGACCAAAAAGTAAAACATGAAATTGAAAACTTTAAGCGCTTAAACCTAAAACTCGCAAAAGCCGGAAAACTTTGGTCAAAACTTCCTGAAGGGGCTTATGAGCTTGAATTTATAACTGAACGAGATATTCACGACTATAGGGAGCTTGAAACCATTTACCTTCTCATAACTGCAGTATTAGATCAGTTAGAAGAAATAGGTATTCTTAACAAGAAAACAATATAAATAGCTATATAAATAAGTAACAATACATTTATACAGGCTACTAATAGCATAATAACATTGATGTCTCTGAACAAAAAACCTTACTATGAAGCCTGAAAAATGGAATAATTTTGCCGAATACATTAATGGTGAATTTATAAAAGAACATAATTGGCACTCTGCTAAGGCCATTAAAAAGTATAAAGACCATATAGTGGTTTTTGATAACCATATAGCTTATCAAACGGTTAATAACACTACAACTACACAAATTTACACAAGGGTAACTATTCCTATAAACACCAACTACGAATTCAATTTTGAAGTGTACAGAAGAAGCCTTCTAAGCAGTATAGGCAAACTCTTTGGCATGCAGGACATAGAAATTGGACATACTAAATTCGACAGGGATTTTATTATAAAAAGTAATAATGGTTTTAAAATAAAGCAGCTTTTAAACAATCCGGAAGTAAGGCAATTCTTGGAACAACTTAAAGGAATTTATATCACAACCTCAAAAAAAGAGGGTATTTGGGGCAAAAAACTTCCTAAAGGCAAAATAGAACTTACACTCTATACCTATGATGACATAACCGATTTTGAAATGCTTAAAGCCTTTTATGACCTGTTAACTACTTTGACAGACAAACTTGAAAGTATGGATTATATAAAAAGTGAAGCTATCTAATTTTTACCCAGCGATGGCAGTGACCATTTAAACATCACAGCCATTAGCCTAACGATAATTATAACCCCCGATGTAAGTATATACAGGAGTCCGTTAGACACATCGAGCGCTTTTAGTAAAAAGAAAACTCCACCGCCTAAAATACAGATAGTAGCATATATTTCCCTACGGAAAACAACCGGTATCTGGTTGCATAATATATCACGGGTTACTCCGCCAAAACAGGCCGTCATGGTACCCAGTGCAATACAAATCACAGGATGCAGGTTAACATCCATTCCTTTTTCAAGTCCTATAAGGGTAAAAACTCCTAATCCAATAGTATCAAAAAAGAAAAGGGACGTACGCAATTTATCCAGCTTTTTCCTGAATATTATGGCCAGTATAAACCCTGCAGTAATTACATATACATAGTTTAGGTCCTGCATCCACCCTACCGGTGTGCGGCCTATAAGTACATCACGCAAAGTACCGCCACCAACGGCTGTTACAAATGCAATGACAAATACCCCAAACGGGTCCATTTTTTTGTTTAGTGCCGTTAGCACCCCCGATATGGCAAATGCCATAGTCCCTAAAATATCAAGAAGGTAAAAAAACATTACATGTTTTGAGTGTAGTAGTTATAATCTTTTATAATAGTATCCACAAAAGCCATAGGACTGCTGGAAACCGATTTTATCCCTGTAACCGATTCGATTTTGCTAACCAGTTTGGCAATAATTTCATGATCGGCAGATTTTACTGCGGTCTCATACGTTTCCTTAATGATCCTCACATCATTATCACTAAGTTTTATAACCAGCGAATAAGTAGGGACATAGTCCGTTTTAAGCTCCTTTAATATGGTATGGTCAATATTAATTTTGTTTTTAAGTGTAATTACGGCCGTACCTGCTGCCATATCACCTATTCGTTGTGTTTTATCACTTATTATCATAACAATAAGCCCTATAAAACTAAACGGTGGTGTTACCTCGATTATCCTGAAAAGCCATCTTATAAGATAATCGGCAAAGCTGGACTGATAGCCATCTATTTTTATCACCTTTATCTTCAAAATCTTTTTCCCTACAGTTTGACCTTCCATCAAATTTTCAAAAAAGAGTGCATAAAAAACCACAGGCAGAGATATTAATCCATAAATCGCCATTAAAGAAGCCCCGTCTGTTCCGGCTAAATTTTCAATATTGAAAATATTGAAAAACACTACAATAATTACCGTATAGTAGGAAATAATAATTACTAAATCAAGTAAATACGCCAGTACTCTTTCGCCTACAGAGGCGGTAGTAAAATTTATATTAACATTTTGAGTAGTGGTTATGGATAATTCTGACATATTTTTTATTTTAGCTTCCCATGAGAGAAGTCGCATTTATAAAACAAAATAAAGAAAAATGGCTTGAATTTGAACAGGCTATTTTTGGTAAAGCTAAAAAAAATCCTGATGAATTAGCCAGTTTGTATATTCATTTGGTAAACGACCTCTCATTTGCACAAACCTACTACCCTAAAAGCAAAGCTGTTACCTATTTAAACCATCTTGCATCCATCACCTATCAAAAAATTTATAAAACAAAGAGGGAAGAAAGCAACAGGTTTATAAGCTTCTTTAAAACAGAGGTTCCTTTAATAGTGTATCAGTACAGGCGATATGTATTATACGCCTTTATACTTTTTACTATTTTTACGGCAATAGGTGTTATATCTGCCATGAACGACACCACTTTTGTAAGGCTTATACTGGGCGACCACTATGTAAACATGACTCTGGAAAACATAGATAACGGAAATCCTGTAGCCGTATATAAAAGCGGTAGTAACTGGGGGATGTGGTTTTCTATTACAAAAAACAATCTGGAAGTAGGCCTTAAATCCTTTTTCTTTGGGATTTTTGGCGGGTTGGGTACTGCTTATATACTATTTAGAAATTGCGTTATGCTGGGATCATTCCAGTACTTTTTCCTGGAGCAGGGTGTTTTTTGGGAAAGTGTTCGCGGTATCTGGATACATGGCGCCATGGAAATATTTGCTATGGTAATAGAAGCCGCAGCAGGCTTAATTTTAGGTGCATCATTACTGTTCCCTAAAACCTACTCACGTAAAGCCTCACTTAAAATGGGTTTTAAAAACAGTTTTAAAATAGTATTAGCCACTATGCCTTTTACTATAATGGCAGGTATACTGGAAGGTTTTATAACCAGATATTCACCAGATATGCCACGCTTTTTAAATATATTTATTATACTGGCTACTTTAGCCCTTATATCTTTTTATTTTTTAATTTACCCTTTTATTGTACATAAAAAAACACACCTGAAAAATGTTTAAACTATACCGACTTCGTGATTTTAGCGCTCTTATTAACGACAGCTTTTCTTTTTTTAAATATCACGGTAAAAACTATTTTAAAAATTACTTCATTATAAATGGAGGAATACTTGTTGTAATAGCACTGCTTACTTACCTTACCACTAATGTTATTTTTACATCTATAGGTGATTTTAATTCACCGGGAGCACAGGAAATGCTTTTGGATTATTTTGATAACAATCTATGGTATTTTATTGGTGTAGGGGGTGTTATATTCCTACTCTTAATGATACTTTCATTACTCAACTACAGTTACCCTGTACTATACCTTAAAACCCTGCAAAACAATCAAAAACCTACTGTTAAGGATATAGTAACGCTATTAAAATCAAAAGCCGGAAAAATAATATTATTCCCTATTGCTTCATTAATAAGCTTTATACCTTTATTTACAATAATAGCACTTATATCGGCATTCTTTATCGTGACAATAATTGGTATTCCGGTTGCCTGCATTATAATAGCAGCAATGGCAAGTTGGATGATGCTTTCTTTTTACGACAACATTACTACCGATAATGGTTTCTTTACTTCTTTCTCTAAAGGAATAACCATATTAACAAACCGTTTTTGGCAAAACATAGGTGTAACAATAATAATAGCCATTGTAGTATTTTGTACTAATTTATTTTTCTCGTTGATTCCTGAGTTATTATTAGAATTCACCCTGTTAAGTGAAACTACCGACACCACTTCGGTATCAGTAATTATTGCTATAATAAGCACTATCTTATCAGTATTTATAAGTTATTTATTAACCAATCTTACTGTTATTTCTCAGGGGATGATTTATTACAGCTATGAAGAATCAATACATAACAATTCACTGGACTCAGAAATAGACTTAATTGGAGGTGAAAGTGAATAAAAAAGCTGTAATACTATATATATTCTGTATTTCTTTTTTTCAGCCTGTTTTTGCCGATACCACGGTTAAAGACACTCTGAAAACTGAAATGCATTTTCCTATAGCCGATACGGTTAAGTATACACAAAGAGAATTATCCCCAAACTTTAAAGATAAATATAAAGGGAATGAATTTGTGTATGAAGTTAAACCTAAGGCTAAAACCGCATGGGATCGTTTTTGGGAATGGATTGGACGTCTAATAAGAGATATTTTAGGAGCCGGCGATAAAACCTCAAATTCAAATTTTCTTATCTACACCATAAGAATAATAGCATTTGCTTTTATAGGCTTTGTAATTTACCTTATAGTTACTGCACTACTTGGAAAAGACAAATACTGGATTTTTAAACGTTCGAGTAAAAAAATAACCGCCGAAGAAATAATGACGGAAAATCTGTCTCAGGCAAACTTCAAGGATTTAATAGAAAAAACAAAACAGGAAGGCGATTACAGGCTTGCTACAAGGTATTATTACCTGTGGCTGTTAAAACTGCTTACATACAGGGAAATAATAGAATGGCACCCTGATAAAACAAACAGCGATTATTTGTATGAAATTACTAATACAGAACTGAAAGAAGATTTTAGATACCTTTCATATATTTATGATTATATATGGTATGGTGAGTTTGAGATAAAAAACGACGCTTTTATAAAAGCCGAAAAAGCATTTACTAAAACCATTAATACTCTTTAACCATGAAAAAAAGCCTTATCATATATATTGCGCTGTTTGCATTGGTTATAGTTCTTATAATGATTGTAGATGCAAACAAGCCTAAACCTATAGACTGGCGGCCAAGCTATAAAACCGAAGAAAAAATACCTTTAGGACTATATGTTTTAGATAAAGAAGCAAAAAGTATTTTTAAGGACAGTAAACTTAAAAAGTTTAGTGTTACTCCTTATGAATACATTACCCCTTTATACGATTATGATCTTGATGACTATACCGAAAAGGGTACTTTTATAAACATTGATGAGTCCAGTAAGATTGACCCGGAATCGGCAGAGGAACTGTTATATTTTGCCGAATACGGTAGTACTGTATTCCTAAGTATGAAGGACTTCCCTAAGGTTATTCTGGATTCACTCAAAATAGAAACCTCATACCGCTACAGCAACGATTCGCTAAAACTTACCCTTGCCGATAAAACAAAAAACATTGACAAGTTATATTATAGCGAAGGGGCTGGGTTTACCTATTTTGATAAACTGGATACTTTAAACACTCTAATACTGGGTTACCAAAGGCTGGATAAGAAAAAAGATGTCAATTTCATTAAGGTTCCTTATGGTAACGGAGCTTTTATATTACATACACAACCTGCGGCATTTACTAATTTCCACCTTTTAAAAAATAATCATTACCACTATGCAGAACAGGTACTGTCATACTTACCGCAGGGTAATATGTACTGGTACTCAAAATCGTTGATAGATGATCAACTTGAAGGCTCAGCATTACGATATTTCTTAAAACAACCTGCCTTTAAAGCTGTATATCGCTTAGGACTATTGTGCCTGTTTATATTTATATTCTTTAATGCCCGAAGAAAACAACGTATTGTACATGATATACCTCCGGTAAAAAACACAACTATAGACTTTACCAAAACCATTGGTAACCTTTATTACCAGGAGAAAAACCATCATACCATAATCCAAAAGAAAATTATTTATTTCCTGGAACATATAAGAACCGTTTACCTTATAGATACTTCCACCTTAAATAATGAGTTTGTTGAAAAACTACACCAAAAAACAGGAAAGCCTCTTGAAGATATTGAAAAAGCCGTAAGTTTGATAAAACGACACCGAAACAGCTTTGAAAGTAGTGAAGCTGATGTGATACAGATTAATAAAGCAATAGAAAAACTGATACTATAATGGAATCATTTGAAAATAATAATACCGAAAACAATCCGGAGAACCTTACTAATACAGAAAACCACACACCGGAAAACAATAACACCGAAACGCAAAGCGACAACATTAACTTTGGTATGAGGCTTGATTTAAACGAGCTACAACAAAGCATAAACGATGTTAAGCAGGAAATAGGCAATGTTATTGTGGGGCAACACAAAATGATAGACAGGCTGCTTGTCGCCATACTGTCTAACGGACACGTATTGCTTGAGGGTGTACCGGGAGTTGCAAAAACCATTACAGCCAAGCTTTTGGCAAAAACCCTTTCTCTTGATTTCAGCAGAATTCAGTTCACGCCCGACTTAATGCCTTCAGATATACTGGGAACATCTGTATTTGATATGTCTAAATCATCCTTTGATTTCAAAAAAGGACCTATATTCTCTAACTTCATACTGATTGATGAGATAAACAGGGCTCCGGCAAAAACACAGGCGGCGCTTTTTGAGGTGATGGAAGAAAGACAAATTACTATTGAAGGAAACAGCTATAAAATGGAATCTCCGTTTCTTGTAATAGCGACTCAAAACCCAATTGAGCAGGAAGGTACTTATCGCCTTCCGGAAGCACAGCTGGATCGTTTCCTTTTCAAAATTACAATAGACTATCCAAAACTTGAAGAAGAGATTGCCATACTGCAAAGAGAAAATGCACTACAAAACAAAGAGAAATTACAGGATGTAAAAACCATACTTTCTCAGGCAAACATTATAAAATACCAGTCACTGGTAAAACAAATTGTTATAGAGCCACAGCTTTTAGAGTACATTGCTAAACTTGTAGCAAACACACGTGACAATGCTTTCCTTTACCTTGGTGCTTCTCCGCGTGCTTCTATCGCCATACTAAATGCTGCAAAAGGATATGCAGCCCTTAGAGGCAGGGACTTTGTAACGCCCGATGATATTAAAGATTCTGCCGTACCAGTACTACAGCACCGTGTTGTAATAGCACCGGAAAGGGAAATGGAAGGGCTTACCGGGGAACAGATAATAAGACAGATAATTGACACTGTAGAAATTCCGCGTTAATGAAAAAGTGGCTTAAGCAAATATATCTTAACAATTTCTTTTTCTATGTATTTATAGGCATATTAATAAGCTTTACGATAGCTTATTTTATCCCTGCATTATACCATGTAACCTGGATTTTGTTTTACATTTTTATTGCTTTTACAGCGATTGATTTTGTATTGCTTTTTACCAACCAAAAGTTTAAGGCATCAAGAAACACGCCCGAAAAGTTCTCTAACGGAGATGAAAACCCTGTTACAGTAACTATGGAAAGTGGTTATAATTTCCCGGTACATGCAAAAATTATAGATGAGATTCCGTTTCAGTTTCAGGAACGTAATTTTGAGATTAAAAAGAAACTCTCCTCAAATAAGGAAGTAGCCCTTAAATACCAGCTTAGGCCGTTAGAAAGGGGCGAATACCACTTTGGGAAACTAAATATTTACATATCCTCCCCACTACATCTGGCATGCAGGAGGTTTATTTTTGACGAAGGCACTATGGTACCCACCTACCCTTCATTCATGCAGCTTAAAAAGTACGACCTTATTGCTTTTTCCAATACGCTTATGCAGTATGGACTAAAAAAAATTAGACGTATAGGCCATACTATGGAATTTGAGCAGATAAAAGAGTATGTCTCGGGCGATGATATTCGTACCATTAACTGGAAAGCCACTGCTAAAAGAAAACAGCTCATGGTAAACCAGTTTCAGGACGAAAAGTCACAAA
>Ga0079224_100010569_pt1 | contig 12670 bp, 8 predicted proteins | sample Stecom2015_FD_80414 | JGI IMG/M metagenome (GOLD analysis project Ga0079224, IMG submission 80414) | Agricultural soil microbial communities from Utah to study Nitrogen management - Steer compost 2015 | ecosystem: Environmental > Terrestrial > Soil > Agricultural land | place: USA: Utah...
AGCACGAGGTCAAGCCGGTCGAGCGCTGGAGCCCAGATGCGGAACCGAGCCTCGCCGACGCGACTGAACTGCGCGCCCCAGCGACAGGGGAAGACGCGGCTGTCGGGCGTCATCATCGTCCGCCTTCGAGCAATTGCAGTGAATGCGCGGCCACCTTGCGCGCATTTCCGGCCTCCTCTCGCCCGGCGGGACCGGCCTGGCCAACGGCGGTGTCCACGACGATGCGCCAGTCCCCGCCGTCTGTATCCGGCAGCTGGAAGTCGACGTCCTCGAAATGGCCGTTGAGAAGGATGATGAGGTCGCCGTCCGTCCCCGCAAGCCGCACCGCGAGCGCACGCGTCGCAGCATTGTCCCAGTCCTGCTGCTCCATCGGCGCCCCGTCCGGCCGCAGCCATTCCACGTCGGCAGCGCCATTGTCGCGGGACTTGCCGTGCAGGAACCGGGTCTGGTGCAGGAGCGGCCGGCTACGGCGGATGGCAATCAGGCGGCGGACGAATTCGAGGAACGCTTCCTCGCGCTCGCCGCGGTCGCTCCATTTCAGCCAGTTGATCTTGTTGTCCTGGCAATAGCCGTTGTTGTTGCCCTTCTGGCTGCGCCCGATCTCGTCGCCCATCAGGATCATCGGCGTGCCCTGCGAGAAGAGCAGCGTCGCCATCATCGCGCGGCGGACCCGATCGCGCTGGTCGAGAATCGCCGGGTCGTCGGTTGGGCCTTCCGCGCCCCAGTTGCGCGACAGGTTGTTGTCGTGCCCGTCGCGGTTGTCCTCGCCGTTGGCCTTGTTGTGCTTGTTGTCGTAGCTGACCAGGTCCATCAGCGTGTAGCCGTCATGCGCGGTGACGAAGTTCACGCTCGCCCAGGGCCGCCGGCCGCGCTTGTCGAACACCTCGCCGGAAGCCAGCAGCCGCGAGGCAAGCCGCCCGGCCATGCCCTCGTCTCCCTTCCAGAAGGCGCGCACGGTGTCGCGATACTGGTCGTTCCACTCCGCCCAGCCGGGCGGATGGTTGCCGAGCTGGTAGCCGTCGGGTCCTGTGTCCCACGGCTCTGCGATCAGTTTGACTTCCGACAGGCAGGGGTCCTGCCGCACTGCCTCGAAGAAGATCGCGTTGTGGTCGAAGGCGGCGCGGTCGCGCCCAAGCGTGCTCGACAGGTCGAAGCGGAAGCCGTCGACATGGCATTCCTGGACCCAATAGCGGAGCGAATCCATCACCATCTGCAGCACGCGCTGGTTGCGCATGTTGACGGTGTTGCCGGTGCCGGTCGTGTCGAAATAGTAGCGCGGGTCCTCGGCAAGCACGTAGTAGCTGGCGTTGTCGATGCCCCGGAAGGAGAGCGTCGGCCCCATCTGATTGCCTTCGGCCGTGTGATTGTAGACCACGTCGAGGATCACCTCGATGTTGGCCTCGTGCAGCCGCCGCACCATCAGCTTGAATTCGTGCATGCCTGAGCCGGGCGAGATGTAGCGGGCGGCCGGCGCGAAGAAGCCGATCGTGTTGTAGCCCCAGTAGTTGGTGAGCCCGCGATCGACGAGATGGCGGTCGTTGTAGAAGGCCTGAATGGGCAGCAGCTCGATCGCGGTAACGCCGAGCTTGACGAGGTGCTCGACCGAGCGCGGATCGGCGAGCCCCTCGAAGCTGCCGCGGAAGCGCTGCGGCAGCGCCTCGTTGAGCGCCGTCATCCCCTTCACATGCGCCTCATAGATGATCATGTCCGACCAGTCGTGGCGCGGACGCCGGTCGTTGCCCCAGGTCACGGCCGGATCGACCACCACGCATTTGGGCATGGCGGAGGCCGAGTTGCGGCGGTCGAAGGAAAGATCCTGCTTGGGATGGCCGAGCCGGTAGCCGAAAAGGGCGTCGTGCCAGCGGACGTCTCCCCGCAATTCGAGCGCGTAGGGGTCGAGCAAGAGCTTGTTGGGATTGAAGCGATGGCCTGCCTCGGGTGCGTAGGGACCGTAGACGCGATAGCCGTAGAGCTGACCGGGCCGGATGTCCGGCAGGTAGCCGTGCCAGACCTCGTGCGTGAATTCGGGCAGTTCCACGCGCTCGATCTCGCGGCGGCCGGTGGCATCGAACAGGCAGAGTTCGACCTTGGTGGCGTTTGCCGAAAACAGTGCGAAGTTGACGCCGGAGCCGTCCCATTGGGCGCCGAGGGGATTGGGCGACCCTGGGAGCAGCGGTCTGTCTCGTGACATGGGAAAAACCCTGGTTCGGCGCCGAGGCCACCCCGGACGCGTGCGGACCAGTTCAAACGGAAGCCGGTGCGCTTGGTTCCGTCACCAGCAGGGCAAGGCCGAACCGGTCGACGATCCGCTCCGCCGCCAGCGTCTCGCCCGCCTGCACTCTCCGATCATGCAGAGCATCGCGCCAGGTGGGGCGGGCAAGGTCCGGGCAGCGGATGGTCGCTCCTGACCACGTGGAGGCTGGTATCCTGCCTTCGCCGTCCATCAGGCGCATGACCAACCGCGGCAACACCACGAGTGCCGCCTGGTCGCTGTGCCGGCGCGCGAACACAACGAGATGATCCCGGGCCGGACCGTCCACCTCCAGCGGCACATATGCGCCTTCGCAGAACAGCGCCGGCATTTCCCGTCGCAGGTGAAGCGCGCGTGCGATCAGCCGCTGCTTTGTCGCTGCAAAACCGTCTGTCCGGTTCTGCCAAAGCGTGGATTGCAGGCAATCGAAGTCCGGCAAGCGCCGGTTGCCCGGATCGACCAGGCTGAAGTCGCCCACTTCCGTGCCTTGATAGAAGTCCGGTATGCCGGGCGCGGTGAGCTTCGCCAGCGTCTGCGCGAGGCTTGCATGCCAACCTGCGAAGATCGCTGGCCGCAGCGTTGCGGAAAACGCGGCAGTGAAGTTCGGGTCGTTCAGCAGCGCATCGGCGTAGTCTTGAACGGCCGCTTCATACTCCTGATCAACCGCCGACCAGTCTGTCCTGACCTTCGCCTCCCGCAGCGCCTTTTGCAGATACTCGGCAAACCGCTCGCGCAACCGCGGCGAGTCGGTGGGCTCTTCCGGCCACACGCCGGCCAGCGCCTGGTAGATCAGCCACTCGACCTCGGGCTCGGGCGCGGGCTGGCCGCCCACCGTGCGGATGCTGCCTCGCCGCAGCTCGCGCCATCGCTCGACCGTCCCGCACCACGTTTCAGCCGTTTCAGACAGGGCGAGAAGCCGCGCCCGCGCATCCTCGCCGCGCTTGGTGTCGTGGGTCGCGGTGGCGTTCAGCGAATGCGGAGCCTCGACCGATTGCCGCGCCATCCGCCAATGGAAAGCGTCGATGCCCGCATCGACATGGCCGGGATCGCCGCCCACCTCGTTGAGCGCGAGGAAGCGGTTGTCTCGATAGAACAGCGTGTCTTCGATGCCCTTGGCCATGGCCGGCCCGCTGAGCTGTCCGAAGCGTCGCCGGAATTCGAGAAGCGTCCCAGCGTCCGCCCTCGCGGCGTCCTCGGTGAGCAGCGCGCAGATCGCACCAACCAGCCCGGGCAAGAGATCGGGCCGCGATTGAAGAGCAAGCGCCCGCGCGTTCCCGATGAACCCGCGATCCTGCTCGCTGGCGGCGCCTTGCTGGGTGTAGATGCGGTAGACCGGCATCGCCACGAGCAGCTCCGCCAGCGCCGTGCGTATCGTGTCCGGCCCCCAGCGCGAATCGTCGAGGAGCCGGACCGCCAGCGTCGTCACCGCATTGAGCTCGGCCTCGAAGTTGATCGTGACGATCTGGCGCTTCGCCTGCTCTCGAAGACGCTGGTGGTCCACCCCGCCGGAGATGGCGTCGTAAGCCGACGAAAGATGGCGGAAGCCGTTCTGGTCCACCATCAGGCCCGAGATTGCATCGATGAACTCGTAGCCCGTCGTTCCCTGGATCGGCCAGTCCTCAGGCAGGCGCTCGCCCCGCGCCACGATCTTCTCCACCCAGATCGGCACATCGGGACCGACAGCCTCACGCAGCCGGCGCAGATACCCGGACGGATCGGCGAGCCCGTCGATGTGATCGATGCGCAGCCCATCGACCATGCCCTCGCGCACGAGTTTCAGCGTCAAGCGGTGCGCCGCGTCGAAGACATTCGGATCCTCGACCCGCAGTCCGACCAGTCCCGCCACTTCGAAGAAGCGACGGTAGCTGATCGTGCGCCGCGCCTCCTTCCAGCAGATCAGTTCCCAAGGTTGTCGCGCATGGATCGCGTCGATCAACTCCGGCGTGGAGAACCGCCTGAACTCCTCCGAAAACTCTGCCATGTCCTGGCCTTGGCAGATAGCGCGAACCTGTTCGTGAAACGCGTGTTCATCGGCCTTGCCGGCAAGCGCCGCGCAGTCGCGAAGCCGCTGTGCCAGCGTATGCTGCATCGGCTCGAGCGCCTGCGCCCAGCTGGCGGGATGAAGCGGCAGCCGGTTGTCGAAATGGCAGAGGGCGAGGGCGCCGTTCTCGGCGTCGAGACCAAGCTGGAGGTCGCCTGCTGCGAGCACCTCCTCGTAGCTGCCGCCCAGGACCGGCAGAGTGAGACGCCGCGTCCAGTCGACATCGAAATGCCGTGCGTACGGGCTCTCACTTCCCCGCTCGACCACGCTGCGCCACCAGCGGTTCTCCAGCGAAGCCGCCATGTGGTTGGGCACGATGTCGAGGATGAGGCCCATGCCTGCCGCGTGCAGCGCTTCGACCAGCGCATCGAACGCTGCGCGCCCGCCCAGCGCCGGATCGATCTCGTTGCAGTCGGTGACGTCGTAGCCATGGGTCGAACCGGACACTGCGGTGAAGATCGGCGAGGCATACAGATGACTGATGCCGAGGTCGCGCAGATAGGGAGCGAGGCCAGCCGCCCCGGTGAAATCCATGCCCTGGCGGAACTGCAACCGATAGGTGGCGGTGGGGAGGTTCACGCGGCTTTTCCGATCCCGGGCGGACATGGGGCGGCCGAAATGCCGCCCGAAAATGCAACTGCCGGCCGCATGAGGCCGGCAGTTGCATTCAACGCCCGAGATTTGTCGCTGTTCCGAAGCCTGGGCTTACGCCCTGATTTCCTGCCGCTGGAAGGAGACGTAGGCGACCGTGAACAGCACGATCAGCGCCGCGATCATGCCGCAGAGCTGCGGCCAGATCAGCATCAGGCTCTCCGAGACCGGCAGCGGCGCGCCGATGAGCGCATTCTGCAGCTGGTTTGCGAACACCAGCCCGAGCGTGCGCGTCGCCGGGTTGAGCAGGCCGAGCGTCATCTCGCCGTAGAGCACGTTGGGCGAAATGCGCGCGATCGCCTGCTGCAGCTCGAACTGGTTGACCTGCGTCATCGGGTCGAGCGGGTCGACGGGGATCAGCGCGCCGGCGATCAGTGGCGCGATCATCCCCCAGAAGACCGTCAGGATGAGCCAAAGCGTCAGCGCCGCGAGCGCCGAGGTCGCCGGCGAGCGGAACAGGGTCGAACACACCAGTGCCACCGCCAGCCACACGCCTGCATAGGCGAATGAAGCCAGCAGGAAGGCAAGCCCGCGCAGCACCTCCTCGCCCGAGGGCGGCAAGCCGGTGAGCAGGATGCCCATGCCGCTGACGAGCAGCCAAAGCGTCAGCAGGCAGAGCGCCAGCACGATCAGGCCGCCCAGGAACTTGCCGGTCAGCAGCGCATCCCGGTAGATCGGTTGCGCCAGAACGCGCGACATCGTGCGTCGGCTGTACTCGCCGTTGATCGCGTCGAAGCCGAGCGCAATCGCCACAAGGGGCAGCAGGAAGCCGAGGAAGGCGACGAAGGACGGCAGTGGGTCGCGCGCCGTGGTGAACAGGCGGAGGAACAGGAACTGGTCCTCGCCGACGGTGGCGGTGATCTGCCCGATGGCTGCATAGACGGCGCCGACCGCGGTCAGGAACATCAACAGCAGCACCAGGTGGATGCGCGCGCTGGTCATGTGGTCGGCCGCTTCCTTGAGCGCGATCGTCGAAAGACCCGTAAAGGGCGAACCCTCACGCTGCCTGGGCATGCTTCGCCTCCTGTTCGAAGAACCGAACGTAGACCTCGTCCAGCGTCGTGTGGCGGAGCGACATGTTGCGCAACTGTCCGCCCGCCTCGACAACGCGCCGCGCGATCTCGGGCCGCACGTCGGAATCGGCGTCGACGCGCCAGGAGGTGTCGCCCCGCTTCTCGACGCCGGTGATGTGCGGTGCCTTCGTGAGTGCAGCCGCAAGATCGACGCCTTCCGCCTCGACCTCGACCACGTGGGTTCCACCCAATACGTTCGCCGTCAGGTCGGAAACCTTGCCGACCAGCCCGATCTTGCCGTGGTTGAACAGCGCCACCCGGTGGCACACGGTCTGCACCATCGCCAGGAGATGGGAGGAAAGCACGATCGTCATCCCCTCCCCTGCCAGCGTCTCGATCAGATCGAGCAGTTCCTGGGTCGACTGCGGGTCCAGCCCGCCGGTCGGCTCGTCGAGGATGGCAATCTCGGCCCGCTTCATGATGACCTCGGCCAGGCCCAGCCGCTGCCGCATGCCGCGCGAATAGGCGCCGACACGCTTGTCGGCGACGTCTTCGAGCCGCACGCGTGCAAGCGCATCGCCGATCCGCTTGGCTGCCTCGGCGCTTTCCAGCCCCATCAGCCGTGCGGAATAGGCGAGGTTCTCGCGGGCGCTGAGGTTGTCGTAGAAGCCGACCTGGTCGGGCAGGTATCCAACGCTGGACTTGACCGCCAGCGGCTGGCGCAGCGGATCGAGCCCGTTGACGCGCACGCTGCCTTCGCTGGGCTCGGTGAGCCCCAGCAGCAGCAGGATCGTCGTTGTCTTGCCCGAGCCGTTGGGCCCGAGAAGACCGAAGACCTCGCCCTTGCCGATCTCGAGGTCGATGTGATCCACCGCGACAAAGCGGCCATAGCGCTTGGTCAGCCCCCTGGTCTCGATGACGCTGGTCATCGCCGGCCATACCTCGAAATGCCGAAGGCCAGCACGACGACCGCGGCCGCGATGACGCCGAGCCCGGTCACGCCCCACAGCGTCGACGTTTCGACGGTGACGCGGAAGCTGGCGCTATCGGAGGCTCCGTCGCCATTGGCGCGGACCGACACGACATAGTCGCCCGCGATCGCCTTCTCCGAAGGCTTCATCGAGACTGTCACGTCGCTCGACTTGCCGGGCGCGATCTCGGTAATCTTCTCGGGATCGAACTTGACTTCCCAGCCGGACGGCGGGCCCGCCGAGAAACTGACGTCGCGCGCGGGCGCGGTGCCCGTGTTCTCCAGCGTGAAGGTGAAGTTGCGGCTCTCGCCGGCTGTCGCCTGGCCGGACAGGCGGCCTCCGGGCCCGGACAGCGCCAGCTTCGGCTGGCCCGTGATGTCGAGCAGCAAGTTCTCCTGGGCGGTGGCATCGCCGCCGCTGGCGGCGATCGAAACCGGGTACTGGCCAGCCTCGATACCTTCGGGCGGCGTCACGCTCACCTTGAGGTTCTTCGACTTGCCGGCCTCCAGCGGCAGCGAAGTGAGTTCCTGGCTGCCGTACTGCTCCTTGAACGCGACCTGGAAGCCGGCCGGTGCCTTCGAGAGAAGGTTGACCGTCGTGTCCTCCTGGCCTTCGTTCTTCGCGGTCACCTGGAAATCGAAGGTCGAGTTCGGCGTGCCGCGCAGAGCTGGCAGTTCGGCCTCCAGCGTCAGCTTCGCCGGTTCGATGGCATTCAGCGTCAGCTTCATGGGCAGGTCGAGGGAAGTACCCTCGGCCCTGCCGGTGACGTTGAATTCGAACGCGCCCTTGGACAGGTCTTCCGGCGGCGTGATGTTGAGCGTCAGATCGACGGTCTTGTCGGTCGGCGCGATGGCCGCCTCGACGCCACGGCCCTCACCCTCGATCTGCCATTTCCAGTCTTCGGGTAGTCCGCTAACGCTGAACCCCACCCGCTGCGGCGGTAGCCCATTGTTGATCAGCGAAAGGTCGACCGTGATCGTATCGCCCGCCTGCGCCGAAAATTCGGGATACGAGGTTGTCAGCCACAAGCCTTTCGGAGCCTGCGACGCATCCGTGACAGCCGCCTCCTGGGCCATCGCAGGCGGCGGCGTCGATGTCAGGGCGCCTGTGGCGAACGGGACGATCAGAAGGGCGGAGGAAAGAATGCGCACAAGTCGAAATGGCGCAGAAATCATGGCGATCTCCATGCTTCGGCGGCAGATGCTGATCGGATCGTTTCGGTCCGATATTTATCGTGAGGAGGGGCAGAATGGACTTGAATATGGCGGGAATTTGGCAAGTCGACGCGTTGCCTGATGCCCGCTCGGCCTGTCGCCCGCCCGTTCCGACCGGCGCAACAGGAGCCGCACGCCGCATGGTTCGACGAATTTCTCGATCGTGATCACCAACTGGCGGTGTGATCGATTCGCCTTCGGCGGACTGGTGTCTAACAGACAAGCGCGAACCCCGGCGCGCAGCGATTCAACGCCTGGTGGTGCGGACGGTTTACGTCACGTCATGTCGCATTCGGTCTTGCGATTGTCGCTTCCTTGCGTCCAATATCGGCGCTGAGGGAAACGATCAAGAAAAGATGGCCAACAGCCGAACTGCGTGAGGAGATCATCATGTCCAGTGAACTGGAATTTCTGAGCCGGCGCGTCGCGTCGGGCAAAATGAGCCGCCGCGACTTTCTCGGCCGCGCGGCCGCCCTCGGCGTGACCGCCACCTTCGCCAATACGCTTCTCGACACGGCGGCGCGCGCGCAAGGCCCCAAGAAGGGCGGCGCGCTGAAGATGGGTCTGGTCGGCGGCGAATCGACCAACAGTCTCGATCCCGGCCAGTGGCTCACCCAGGTGCCGCAGAACTTCGGCCTGACCTGGGGCGAAACCATGATCGTCCAGTCGCCCGAGGACGGCTCGGCGCAGCCGGTGCTTTGCGAATCGTGGGAGGCCAGCGACGACGCCGCCGAGTGGCGCTTCAAGATCCGCAAGGGCGTGACGTTCCACAACGGCAAGGACATGACGCCCGAAGACGTGGCGCAGACCTTCCGCCGCCACTCCGACGAGAAGACGAAGTCGGCCGCGCTCGGCGTGCTGACCGACATCGATCAGATCAGCGTCGACGGCGACAACGTCGTCTTCAAGCTCAAGCGCGGCAATGCCGACCTGCCGCTGCTCTTGACCGACTACCACCTCGTCATCCAGCCCAATGGCGGCATGGACGATCCGACCGCGGGCATCGGCACGGGCCCCTACAAGGTGGAGGTCAACGAACCCGGCGTCCGCCACATGAGCGTGAAGTATGACGGCTACTGGCGCGACGACGTCGGCCACGTCGACTCGGTCGAAGTGATCGTCATGAACGACGCGACCGCGCGCATGTCGGCCCTGCAGTCCGGGCAGGTGCACATCATCAACCGCGTCGAACCCAAGGTCGTGGCGCTGCTGAAGCGCGCGCCAGGCGTGGTGGTGGAGAGTGTGCCCTCCAAGGGCCACTACGTCTTCATCATGCACTGCAATACGGCGCCGTTCGACAATTGGGACCTGCGCATGGCGCTGAAGCTCGCGATCGACCGCGAGCAAATGGTGAACCAGATCCTGCAGGGCCACGCCTCGCTCGGCAACGACTTCCCGATCAACAAGTCCTATGCGCTGTTCCCGGATGGCATTGAGCAGCGCGCCTACGATCCGGAGAAGGCGGCATTCCATTACAAGAAGTCCGGCCACAGCGGCCCGGTTCTGCTGCGCACCTCCGACGTCGCCTTCCCGGGTGCGGTGGACGCCGCCCAGCTGTACCAGCAACAGGCCGCCAAGGCCGGCATCACGCTCGAGATCAAGCGCGAGCCCGGAGACGGCTACTGGAACGAGGTGTGGAACAAGCTGCCCTTCTGCGCCTCCTACTGGGGCGGCCGGCCGACCCAGGACTCGATGTATTCGACGGCCTACATTGCCGACGCCGACTGGAACGACACGCGCTTCTTCAACGAGAAGTTCGACAAGATCATCCTCGAGGCACGCGCGGAGCTCGACAATGCGAAGCGCGCCGAAATGTATCGCGAAGCAGCGATGATCGTGCGCGACGACGGCGGCCTCATCCTGCCCATGTTCAATGACTTCCTCGACGGTCACCGCGAGGAGGTGAAGGGCTGGGTCCTCGACCCCAACCACGAGACGTCCAACCTGCGGGCGGCAATCCGAGTCTGGCTCGACAACGCCTGAGGAGACCGGACTTGTGGGGGGATCTCTCGTCCTGAAACTGATCGCCCAGCGCGTTGCGCTGGGCGTTCTCCTCCTCTTCGCCGTATCGGTGCTGATCTTCGCGGGGACGCAGATCCTTCCCGGAGACGTCGCTGCCACGATACTCGGCCAGTCGGCGACGCCGCAGGCCCTGGCCAACCTTCGTGCCGAGCTGGGGCTCAACGATCCGGCGGTCGTGCGCTATTTCCGTTGGCTGGGCGGCATATTGACCGGCGATCTCGGCACGGCCCTTTCGAACGGTCGCGACATCGCCTCGTCGATCGGCGAGCGGCTCGGAAACACGTTGTTCCTCGCCTTCTGCGCGGCGATCGTCTCGGTGCCGCTCGCGATCCTGCTCGGGCTGCTTGCCGTCCGCTACCGCAACGGCCCGATTGACAAGGCGATTTCGGGCATCGCGCTGGCCTCTACTGCACTGCCGGAATTCTTCATCGGCTATGTGCTGATCCTCTTCTTCTCGGTGAAGTTCAATCTCTTCCCGACCGTTTCGACCGTCTACGACGGCATGCCTTTCCTCGAACGGCTGCGCGCCGTGGCCATGCCGGCGGCAGCGCTGACACTGGTCGTGCTCGCCCAGATGATGCGCATGACCCGGGCCGCGATCCTCAACGTCATGCAGTCGGCCTATATCGAGACGGCGGAACTCAAGGGCCTTTCGGCCTTCCAGATCATCCGCCGCCACGCCTTCCCCAACGCGGTGGCGCCGATCGTCAACGTCGTGATGCTGAACCTCGCCTATCTCGTGGTCGGCGTCGTCGTGATCGAGGTGATCTTCGTCTATCCCGGCATGGGCCAGTATCTCGTGGACCACGTCGCAAAGCGCGACGTGCCGGTCGTGCAGGCGGTCGGGCTGATCTTCGCGGCAGTGTATATCGGCCTCAACATCGTCGCCGACATCGCCTCCATCCTCGCCAATCCTCGTCTCAGGCATCCGCGGTGAGGAGACGCCGATGCTGAGCCTGAGAAAGATCCCGCCCGGTGCCCTGATCGGTCTCGTCCTGACCTCGATCTTCCTGTTCGCCGCGATCTTCGCGCCGCTCATTGCACCCTGCCGGCTCGACGAGATCGTCGGCGACGTGTGGGAGCCGATGACGGCCGAGCATTGGCTGGGCACCGACAACCTTGGGCGCGACCTGCTCTCGCGCATGATCTACGGCGCCCGCACGACCATTGCGATCGCCGCCATCGCCACGGCGCTCTCCTTCGTCCTGGGCGCAGTCCTCGGCTTCACGGCAGCAGTCGTCGGTGGCTGGTTCGACAATGTCCTGTCGCGCTTCGTGGACCTGTTGATGTCGATCCCGACGCTGATCTTCGCCCTGGTCGTGCTGTCGGTCCTGCCCTCCAACATCGCCACGCTCATCCTGGTGATGGGCGTGCTCGACTCCACCCGCGTCTACCGGCTGTCGCGCGCCGTGGCCGTCGACATCAACGTCATGGATTTCGTCGAGGCGGCAAGGCTGCGCGGCGAAGGGCGCGGCTGGATCATCTTCCGCGAGATTCTGCCCAACGCGCTCTCGCCGCTGGTGTCGGAACTGGGTCTTCGCTTCATTTTCGCCGTGCTGTTCCTGTCGGCGCTCTCTTTCCTCGGGCTGGGCGTCCAGCCGCCGGCAGCGGACTGGGGCGGCATGGTGAAGGAGAACAAGGAGGGCATCGTGTTCGGTATCGGCGCGGCTCTCATACCTGCCGCCGCGATCGCCGCGCTCGCCATCTCGGTCAACCTGGTCGCTGACTGGGTGCTCAACCGCACGACCTCGCTGAAGGGAGGGCGCGGCGATGGCTGAGGCGCGCAAGACCTCGAACGGCGGGAGCAGCGTCCTGCTCGACATCCGAAACCTCCGCATCGAGGCGACCGTCTATCCGCCGGGCGGCGAGCCGACCAACGTTGTACTTGTCGACGGTGTCTCCCTCACGCTGGAAAAAGGCCGCGTGCTCGGCCTGATCGGCGAATCCGGTGCCGGCAAGTCCACCGTTGGCCTGGCCTCGATGGGATACGGCCGCGGCGGCTGCCGTATCACCGGCGGCGAGGTTTGGCTGAATGGCCGCGACATCCTGAAGCGCGGGCCGAAGGGCCTGCGTGCGCTGCGTGGCTCCGAGGTCTGCTACGTGGCGCAATCCGCGGCGGCAGCCTTCAATCCGGCGCACCAGCTCATGGACCAGGTGGTCGAGGCCACGCTCCTGCATGGCAAGGCCACACGCGCCGATGCCGAAAAGCGAGCAGTGGCGCTGTTCAAGGCGCTGGGTTTGCCGGATCCCGAGAACATCGGCAATCGCTATCCGCACCAGGTCTCGGGAGGGCAGCTCCAGCGCGTGATGACCGCGATGGCTCTCTGCTCTCAGCCGGACCTGATCGTCTTCGACGAGCCGACGACCGCGCTCGACGTCACGACCCAGATCGACGTGCTCGCCTCGATCAAGGATGCGATCCGCGACACCGGTGTGGCCGCGCTCTACATCACGCACGACCTCGCCGTGGTCGCTCAGGTCTCCGACGAGATCATGGTGCTGCGCCA
>Ga0079224_100010570_pt1 | contig 12669 bp, 9 predicted proteins | sample Stecom2015_FD_80414 | JGI IMG/M metagenome (GOLD analysis project Ga0079224, IMG submission 80414) | Agricultural soil microbial communities from Utah to study Nitrogen management - Steer compost 2015 | ecosystem: Environmental > Terrestrial > Soil > Agricultural land | place: USA: Utah...
GCGCCTGTGACCAGACAAATCCTGCCCATCATAATGTGTTTCACCCTCCAGCTAATGTGTGGCAATTATAACCTCGGAATGGTCGGGGATTAGGGAAAGCAGAGTGAATCCTGCGCCTGAATTTCAACCGATTTCGCTACCCTACCCGACCAGCGGCGGCCAGCGTAATCCGGCGTTTCGTGCTACACTGTGTCATTATCGTTAGTTTTCGGTAATTAATTGAATAGACTGAGGGTTGGCTGCCTGATCTGCCCCCGGCAAACGATTGGCGGCAGCCAAACGCGGAACATTCTTCGTACAGAAAAGGAGTCTTTATGCGCCGTGTCCTCATGATCCTCATTTTGTGCGCCGTGTTCTTGCCACTGGCTCCGGCAGCGGGGCAGGACGGCAGTTTTATCCAGCATCGCGTCGTTCCGGGCGATACCCTCTTCCGTATCTCGCTGCGTTACGGCGTGCCGATTGCCAGCATCCTGGCAGCCAACCCGGGGATTCACAACCCGAATCTGATCTATGCGGGAAGTGTCCTGCGGATTCCGCAGCCGGGCACGGCCCCGGTTCCGTCGCCACAGCCGCCGCCGACTCAGGAACCTGCCGAAGAACAGCAGTACCGGGTGGTGCGCGGCGATACGCTGGGCGCGATTGCCCGGCGCTTCGGCACAACGGTGACCGCGATTGCCCAGCGCAACAACATCGTCAACCCGAATCTGATCTTTCCCGGCCAGCTTTTGTTTATCCCGGTTCCCGGCGCTCCACCGCCGGCGCAGCCGCCCACCCAGCCGCCACCGCCGACCTCGCCCCCACCTCCGTCCGGTGATGGTGGCCCGGTCACCACCGGCTTTGAACTCGGCGGGCAGGTGTTCAGCTTCCAGTACGATACGCTGATGCGGCAGGCGGGCATGACCTGGGTGAAACGGCAGGTTGTCTGGAATCTGGGCGATTCGACCAGTGTAGCGCAGGGGTACATCAACGAAGCGCGCAACAAAGGTTTCAAGATTCTGCTGAGCATCAAGGGCAACCCGGCCCAGATCGCCGCTAACCCGGCCCAGTATTACCAGCAGTTTGCAGCTTTTCTGGGTGATGTCGCGGCGCTGGGGCCGGAGGCGATTGAAGTCTGGAACGAACAGAATATTGACCGCGAATGGCCCGCCGGGCAGATCAGCCCGCAGGCGTACACCCAGATGCTCACCGCCGCCTACAACGCCATCAAGAGCCGCAACAGCAGCGTGATGGTCATCAGCGGCGCGCCAGCCCCTACCGGTTTCTTCGGCGGAGCCTGCACCGCAGCCGGCTGCGACGACCAGCCTTTCCTGGTGGGGATGCGTAACGCCGGGGCTGCCAATGTCATGGACTGTGTGGGCATCCACTATAACGAAGGCGTCCTCAGCCCGGATGCGCGCAGCGGCGACCCGCGCGGTAACCCCAATCATTACACCCGCTACTACGGCACTATGGTGGACACCTACCGCGCTGCCTTCCCCGACAAACCGCTGTGTTTCACCGAACTGGGCTATCTCTCGCCAGAAGGCTATGGCCCGCTGCCGGATGCCTTTGCGTGGGCTGTCGATGTCACGGTGCAGGATCAGGCCGCGTGGCTGGCCCGCGCCGCCACACTGGCCCGGCAGAGCGGCTTTGTCCGCCTGCTGATTGTATGGAATGTGGACGCCACGGAGTATGGGCAGGACCCGCAGGCGGGTTACGCCATCATCCGGCCAAATAACACCTGCCTGGCATGTAACACGCTGGCTGCGGTCATGGATTGATCGCGCCTCGGCAACCAAAAGGGCGATTCTCACCGCTGAGGTCGCCCTTCAATTTCCTGCCTGCTGCCATCGCTGGCTAAGCGATGATTTCGCCTGCCAGCCTTTGCCCGGTTATAATGGTAGCCTGTTGATTGGAACAGTGATTAGGACACACACATGGCAGACGTTCTGCGACCATCCCCACGTTACAAACCGGTTTCCCTGTTCGTCACCTGCATGATCGACACGCTTTACCCACAGACCGGGGTATCGGTGGTGGAAGTGCTGGAACATCTGGGCATCGAGGTGCGTTTTCCAATGGCCCAGACCTGCTGCGGCCAGCCAGCATTTAATACCGGCTTCTGGGATGACGCGCGCGAGGTGGCCCGCCAGTTTCTGCGCGCTTTTGCCGACGCGGACCTGATCGTCACGCCATCGGGGAGCTGCGCCACGATGGTGCGGCATTATTATCCCCAGTTGTTTGCTGATGACCCGGCCTGGCGCAAGCGTGCTGTTCGCGCTGCCAGCATCACGTGGGAAATTACGGAATACCTCATCGATGGGCTGGGGGTGACTGATCTGAAGGCCAAACTGCCGCCCACGCGGGTCGCCTTTCACGATTCCTGTCATGGCCTGCGCGGATTAGGGCTGAAGCATCAGGCCCGGCAGTTGGTCAGCCAGATCGAAGGCGTGAGCATCCACGAAATAAAGAGCGCGGAGCAGTGCTGCGGGTTTGGCGGCACATTCTCCGTGAAAATGGCCCCGATCAGCAACGCCATGCTTCAGGAAAAGATTCAGGATATTGTAGCGGCGGATGTGGACGTGGTGCTGACCGGGGATTGTAGCTGCATGACGCACATCAACGGCGGACTGAGCCGGCAGGGCAAGCGTATCCGCACGATGCACATCATCGACCTGCTGGCGCGAGGGCTGAAAGCTGCGCAGCACGCCTGATTAACGATAAGCCGGCGGTGTGATTTGCTCGCGGGCGAACTGCTGCGCTTCTTCCAGTGAATCGAAAAAGTGCGTGTCGTGGCTTTTGCGCACGGCACTCAGCAGGGCGGTGATGCGCGCCTGCTGGGTGGCAAGCCGGTTGGATGAGTTAACAGCTACCGCCGCGACCCGGACGTTCGGTGTTTCTGATGCCAGCGCAAAAACCCGGCGGGCCTCATTGCTGATCGCTGTGACTTCGCGGGCATCCACCAGCGCCACAATCGGGGTCGGGCTGCTGGCGGCATAATCAGCCAGATGCCGCGCCCATACGCGGGCATCATCCCCGCTGATGTAATCCGCTTCGCGCGCGAAAAAGATTCCGTCCTCAAAACGCAGGTCCACAACTGGCATAAGCAGCATCCATTTATAAATTTCGGAAAAGCGTTTATAGCACAGAATCCGGCCTGCTGCACGCCATCTGCCGGCAATCGTAAGGTAAAGTGACATTTTTCTAACGCGGCGGTTGGAACTTTTCCGGGACCCACAGCGTCTATACACACAACCGCAAGAAACGGTTGAATATCGATCCGGAGGAGTACGAAAGATGAAAACTGTACAACGTGCAGCAGTTTTGGTTCTGGTCCTGGGTCTGCTGATCGCCGGGGTGGGCGTGGCAGGCGCGCAGGAATATCCCCATAATACCCTGACAGTCGATGGTTTCGGCCAGGCGTTTGGCGCGCCGGATGTGGCGCTGGTGCAGCTTGGAGTCCAGACTAGCAGCACCAATGTGTCGGAAGCCTATAACAATGCCAACGCCACAATCCAGAACGTGATCGACGCGCTGATCGCAATCGGCATTGAGGAACGGGATATTCAGACAACCGGCCTGTATCTGTATCAGGACACGCCCTTCAACCCGCAGACCGGCGAACCCAGTGAAACCCCGATCTACCGGGTAACGAACTCGCTGACGGTGACGGTGCGCGACGTATCCAGAGCCGGCGAGGTTATCAACACCGGTGTCGAGGCCGGGGCCAACAATATCGGCGGCCTGACCTTCAGCATTGATGATACGGCGGCGCTGGAGCAGGAAGCGCGTGCTGCGGCAATCGAAGACGCCCGCGCCCGTGCTGAGCAGCTAGCCGACCTGATGGGTGTCGAACTGGGCGCGCCGACCATCATCATCGAGAACCCCAGCCAACCCGGCGTTGTGTTTGATCGCGCAGCGTTCGGCGTGGGCGGCGCAGGTGCAGTCGTGGAAGAAGGTCAGCTTCAGGTCAATGTTCAGGTGCGCGTGACCTTCAACTTCCGCTAAGAATCATCACCTCACCCTGGGGGCACAGCGGCATGCTGTGCCCCTGACCTCCAGACGAACGTTACCCGCAAAGACATCACAACCGCATATTCAGAACAGATGCGCACTAAGCAGACGACTTGTGACCCCCGCGCGGATGTGTCATAATTTGAATTATTAACATAAACGCCCCTTTGCTATCAGGAGAGTCGAAAATGCCCCGTTCGACGCGAGTCCTAATCGCCATCATGTTATTCCTACTGGCCGGATTCATCGCCATCAACCACATCGTTGGCGGAGCGGCTCTGGGCGAGTGGCTGCTGCCTTTGCTGCTGTTTGCTGCCGGACTCGTCCTGGTGCTGTATCCTGAACGCGAAGCCGAAGCGCCGGCTCATGAGGAAGCCTCACCGCTGACCGCGCCGGAACCCATGCCCACCCTCGCGGAGACAGCAGCACCCGCGCCACCGGCTGAACCGGTGGCAGAACCAGCGGCCCCGCCAGCGCCGGCTGCTGAAACAGTCGAAGCCGTCCCGGTGCGGGAAGTCGAGCCGGAAGTCCGCGCAGCGGGCAAAGCGGAGTCTGTACCGGAAGCCGTGATCGAGATGCATCCGGAAACGCGGGCCGAAGTGATCGATGCCAGCGCCACCACGCCGGCCGAACCGGATGATTTGACGCGCATCAGGGGGGTAGGCCGCAAGATGCAGGACGCCCTGCGCGGTGCCGGCTACGACAGTTTTGCCAAAATTGCGCAGGCCAGTGCAGATGAGCTGCGCACCGCGATAGAAGCTGCCGGGATGCGTCTGGCCCCCAATATCGAGACCTGGCCGGAACAGGCGAAGAGATTGATGGAGTAAGCCGATAACGGTGGGCTATCGACAAAAAAGCCACCCGTGCTTAGCACAGGTGGCCTGATAAGCTGTTGATCGCCTGAACGATCAGGCGGGTGGCGCTTCTTTCTCGCCTTCTTCCACCATCTCCAGCACCAGATTGCCTTCGGCATCGACATCAGCGCGCACAATGCTGCCGATGCGGAACCTGCCGGAGAGGATGCCGTCCGAAAGCGCGTCCTCGATCTCGTTCTGGATCAGGCGGCGCAGCGGACGCGCCCCGTATTCAGGGTCGTAGCCATGATCGGCCAGCCATGCGTGCGCTGCTTCATTCAGTTCCAGCGTGATGGCATGTTCGAGCAGGCGTTCGCGCACCTTGTTCAGTTCCAGTTCCACGATCTGCCCGATCTCGTCCTTGGTCAGGGAGCGGAAGACGATGGACGCGTCGATACGATTGAGGAACTCAGGCCGGAAGACACGGCGCAGTTGTTCCATCACGCTCTTGCGCATGTCCTCATAACTCTCTTTTTCGGTCACTTCCTCAGAACGTTTGAGGTCGAAGCCGAGAGTCGCCCCACGCTTGATTGTATCCGCGCCGACATTGCTGGTCATGACGATGATCGAGTTGCGGAAGCTGACAGTGCGCCCGCGTGCATCCGTTAGCTGGCCTTCTTCCATCATCTGGAGCAGCATGTTGAAGGCTTCGGGGTGGGCCTTTTCGATTTCGTCAAACACGACGATGCTGTAGGGACGGCGGCGAATGGCCTCAGTCAGTTGACCGGCATCTTCGTAACCCACATACCCCGGCGGCGCACCGACCAGACGAGCAACCGAATGGCGCTCCATAAATTCCGACATGTCAAGCTGGATGAGCGCGTCCTCGCTGCCGAACAGGAATTCGGCCAGCGCCTTGGTCAGTTCGGTCTTGCCCACACCGGTTGGCCCCAGGAACATGAATGAACCGATAGGCCGGCGCGGGTCCTTCAGGCCAGCGCGCGCACGCCGCACAGCCTTGCTGATCGCCAGAATGGCTTCGTCCTGGCCGACAATGCGTTCGTGCAGGGCTTCTTCCATGTGCATCAGGCGTTCGCTTTCCTCGCCCGCAATGCGCATGACCGGGATACCTGTCCACATGGAAACCACTTCGGCGATATCTTCAGCCACCAGCCGGGGCTGCCCGGTTTCAGTGTTCCAGTTGGCCTTGAGTTGATCGAGCGCCTGGCGGATACTGTCGCGCTGTTCCTCGATGTGGCGAATTTCCTCGGAGTCGGCGTTTTCTTCGGCCATCAGCCGCAGATCATCTTCCAGCCGTTCCAGATCCATCTCCATGTTGCGCACCTGCGCAGCTTCGGGGCTTTTGTACATCCGCAGCCGGGCCGATGCTTCGTCGATCAGGTCGATGGCTTTATCGGGCAGGAAACGATCAGGCACATAACGGGCCGAAAGATGCGCCGCCGCTTCGATAGCTTCGTTGGTGATTTCGACGCTGTGATGATCCTGATAGGGAACCTTGATACCCTGAAGAATCTCGATGGTTTCTTCGATGGTCGGCTCATCAACCATGATCTGCTGGAACCGGCGTTCCAGCGCGGCATCGCTTTCGATATGCTTGCGATACTCATCGAGCGTGGTCGCGCCGATGCATTGCAGTTCCCCACGCGACAGCGCCGGTTTGAGGATGTTGGCCGCGTCCACACTGCTGCCCGCCGAACCAGCGCCGACCAGCATGTGAACCTCATCGATAAACAGGATGCTGTCCGATGATTTCAGTTCTTCGATCACGCGCTTGAGGCGCTCTTCAAACTGGCCGCGATACATCGTACCGGCCACCAGCGAACCCACATCAAGCTGCAAAACGCGCTTGTTCAGCAGCGGTTTGGGCGTATCGCCCATCACGATGCGCTGCGCCAGCCCTTCGACGATGGCCGTTTTGCCCACGCCCGGCTCGCCAATGAGCGCCGGGTTGTTCTTGCGGCGGCGGCTGAGTACCTGTATCACCCGTTCGATTTCAGTCTCGCGTCCAACCACCGGGTCGAGCTTGCCTTCCTGCGCCAGTGCGGTCAGGTCAGTCGCAAGCTGGTCAACCAGCGGGGTTTTATCACGGGGGCGCTGGGGTTTATCCGGTTCGGAAGGCCGGTTTGCCGGGGCCGGGCTTTCCTGAAGCACCCGCCGCGTCTGCCGGCGCACTTCTTCCGGGCTGACTCCCAGACGCTTGAGGACATCAATCGCCACACCTTCGGACTGCCGCACCAGACCCAGCAGCAGGTGTTCGGTTCCGATGTAATGGTGACCCATCCGCCGGGCTTCATCGACAGCCAGTTCAAGAACCCGCTTCGTACCCGGCGACAGATCAAGCTGGGCGTTAGGTGTACGGGTGGTCGCTCGTGTCAGCCGTTCGACCAGTTCTTCGACCCGCCGCTGTTCGAGGCCCAGATCGCGCAGCACGCGGCCCGCGACCCCGCCTTCCTCTCGCATTAGGCCGAGAAGCAGATGCTCGGTGCCAATATAGTTGTGCTGGAGCCGTTCAGCTTCTTCCTGCGCCAGACTTAGCACACGCCGCGCCCGCTGGGTAAAGCGTTCCATTTTATTCGGCACGGTTCATTACCTCCGTCAGTGTGGTCTCCCAACCACTCGATTGGTCTTCAATTCACTATAAGGTCGTACACCTTGAAATGAATTAAATTATGCTCATTATAACAGTAGAACGGCATGGTTATAAGTCCCATATCATCAATGATTGATGAGAATGCCACCAACAAGGTCCGCCTCATTTTAGCACAACCCCCACCGCAGACAAAACAGGGGCATGATAATCTGCCCCTGATGTCATACCGTCCTATGGCTCATGCTCAGTAGTTCCAGTCCTGATCGAGGTATTCGGGCGAATTGACCCGCTTCAGGCTGAGGCCGAGACGGCGGTTCTGAATGTCCATCTTGACCACGCGCAGGGTGAGCGTATCGCCCTCCTCCACGACCTCGCGCGGGTGATTAACGCGCTGGTCCGACAGTTCGGAGATATGGATCAGCCCCTCGATTTCAGGCGCATTGACCAGTTGGGCGAACGCGCCGAACTTCGTCAGCTTGGTGATCTTCCCCTGCACAAGCTGGCCGACATTGTACTCAATCGCCACGGTATCCCAGGGGTCGGCAGCCTGACTCTTCATGCTCAGGCCGATGCGCTTGCGATCCGGGTCTATGCTGATGACCTCAACCCGCACTTCATCGCCGACCTTCAGCAGTTCACGCGGGTGGGTAACATGCTGCCACGACAGTTCGGTCAGATGCACCAGCCCTTCCGCGCCGCCAATATCGATAAAGGCGCCAAAATCGACCAGGCTGACCACCCGGCCTGTGCGGATTTCGCCCACCTTCAAATCGCTGATCAGATTTTCCTTGCGCGATTCACGCACCTCGCGGGCAGCGGCCCGTTCGGACAAGATCAGGCGGTTGCGGCTGCGATCAACTTCCATGACTTTGACAGCGATCTGCTGGTTGACCATCTCACCCCAGCGTTCTTCGGGGGTTTCACCGTCCATAGCGGCCCGGCGTTCGGCGCTGATCTGGCTCTGGGGAACAAAGCCGCGCACCCTCCCGAAGCGCACGATCAGGCCGCCTTTGTTGTAACCAGCCACGCGGCTTTCGTAGACTTCCTGATTGATTCGATATTCTTCCGCCATCTGCCAGTCGCGTTCTTCCAGCGCCCGGTTCACGGAAAGAATGACATTCCCCTGATGATCGCGCGGGTTGACCACGTACACCGGGATCGTTTCGTTCGGCTTGAGCATTTCCAGCGTTTCGCGGTTCATCCGCTCCAGTTCGCGCCCGGGGATAATGCCCACGCCCAGATCGCCGAGGCTGACCTCGACCGAAGTGGGCGATGTTGTTAACACTGTGCCATCGAGCACCTGCCCGCGTTTGAGCAGCGTCTGTTCCTGTTCAGGAACGGCAGCCTCTGCGCTGACTTCAGCAGCCGGCGCTTCCGGCTCCGCGCTGGCCTCGACCGGCGCTGCTTCAGTTTCTTCGCTGGCGCTTTCTGCGTTCACTTCAGCGGCTGGCGCTTCCGGCTCCGCGCTGACCTCGGCCGGCGCTACCTCAGCTTCTTCGCTGGTGGTTTCTGCACTCGCTTCAACTGCCGGCGCTTCCGGCTCCGCGCTGGCCTCGGCCGGCGCTGCCTCAGCTTCTTCGCTGGTGGTTTCTGCACTCGCTTCAACTGCCGGCGCTTCCGGCTCCGCGCTGGCCTCATCAGTCTCTTCAGCAGACGCTCCATCAGAGGCAGCTTTGGGGGCGCCATTCTGGCTCAATTCGGCGCGTTCTTCGGATGCCTGCTCAGTTGTGCTGTCGTCTTCGGCAGTTTCGACTGCGGCCCGCTGCTCCGCAGTAGAACCCGGCGTTACTTCTTCCGGCTCATCTGCCCCTGGAATCATGGAATTCATAGAAACCTGCTCCCGAACACATGGGTACGGCAGCGATTATACCTGCTAGGATGGAAAATTCCAACCGGAAACTGATCGCGTTCACACGGTTATTCACAACGGATTCGCCGCTGCCGGAGGAACATTAGGCCGGGTTGCAGCGGACCGGCTTTTACAGCATTTGTCCGCGATCAGGCGAAACGGAACGCCCGGCAGCACCGCAATTCGACTTGCGCCGGATAGAACATCAGTGCTAGAATGGAAAAACCGCTGTTTATGCTCGAAGGAGATTGTTGTGAGCAATTCTGAAAACCCCATGACTCGTAAAGCCCTGTTAAGTCAGATCGATGAAACCTGGCGTGAACTTCAGACTTATCTGGCGTCGCTGACAGAGGCACAGCTTACCGGCCCAACAGATGCTGCCGGCTGGACTGCGAAGGATCATGTTATCCACCTGGCGCTGTGGGAAAAAGCCGCGCTTGCCGTGTTGCAGGGAAAATCCAAGCGCGAAGCACTGGACATCACACCAGAAGTATGGGCACAGGATGACGACCCGATCAACGCGGTCATTCAGCAGCGTTACCGCGATATGCCGCTGGATGAGGTCATGCAGACTCTGCGCCAGAATCATGAACGTCTGCTGGAAAAACTCGATACCATGACCGAAGAGGACCTGCTGCTGCCCTACCGCCATTACCAACCGGACACCAGCGAAGAACATCCCCTTGTCCACTTGCTTCCCTGGGATACCTTCTACCATTACCGGGATCACATGAGCTGGATTGCGGCGATTGTCGGGACGGAGTAAGCAGCATTATGCGCAAGCTGATTGTCAGCAACTTTGTCACGCTGGACGGCTATTACGATGGCAAGGATAAAAATCTAAGCGACATATTTGAATATTTCCATGAAGACTATCATGGTGATGACACCTTCGACTTCTACAACACGGAACGGATGCGGGCAGCCGATACCCTGCTGCTGAGTGGCCGCACGTCATTTCTGGGCAACAAGACGTACTGGTCGAGCGTACCGGATGATCCCAATTCGACGGCTATCAGGCGGGAATTTGCCGGGCTTATCCGATCTATCGAGAAGATCGTTGTTTCAGATCATCTGACCGCTGATGAACTGGCTCCCTGGGATGACACCACGCGCATCGTAAAACGGGCGGATGCGCACCGGGAGATTGCCGCCCTCAAACAGCAGCCGGGCCGGGATATTTTTCTCTTCGCAGGCCGCGCGCTCTGGAATGACCTGCTGGTTCATGGCCTGGTTGATGAACTGCATCTCACGTTCTTCCCGGTGGTCGCAGGCGAGGGCACGCCGCTGTTCGAGGGTCGCCCGCCGGTGACGTTCAGGCTCATCCACAACCGCATCTGGCATGACTCCGGCAATATCCTCGCCTGCTATGAAGTAGGACGCCGGAAATCGCAGCCGGCCCCATAAAAAAACAGAGGGGCACGGCACGCCGCACCCCTCTGTCTGGATGAAATTGCGTTAGCTCATGTCCTGATCGAGCAGGCTGTCCTGATTGATGTGGAGATAGTCGGTGCTGGCCTCGGCGTGGCGCTCGAAGATGAGTTCGCCGTTCATCTCGTCGATAATTACCAGATCGCCGGGTTGGAAATCGCCGCGCAGCAGTTGGATGCTCAGTGGGTTTTCGACGTAACGCTGCAAGGCGCGGCGCAGCGGACGCGCACCAAACTGTGGATCATAGCCCTTTTCCGCCAGCCAGCGCCGGGCCGGTTCTGTCAGATGTACGCCGATGCCGGCTTCATTCAGGCGTTCGGCAATGCCCTTCATTTGCAGATCGACCATGCGCTCGACATCAGCCAGCGACAGCGGCGAGAAGATAATTATCTCGTCGATCCGGTTGAGGAATTCAGGGCGGAAGGTATCGCGGATGGCTTTTTCGACTTTCTGGTGATCGGCAATAGCTTCGGCATCGGTAGGCTGGACGAAGCCAAGCGCGCCGCCCCGCCGCACAAAATCGGTCCCCAGATTGCTGGTCATGATGATGATCGTATTGCGGAAGTCCACCGTGCGGCCCTGACCATCCGTCATACGGCCATCTTCCAGGATTTGCAGCAGCGCGTTCCATACATCCGGGTGCGCCTTCTCGATCTCATCGAACAGCACGACCCGATAAGGCCGCCGCCGCACCGCTTCGGTAAGCTGGCCGCCTTCTTCGTAACCGACATAACCGGGCGGTGCGCCAAACAGCCGACTGACGGTGTGCTGCTCGCGGTACTCGCTCATGTCGATACGCACCAGCGCGTCTTCGTCATCGAACAGGAATTCCGCCAGCGCCTTTGCCAGTTCGGTCTTGCCCACGCCGCTGGCCCCCAGGAAGATAAACGAGCCAATCGGGCGCTTGGGGTCTTTCAGACCGCTGCGCGAACGGCGGATAGCATCGGAAATGGCATGAACCGCTTCGTCCTGGCCGATGATGCGCTGATGGAGTGCTTCTTCCATGCGCAGCAGCTTTTCGCTCTCGGTTTCCATCATGTGGCTGACCGGGATGCCTGTCCACTGCGCGACGATCATCGCAATGTCCTCAGCATCGACCACCTCGTCCAGCGACTTTTCTTCCTGCCAGCGCGTGCGAAGCTGTTCAAACTCCTGCTCCAGTTGCAGGCGGCGCATCTTGTATTGGGCAGCAGTTTCGTATTCGCGCGCCAGGCTGGCCGCTTCTTCATCCGCCGCGATTCGGTCAATCTCATCTTTGAGTGACTTGAGTTCGTCAGGCAGCGAATACAGCGCCACGCGCAGTTTGGCCGCCGCTTCGTCCAGCAGGTCGATAGCCTTGTCCGGCAGCTTGCGCTCGGTCAGGTAGCGATCTGACAGCCGGGCAGCAGCCACAATGGCTTCATCCGAAATGTTGACTTTGTGATGAGCTTCGTAGCGATCGCGCAGGCCGAACAGCATTTCGATGGTGTCATCGACGCTCGGCTCCTCGACATATACCGGCGCAAACCGGCGATCCAGCGCGCTGTCTTTTTCGATGTACTGGCGATATTCATCCAGCGTGGTCGCGCCGATGGCGTTGAGTTCACCGCGCGCAAGGGCCGGTTTCATCATGTTGCCAGCATCCAGCGCGCCCTGTGCCGCGCCTGCCCCAACCACCTGATGCAGCTCATCAATGAACAGGATAATTTCACCGTCGGACCGCTGAACTTCCTCGATGGTGGCCTTCAGCCGTTCCTCGAATTCGCCCCGGAAGCGGCTGCCCGCCAGCATCCCGCTCAAATCCAGACTGATTACTCGCTTGCCCAGCAGGATTTCCGGCACATCACCGGCCACGATTTTCTGCGCCAGACCTTCGACAATCGCCGTTTTGCCAACCCCGGCTTCACCGATCAGCACCGGGTTATTTTTGGTGCGCCGGCTGAGAATCTGAATCACACGCAGAATTTCCGCATCGCGTCCGATCACCGGATCGAGCTTGCCTTCTGCCGCCA
>Ga0079224_100010571_pt1 | contig 12668 bp, 7 predicted proteins | sample Stecom2015_FD_80414 | JGI IMG/M metagenome (GOLD analysis project Ga0079224, IMG submission 80414) | Agricultural soil microbial communities from Utah to study Nitrogen management - Steer compost 2015 | ecosystem: Environmental > Terrestrial > Soil > Agricultural land | place: USA: Utah...
AGAGGCCCCGGGCGGATTCGAACCGCCGAATAGAGGTTTTGCAGACCTCCGCCTTACCACTTGGCTACGGGGCCGGGGTGTCGTACGACGACCATAAGATAACGAAAAAGGCGGCATTCTTCAAGCTGACCGGGGCGCGGAATCGGAAACGCCGCGACACCGGTCCGCCGGCCCGCGCAACGATAACTTGAAGATTCCTCTCGGCTCGCGGGCTGCCGCCTCGAGGATCGCGGTCCGGAGCGCGACCCGGTACCCGGCGGCCTCGGCCTCGAGCCTTCGCCGGTCCTCCGGCTCGGGTGCCTCCCGGGCGGCGAGAGCCGCCTCCGCGAAGTTGCACGCGGCGTAGGCGGGTCGATACGCCGCCGCGGCCTCGGCGAGGACGGCGGGATCGTCGCCCGCCGAGCGGGCACACGCCGCGGCGAGCCGAGCGATCCCGGCGTCGTCGAGCCCGAATTCGACGGCCGCCGCGGCGATGTCCCACGCGAGGTCCGCGGCTCCGGGGAACCAGATCCCGGCGCCGTGGTCGAGGGCATCGACCTTGGCGTAGCCGCTCTCCGACCGGATCCATTCACGCGCCCGCATTCGGGCGTCGGGGATGACGGCCTCGCGCTCCGGGAGGCGCTGCAGCCGGCGAACGGCGGCGCCCAGCCCCTCCGGTCCCGCGCCGAGCGCATCCGTCGCGTTCTCCACGAGCATCTCCACGACGGGGTCCAGCGCCACCGCCTCGCCGGTCGGGAAGAGCGGTGCCCGACCGGATAGGTACCGCTCGACCGCAGCGACGAAGTCCGGGTCCCGGCAGGCTTCCCTTCGGTTCACGACCCGTCCCGGCACCCACCCTGTCAGGATGAATCCGCTCTCGGCGCCTTCGGGCTCCGGTCCGAGTCCCGCCTCGGCGAGCGCGCTCGCGCGTCGCACGAGATCCTCGCCCCAGCGCGCGAGGCCGACGTACCGGAGCTGATGCCATTCACCACGCCCACGTCGACCCCGGAACTTGACCCGTTCCCGGAAGATGGCCGCAGGCTCGCCGGCCCCGCCGGGCACGACCGCGCGCCACCCCCCGGCCGAGAGGTCCTGGAGTCCGTCGAGCCCGAACGCCGCTGCGAGCTCGTGGGCCCTCCGGTCCTCGGCAGGCGGCGGGTACTTTCTCGCCCGCCGGAACCATTCCCGTCGGTCCGGCGGCGCGAGCTCCATCCCGCCGACCCGGCTCGGGAAGAGGATGATCCGCTCATCGGGCACGCCGAGTCCGCGTATCCACTCGGCCGCCGCCGCGAACGTCTCACCCGTGATCCCCGGTCCCTCGTCGACGATCAGAACGTCCGCCCCCTGCCTCGTCCACCGCCGGACCGTCGCCTCGAGCCGGTTATCGGCCAGGATCTGCCGGGTGTGGCCATGTTTCCGGGGCCGGACGGTGCAGCCGCGCTTCGCCCCGATCTCCGCGGCGACGATCGCCGAGAGGGTGGCGCCGATCGTCCGGAGGCCGATCACGACCGCCTGGGCGGCCCGATCCGCGCCCGCTTCGCGCCGATACATCGACGCGGCGACGGCATACGCCGCGGGATCGAGGGCATAGTGCACGAACCCCTCGGGCGCCAGGACCCGGATTCGTTCCGGCACACCGGCCCGCTCGATCTGCGCGAGCCGTGCGACCGCGCCGAGCGATTCCGGGATCTCCCCGCCGCGCCCGATGCCGGCCAGGAAGGCGCCCGCCGCCTCGATCATCCCGGAACGCAGGCGCTCGGCCCGTTCGTCCCAACGGTCCGGGCCCGGAAGGGTCCAGGCGTCGAGCAACGCCTGTTCCAACTCGCCGAATTCGACCAGGAACGATGTCGTGTCCCCCTCGCCGGCAAGGCGCCGGAGGCGCTGGATTTTCTCCCGCGTCGCCTCCCGGCGGCTCACATCGTGGTACACGATCATCCGTCCCTCCGGGCGAGGCGGGCAGTGGCTATACAGGAGTCCCTCGAGAACGGCCGCTCACCCGCTCTCCGGTACGGTGCAAGGGAGCGGCCAGTCAGCTCACCTGCCTCGGGCTCCCCGATGAACCGATGATGGGTGACGCCAATAGATGTGAGGAAACACCGCCAATGTGAGGGAACACCGACCGAGAGGCCGCGCGCGGGGCGCAGCGGCGGAAGGGCACCGGACTATGTGAGGGAGAGAGAGCGGGAAACCGGACTCGAACCGGCGACCTTCTGCTTGGCAAGCAGACGCTCTACCACCTGAGCTATTCCCGCACCGGATGTTCAAATGTAGCTTCCCGGCCGCGGCGCGTCAACCGATCGATCGGCCGAGCGTTTCGAGGTAGAGTCGCTCGTAGAGCTGGGCGGACCGGGTCCAGGACCAGTCGAGCCGCATGCAACGCTGGCGGAGCTCATCCCACCCTGGACGCCGCCAGCACGCAATCGCGCGGTCGACGGCTTCCAGGAGCGCGCCCGGCGTCTCGGGCCCGAACACGAACCCCGTCCTCCGGTCCCGAACGGTGTCGGCGAGCCCTCCCGTGTTCCGGACGATCGGTGGCGTCCCGTAGCGCTGGGCGATCATCTGCCCGAGGCCGCACGGCTCGTACCGGGAAGGCATGAGGAAGAAGTCGCCGCCGGCGTGGAGCCGGCGGGCGAGGCGCTCGTCCAGGCGGAACGATGCCGCGACCCGGCGCGGGTGTTCGGCGACCGCGGCGGCGATCGCCTCCTCGTACCTTGCCTCGCCGCTCCCGAGTATGGCGAGGCGTGCGCCGCGCCGGAGGAGCTCGGGGAGGATGGCGAGGAGGAGGTCGATCCCCTTCTGGTGGACGAGGCGGCTGATCAGGACGAAGAGCGGGCCGCGGCCGTCCAGCCCGAGCTCCTCTAGGATCGCCGACCGGTTGTGCTCCTTTCGGTCCAGGCGCTCCTCGTCGTACCTCGCAGCAATCACGGGATCCGTCGCCGGATCCCAGGCGCGGGTGTCGATCCCGTTCAGGATCCCGTGGAGTTCGTGGCGCCTGTGACGGAGCAGCCCATCGAACCCGGCGCCGTACTCACGGGTCTGGATCTCCTGCGCGTATCTCGGCGAGACGGTGACGAGGCGGTCGCTCAGGGCGAGTCCGCCCTTGAGGAACGACGCGGCCCCGTAGAACTCGATCCCCTCGTCGATCCTGAAGAAGTCCCAGGGGATCCCGACCTCGGGGAGGAGCGATGGCGGGAAGTTCCCCTGATAGCCGAGATTGTGGATCGCGAAGACGGTCGGGCGCAGGTGCCCGTCCAGCCGCGCATAGACCGGGACGAGCCCCGTCGGCCAATCGTTGAGGTGGACGATGTCCGCGCCCCACGTCGCGGCCCGCTCCGCGACGGCGCGACAGAAGAACGCGAATCGGCGACCCGCCGCGGTCCGGTCGAAGCGTTTCGGGCCGTACGGGTCCCGTACGTCGAAAAAGTACGGCTGATCCATGAAGAGCGTCGGCGCCCGCCCCTGCGGTCGATGTTCCAGGTAGCGGACGGGGAGGTCGCCGCCGGGCCAGCGGATTCGGCCGATCCCGACTGTTTCGAGCGGCGGAGGGTCGTCCAGGAGCGGCCGGTAGAGAGGGTGCACGATGAGCACCTCGTGCCCGCGCGCGACGAGGGCGTCCGGTAACGCACGCGCGACGTCGGCCAGCCCCCCCGTCTTCCAGTAGGGGACCGCCTCGGACGTGGCGAAAAGGATCCTCACCCGATCAGTAGCTCCCCGTCGAAAGCGGCCGGTTGCCCGGGACGTCCTCTTCGAGGACCACCTCCGCGCCCTGGCCAAGCTGGTCTCCGACCGCATGGTCCAGGTAGAGCCCGCGCCCCGGGCGCTCTTCGTCTCTCGGCCTCAGTCTCCAGCGCCCCTTCTCCGCCGGATCGAGGCCGAAATGGTACAGGCTTCGCAGGAGCAGATGGTCCGCACGCTCATCGGGCGAGAGCGCGGCGTGGTAGCTGTCGTCCCCGTAGTGGACGACGACCTTCAACGGGTTCGTCATGGCCTTGCCCCCCTCGTGTCGCGGCGACTCACGGCCACCGGGGTGCAAACTCCACGCCCGCTTCGTGATCGAGACGCCCGCGGCCCTGGGTCCCTCCCGCGTCGCTTCGCGGGCCCCGCCGCGCCTCCCCTGCGTCGCTCCGGCGCCTGGTCCCTCGCGCTCCGGCTCCGGCTCACGTGCCGCCCAGCGCCTGGTCGAGCGTCCACGCCAGGAATCCCGCGAGCGCGGCGTGGTGGTGCCCGTCTGCGCCGCGGCCCGTTTCGGGGTCGTACCAGGAGCATGCGAGCCCCCGATCCAGGTCGAGCGACGCGAGGATACGGAGCGCCTCGTCGCGCCGGGGCCCGAGGAGGTCGGCGCAGAGGCCGGCCAGGCTCGCGAGCTCGGGATGCCTGCGCGAGCCCATCCCCGGGAAGCGCCGCGTTCCGTGCCAGAACGGGTAGCTCGGCGAGTGGAGCAGCTCCATCGTGTTCCGCCAGACCGGGTCATCCTCGGAGCAGAAGCCGAGGAACGGGAGGAGCGCGAGGCTCCCCTCCGGGTCGTCGTAGACCGCGGCCTCTCCCGCCAGGTCGGTCGACCCGGCCAGGACCCTGAGCCCCTCGACCTCCGCGGTGCCGTGCCTCCAGATCGCGGCGGCGACCTCGTCGGCCGCACCCGCGAAGTTGGACCGCTCCCCGCTCGAGGCGCCGCCCGGCCAGAGCCGCTCCAGCGCATCGCAGAACGCCCAGATCAGCGCGTTGTCGTAGATCACGTACGGGTGCACGGCACGCTCACCGGACGGCAGCAGCTCCGTCGAGGCGAGGAAGACCTCGGGGTGCAGCCGGTCCAGGAGGAGGTCGTCGAGTTCGAGGAGGACATCCTGGATGATCGGCTCATCCATGATGAATGAGTCCCCGCCCTCCCGGAGGTATCGGTCGAGCGCGACGACGTAGGCGCAGAACTGATCGAGCGCGAACGCGGACGAGACCAGGCCGCCGTCGAGGTAGTGGACGTTCCCGCCCGGTCGGTGCGAGAACTGTTCGAAGGCGCGGATCAGGGCCTCGCGGGCGAGCGCCGGGTCGGCGAGCTGCAGCGCCGGGAGGCTCCAGAGGAGCGCGTCCCGCTCGCGGAAGACGGCGCTCGACGATGCGAGCGGCGAACGCGAGACGAGAGGGTAGAGGCGCTCGTCGTCGATCGCGCGGCCGAGCGCGAAGAAGACGTTGAAGAGCAGGTTCCGGTTGAGCAGCTCCCCGAGCGATGGGTCCGCGGCGGTCCGCAGCATCTGGGCGAGGTGCAGTCGCCCCAGACGGATCAGCTCGCTCGCGCCGATCTCCCTGAGATCGGCCGCCCGCGCGAGCGCGCCGTCCCGCTCCGGCGCGACCGCGAGGTAGAACGCGACCTGCGCGCGGCGCCCGGCCGCGACGTGCACGGTCCGTGCGAACCGGATCCGCAACGGCCTGCCGTTCTCCGCCGCGACCTCTTCGCCCGCGCCGAGGGCCGCGGGCGCCCCGTCGTCGACCGCGACCTCGAGGCGAGCGCCCTCGCCGCCGATCGCCACGCCAAGCGCGGCCAGACCCGGCTCGCCGCCGAGCTCGAGCGCCGCAGTGACGCCGCCCGCGCCGAGCTCCCGGTACACCCGGTTGACGGCAGAGAGCGGGCGGCTGCTCGCCACCGTACGGAGCGACCAGCGCCAGGTCCCCTCGAGCGTGATCTCGAGCTCCCGGTCGTCGGACGACCGGTTCTCGAGCTCGATCAGATAGACCGCGCCCGGGAGGAGGAGCGCGCCGCCGCCCGGTGCGCAGAGCGTGGCCTGGACGCCGAGGCCGTCGTCCAGTTCGGCACGGAACCGCGGGACCCACCGGTCCAGCCGCTCCCAGCGCAGTTCGGCCGGGACGAGATCCCGCCCGTCTTCACGGATCCGGGGCGCGAGCAGCGCTTCCGACCCGGGGATCGACACATCCAGAGACGATGCCCACTCCAGCAATCCGAGCGCACCGCGGTGGAGAACGTTGAGCCGGTGGATCCCGCCGTCCCGAGGCGACACGCACGGGAACGACAGATAGTGATTCCCCGTGAGCTCCCACCCGGCTGCGGCCCCGGAAGCCGAGCGATCTCCCGAAGATGGATTCATCATCTCACCCGTTCATCCGGTCATGATCGAGCCGAAGTATGATCGCCCGGAGCGCGGCCGTCAAACGTCCTGGCCACGGGGATCCGGCGCCGCAGCCCCGGCCCCGGATCGCCCGCCCGATCCCCTTCGATGAGGGCCGGGACCCGCGCGAATCCGCTTGACGGCCCGCTCAGACGGCGTCTATATTGGCCCGGACATTCCCGGAAGAAACGCTCGGCTTCGGAGTTGGGTTCCGGGACCAGAGACGCGGTCGCTTGCTGCCGTACGGGCAGCGGGACGCTCCGGATTTCTCTCCGCTGGATGACATGGACCGTTCGGCAACCGAAGCCGGTCGTGCCGCCCCCCGGATCGGGTCCGATGATCTCCGTGGACGCACCCCATCACACTCGAGGAAATCAGCCATGGCGCAACATTTCCGTAAGTGCTTCCTGGCGCTGTTCGCACTCGTACTCGTGCTCGGGGCCTCGACGCCTGCCTTCGCCCAGACGGGCGGGATCACGGGCCGCGTCACCAACACGGCGACCGGCGCGCCGCTTCCGAGCGCCCGGGTCGAAGCCGTCACGGCCGGCGGACAGGTCGCCGCGGCGGCGACGACCGACAACGAGGGGCAGTATCGCCTGACCGGCCTCCAGCCCGGGACGTACGCGATCGTCGTCTCGCTCGTCGGCTACCAGACGCAGCGGATCGAGGGCGTCCGCGTCGTCTCAGGGCAGAACAGCATGCAGGCCGTCACGCTCGCGGCGCTCGCCTTCGAGTTGAACCCGATCATCGTATCGGCCTCGAAGCGCCAGGAGAAGGTGCTCGATGCGCCGGCCTCCGTCGCCGTCATCGACGCCCGCACCGTCGCGGAGCGGCCACGACCACGCCGGCCGACCACCTCCGGAATGTGCCCGGCATCGACATCGCCACGCAGGGCGTGCAGTCGAGCACCGTCGTCGCGCGCGGGTTCAACAACATCTTCTCGGGCTCGCTCCACGCGCTGACCGACAACCGGATCGCGGGCATCCCGTCGCTCCGCGTCAACCTCCTCCAGTTCGTCCCGACGACGAACGACGACGTCGATCGGATGGAGGTCGTCCTCGGCCCCGGCGCCGCGCTCTACGGCCCGAACACGACCGACGGCGTGCTCCACATCATCACGAAGTCGCCGCTCGATTACCAGGAGACGACGGCGACGATCGGCGGCGGCGAGCAGGGCCTCTTCCAGGCCGCGTTCCGGACCTCGCAGCTCCTCAGCGAGAACTTCGGGCTCAAGATCTCGGGGCAGTACATGCAGGCGGACGAGTGGCCGTACCGCGATCCGGTCGAGCTCGCCGAGCGCGCCAACTACGACACGATCCCCGCCCTTCGAGGGCAGCTCAGAAACGCGCTGGGGCTCCCGGATAATGCTGAAGGAAATGCAGAGGTCGACCGCCGCATCTCCAGGATCGCGACCCGCGACTTCAACCTCTCGCGTTGGAGCGCCGACCTCCGCGCCGACTGGCGCATCGCCGATGACGCGACCGTCGTCTTCGCCGGCGGGCTCAGCCACATCGGGAACGGGATCGAGCTCACCGGGCTCGGGGGCGCGCAGGCCAAGGACTGGCGCTACGGCTATCTCCAGGCTCGCGCGACGTGGGGCCGTCTCTTCGCCCAGGCCTACATGAACGCGAGCGACGCCGGCGACACGTACCTGCTCCGCAACGGCGCGCCGATCACCGACCGCTCGAAGCTCTACGTCGCCCAGATCCAGCACGGTTTCGACTTCGGCGAGCGTCAGCGCTTCACCTACGGGCTCGACTTCATCTACACGAACCCGATCACCGAGGGGACGATCAACGGCGGCTACGAGGACGACGACCAGACGACGGAGTTCGGCGGCTATCTCCAGTCCGAAACGGTGCTCTCGCCGAAGTTCAGCCTCGTCCTCGCCGGCCGGCTCGACCACCACTCGGCTCTCCCGGAGGTCGTCTTCTCGCCGCGCGCCGGGCTGGTCTTCAAGCCGGACGAGAACCAGGCGTTCCGGTTGACGTACAACCGCGCCTTCTCGACGCCGAGCTCGCTCAACCAGTGGCTCGACCTGGGGAGCGCGATCCCGAACCCGGCCGCGGCCGCCCTCGGCTACAGCCTCCGGGTCCAGGGGACGGGGAAGGACGGTTTCCACTTCCGTCAGTCCGACGGCAGCTACCTGATCCGGTCGCCCTTCACGCCGATCGAGCTGGGCGGTCCGGGCACGCTCCTCCCGGCGGACGCCACGATGTTCTGGCGGGCGGCCGTGCAGGTCGTGGCGCAGCAGGCGAACCTGGGGAGCACGCCGCAAGGCCAGGCGCTGGTGAACTACCTGCTCGGGCTCACCCCGACCCGTGAGGACATCGGGACCAACTACTACCACCCGCAGACCGAGGTCGTCGGGCCGCTCTCCGAGCTCGCCCTCACCGGCCTCGACCCGATCCGCGAGTCGACGACGACCACGATCGAGGCCGGGTACAAGGGCGTCCTCGGCGACCGCCTCCTCCTCGCCGCGGATGTCTGGTACTCGCGCAAGGAGAACATGGTCACGCCGCTCCTCATCCAGACGCCCTTCGTGACGCTGGATGGGGCGCAGACCGCTGCGTACCTCGTCCCGCAGCTGACGGCGTTCTTCCAGGCCGCCGGGCTGCCGGCCGACCAGGCGCAGGCGCAGGCTGAGGCCACGGTGCAGCAGCTCGCTCCGGGGCTGGCCAGCGTCCCCGTCGGCGTCATCTCGTCCGACGACGTCCACGCGAACGGCGCGCAGCTCCTGACCACGTACATCAACGTCGACGACAACTTCGACCTCTACGGATTCGACCTCGCGGCGACCGCGCTCCTGGACGACAACTGGTCGCTGACCGGGACGCTCTCGCTCGTCAACGAAAACCTCTTCGAGACGAAGAAGGGCGAGCAGGTCACCCTGAACGCGCCGAAGACGAAGGGGAGCATCGCGCTGGGTTACCGGAACGACGCCAACGGGTTCAACGGGGAGCTCCGGGCACGGTACCACGATGCGTTCCCCGTCCGGTCGGGTGTGTACAACGGCGTCCTCTGCCTCGCGAGCAGCGACGCGGAAAGGAACGCGATGAGGGTGGATGGCGCGGAGGACTGCGTCGCGTCGAGCACGCTCGTCGACCTCCTGATCGGTTACCGGCTCCCGATGCTCCCGAACGCGACGCTCCAGCTCAGCGTGCAGAACGTGCTGGATGAGGCCTACCGGAGCTTCCCCGGCGTCCCGACGATCGGGCGGATGGCGCTCTTCCAGCTGAAGTACTCGTTCTGATCGACTGATCCGGGCGAGAGGGTGGGCGCGGGCGCGAAGGCTCCGGCCTCCCGCGCCTGCGGCCCCCCGAACGAGAGAGCGGCGAGGCAGGAGGATCTTCCCCTGCCTCGCCGCTCTGCTGGGTGCCGACGGAATCGCGGTGCGCCCTGCCCTAGCGGCCCGCGCCCAGCAGTTCCCGCGCGTGCTGCACGCTCGCGGCGCTCTCCGGATCCCCGCCCAGCATCCGTGCGAGTTCGGCGATCCGTGCGTCGTCGTCGAGGACGGTCACGCGCGTCGTCGTCACGCCCCCGGCCTCGCCCTTCTCGACGTGGAGATGGTGGTCCGCGCGGCACGCGATCTGGGCGAGGTGCGTGATCGCGAAGACCTGGTGGTGCTCGGCGACGCTGCGCAGCTTCTCGCCGATCCGGTGTCCGATTTGGCCGCCGATGCCGGTGTCGATCTCATCGAAGACGAGCGACGGGATGCGATCGAGCCGGGCGAGGATCGTCTTGAGCGCGAGCATGACGCGGGACAGCTCGCCGCCCGATGCGACGCGTGCGAGCGGCCGCGGTTCGAACCCGACGTTCAGGGCGACCCGGAACTCGACGCTCTCGGCGCCGTTGGCGCCGATCTCCGGGAGCGGGTCGAGTGCGACCTCGAACCGGCCGCCGCCGAGTCCGAGTTCCGGGAGGATCGCGCCGACCTCGTCCTCGAGCCGGCTCGCGGCCTCCCGCCGCCTCGCCGTCAGCTCCGCCGCGACCTTCTCGAGCGCTTCGCGGGCTGCGGCTTCCTCCTTCTCGAGCGCGCGACGCTCGAACTCGCCGCCGTCCAGGAGGTCCAGCTCAGCCCTCGCGCGGCGCCCGGTCTCGAGGACATCCGCGAGCGTCGGTCCGTACTTCGACTTCAAGCGGAAGATCAGGTCCTGGCGGCGCCGGATCTCATCGAGCCGGGCCGGGTCGTACTCGATCCCGGCGCTGTATTCGCCCATCCGCCGCCCGAGCTCCTCGAGGTTGTAGTAAGCGCCCTCCAGGAGTTCGACAGCATCGCCCTGGGAGGGGTCGATCCGGACGAGCTGCTCGAGGACGCGTCGCAGTTCGCCGAGCCGGGCAGTGGCCGAGTCCTCGGCCGCGTAGAGCGCCTGATGCAGTCGCCCGGACAGGCGGGCCAGATCCTCGGCGTGCTCGAGCCGGTTCGCCTCCTCCTCGAGCGCCTCCTCCTCGCCCTCCTTCAGCTGCGCCCGCTCGATCTCCTCGGCCTGGAAGCGGAGGAAATCGGCGCGTTGCTCGACCTCGCGACGCCGGCGGTCGAGGTCCTCGAGCGCGCGGCGTGCGCCGACGAGCCGGTCGTATGCCGCCCGCGTCTCCGCAGCCAGCGCTTCGGCCCCCGCGAAGGCGTCCAGGATCGCACGCTGCTCATCGGATCGGAGCAGCGTCTGGTGCTCGTGCTGGCCGTGCAGGTCGACGAGCCGGCGCCCGATCTCGCCAAGGACCGCCGCCGTCGTCGCGGACCCGTTGACCCACGCGCGGTTCCGCCCCTCGGCGGCGACTTCGCGGCGCAGGATGATGAGCCCGTCCTCCGCCTCAAGCCCCTGCGCGTCCAGGAGCTCCAGGACCTCGGCGCGACCCTCGACGTCGAAGACGCCCTCGATCACCGCACGCTCCTCGCCTGTACGTACGACGTCGGCCGACGCACGCCCCCCGAGCAGGAGCGAGAGCGCGCCCACAATGATCGACTTCCCCGCCCCGGTCTCACCCGTGAGGACGTTCAGGCCGGGGGCGAGGCGGACCGCGAGTCGGTCGATGACCGCGTAGTTCTGGATCCGCAACTCGACGAGCATGACAGCAAGAGTATACCCGCGCGTGGCCCGGCGGTTCAATAGCCAATCGGGAAACAGGGGCTCATGCTCCGCCGACCCGCTCGATCCCCCAGTGCAGCTTGCGCCGGAGCGTGCTGAAGAAGCTCTGCCCCGGGAACCGTACGAGCGGGACCTCGGCACTCCCCCGGCGGACGAGGACGCGGTCGCCCGGGGCGAGCGTCGCGCCCTCCTGCCCGTCGACCGTCAGGATCATCTCTTCGCTCGGCGTCAGGACTTCGACCACGATGACCGCTTCCGCCGGGAGGACCAGCGGCCGGACGACCAGGGTGTGCGGGCAGATCGGGGTCGCGAGGATACAGTCCACGGCGGGCGCGACGATCGGGCCGCCGGCCGAGAGCGAGTAGGCGGTCGAGCCCGTGGGCGTGGAGACGATGATCCCATCCGCGCTGTACGTGCCGACCTCCTCGCGGTCGTCGCCAACGTAGACGGCGAGGCGGACGACGCGAGCGAAACCGCCCTTGTGCAGGACGGCGTCGTTCAACGCAATGTAGCCCGCCCCCGGCTCGTCTTCGTGGATGACCTTCGCCTCGAGCGTCAGCCGGCGGTCAAGCCAGTAGTCGCCCTGCTCGACCCGTTCCAGCGCGGACTCGAGCTCCCTCGGCGCGATCGTGGTCAGGAAGCCGAGGTACCCGAGGTTCACGCCGAGGACCGGCGTGCCGTGCGGTGCGACGTGCCTCGCGCCGCGGAGCAGCGTGCCGTCGCCGCCGAGCGTCACGAGCAGGTCGACTGCGCCTGCGGCGAACTCGCCGGCCTCGGGCAGAAATCGGCGAAGGGGCTCCTCGGCGAGGAGTTCGAGCCCGTGCGTGTCCGCGAACCGCCGGAGTGTATCCAGGGCGGCCTCGAGGCCGGCGTACCCCGCGTGGCCGATCACGCCGATACGCCCGAACCGCGGGCCGCCGCCGGTCATCATGCCGAGCCGTGCACCGTGACGAGATCGGGCAGCCCGACCAGGTCCTTCACCCTCGCCGCGATCGCGTCGGGCGTCAGTCCGACCTCCTCGAGCTGCTCCTCGCGGGTCGCGTGATCGATGTAGCGATCCGGCACGCCGAGCGTCTCGAGCCGGATCGTCGGCCGATCCCTGCGCATGGGCGCGATGAGCCGGGCGACGTAGGCGCCGAACCCGTTCACGACGGTCCCCTCCTCGACCGTCACGACCGCGTCGTGGTGCTCGGCGACCCACGCCAGCGTCTCCTCGTCGACAGGCTTGAGGAACCGGCAGTTGACGACCGTCGCGTCGATCCCTTCGGCCTCGAGCTGGCGAGCCGCCTCGAGTGCGGGCAAGACCATCGTCCCGACCGCGAGGAGCGCGACGTCGGACCCGCGCCGGAGCACCTCCCAGCTCCCCATCTCGACGGGCGGGATCTCGTCGATGGGCCGCACCGGCCCCGGCACGCTGTCCCGCGGGTAGCGGAGCGAGAACGGCCCCACGTCCTGCTCGATCCCGAGGCGCAGCAGCGCCAGCATCTCC